>OCAI01000003.1_pt1 | contig 394680 bp, 243 predicted proteins | sample 1538271 | NCBI WGS metagenome assembly OCAI01 (sample SAMEA2580269, study PRJEB22360) | human gut metagenome | biome: human gut; feature: human-associated habitat; material: faeces | place: Denmark | collected 2008/2010 | reverse complement strand
TTGAAGGCAAAGATAAGAATTTGTAATTTCATCCCTCAGATTTATTCATTGATCCAAAGATTCTCCAACGCGGTCACGCGTACTGCAATTGGCACACCCCCCTATCCCAATTGTCCGCATCGGAATTATAGGATTGGGGAATCGAGGGTTACTCACCCTGCAGCGATATCTGCAAATAGAAGGAACGACCGTCAAAGCCCTCAGTGAAATCAGGGAAGGCAATCTGCACAAGGCCCAACTCATACTAAAAGAAGCAAAGCAACCCGAAGCCACAGGATATACCGGACCGGAAGGCTGGCGAAAGATGTGCGAATGCAGTGATCTGGATTTAATATTCATCTGTACAGACTGGCTCACTCATGCCCAAATGGCATCTTATGCAATGGAATGCGGCAAACATGTAGCCATAGAAGTCCCGGCTGCCATGAACATAGCTGAATGCTGGCAACTGGTAGATACCGCAGAAAAGACAAGACGTCACTGTATCATGCTGGAAAATTGCTGCTATGATCCCTTTGCTCTGACTACGCTCGAAATGGCACGCCAAGGTGTACTCGGAGAAATTATGCATGTAGAAGGTGCATATATTCACGATCTCCGCTCTATGTATTTTGCCGAAGAGAGCGAAGGCGGCTACCACAATCACTGGGGAAAGAGATATAGTATCGAGCATACAGGCAATCCCTACCCGACTCATGGTCTGGGACCTGCTTGCCAGATTCTCGATATCCACCGTAGCGACAGAATGGAATATCTCGTATCCATGTCTACCCATCAGGCTGGCATGAGCGAGTATGCCCGGAAGAGATTTGGCGAAGATTCACCGGAAGCCCGGCAGAAATATAAACTAGGAGATGTCAACACCACCCTTATCCATACAGCCAAAGGAAAAACGATCATGCTTCAGTATAATATATCCACTCCCCGACCTTACAGCCGTTTGCAAACAGTATGCGGTACACTCGGCTTCGCACAAAAATATCCGGTACCTTGCATCACACTGGATTCCCACGGAGACGCTCCGCTAGAAGGAGAAGCATTGGAGGAAATACTGACCCGCTATAAACATCCCTTTAGCGCCACTATCGGTGAGGAAGCGCATCGCAAAGGATTACCCAACGAAATGAACTACGTTATGGATTACCGACTAATATACTGCCTGCGCAACGGATTGCCTCTTGACATGGATGTGTACGATGCAGCCGAATGGTCGTGCATCACCGAATTAAGCGAAAAATCGGCATTAAACGGCAGTATGCCTGTAGAAATACCGGACTTTACCAGAGGCATCTGGAAAGAACATACACATTAGCATTTATTTACCCCCAAAACCATAAAAACACATGAGAACATTTTTATCATTAAAAACATGCTTGTTGGCTGTACTTTTACTTTGCACAAATAGTATTTCGGCAAGCAAGATTATTTCCGTATCCGATTTTGGCTTGAAACCCGACAGCCGCATCAACTCGGTTCCATTTATACAAAAGGCAATCGAGGCTTGCAGACAACATCCCGGCTCCACCCTCGTCTTTCCGAAAGGAAGATATGACTTCTGGGCACAGCATGCCATTGAAAAAGACTATCATGAAACGAATACCTACGACATTAATCCGAAAATTCTAGCTGTGCTACTGGAACAAATCAATGATCTGACGATTGACGGCAATGGCTCTGAATTTATCATGCACGGCCGGATGCAGCCATTCACGCTGGATCACTGCCGGAATATTACTCTAAAGAACTTTTCCGTTGACTGGGAAATACCATTAACTGCACAAGGGATTGTCACTCAGTCTGCTCCCGATTATCTTGAAATTGAGATTGACTCCCGTCAATATCCTTATATTATAGAAAACAAACGCCTGACTTTTGTCGGTGAAGGATGGAAAAGCAGTCTTTGGGCTATCATGCAGTTTGATCCCAACACTCATCTTGTCCTGCCGAACACAGGCGACAATTTAGGATGGCGTTCATACGATGCCATGGAAGTAAAACCCGGACTAGTGCGTTTATCCGATCCTAAAAGAGAAGCAGAAAAATTCTTCCCTGCACCAGGCACGATCCTTGTGTTACGACATAGCACCCGTGACCATGCCGGTATTTTCATCTATCACAGCATGGATACTAAACTGGAAAATCTGAAGTTATTCCATACCTGCGGACTGGGCATCTTATCACAATACAGTAAGAATATATCATTTAATGATGTACATGTCATTCCGAATGCTTCTAAAAAGCGCGTATTGAGCGGACATGACGATGGTTTCCACTTTATGGGATGCAGTGGACTTCTCAAGATCGAGAACTGTAGCTGGGCCGGATTGATGGATGATCCGATCAACATTCACGGAACATGTTCCCGGATTATGGAAGTTCTTTCTCCTACCCGTATCAAATGCAAGTTTATGCAGGATATGAGCGAAGGTATGGAATGGGGCCGTCCGGACGAAACAATCGGATTTATAGAACATAAAACCATGCGCACCGTAGCTACCGGCAAAATAAATAAGTTTGAAACACTGAATAAAGCTGAATTCATCATCGAGCTATCAGCGCCACTTCCAGCCGGAGTGGAAGCGGGATATGTAATAGAGAATCTGACCTGTACACCCGATGCGGAAATACGTAACTGTCATTTTGGAAGTTGCCGGGCACGTGGTTTGCTCGTATCTACGCCCGGTAAGGTTATCATTGAGAACAATGTATTCGAATCCAGCGGTTCTGCCATTCTGATTGCCGGAGATGCAAATGCATGGTATGAATCGGGAGCGGTCAAAGATGTGCTGATACGCAACAATGATTTTCGCTATCCTTGCAATTCTTCACTCTATCAGTTCTGTGAAGCAGTGATTAGCATTGATCCTGAGATACCGACACCCGAGCAAAAATATCCATATCATCGTAATATACGCATTGTGGATAACACCTTCCATCTTTTCGACTATCCGATTCTCTTTGCACGCTCGGTAGACGAACTCACTTTCTCTTCCAATACACTTATACGCGATACTACTTACCAGCCTTATCACTATCGCAAGGAGGGTATCACGCTGGAAGCATGCAGATCAGTAGTTATTTCGAACAATAAAATCGAAGGAGATGTATTAGGACGTACCGTTAAAATTGAAAAGATGAGACCTTCAGATGTAAAAATCAGCAAGAACCCTTACTTCAAACTAAAAAAATAAGATATACAAAGGTCTGCAAGCAGCTAAACGTATTCGTATTCATACCTGAATGCGGATACGTTTAAGCATTATCCCATAAATACAACGAATAAAGGCAGGTTCTCTTTTATAAATTTCAATGCTAAGGTTATCTGCCGTTCTATCGCTTTTTCACTGACCGCACAACGTTCTGCGATTTCCCGGTTAGACAAATGCTCTTCACGGCTCATTCTAAAAATCTGCTGCCGCCTGGCCGGAAGCTGCGAAATCAATTTATCAATATAGTTCTTCAAATCAGCAGCATCCAGTTCCTCTTCTATATCATATGAATTCTCAATTCCTTTTAAAACCGTCATCTTAAAATTCAATTCATTAAAATACCTGCGCGAATAATTGAATATGATATTGCGGGTAATCATAAAAAGAAATCCATCAAAATTTTTTGTAACATCCAAAAATTCTCTCGACTCCCAGAGTTTCACGAAAACATCCTGCACTACTTCTGAAATCGCGGAAGACGAAGTAATATAAAGTCGCGCAAAATTATAGACCTTCAACCAATAAAGGTCATACAGCAAAGAGAATGCAGATGCATCCCCAACTTTTACCTTTTCTAAAATTATCGTCTCCTTCATTTGTTTTCAATTGTGTTACAAAAATAAGGAAATAACCATTAAGCACAACATTTTTCTTGATTTTTATTCAGAATAAAGTTATCTTTTTTCCATTAAACAGATGCTCTAAAAAGAACCTTATTATTTTTATATACCAAGTTCTGATAGAACTAAGATAAAAAAAACAGTTCGTTGGAAAATATTTTCTTTATTTTCTATTTATAATGCTCTTGTTATAAGATGATTATGATATGAATATGCATTTTTCTATTTTTTTTGTGGAAGAGATGTGGGGATAGACCTGACTCAAGTGTATTTATAATATACGAGTAATTATAAATAGAATAATAGTAAAGTGAAATAGCATGGATAAAGATATAAAAATGAATTTGATTAAAGGTTTGTTGTCGGGGCGGCTAACTAAAAAGCAGCGAAGAGGCTATGCTGAGCTGGAATCAGTGGATAAAGAATTGAAAATACAATGGAATGAATCTGGAAATAAAACGATAGATTTAAAAATAAAAGAACAGATATGGGAGAAAGTAAAAGCAAGATGTATAGATAGGAAAAAAGATAAAGTTCTATCAGAACTAAGATGGTACTTTGCCGTAGCTTCACTTGCTCTTTTACTAACAATAGGAGGACTTTGGGTGAATTCGGTCAGGAACAATATCGAGGACGAATTCATAAAGGTAATAGCCCAGCAAAACCAAATGTACATTTTGCCGGATAGCACAAAAGTATGGATGGAACCGGGAAGTTCCATTAAGTATGCAAAAGCATTTAATCAGAAAAGAGAAGTCTGGCTGGAAGGCAACTCATTTTTTGAGGTATACAAACAGGAAGGCAGTTTCTTCCAAGTGCATATCAACAAAGCGTTTATAGAAGTAAAGGGAACCTGTTTCCAGATCCAACAAACGAATGCCGAAAGAAACGAAATCACACTGTTTCATGGTAAAATAGAATTCAATGTAGAATCTACAGGAGAGAAAATTGTCATGTCTCCGGCACAAAAGGTAATGTACAATCCAAACAATGCACAAACGCAAGTCGAAAATATAATGAATATCAACTGGAAAGACGGAAGATATAATTTCAAAGATACCCCATTGCCCCAGCTCATTTCTATTGTAAATCAAATATACCAGTCAAACATTATTTTAGTAGGAAAGTTTACCGAACAATCTTCATTCACAGGAAGCATCCGCTATGACGAGAGTTTGAACGATGTAATCGAAAAACTCTGTTTCAGCCTCAACCTTACATATAAAAATCAGAATAATGAGATAGTAATATATAATTAACCATATTTCTAATAATTAACCCAATATTTAACCTCACAACAAGTTAAATCATGAAAAAAAATCACAGTTGTTATTGGAGGCGGTATCTAAAGCATATCGCACTCACTTTGCTCTTCTACCCCTTATCAGCTCTTGGAGCCCAGGGACACATATCCATTAAGGGGCAATCAATCACTATTATGCAAGCTATCCAGCTGATAGAAAAAAACAGTGACTATACGTTTTTCTACAATGCTGCAGACTTGGAAAACAAGCAACGGAAAGATATTAATTGTAACGGTTCCATTGACGAAATCCTGAACGAAGTTTTCAAAGATAGCGGTATTAGCTACATTGTGAAAAACAAAGAGGTTATCCTCAATGTACAAAAAACGAATAGTACCCAGCAAAAGAAAAAACGTATTGTGACGGGTACTATTTTAGATGCAGTAGACGACAGCCCCATCATCGGAGCTAACATCACCATTAAAGGCGATAAAAACACCGGTACAATCTCGGACATTGACGGAAATTTCAGCCTTGCCATACCTGACAACAAGACGATTCTTGTGGTTACTTATATCGGATACAAAACCCGCGAAGTTCCTGTAGAAGATCTCGGAAATATCAAGATTGTACTGGAAGGAGACGATCACACTTTGAATGAAGTGGTCGTAGTCGGTTCCGGTACTCAAAAGAAAGTCAGTGTGACGGGAGCCATCACAAGTATCAAAGGTGCCAGCCTTAAACTGCCCTCATCCACTCTGTCCAACTCATTTGCCGGAAAGTTGGCGGGTGTCATCGCTAAAACAAATTCCGGAGAACCTGGTTCGGGTGCCGAATTTTATATTCGTGGTATCGGAACTTTCGGCGGACGGGCAACTCCTCTGATTCTTCTGGATGACGTAGAAATATCATCCGGTGACTTAAATTATGTACCGGCAGAGAACATTGAAAGCTTTTCTATCCTTAAAGATGCATCTGCTACCGCTATTTATGGTTCACGTGGTGCGAACGGTGTAATGATCGTTACAACCAAAGGTGGAGAATATAACAGTAAAACATCCATCAACGTTACAGCAGAAAATTCTTTCAACTATCTGGATAAGTTCCCAGAATTTGTGGACGGAGCAACTTATATGGACATGTACAATAAAGCCGCACTAGCCAGAAACCCTTCTGCTTCGCCCAAATATAGCGCTACGGACATGGAACGCACTGCTTCCGGAGTGAATCGTTATCTTTATCCCGATGTAAACTGGCAAGACGTATTATTCAAAAATATGAGTATGCGCCAACGTGCCAACGTCAACATTTCAGGTGGTGGTTCTAAAGTGAAATATTATATGAGTTTGGATGTCAGCCATGATTCAGGCTTGCTGAACACGGAGAAAGCATATTCGTGGAACAACAATATTAATATAATGAACTATACGTTCCAGAATAACATTGCTTACAAACTGACTCCGACGACAACGATCAAAATGAACATGAACGCTCAGATTCGCCAGAAGAAAAGCCCGAATGTATCAAGTGAAGATCTGTTCAAACAGATTCTGACGACTACGCCCATAGAGTTTCCTGTTACCTATCCAAGTCAGGATGATCGTATCATGTACGGTAATAACATCATTTCAGGGAATACATTATATACGAACCCTTATGCAAAAATGATGACTACTTTTGCCGAAACAAACGAAAATACACTTAACACAGTTATCAAGATAGACCAGGATCTGGATTTTATCACTAAAGGACTTAAGGTGAACGCTTTTGTAAATTTCAAAACGTGGTCAAGTTCTTCTTTTAACCGCAGCATCGCTCCTTATTACTACCGCGTAAAAAGTGGAAGCTACGACGAAACCGACCTGGCAAATACAGACTATGAACTGGAATTACTGAATTCGGATGGTAGAGATTACATCAGTCAGTCGGCTATTGGAAAGTCATCCGACCAGACATTCGAATTGCAGTTCAATTTAAATTATGCCCGCCAGTTCGGGTTACATAATGTAGGTGCCATGTTGCTCTACAAACAACGTGAATACAGAAGTGATGTATTGCCTAACCGCAACCAGGGACTTTCCGGACGTCTGACTTATGATTACGGACAACGTTACCTGATTGAATTTAACTTCGGCTACAACGGTACAGAACGTCTGGCCAAAGAAGACCGTTTCGGATTCTTCCCTGCCGTATCTCTGGGATGGGTGATAAGCAATGAAGCTTTCTTCGAACCAATGAAAAATGTAGTGGACAATCTGAAAATCAGAGGTTCTTACGGTCTTGTGGGTAGTGACGACCTGGCGACAGCCGGAGGAAGTTATTACTTGTATATAGATAAGATTACAAATAACGATCTGTCATATCTGAAATGGACTTCCGGACAAAATATGGACTACCAATTGGGAGGTCCTCAGATGGCATATTATGCAATGTCCGGTCTGGGATGGGAAAAGGTAAAGAAGCTCGATATCGGTGTTGATTTCACGCTGTTCCGCAATTGGACATTTACATTCGACTATTTCTACGACAAGCGTTACGACATCTTTATGAACCGTGAAGCATGGCCGCAGTCTTTGGCATACCATATAGCCAAACCCTGGAGTAACATTGGAAAAATGGATAATAAGGGAGTGGAATTCAGCATTAATTATGCCAACAACTTCTCTAAAGATTTGTCAGTCAGCCTGCAGGCAAACTTCACATACAACAAAAACAAAATGGTCTATGTAGACGAACCGGAATATCCGACTATATGGAAGTCAGAAACCGGAAAGCCTTATTCACGCATTACCGGCTACATCGCAGAAGGTTTGTTTAAATCGCAGGAAGAAATAGACAACAGTCCCGCACAGAACCTGGGGTCTACACCTAAAGTTGGAGATATTAAATATCGTGACCTCAACGGTGACGGAATCATTGACTCGGATGACCAGACGATGATCTCCAAATATGGAAGTACTCCCCGCTTGCAATATGGGTTTGGCGGAACACTCAACTACAAAAAGTTTGATTTGGGTATCTTCTTCAGTGGCTCTGCCTTGCGCTCTATCATGACAAACGGCATTGATCCTTTCCAAGAAGGAATTGCCGTCGGCAACAGAAATGTATTGAAATATATAGCCGACAATTATTGGTCGGAAGAAAAGCAGAACTGGGATGCAACCTATCCTCGCTTGGGACTACTTGCAACAGACGTTGCCAACAATACGGTAAACAGCAGCTACTGGCTAAGAAACGGCTCCTTCCTCCGCCTAAAGAATGTAGAGATAGGATACAAAATACCTTACGGACGCATTTTCGTCAGTGCAGCCAATCTATTCACATTCAGCCCGTTCGACCTTTGGGACCCGGAACTTTCATCCTGGAACAGTTATCCTATGCAAAAGACTGTCAATGTGGGAATTCAACTTCAGTTCTAATTTATTATGATAAAAAATATGAAACTAACACGCATTTTTCAACATATAAGTATAGCAGTTATGATAACTGCATTTAGCTTAACTTCCTGTGATTATCTGGACGTTGTTCCACCTGAACAACCCAATATCGACGATGCTATGTCAAGCCCCACCAGAGCTTTGGGCTTCCTTTATTCCTGTTACGGAGGCGTCGGTACAGATTTACCTTCCGCCTATCTGGGAGAAATAAATTCTACGACAGACGAATACGTACTTCCGTATTCATGGAACACAGATGGCTACTGGGGCGCATATGCTTTCAATACCGCATCATCTACTAACCAAAACTGGCTATGGTCAACTACCTATCAATATATAGGTCAATGCTACCTCTTTTTACAAAAGCTGGAAAATGCAGGAAGCGACATTGCATCCGATGCCGAAAAAGAACTATGGAGAGCTGAATGCCAGTTTCTGGTAGCTTATTATCACTTTGTGACCTTAAGAAGATATGGCCCCATTCCAATCACGGACTCGTATATTCCGATGGATACCCCAACGTCAGAGTACAATGGACGTTTCCACTTTGACTATTGTGTAGACTGGATTGCGAATCAGCTGGATGAAGCAGCTAAAGTGCTTCCAGCCAACCGTACTGTTACTAATGAATGGGGACGTGCTACCTCTACTATAGCGAAAGCCGTAAAAGCCCGCTTGCTACTTTATGCCGCATCTCCTTTATGGAACGGAAGCTTTCCTTATCCTAACTGGCAGAATGAGAATTTCGAAACTCCGGGTTACGGCAAAGCACTGGTTAGCAATACTTATGATAAAAGTAAATGGGAAAGAGCACTAGCAGCATGTCAGGAAGCACTGACATTGGCTACCACTTCCGGCGACCGTGAACTGTACGATGACGATGAATATTATTCAAGACAATCATTGAGCTTGCCTTTCGTTCCCGGAGTAGCGGACGTAGATGATAATAAAGAATTTCTGAAAAACGTAATGAAGATGCGCTATGCAGTAAGTACACGCGAATCTGAAGGAAACAAAGAAATTATCTGGGGATTATCAAACCAGTTTGATTTTTATTCCCGTTATCCACTTCGCATTCTGAAGAAATCTGATGGTACCTGGCATGCAGGTTACAGTGGCGTGTCTCCTACATTATATACAATCGAACATTTCTATACAGCTAACGGAAAATTACCGGAAAAAGATCTCGATTTCACTCCGTCTTCGGAATGGTTCGAGTCGGCAGGACTTTCTTCCCGCGAAGACATTATCAAGTTGAATGTAGGTCGTGAGCCCCGTTTCTATGCATGGATGGCTTTTGACGGTGGCGACTACGGAACAAAATTTGCCGCAGGTTCTCCGCTGAAGCTGGAAATGAGAAATGCAGAAATGCACGGTTATAATCCGTCTCTGTTCAACCGAGACCATAGTGTCACAGGATTCCTGACGCAGAAATTCGTTGATCCGGTAACAGAATTCTATACAGCCGGCGGTTCTACAAGCGGAACAAGTGCACCTACTATTTTATTCCGTCTGGCTGAACTCTATCTGAACGTGGCAGAATGCCAGGCAGCATTGGGAAATACCCAGGAAGCCATTGATGCGTTAAATCCTGTTCGCGAACGTGCCGGTATTCCTAAATTAACGATAGCTGATGTCACAAGCAATATGACTATCAAGGACTGGGTACACAACGAGCGTTTTGTTGAATTATGGAATGAAGGCCATCGCTTCTTCGATGTCCGCCGTTGGGCAGAAGGAGCAAAATACTTCGGAGCAGGCAAACGGGAAGGTTTGAATGCAGAAGTTCAAAGCCCCACATTTGAAGAGTTTAACAAGCGGACCATCGTTGATGCACCCTATGTTTGGGAAAACCGCATGTACCTGAATCCGGTATTCTATAACGAGGTATACAAAAATCCGCAGATGGTACAAGCGCCCGGATATTAATTATTTTTTATTCATTCATAACAATACATAGAATATATGAAACATATATCAATAGCCTTGTGTTTGTGCGGGATGATTCTGATGAATACTTCCTGCGACAATTATGACGATACGTATCCACAGGAATATGAAAAAATACTATCATTGCAAACCACCGGTGAGCAAGCTGTAGATCTTTACAAAACAGGAGAAGCTACCAACTATTCAATCACGGTAATCAAATCCGGAAGCAACCCCACACTGACAGCTTCTGCTCATATCGGTGCAATGGATGCAGCCAATTTCGAACAGTACATCTCCGAAAGAGGTTTGAACTATGTAGCAATGCCTGCTGACTGTTACTCATTCAATATGGAAGACCTTGATTATTCTTCTGCGGAAACCTACAAAATCATCAATCTGCAGTTGAACACCAGCGAAATAGACCGTTTTGAGCAGACTCTTGAAGAAGGACAAACATGTGTTCTTCCAATCATGCTGACCAGTACATCCGATTCTATTCTGGCTGATAAGAATACATTAATTCTGAAACCGGAGGTCATTATTCCATCTCTTTCTGTCACCGAATCCAGCTCAGGAACCGTGACTAAATACTTGCCACAAAGTGGAGGTACAATCAGTCTTTCTTTAGGACTGCAAGTTGAAAACCAATGGAGTTTCACCTGTAAAGTGGCAATTGACGAAGCTACCACTACATTACAAGGAGCGACATTAGCATCGGATATCATCTCATTTGAACCGGGAAATACTTCTTCCGTACAAGTCAATATTCCTAAATTTACGCAAACCTCCGGTAATGTCGGCATCAAGATTCTGGAAATAAATGGAAAAGACGGTTTCGAATTCAATCCGGACCCATTTATTCTGGTTGCCTCCATCGAGAAATACAATCTGACGACAGACATGCTTTCCAGCAACGCGACAGAACCGTCAGAGGGTTCATTGGCTAATTTGTTGGATGGAGATGTAGGTACCTACTTCCATAGTGCATGGAGTGTATCGGTAACTGACAAACATTATGTACAGGTAAAACTACCCGTATCTACCAAGACATTCCGTTTCACCTATACCAACAGGTCCAATAACGGAAATGCTGCTCTGGCATGGTTCAACTTATACACCGGAGCCACTGAGAACAATTTGCAACTCTACAAGCGTTTTGCATGGGATGTGGACAATCTACCGTCCGGTGCCGCAGGTGTTTATGTTTCCCCCGACATCACAATAGACAATGCAGCAAGCACATTACGCTTTGAATGTGAGCAAAACTGGACGGGTGGTTCTTTCTTTGTATGGAGTGAATTCAGTCTGTTTATACTGTCTGAATAATAAAAAGGAAACAGAGGGCGAGTCGGGAGTCTGACTCACCCTCCCCCTCCTATCTTAAAAACTAATACTGCAAAAAGATGACAATCAAAAGATTTCTTATTAACCTATTAGCCCTTTTTTCCCTATTTACAGTGTCACTGGCATGTAAGGATAGCGAAAAATCACTCATAACCCCCTCTTTCAGTATCAACGAAGAGTACCTGATACAGAATCTGGACAAATCGAGTACATCTGTCCAGATCCCAATCAACACATCCCTGGAGTTAACTCAATGGAATGTCTCTTATGAGGCAAACTGGTTGCAATGCTCGAAACAAAAAACAGCGGCAGAAGGAACCTTCCTGAAAATTACAGTGAACGAAAATACAGGCGAGGCCAAAAGAACAGCCAGTATAAAAGTAACATCGACCACTGCAACCTATACCATCACTGTCAACCAATATGCTAAAGGTGAAGTGATTGTAGAGGGAGACATCAAGGTGACTCCAACCGGTGGCAAAGCAAGTGAACATCAGAGTGGACAAGATATTGAGAACACCTATGACGGCAAATTTTCGACTGATGGTGCCGATCCTTTCCATACCCCATGGGGACAATCCGCCAAATTCCCTGTCACGCTGGAATATTATTTCAAAGGAGATACAGAAATAAACTACTTAATTTATTATACCCGATCCGGTAACGGAAATTTCGGAAAGGTCAATGTATATACAACCACAAGCCCCGACCGGTCGGACTATACACTGCAAGGAGAATATGACTTTAAAGAGCAGAACGCTCCATCCAAAGTCTCATTTTCAGAAGGCATAAAAGCGACTGGAATCAAGTTCGAAGTCTTAAGCGGACTCGGAGATTTTGTAAGCTGTGACGAAATGGAGTTTTACAAGACCAATACGGATAAAACGCTGGACAAACAGCTGCTTACCGTCTTCACCGACATCACCTGTACGGAAATAAAAGACAATGTCACCGATGAGCAGATACAGGCTCTGCCGGACTACTTCGTCAGAATAGCAGAAGCAGTCCGCGACAACACATACGACAAATGGGAAAAAGAATTCCGTATCCGTAATTATGAGCCATACAGTAATATCGCCGAGTGGGCAGACAAACTAATGACCAAGAAATACAGTGATCTCGACAATCCGACCGGCATATCAGTGAAAGCAGGAGATGACGTTATTGTATTGGTAGGTGACACATACGGACAGAACGTTTCAGTGCAGTGTATCTGGGAAACGGGCACCGAATACAAACAAACAGCCTCTTCAGGAGATGTCTATATGCTAACCCCCGGCGTCAACAAACTGACAATGAAAGGAGAAGGCCAGTTGTTTGTCATGTACAACACCGACCTGGCTTCAAATTCAGCAAAACCTATCAAGATTCACATACCTCTGGGAAGTGGTACAGTAAACGGCTTCTTCGACCTGAAAGAACATAAGACAGACGAAAAGTACGCTGAACTGTTAAAGAAATCAACACACAAATACTTCTGCATACGCGGAGAAAAGATCATGTTCTATTTCCACCGCAACAAATTGCTGGAATATGTACCGAACAATATCCTCTCTGCCATCCATTTATGGGATAACATTGTCAGCTGGCAACAAGAATTAATGGGAATCGATGATGTACGCCCATCGCAGGTCAACAACCACTTGTTTGCCATCTCACCGGAAGGAAGCTATATGTGGGCATCCGACTATCAAATCGGATTTGTTTATACCTATTTAGGTAATATACTGCTAGAAGATAATGTAATGGCAGCGGAAGACAACGCATGGGGACCTGCCCATGAAATCGGACATGTTCATCAGGCCGCCATCAACTGGGCCAGCTCTACGGAATCATCCAACAATCTGTTCTCCAACTATATTATCTATAAATTAGGTAAATACAAATCGCGCGGCAACGGACTGGGAAGCGTTGCAACCGCCCGTTACGCCAATGGTCAGGCATGGTACAACATGGGAGACGCGACCCACCAGAACGAAGATACGGAAACTCACATGAGAATGAACTGGCAATTATGGACTTACTATCACCGTTGTGAATATAAGACTGATTTCTGGCAAACTCTTTTCAAACTGATGCGCGAAGTGAATATGACCGAAGGAGAAGACCCCGGAAAGAAACAACTTGAGTTTGCTAAAATGGCAAGCAAAGCCGCCAACGAGAATCTGACTGACTTTTTCGAAATGTGGGGATTCTTCGAGCCTGTCAATACCACTATCGAGCAGTACGGAACATACAAATACTATGTAAGTGACGCGATGATTCGTGAAGCCAAAGAATACATGGCACAATTCCCTGCTCCGAAACATGCTTTCCAGTACATCGAAGACAGGAAGAAAAGTGAATTCCCATCGGATGACTACCGTTATTCGGCAGTCGGAGATGTCGGATACTACACGCAATTCAAAGAAAACCAGAAGATTACCAAAACAATCACGGCAGAGATAACGGGACGTAAGGTTTCCATCCGAAACGGAGATGAAGCGGTTGCTTTCGAGATCAGAGAAAATAATGAAAACGGAAAATTACTTTATTTTTCTACCTTCACGACTTTCGAGATTCCATCATCCGTATCAATGGTAAATGCCAAAACATACGCCGTACAAGCTGACGGAAAACGTATTTTGTTATAAGAACAAATTAACTTAACACACATTGCAGCTATAAAAACGGCATCGCCCAACATGGGGCGATGCCGAAAATATCACGATAGCGCAGGAAATAGTGAGACTCTTTTTCTACCAAAAAGATGAATGGACAGTGAAAATATCTACAATAATTACACCAGATTGATTAATTAATTAGTATTTTTGACACCGAAATGAAAAACCAATTAATAACCCCCAATTAAAAACCTAAAAGAAAGATGAAGAGACTACTACTTAACACACTCATCGGTCTTGCATTGTTGACCTGCCAGACCAGTTTTGCTCAAAAGACAAAAGCAAAATTCTCACCGATTAAAGTGGAAACTCCGGCTCGTCCGGCAAATCAGCAAGACGTTATCCAACTTGTCACTCCAAAACTTGAAACTGTCCGTGTAGGCTTTATCGGGTTAGGAATGCGTGGTCCCGGTGCCGTTGAACGCTGGACACATATTCCGGGAACTCAAATCGTAGCTTTGTGCGATCTCCTCCCCGAACGCGTCGAGAGTGCACAAAAGATTCTGGAGAAAGCCGGTCTGCCTAAAGCCGCTTCATATGCGGGAGACGAGAAGGCATGGAAAAAACTCTGCGAACGGGATGACATCGACATCGTATATATAGCTACCGACTGGAAACACCATGCGGAAATGGGTGTATATGCTATGGAGCACGGTAAGCATGTGGCTATCGAAGTACCTGCTGCCATGACACTGGACGAAATCTGGAAACTAATCAATACTTCCGAAAAGACTCGCAAGCATTGTATGCAACTGGAAAACTGTGTATATGACTTCTTTGAATTGACATCACTCAATATGGCACAGCAAGGTGTATTCGGTGAAGTACTTCATGTAGAAGGTGCGTATATCCACAATCTGGAAGACTTCTGGCCGTATTACTGGAACAACTGGCGTATGGATTACAACCAACTGCACCGTGGCGATGTATATGCCACTCACGGCATGGGTCCGGCTTGTCAGGTACTTAATATCCACCGTGGCGACCGCATGAAAACGTTAGTATCTATGGATACCAAGCCTGTGAACGGTCCTGCATACATCAAAAAGAAAACCGGAAAAGAAGTGAAAGACTTCCAGAACGGCGACCAGACATCCACTCTCATCCGTACCGAGAATGGCAAGACAATGCTGATCCAGCACAACGTAATGACACCACGTCCTTACAGCCGCATGTATCAAGTGGTCGGAGCAGATGGTTATGCCAGCAAATATCCGATTGAAGAATACTGTCTGAGACCTTCGCAAGTAGACTCAAATGATGTACCGAATCACGAAAAGCTGAATGCACACGGTTCCGTATCCGAAGATGTGAAAAAAGCATTGATGGCTAAATACAAAGACCCGATTCACAAAGAACTGGAAGAAACTGCCAAGAAAGTAGGCGGTCATGGCGGTATGGATTATATCATGGACTATCGTCTGGTATACTGCCTGCGCAACGGCCTGCCACTCGATATGGACGTTTATGACCTGGCAGAATGGTGCTGCATGGCTGAGCTGACCCGACTTTCTATCGAGAATGGTTCTGCTCCGGTAGAAATACCCGATTTCACCCGTGGCGGATGGAATAAAGTGCAAGGCTACAAACATGCTTTTGCCGAATAAGCCATTATACCTTATTAATATGTAAACTTACGGATAGCCCGACTGAGAAAAAGTGGGGTTATCCGTAAGTTTATGTTCGGCGCTCCACTGATTATTATAATCACCTATATGAAAGCAGATATTTTAAAACCCTCTAGACAGACTATCCTTCGGGAAGCCAAAGATTATGTGATGATCGCCGTAGGTATGATACTATATGGCATCGGATGGACCGTTTTCCTACTCCCCAACGACATTACGACGGGCGGAGTGCCGGGTATTGCATCTATTGTATATTGGGCAACGGGATTCCCGGTACAGTATACATATTTCAGCATTAACTTTTTCTTATTGTTGCTTGCCCTCAAGCTGTTGGGATTAAAGTTCTGTATTAAAACCATTTTCGGAGTATTTACCCTGACTTTCTTCCTTTCCGTTATCCAGCAACTGACCTCCGGTGTCGCCCTTCTTAAGGACCAGCCTTTCATGGCATGCGTCATCGGAGCATCGTTCTGCGGCGGCGGTATCGGAGTCGCCTTCTGCGCCAACGGAAGTACCGGCGGTACGGACATCATTGCCGCTATCATCAACAAGTATCGGGATATCACCTTGGGAAGAGTCATACTGATCTGCGATATGATTATCATTACCTCCAGTTACTTCGTTCTGAAGGATTGGGAGAAAGTAGTATACGGATTTGCAACCCTTTACATTTGCAGTTTCGTCCTCGACCAGGTAGTGAACAGTGCACGTCAGTCCGTCCAATTCTTCATCATATCCGGCAAGTATGAAGAGATAGGACGACACATCAACGAGTACCCTCATCGTGGAGTAACGATTATCAATGCAACCGGCTTCTATACAGGCAAAGAAGTGAAAATGATGTTTGTACTTGCCAAAAAGCGGGAGTCTACCATCATCTTCCGGCTGATCAAAGATATCGACCCCAACGCATTTGTATCGCAAAGTGCCGTTATCGGAGTTTACGGAGAAGGCTTCGACCACATCAAAGTAAAATAAATAAAGAAACAAGATTGAGAAACATGAAATATAGATCATATCACCTATTACTGGCAGGAATATTCTCTCTGTTAACAACAGGCGCTATGGCCGAAAAAACATCCGATAAACCTTACTGGCAGGATGTACAAGTCGTATCGGTCAATAAAGAATATCCGCGTACCTCTTTCATGACGTACGACAACCGGACAGACGCATTGACCGGAAAGTTTGAGAAAAGCAATTATTATCAATTATTGAACGGCACCTGGAAGTTCTTCTTTGCAGACAGTTACAAAGATCTTCCGGCCAATATCACCGATCCTTCCGTGAGCACTGACTCCTGGAATGATATCAAGGTTCCGGGCAACTGGGAAGTACAAGGATATGGAGTGGCCATATACACCAATCACGGTTATGAATTCAAGGCACGCCATCCGCAGCCTCCCATACTTCCGGAAGCCAATCCCGTCGGAGTCTATCGCCGTGATATCGACATCCCTGCCGATTGGCAGGAACGTGATATCTACCTCCACCTCGCCGGAGCCAAATCGGGAGTATATGTATACGTCAACGGACAGGAAGTAGGATACAGCGAGGATTCCAAAAATCCGGCAGAGTTCCTGATCAGCCCATACGTAAAACCGGGCAAGAATGTACTTACACTGAAAATCTTCCGCTGGAGCACCGGATCTTATCTGGAATGTCAGGACTTCTGGCGTATCAGCGGCATTGAACGGGATGTATACCTGTATTCACAGCCCAAAGCTGCCCTGAAGGATTTCCGTGTGAAATCAACTCTGGATGACAGCTATAAGAACGGAGTATTCGCTTTGAACGTTGATTTACGGAATCATCGTCCGGCTGCAACCAATCTTACACTGGTATATGAACTGCTCGACGCTCAGGGAAAAGTAGTTGCCAGCGAAGAGAAGACAACTTATGTCCCCACCAACGAGACACGCACCCTTTCTTTTGACAAGAATCTGGCAGACGTCCGCACATGGACATCGGAACAACCGAACCTCTACAAACTGATGATGACTGTCAAAGAGGACGGCAAAGTCAACGAGATTATTCCTTTCAATGTAGGATTCCGCCGCATCGAGATCAAACCAATCGACCGGAAAGCCGCCAACGGGAAACCTTATGTATGCCTGTTCATCAACGGGCAACCCCTGAAAATGAAAGGAGTCAATATCCACGAGCATAACCCGGAAACAGGACATTACGTCACTGAGGAACTGATGCGCCGGGACCTCGAACTGATGAAACAGCATAATCTGAACAGTGTACGTCTCTGCCATTACCCGCAGGACCGCCGTTTCTATGAACTTTGTGACGAATATGGCCTTTACGTGTACGATGAAGCCAATATCGAAAGCCACGGTATGTATTACGACCTTCGCAAAGGCGGCTCATTAGGCAACAATCCCGAATGGCTGAAACCACATATGGACCGTACGATCAACATGTTCGAACGCAATAAGAACTACCCCAGCGTCACTTTCTGGTCGTTAGGCAATGAAGCCGGAAACGGATACAACTTCTACCAGACGTACCTCTGGCTGAAAGAAGCTGACAAGAACATCATGGAACGCCCCGTAAACTATGAGCGTGCCCAGTGGGAATGGAATACCGATATGTACGTACCGCAATATCCGGGAGCCGACTGGCTGGAAGATATCGGTAAGAATGGCAGCGACCGCCCCGTCGTTCCGTCAGAATATGCGCATGCGATGGGCAACTCTACCGGAAACCTGTGGGGACAATGGCAAGCCATCTACAAATATCCGAACCTTCAGGGAGGATACATCTGGGACTGGGTAGACCAGGGCCTGCTCCAAAAAGACAAGAACGGAAGAGAATACTGGGCTTACGGAGGCGACTTCGGAGTAAATGCCCCCAGCGACGGCAATTTCAACTGCAACGGGCTGGTCAACCCCGACCGTAGTCCGCATCCGGCAATGGCAGAAGTGAAGTATGTACATCAGAACATCGGTTTTGAAGCGATCGATGCCGCATCGGGCAAGTTCAACATAACCAATCGTTTCTATTTCACTAACCTGAAAAAATACCAGATACACTACAGTGTAGTAGCCAACGGAAAAACGGTCAGAAGCGGAAAGGTATCACTGGATATCGCCCCACAAGCCTCGAAAGAGTTTACCGTACCGGTCAATGGTCTGAAGGCCCGTCCGGGAACGGAATATTTCGTTAACTTCAACGTAATAGCAGTAGAGCCGGAACCACTGATTCCCGCAGGATACGAAATCGCATACGATCAGTTCCGTCTGCCTGTCGAGGCCGAAAAGAATACTTATAAAGCAAACGGACCCGCATTGCAGCCCCATACCCAAGGAGATGAACTCACTGTTTTTTCTTCAAAAGTAAACTTCGTATTCAATAAGAAGAGCGGCCTGGTCACCTCATACAAAGTGGACGGAACAGAATACTTCAAAGACGGATTCGGCATCCAGCCCAATTTCTGGCGTGCGCCTAACGACAACGATTACGGTAACGGTGCTCCCAAACGCCTCCACGTATGGAAACAGTCCAGCAAAGACTTCCACGTGACGGATACGAAGGTAAGTACAGAAGACAAAGCTGTCCTGTTGCAGGCTACCTATCTCTTGGCAGCCGGCAATCTGTACGTTGTCACCTATAAGATATACCCGAGCGGAGTGGTGAATGTGAATGCCAGATTTACTTCTACCGACATGCAGGCCACCGAGACAGAAGTTTCCGAAGCTACCCGCATGGCTACCTTCACTCCCGGAAGTGATGCAGCCCGCAAAGCTGCTTCCAAGCTGGAAGTTCCCCGCATCGGTGTACGTTTCCGTCTGCCGGCCCGGATGAACAACGTGCAGTATTTTGGCCGTGGTCCGGAAGAGAATTACATCGACCGCAATCATGGAACCATAGTAGGTGTCTATCAGACTACTGCCGACAAGATGTACTTCAACTACGTACGTCCTCAGGAAAACGGGCACCACACGGATACACGCTGGCTCACCCTGTCTCCCAACAAAGGAAGCGGACTTGCCATCGTAGCCGACAGCCTGGTGGGTTTCAACGCTTTGCGCAATTCCATCGAGGATTTCGACTCGGAAGAAGCACTGCCCCACCCCTATCAATGGAATAACTTCAGCCCGGAAGAGGTAGCCAATCACGATGAAAATGCCGCCCGCAACGTATTGCGCAGAATGCATCACGTCAATGACATCACTCCGAGAGACTTCGTTGAAGTTTGTGTCGACATGAAGCAGCAGGGAGTAGGCGGTTATGACAGTTGGGGAGCACGTCCCGAACCTTTCCACCAGATTCCCGCCAACCGCGAATATAACTGGGGATTCACCCTGGTACCGGTTCGCTCGGGCAGTCAGGCTGCCGAAGCCACCCAATATGATTATCGATAACCTTAGTATAAATTTAAAGAAAAGACTCATGAAAGATTTATCAAGTATTGTAGCTAAGTTCAACACCCAAGGCACTATCACCGAAATCAAGCCTTTGGGAGCAGGACTCATCAATGACACATACAAAGTGAATACACAAGAAGCAGACGCCCCCGACTATGTTCTGCAACGCATCAACCATACCATTTTTCAGAATGTAGAAATGCTTCAAGCCAATATTGCCGCAGTCACCAGACATATCCGCAAGAAACTGACCGAAGCCGGAGAAACAGATATCGACCGCAAAGTTCTCTCTTTCCTCGAAACCGGAGAAGGAAAGACTTACTGGTTCGACGGAGACAGCTACTGGCGTGTCATGGTATTCATCCCGCGTGCCCAAACGTATGAGACCGTAAACCCCGAATATTCCAATTATGCAGGTGAGGCTTTCGGAAACTTCCAGGCTATGCTTGCCGACATTCCGGAAACGCTGGGAGAAACCATCCCTGACTTTCATAACATGGAATTCCGTCTCAAGCAGCTACGTGATGCTGTCGCTGCCAATGCTGCCGGACGAGTAGCCGAAGTACAGTATTATCTGGACGAGATAGAAAAACGTGCGGATGAAATGTGTAAGGCAGAACGCCTGTACCGCGAAGGAAAGCTTCCGAAACGTGTATGCCACTGCGATACGAAAGTGAACAACATGATGTTTGATGAAGACGGAAAAGTACTCTGCGTCATCGACCTGGATACGGTAATGCCAAGCTTCATCTTCTCCGACTACGGCGATTTCCTCCGTACAGGTGCCAATACCGGCGATGAAGATGACAAAGACCTGGATCGTGTAAACTTCAATATGGAGATATTCAAGGCATTCACCAAAGGATATCTGAAAGGTGCCAAGTCTTTCCTCACTCCTATTGAAATAGAGAATCTGCCTTATGCTGCTGCCTTATTCCCTTATATGCAATGCGTACGTTTCCTTGCCGATTACATCAACGGTGATACTTACTACAAAATCAAATATCCCGAACATAATCTGGTTCGTACCAAAGCACAGTTCAAACTACTCCAAAGTGTAGAAGAACATACCCCGGAAATGACCGCATTCATCAACAACTGTCTGAGAAATGAAGAATGAAAAATAAATGTGAGAATGGAGGGGAGTTTATCTGATAAACACTCCATTCTTCCACTGGTAAATAATGGGACGGCGGAGAAACGGTTTAAGTTTTTCTGCCGTTTCTTTCGACATATAGTCGGGAGTGGACAGAGTGACGGTCAGTTCTGTGTTTTCTTTGCTCAGTTCCACTTTCATCAATAAGATATCTGCCGAACGGGAGGCTTCATCAAATTCATATATGGAAGTGGAGTCGGGAGTTATCAGAAAATCGCTCATGACCGGAAGGGTAATGAATGAATGGTCAGTCAGCAGTTTCCAGTCCGTTGTATAGAAGCGGATGCTGCTGTCACATGCCGGAGCACATGCCGTAGCTACTGTACAAATCACGTTTGTCGTATCATTCAAAGCCAATACTTTCATTTGCCAACTGGTTTCCGGTGTCATCTGCATCCGAATATAGTCCTTGCTCAGGTCGGTCATTTCCGATTTCTGTCCGAAGCGGTTTTCCACTTGCGCTTTCATCTTGCTGCTCAGGAAGTCGATGCAGTCTTCACGATTCACCTTCGTAAGTAAGGGACAAAGTGAATCCGGAATATTGATAAAAAAAGTCTTGGCTTCCTGTGCCTGCAGCGAGGTAAAAGAGAACAGACCGATGGCGAAAAATACGATGGCAAGAGTTATCTTATTTGATTTCATATTGTACTTATTATTTAGACCCCAAATATAAGAATATCATTCCGATTAACACGAGGATAAGGTCAATCGCTTTGCTTTTTAAATTCTTTTCACGGAAGAAGAGCGCTCCGAAAATGAAAGACACAATCACACTTCCCCGACGCACCATCGAAACGATGGAAATCATGGAATCGTCATAGCTCAGTGCATAAAAGTAGACAAAGTCCGCTGCCGAAAGGAAAACGGAGATCAGGATGATGGTCCAGTCCCAGCGGAAAGGAGTCGTTGACTTCCGTTTGGGCCACCAGAGGAGGAACACGATGGTTCCCATAATAAAGAGCTGGTAGACATTATACCACGATTGCACCAGCATCGGATTCAGTTGTTTCATCAGAAACTTGTCATACAGTCCGCTGATGGCTCCCATCACTGCCGCCAAGACAATAAAGAGAATCCATTTGTTATGTTTGAAGTCGATTCCTTCTTTCTTACCCGAACGGCTCAACATGAAGAAGGAAGCTACTGCCAGCATTACTCCGATCCATTGGTAAAGATTCAAACGTTCGCCAAATACCAGCATCGCTCCGACAAGTACCATCACGGGACGAGTAGCATTGATGGGCCCCACAATGGTAATAGGCAGGTGCTTCATTCCGAAGTAACCGAATATCCACGATGACAGCACGATAAACGACTTGATGATAATATATTTATGCTGCTCCCACCCTGCAACGGGAACATTAAAAATGGTTCCCCCAAGGATATCAGGCTCGAATGCCGATACCAAAATGAACGGCAGAAAAATCAGACTGGAGAAAAGCGTATTCAAAAACAATACAGGCAACACCGCATTATCTTTCAACGACTGTTTCTTGAATACATCATAAAATCCCAGCAAAGTAGCCGAGAGAAAAGCTAATAATAACCACATGTTGAAATAAGTATTAAGTATCAGGTATTAAGTATTTCTTCCGGATATTCCACATTGACAAGGAAGAGCGCATTTCCCGGAGCGGAAGTTCCGGCTTTGCAACGGTCCCGTTGTTCTATCACTTTGCGAAAACCTTCTACGGTCAGTTTGCCGCGTCCTACCTCGAGCAGTGTTCCTACGATGGCACGCACCATGTTACGGAGAAAGCGGTCGGCACGGATGGTAAATACCCAAGTGGTATCTTCCCCCTCCATCTTTGTCCATTCGGCATGGGAGATGTGGCAGATATTGGTCTTTACGTCCGTATGCAGTTTACTGAAACTTGTAAAATCGATGTATTCGAACAGCGTTCGTGCCGCCTCATTCATGAGGTCATAATCCAATGCCCCGTACACACGGCAACGATACTGACGGTTGAAAGGATATTTGGCAGTCGTCACATAATACTTATACGTCCGGGCAGTCGCATCAAAACGGGCATGCGCATCCGGTTTCACCCGGCGGATACGGTAGACAGAAATATCGGGAGGCAACAGACGGTTCAACTTGTCGGCAACGGTCACTGTATCGAGCACTTCTTCCTGATCAAAATGTGCCACCATCAGCGAGGCATGCACCCCCGCGTCTGTTCGCCCGGCACCTATCACTTCCACATCACGACGCAGAAAAGTAGACAAAGCTTTCATCAAGCATTCCTGCACACTACTCCCGTTGGGTTGTATCTGCCAACCGTGATAGTTGGTTCCATCATAAGCCAAATAAATAAAATACCTTTGCACGCCGATTCCTTATTTTAGGGTTTTCGAGTGCAAAAGTAGTCATTTTTTTCATTCATACGTCGAAGGAGTCGTACCAAATGCATCTACAAAATGTTTGCGGAACGTCGGGATATCATTGTACCCCACCATTTCGGCCACTTCCTGCACCGCATATTGTTTCGTTTTCAACAGCACTCCGGCACGACGCATACGTACACCTCTGATCAGTTCTATAATGGTATAGTCGGTACTTTGCTTCACTTTTCGGTAGAGAGTGGGCTGGCTCATATTCATTTCCGCTGCCAGTTTCTTCACACTGAAGTCCGCCTCGCAAATATTCTCTTCTACAATTTTGATAACGGCTGTGATAAACGGATCTTCCGTCTTCACTTCCTCACCCGTCTGTTCCTGCTCGTTCGCGGCAATCGTATCTGTTCCCGGCAACTTGAACAATTTCGTATACATCTGCTTCAATGTCTGGCGACCGTTAATCAGATTACTGACTTTCGCTTTCAGAATGCCCGGAGTAAAAGGTTTCAGCACATAATCATCCGCACCCAACTCTAATCCGCGAATAATGTCATCATCCTCCACCTTCGCTGTCAGCATAATAAAAGGAATACTGCATGTTTCCGGATTCTCCTTTACCTCACGGCAACATTCAAAGCCGTCTTTAACCGGCATCATAACATCACTGATAATCAAATCGGGCATCTCCTTGGTTGCCATATCTACCCCCTCCTGACCATTCGTTGCCATCAGCAGGTTATATTCATTGCCAAACAGCACTTTCAGATAGAGGCGGATATCTTTATGGTCTTCTACAATCAATATCGTCTTTTTATTTCCACCCACTGCAGAGGGTGCTGCTTCTTCAGGCGTCTCCTCCGTAAAAAGTGGTAATTGCTGATCTTGTTTTACTTCTGTATCCTCTATTATCACCTCCTGTTTCGATGGTTCTTCAGCCGATGCCGGTTCTGCCACATCCGGCAGTTCCTCCGGATCGGTAAACTGAATATTCGGGTTATTTTCGAAGACAGCTCTGTCGACAGGAAGATTCACCGTCACTTTCGTACCTTTTCCTTCGGCACTTTCAAGAGCAATCGTTCCCAAATGCGCTTCCACCATCTGCTGCATGATAGTGAATCCTAGTTGTGCAGCTGATAAATCATGCCCCAATCCCTCATCCTCTCTCATCAGTTGTTCGGCGGTTCTCACTTTTTCTTTTCCATTATCTTCTATTACCAGACTGACATAATGCCTGTTGTCACTTACGATCTCACAGACAGATAAGGAAACGACTCCTGCATAATGCGTATGAGTGAAAGCATTCGTCAGCAGATTATGAATAATAAATTCGACCTTCTTTTTATCCACATAGAATTCCGTCTCTTTCTTGATTCTCTTCTCGCAATGAAAATCAATGGTGTATGCCTTCAACAGATCTCGGATACCCAAAAGAGAACTGTCGATCATCTTGTCTACCGAATACGGAGCAACCTTCAGTTTTTCTTCCAGATCTCCCTGTCCATATACCGACATTAGCTGGTCGCAAGCATCCACCATACGAAGTGAATTCCGGTATGCCACTTGCAGAGAAAATTTCGAAATCTGAAAGTTATCTTTCTGCAAATCCTTCAGCGGAGCGATGATAAGCGACAACGGAGTACGCAGTTCCTGCACAAACAGCATAAGCAAGCGGTTCCTCATCGCTTCTATCTCTTTCTTCTGCTCCCGCTTCAACTTTTCCATGTTTAGGTTTTCCTTCAATATCATCTCCCGATCGCGATGCATCTGTTTACGCTGATCCCTCTTTCTGAAATAGCCATAGAAGAAATAAGATAATCCGAGCAGTAACAAACCATATATGATATAAGCCCATATCGTCTGATACCACTTGCCCTTCACTACGAGAGGAATCTCGATCAACTCTCCCTCTTTTCCATCCGGGAAAACAAGTTTTGCTTGCAAAGTATATTTTCCGGCAGACAATCCATTGAACCACAAACCTTCCGCAAGTGGTATCATCTTCCAGTCTTTATCCACTGGAAGCAGACGATAGGCAATTTTGCGCTGTGCCAGTCCGTAGCGCAAGTCGGAGAAGTACAAATGAAAATCATTATTATCGGAAGCGAACGCCAGCTTCTCCTGCCTTTCCGGAGAAACAGACAGAATTATCTGCCCGTTCCGTTTCTCTCCGGCCAGCACTGTTTCTCCGCCGACTTCCACGTCCGTCAGCATCAGATGCTTCTTGCCGCTGTCTCCTTTCGTAGCAGACGGATCAAAGAAAATCAGTCCCCACGAATTCGCCCATAGCAAGCGCCCATCATTCAAACGGCATACCGCACTACAGTTTCCCGCTGACAGATAATTATAGAAAGCTTCCTGTCCGTTTCTGATTGTCATCACGCCGACATTGTTTCCTGCCCAGGTATTTCCGATATGATCATCGACCATACAACTGACGTGTCCGTTTGTCAATCCGTTCCGCAGGGTATAAACCGATTCTATTTTTTCTTTTTCTCTTCCGTCGATGCGGACAACGACATTCAGATAAGCCGCATAAATCTGATTATAATTATTCACATAGATGGTACGGACACCGGCTTCCTCCAACCCGTTCTCCTTTTCGTAGTTTCCTTCCACCCGTATCTGGTTACCGGTCGTTTCAATCCTCTTCAGTCCTTTGTCTGTACCGATCCACACATTACCTTCCTTATCTTCGGCTACTGTAAATACACTCTTGATTTCACCGGGCAGTCTTATACTCTTACATCCGTGAGTTTTCGGGTCAACCTGTATCAATCCATTCGAAGTACCTACCCACAAACGGTTCCAGGAGTCCAGGCAGAAACAATGAATAATTGTTTCCATTTTCCCGCCTTCGCTGTTTTTCAATTGAAAAGTTTCTATGCCTTCCGTAAGCGGATTGACAACGACTACTTCTCCGAAATTATTGCCCAGCCAGATATTTCCGTTCCTACCTTTATATATATGGTAATGCCCGGAGAAACCGGGCCCTTTTTTCCAAGGCTCAAAATGTGTATCCATCGAAAGCATCGGAGTAGTACTTCTCATAATGCCCCCGTCAGTCACCGTCAGCCAGACATATCCTTTCAAATCTTCAACTATACCGTCTACTCTGGACTTAAAAATCTGCCGCACCCGGCTATACATACTATCGCTGATATCAAATTTCACCACTCCGCCACCAAAGGTACCCACCCAGAGAATCTGCTGTTTATTATCCCATAGCAGACTGGTCATCTTATTTTCAATTCTCGAATGGAATGCTTTCTCATTCTGCGTCAATAGTGTCAAAGTAAACGGACTCTCACACAAATACTGGTTCTCAAAATGCAATTTGTATAATCCGTCCCAAGTAGTCAGATAAAATGTCTGCTTATCTTTCATCACCATATCCGTGACATATGAATTGGAGAAATCCGACTGATCACCTCCTTCGAGAGAGATCACCCGTTCCTTATGCGTTTTAAGGTCATAACATACAATGTCATTCCATAATCTGCAAATCCACAAATATCCCTGCCGCAAAAAGAGTCTGTTCACTACATTATATTCTCTGATCAGAGCACTCTTTTTCGTTACAAAATCATAATGCATCACCTTTTCACGATCAACAGAAAAATACAGATTTGTTTTTCCGTCCGTACAAAGATTGGCAACTTTCCCTTTTATCAAAGGTTCGGGATTCAATGTACAGAGTACAAAATCATCTTTTCCTTCTTTCTTACGGATGGGATGTGATTCAAACAATCCTTGCGAAGTAGCCAGATACAAGTTTCCGTCATACCAACAAAAATCATGAATCTCTTTAAGTTTCAATGGCCGGTCAAAACGTACAGGCAAATATTTTTCAATCTCTTTGTCAAAACAAGTCATTCCTCCCTGATAAAGTAAAGCATAATATAAACCGTCGGGAGCTTCCTTCAGCGTTTTTACAGCCTGATGCAGAGGAACAGAGAGAGAGTCGATGCTCATAATAAGGGGATAATCACGGAATCTGAAGCCGTCATAACGGGAGATTCCCTTATCGGTGGAGAACCACATAAAGCCTTCGCTTCCGTAACAAACATGATAAATTGTATTATTTCCGACTCCGTTTTTAATGACTAGCGGTTCCAGGTCCCAGTGGATATCTATAGAGTATGTCGGGAGAAAACCCGTCAGCAGTAGCAACAGAAAGAAGAACTTCCTCATATCTTAATTGTATTTTGTTTATGTGTATTGGCAGATAAAGATAGATAATTTAATCATTAGCAAACCGTATAACAACTGTTTTTTAGCAATAATTCACAATAAAATAAAAGCCCGCCGATCCGTAAAAGAATCGGCGGGGCTCCTCATTGTTTGTTTCTTAATTGTCTGAATGACTAAAGCGATACTATTGTTTGCTGTTTGGTTCCTCTTTTAGTTTGATGGAATCTCCTTGCACGGCGCAAGGAGCCCTCTTATATAGTTGTATATATTGTAACGTAATATCTAAAATCAATCAATTAGTGTAGTATTTTAATTGGCTGCTTTGGAAAGAGTAAAGCTATAAGTTCCCTGATTGTTTTTAAAGTTGTAATTGCCTTTAAAGTTTACCGGAACCTTTACGAGACAATTGTTCTGGTCTCTCACACGGAAATAAAGATAAGAAGTTGAACTGAATACGCTGCTGCCTTCGGCAGTGGTAGATAAAGAAGCTCCGTAACCTTGCCAGTTGAACAGATCAGTTGAAGAAGAATATGTAGTACCTATATAGTATACGGCATCTTTATCTATATTAAAGTTGAGTGAAACACACAATGCGAATTGTTCTACGAAAGCACCGCTTCTGGTACGGGCCTGATATTCGGCGGTCATCTTTACTTCTTTTCTGTCACTACCTGTACCGTAGTATCCTTCGGAAGTTTCAGATTCACAGTTACGAACCGTATTTCCGTTCTGACGAAGTGCTTCAAGTACACTTGCCATTTCTTCTGCAGTCACAGAAGGTACATCGCCTACTTTTGAATCAGTAGTTGCAGTTTGTATACCATATAAAGATATCATGGATTCAAAGCTTGAAGAGTTGTCTTCAAAACTATCACTTTCAGCATTAGAACATGCTACAAAAGTTAATGCCAATACACATGCGAAAAAGAATTTAATTGATTTCATATTAGTTCCTCCTAATTATTACTTGTTTGTTTAACTTGCTTGCGAATTGTTGTTTGCCAGTTCGCGGTCATTTTACACTTCTTATTGTTTATTTGCTCATGTTCCTTAGGAGGGAATCTTTAAACTTAAGTTGTCTTATTTGTCTTTCCTTATTTGTTTGTTCATTGCAAACATAGGTGTTTTATTCAATAGAAAAAACTTTTTAGAAGGAAAAATGAATGAATTACCACTCTTTAACGAAGGAAATACAGCTTATTCAAGCGTTTGAATAAGATATGCAAGTATTAAAACACCACTCATCTGCAAATCATTCAAAACAGGCGATAAAAATACCATCTATCACCCATGAATTATACACCACCTATAAAAGAATGATTTACCACTTCACTTATTAATTTCCATTGCAAGCGAAGAAAAGAAAGATGAATCCACCAATTAACGTCTATTCAGATAACAGCTACTTTTGTAGCATCAACAAACAAAACCCATCATGCGATGAAAAAGAAAAGAATCTTATTTTTGTTCGTTACCTTGTTTGCTTCTACCTTATTATATAGCCAGGTAGTCGGAGTGAAAACGAATCTTGTAATGGACGCGATGAAAATGATCAATCTCGGAGCCGAAGTCGGTCTGAGTAAGAAGTTAACTCTGGACTTGTATGCCAACTATAATCCGTGGAAATACAAAGATCAGAAGATGATGAAGATGCTCGCCATCCAGCCGGAACTCCGCTACTGGTTCTGCGACAAGTTCAACGGACATTTCGTGGGATTCCATGTACATGGAGGCGTTTATCAGGCTGCCGCCATCAATATGCCCTGGGGCATCTGGCCGGAACTGGAAGACCACCGCTTCAAAGGACACTTCTATGGTGCAGGCATTTCCTACGGTTACCAGTGGATTCTCGCCAAGCATTGGAATCTGGAAGGAAATATCGGTGTAGGTTATGCGCGTGTCAAGTACGAGCAGTTCGAATGCAAGACATGCGGTGAGAAAGTAAGCGAAGGACATAAAAACTATGTAGGTCCTACAAAAGCTGCTATCAGTTTAATCTATTTATTCTAAAACAAAACAAATATGAAAAAGATATTATGCATACTCTTCTGCCTGCTGCCTGTATTGGGCGGGAAAGCGCAGACACTCTACAGAGATCAGGTGCGTATAGAAAAAGAATCTATCACGCGTAATGAAGATAATAATGTGCTAAGCATCGATATGGATATCGTGATGCAGGAAAATCTGAAACTCTCCTCCAATCATGTAGCTACACTCACTCCATTTCTCGAATCAAACGGACGTACCAAGATATTGCCGTCTATCGTAGTTTACGGACGCAAACGTGAAATAGTAAATCGCCGCAATAATATAACTCCGACTCCGGAGAGCATTTACAGCACCATCCGTCGTAAACATAACAAAGAGCAGATTGTAAACTACCGGCAACAATTTCAGTTCGAAGCATGGATGCGCGATGCGGAAATGAAACTAAATATTGATGTATGCGGCTGCTGCGACCTGCAAGAGGAGACCGGTGGTGAATTAATCACCCGTCTGAACATTTCACCCCTGCAGATACAGCCGTCCATTTCTTATATCACCCCACAGGCAGAAGCCGTGAAGCACCGTGCCATCGAAGGAAGTGCCTTCCTTGATTTCCCGGTCAACAAGACTATCATTTATCCGGAGTATCGCCGTAACACAGCAGAGCTGGCCAAAATACGTGCTACCATTGACAGTGTACGCAATGATGACAAGACTACACTTAGCAGTATAAGAATTCACGGTTATGCGTCACCGGAAGGCAGTTATGCCAACAATACCCGACTGGCGAAAGGTCGTACACAGGCATTGGTAGATTATGTGACCAGTTATTACAAGTTCGATACGAAACTGATTACTTCCGAATATACTTCCGAAGACTGGGACGGATTCCGCAAGTTTATCGTGGCATCTTCATTGGAGAAGAAAGACGATATCTTGAAACTGATGGATGATTCCACGTTGGATATAGACAAGAAAGAACGTCAAATCGCCCAATTGGCAGGTCCGCAAACCTATAAATACATATTGGAAGAATGTTATCCGGCTTTGCGCCATTCAGATTACACGGTCAACTATACCGTGCGCGGATTCAATCTTGAAGAGACCAAAGAGATTATCAAGACACGTCCGCAACTGTTGAGCCTGCAGGAAATTTACCGGATCGCAGAAAGTTGCCAGCCGGGAAGCGAAGAGTTCAACCATTCATTCCAAGTAGCAGCCACCATGTTCCCGGACGATCCTATTGCCAACCTGAACGCAGGGGCCATGGAGATTCAAAAAGGCGGCGACCTGACAGCAGCCAAGAAGCATCTCGCCAAAGCTGATCAGAAAGCAGCAGAAACACAGAATAACCTGGGAGTCATCGCTCTGCTGGAAGGCAACTATGATGCAGCGGAGAAATATTTCAATGCAGCCAAAGCAGCCGGTCTTGCTACTCAGGCTGACGCAAACTTGAAAGAATTAAAAAGAAAGAAGAATTATCCCACAAAATAATAAGACACAGACAAGTTTTGTTTTTACCCCAATAATTTTATTATTAATAATTTAAAACCCAAAAACAAACAGGAACGCACCACCTGAGAAGGCAGTGCGTTTTTTATATTATATCATTGGTTTAACAATCTCTACTTTTAAACCAAGCGCATCAATGATACGAAAGAAAAGTCCAACTCCCGGCTCAATAGCCCCTTTCTCAATTCTGGATATATAGGATTTGTCAGTACCTACTTTCTCAGCCAATTGAGCTTGTGTCATTCTTTCCTGCTTTCGTGCATCATAAATCAACTGTCCCACACAATAAGAGTATGCCTCTTTACGAAACTCCTCCCTCTCCGGTGAGCCTACTTTGCCGTATAGTTTATCTAATACAGCATCCATACTTCCAACGTTAGGGTTTACTTGCATAATATTCATTTTTAAGTTTCACTGCCTTTTCAATCTCACTTTCGGGCGTCTTCTGTGTTTTTTTCTGAAAGCCATTAAACAGCATCACGATATTACCTTCATCAAAAACAAAAAAAGCCCGGTAAATATTTCCATTGTGCCCTGCTCTTAACTCATACACACCATCACGGACTAACTTCACAAAGTTTTTATTTAACCGCTGTTGAGTTTTAAGCATATCAAGTACATAAGCAATTTTTTTCTTTGCGCCATCATCTAATGACATAAAGAAGTCTATAAAGTATTTTTTATAATATAGAATTTCTCTTTCGCTATTCATCATACAAATATAGTCAAAGTTTACATATATAACAACTTGCAATTCTCTTATTTATAGCATTTAACACTCACCAACATGAATATTCATAGTGTGCATTTTTTATATTCAGATGATTCAGCCTCTTCAGCCACACTCCACAACCGCCTGCCAACGGGCAAAAGCGGCTGAAAGCACCCATCGAAAATGACACCTTCCGGCCTTCAGCCCCTTCAGCCGAAAAATCACCGGAGCGTCGGCTGATCTCTGGATGTCCCGTAAAATCCGGGGACAGGCACATAGATCGGCTGATTGCGCAGACCAATATTCTGCAACTTACCTTCCCGGCAAATTCTCCGGATATGAATCATAGCCGTAGAACGCAACATGCCGCACAATGCCTGAAAGTCGCTGCGCTGCATCATCTGATGTGTACTGAAATATCCCTTCAGCAACATGTCAATTTCCACTTCCGACAGTTTGGCTGAATGAAAATTCTTCTTCAGCTGCTTTACCTTAATTAATCCGATTGAGTTTTTCAATTTCTGATCCGAGCGAAAGCGGATCGCTTTCAACTTTATTTTCATATTCCGGCGTGGGGTATCGGCAGCGATCTCTTCCGTAGCAGTCAGCGTGGGATAAAAATACCCGATGCCGTCCAGATGGATCTGCCGTCCTTCGCCCAATTCCTCTCCCATTACTTGAGAAAGCGCATCCAGCACTGCCCTCACATCTACCTCGTTCAGCGTGCAGCGGGATTGAATCTTACTCCTGATTTCGTCCGTATCGACCTGACCATTGTAAGCAATACGAGGATGGAATCTTTTTTTCTTCGGTTGGTCCGGTGATACCGGATTCTCATACCAGTCAAATAATATAGCCATAGCTTTTCTTTTATATAAGTACTTCTGATCTGTTATTCCTATAGAAACTTCCGATGAAAGAAGCCTCATCTTCAACGGCTAACGAACTATGACTGCCCGGCTAATGGAGATTAGCCGATTGACTAATGAAGGATAGCTGTTCAGCTAATCTTCATTAGCCTCTGATGTTTGCGGCTCCAAAGTTATAACATAAAGGCAGGAAAACCTAATGTTTCCTACGCTATTTCATAAACAGAAGTACTTGGAAGATTCTTGCGGAAACACTTGCAAACCCCTATCCTCAGATGGTAACTTTGATGCACGAAACTTATAAAAAACAACAGATATGATGGAAAAAGTAACCCAAATGATTGCCATGCTGATAAAGGCGTGGAAAACAGAGAACGTATTTATGCCAAACACCGCAGCCATTACCGGCAGCACTGAAGTCAAATCTCCGGAAACCCCTCCCCTGCCGGCAGCACCGGAACCTCCCGTCCCCGCTATGCCCGAAGCGAAGCAGCAGCCCTCCAATGGTTCCGCCTGCCTGACGGAGCGGGTAAACTCCTTTTTGCGGGCCAACTATGACTTCCGCTACAACCGACTGACGGAAGAAACCGAATTTCGCCCATTAAGCGGAACCAACAAAGAATTCCGTCCCATCGGGAAACGTGAACTGAACACGCTCTGCATGGAAGCTCATGCGGAAGGTATCTCCTGCTGGGATAAAGATGTGAGCCGCTACATCTATTCCACTCAGATCGGAGAGTACCATCCCTTCCGGCTTTACATGGACGAACTGCCTCCCTGGGACGGCATCGACCGATTGACTCCGCTTGCCCGGCGTGTATCTGCTCTGCCCTTATGGATAAAGGGATTCCACACATGGATGCTGGGACTTGCCGCCCAATGGACAGGAAAAACGGGCGTCCATGCCAACAGCGTAGCCCCCATCCTGATAAGTGCTGAACAGGGACGGATGAAATCAACTTTCTGTAAGTCTCTGATGCCCAAAGTGCTGCAACGTTACTATATGGACAATCTGAAACTGACATCAGAAGGACAGGCAGAACGGCTTCTATCAGAAATGGGACTCATCAATCTGGATGAATTCGACAAATATGCGGAAAAGAAGATGCCGCTTCTGAAAAATCTGATGCAGATGTCGAGCCTCCACGTCTGCAAAGCTTACCAACGTAATTTTCGGGACTTGCCACGTATCGCTTCTTTTATCGGAACTTCGAACCGTTTCGATCTGATGAGTGATCCGACAGGCAGCCGTCGTTTCTTCTGTGTGGAAGTAGAAAAGCCGATAGATTGTGAGGGAATCGAGCACGAACAGATTTTTGCCCAACTGAAGGCGGAGCTTGCCGACGGGCATCCGTATTGGTTCAGCAAAGAAACGGAGCGGGAAATTCAACAGAACAATGCTCCCTTTTATCGCACCAGCTCAGCCGAAGATGTATTTTTCAGTTGTTTCCGCATGGATGCCTCGGCAGAAGAGAAATATTTGCAACTTTCCGCAGCCGACATTTATAAAGAACTGAAGAAACGGAATGCCGCCGCTCTACGAGGTTTCAATCCGAACCACCTGGCACAAGTCTTAATAAAACTAGGAGTAGAACGGAAGCACACGGAATACGGAAATGTATATTTGGTGGTACGCCGATAAGTCAATTTTAACATTCCGGCTGAAAGCACTGAAAGCAATATTTTTTATTTCCCGGTAGTGCTTTCAGCCGAAATGCCGATAAACAGAGGGATACGGCAAGGCTGAACAAGCTGAATCCCAACAGGTGGCATCCTTCAGACTTCCTCACAGCGCACCATGTCCCAGCCGCGAAACTGGATCAGCAACCGGTGAAAAGTCGTCCTCGACACCAATTGTCGGGCCACTTTATCTTCGCTGTATTGAAGAAGTTGGCGATGCCCTTCGTCGGCTTGCATTGCAAGTTCCGCATCGGTAGCGGTGCGGGCAGCGTATTTGAGTTCGATGATGTAGCTGTGCTCAATGTCCGGATAGCGCTGCTTGTCGGGCAACAGGAAGAAATCGCAGTAACCATAGTTCATTTCCAGTTCCGGTTCTACCAGATAATAGGAAGCAAGAGCAAGATAGGCTTTGAGGAAGCCTTGCAGATTTCGCTCTCCTTCCATGCCGTCACGAACGGAGGAGTTTTCGCGATAAGCACAGGCGATGGATTCGAAAAATGGCTTCCAAACGCCATCGTAAGCGAGATCGTCTATCTGATCTTTCAAACGAGAAAGATCTAACGGATGAGCCTGCTGATAATATTCGCGCAGAAAGCCGAAATATTGCTCACGCACACAATGATTGGGAATGCACATTCGCAGGCGATCTCCGCGTGTGCCACACATGGCGAGCAATCCGTAATAATAGAGCAGGCTACGAAAATTGTCGACATCCGCTACCCGTTCTGCCGGAAACGAAGTATGGAGGTTCACCAAAATCTCTCCTTTCGCCGCTATCTCCTCAATGGTACTCATGCGGCTTCCTTCGTGAGCGCTGTCATGGTCGATACGGACAAGCATCTTTAACTTACTGTAATCGGTACGGATGTTTTTGTCAACCATTTCTTCGGGAGAACGATGAAAATCAAACTGGCTACGTAAATAATATAAAGTCATATCACAATTAAAAACTCTATCATCTCCCAAGCTCATTCGTGCAAAACAATAATTATCATACCAAGGCTTCATTTCCGCTATCATCGCCTCAATATCACCGGGCAATGCATCGTTTTCCTGATAATACCGAAACATTTCGCGTACTTCCGTTTCACTGAATCCCATCATAGCATTAAAGCGGGAATCAGTCGATATATTCCAGTCTATATTGTATCCGCTGGACAGGTCATCCAGCGTGACCGGACTAACCCCCATCAGAAATATACGGTGAACATACCTTTATATTGCTTGAAATATTCACGATAAAAGCCACTGGCATGTGTCAGATCGTGAAACATCTTCTGACCGTGTTCGCTCAATATGACATTCGTGAAGTTATCGTATTCATCTATAATAAGGTATAAGGGATACCCCTTGGCTTTTGCCTTCAGTTCGATATAAGACAACTTTGCCTTGGCGCTGCTTATACTTTCGACAGTCGACTTGAAATCCGGATCGTAGAAAGAAGCGTAATCATCTGCGAACTGATTGATGACAAGACTGGAATATTCATTGAAACTAGCCATCATGCCATCTCCCGGAACAGAACAACCGGCTTTCGAGAAATCGAAATAAAGTACCTGATAGTGGTTTCTCTGATCAGTGGGATGAGCGCCAATCCACAAATCACCGAAATACCTGTCGAAGTTGTCCCGCTGCAACTGGTCATAATAAGTACGCATCATGCTCAGGAACAGGCTTTTCCCAAAGCGACGGGGACGGGTAAGGGAAAGATAACTCGGCATTCTTTCGATAAGAGGCAGGTATATGGTCTTATCCACAAAATAAAAATTGTCGTTCCTCAACCGGTTGAAATCCGATATTCCGTAAGGTATTCCTTTCAATCGATTCATATTGGCTGACCTTTTTATAATTAACATGAACAAAGTTAGTTTATTCCATGAGATTAAACAACGATTTGCAAAGATAATGTTTTCTATCTGCTATGGCTCCCCCTGTTCAGCACCCATTCTTGATACTCATTCTTGCTATCGATTACCATTACTCTCATGTAGTGGATTCACCTGCCACTAAAAGCCCAATCTGAGATGATGGCAGAATCATTCAAAGTCGAAGACAGAAGGGCTAATTTGCTCAATCAGTACAAATAGTTGCATATTCTAACCAAGAACAAAGAAATAAAATAAAAAAAGATCGGATTTTATAACGGTGGTAAAAGCAAAATAAGGGTGGCAAAACATTCATCCGAGCTGAAAATCGTTCAAAAAGCGACTGATTCACCCATCAAAAAAAGACCATTTCAAAGATTGACAAAAACACCTTAAAATTTGAAAAAAACACCGATTAGCAATCTCGCATTTCCCCCATATCTTTGCAATGTCGATAAGGGACAAAGGTTCCTTAGCCAAAGACAAGAGAATTAAAACAAACAAGTATAGTAACAAACAAATAAAAGTAACATTGCCTATAAAGAACAAACAAAAAGAATGCCCCCCTCGGAAGTATCTCTTATTCCTTATCATATAATAGGGACTTCCAACCAAAAGAACTGATGTTTAACAAAACAAACGACCCTCATCTCTCGGATGACTCTCACCCCAAAAAATCAAAAAACAAAAAACAGCATTGCTATACATATTATATAGTATATGCGACCATAAAAAAGAATTATTGCATCACACATTAAAATCAAAACGAAAATGAAAGTAAAAAATTTATTATTAGCAGGTTTGGCAGTAGCAGCCATGACAGCTTGTAGCAACAATGACATTGACGAGATCGTTGATAACGGAGTTCAAACTCCAACTGAAGAAGCAAGCATGAAACTCTATTTCAACTTCGCAAATCAAACGAGAGCGAATGGTGACGATAGTGGTGACAAAGTAGATGGTGAAGAGGTAGAATGGAACGTAAGCCAATCATCAATTACAGTAGTACTTCAATATGCAAATGGAGGAAAGAAACTTGTATACGACAATTTGACACCTGTTACAGAGACTGCTGACGGTTCGAAAAAGTATACTACAACACCATTTATTGTAGATGCAGGTAATGATGTTACAGTATATGCATTTATCAATCCTAATAACCTAAATATTGATGCGAATGTAGATCCTGCAACGTTGACTCTTACTAATGCCCTTACATTGCCTTCAACTGGATTAGATTACCTTATTGGTAGTCAAGATGTAGCCGGAATTGCCACACCGAATAAATTCATGATGAGTGGTAAAACGGTAGTTAATATAACAGCTGGATCAACAACAAATAAGGCTGAGATTAGTGTAGATCGTGTAGCTGCTAAACTAGACGAGAAAACACAAAAGGCCCCATTTACGATTGATGCTAAGGGTGTGACATATACAGACAAAGACAATAAGCCTGCAGCAGTTAAGATTCAGTTATTATCTCATTCATACTCAAACTTGTCAAATAACACTTTTGCTTTAAATGAAACAAGAGAAAAGAGTTATTTTAATAATGAGACTGGCGCTACCAACTATTTACAAGCATATTCCGAACAAGGATCATACCCTTTAGATACATACTACAAATGGCTTACAAAGAAGGCAGATGCCAATAATGAAATTACCTATTGCTTAGAAAACTATGGTAATGGTAATCCTACAAAAGTTCACTATAAAGGTCAAGTTTATATTGGTGAAAACGCTATCGAATCAGATTTCTATATCAGAACTGTACAAAATCCTGAGGCTTACTATATATTTAAAGATTTAGCAGAAATGAAGGCATATTACAATGACGCTGCAATCAATGCCATCACAGCTGAAACGTCTCGTGAAGATCTAGCTAATTTAGGTATTAAAAAGTACGATGGAGGTATATGCTATTATGAAGCTACTATTAACACATTTGTTCCAGATAAAGCAGCATCAATCCTACGTAACAACTGGTATAAATTAAATGTAAGTAAGATCAAAGAGATTGGTACTCCGACACCTGCTCTTGATCCAGAAGATAAAACAACAAAATTGGTAGTTGAAACAACAATCAATCCTTGGACTATCCAGGTTAATGATTTTGAACTCTAATTTCTAAATAATACATCGGGAGAGGCTTTCTCCTCTCCCGATACTTTTTCTTCTTCTCTACAGAAACAGAGCATTACATTCAAACAAAACATACGCTTCCTGAAAAAGCATAAAAAAAGAAATGATGAAACAAATACTGACTACCATACAAGAAAAGACAAGCAAAATATTGTCTCTTGCAATATTGGCTGGTACAATCGCCTCCTGTGATTCGGTACTGAATTACAATGAAGATTGTGACATCGAATATTGTGTCAAGTTCAAGTATGACTACAACATGGAAGAAAAAGACGTATTTGCCGAGCAGGTAAGGACCGTCACTCTTTATGCTTTTGATGACAACAATAACCTCGTTTACCAGAATACCGATGAAGGTGAGCCATTGGGTGAAGGAAACTACGCAATGAACGTCGTAGGAATAGATCCTTCCCAATATCGCCTAGTGGTATGGGCAGGATTAAATGACGAATCATTCGCAGTTCCATTGCTATACCCAAATCAATCAAAAATAGAGGAACTAACGGTAAAAACGTTACGCAAACAAGCTACCCGAAGTGCCTCAGAAGATGAAAAGGATCAATATATAGTAGAAAACAGTCTATACTCACTTTGGCATGGTGAAGTCAAGAAAGGACCTACTACTCGTAGTGGAAGACAACAAATCACCAATGTGTCATTAGTAAAAAACACCAATACTATTCATGTTATCGTCGCACAGGTAAATCAGTCTAATGGCCCTATAACAAAGGCACTGACAGAAGAGACTTTCCAATGTGCAATCTATGATGATAATGGATATATGAATTATGACAACTCATTGCTAGAAGACAATCTATTAACATATAAGCCATATAATACAAAAGCCGAAATTGTAACAACAAAGGCTTTTAGCGCAGACAATGAACCAGCTAAAGAATACAATGGTATTACTAGTGATTTGAGCGTTGCCAGACTCGTAAAAGGACAAACACCTGAATTAACGATTAGAAACTCTCAAACACAAGAAGTTTTATTCCACAGTGATGATTTAATAAAATACTTCGAAGAAGTAGACGCTGAAAAATATAAAGATAGAAACTATTCCCTCCAAGAATACTTGGATCGTGAAGACGAATATACCATCAAGATTTTTGTAGACGAAAAGCTTGCATTAATCAAAACTGTAATTGATGTGAACGACTGGATCATCCAAATTAATGATATTGAACTTTAATACAAAAAGAATGAAATACTCTAAATTGACATATTATTTGCTGACTATCCTCTGCATGATGGCAACGTCTTGTGTCACAGACGGAGTTATGGATGAGTGTCCAGACAGCAGTAAAAACACTGAAATGGTTACAGACGCACGCGTTAGCCTCGTTCTGAATTTTGCTATCAATAGTTCTGCTACAAGAGCAGGAGAAATTGATGGTAGCACAATAGACGGAGAACTAAACGAAAGAAAAATAAAAGATGTACATATATACGCATTCCAAAACAATAAATTTAAGGAAGAAGTCAAGTATGTATCAATATTTGGTACAGATGGAGATAAAACGCGAATCATACAAGGAACATTGTCTGAAAAATATAATCCAGAGATTGCTGTCAAATTTGTAGTAATAGCAAATGGTGAGAATAAAAAAGTCATTACTCCAAATATTCCCAAACTAGATAGTAATACAACGCCAGAAACGCTATTCTCACAATTAGTGTTCGATTATAATAGCAATGACAATTGGAACACTTGTATTCCAATGGCAGGAATATGTGAAATAAAACCACTTCAAGAAGGAGATTACAATACAGCTGAATTACAATTAACACGAGCCATTGCAAAAGTTAATGTAACAGTAAATGAAGGTAAAGGGCTTGAAGGAGTTGAAATTACAGAGATTACACTACATAACTATAACACCCAAGGATATTGTGCTGTTCAAGAAAACAATAATCTTCCATATATACCAGCAACCTCACAAATATCAACTTCTACCTTATCATCCGGACCTTTAAGAGGAAAAGAAGGAAATTGCTTTGAAAACCATTTTTATATTCCAGAGCACAAAAACATAGGTATAGCAGAAGATAATAGAGTATACTTGCATATTAAAGCAAATGTTTATGATATGCCTAAAGAATATGATTTAGCATTCACTCATAACGGTAATATCCATGACGTCTTACGTAACTACATTTATATATTTAATATCAAAAGTATAAAAGCTCAAGATGCGTCATTAAGTTTGGACTATACTGTAAAAAAGTGGGATTTAATCTCAGTCGATGTACCATCTTTTAATTAAGGAGAAATTAGCATGAAAAAGCAAAACAATATATCAATATATACAAAACAAATATTTAGTCTTGTATTGATGAGTATCCTCTTCTTTGCATGTCAGGAAGAAGAAATTATCAAAAACAATACTGTAGAAGAAGGTATCCCTGTAGAAATAGCCCTCAACGTATCAGCACCAGAAATGACAACAATGACAAGAGGATTACGTGATGAAGAAGAATTTCAAATCAATGACCTATACTTGTTGATATTCGACTCTGAAGGCAAAACCAAAGCAGGTACACAATATTATAGTGCAGAAGATTTAAATGGTAAAATAGAAGGAGGGCAAGCAAGCCCAACCCATGGAACTATTAGTGGTATCAAAACGACTAGTGGAAAAAGTTATATTTTTGCAGCTGCCAATGTTGGTAGCAACCAATTAAGCGGAGGAAAAAGTATAAAAGAGCAATTGGAACAGGTTAATAATATTAGCGACCTAAAAGCGGTAACTGCCACTTTAAACTCAAACACATCAACTGCACAAGTTGACCGGACACAGGCTGCATTAGTCATGTGCGGAGCCTACACTCCTGCTTCTACCGGTCAAACGCAGGAGAATGAGGGGGAATGTAATATTACCAAAGGTACTAATACCTTAAATGGAAAAATAGTATTAGAACGCTTAGATTCCCACATTACATTTAAGATATCTTGGGGAGGAAAGAACTCTAAAGTGACCTCTTTCGAGTTAACAGGATGGAAAGTATACAATGTGCCTATAAAGTCATATTTATTGTCACAAGAGCAAGATGCCGTAAAAAGTGATAAGAATGATTATGCTATAAGTCCTTCAGAGCAGAAAGTTACAACAGATGAAACAGGCAAGTCATGTTCTTTCGATTTCTATATGCTTGAAAATAGAAAGCATGCAAAGCTATATAATGGAAAAGCCATATCAAGCTATGCAGAAAGAGAAGCGGAAGTCAAGAATAATAACTTAAATACAGGTGAGTACAAATTTGTAGAACCATACGCTACCTATGTAGAAATTCAAGCCAATATGGAATTAGAAAGCAGTAATACTACAACCGATGGAAAGAAAGTGGCGAATGTGAAATATACAATACACTTAGGAGGAGGTGAAAGAGATTATACTAACTTCAAGAGTGAACGGAACAAAAAATATACATATAATGTAACAATCGTTGACACTGAAGATATTCGTGTTGAAGTCCAAAATAAAAATGAAGTACGCCCGGGAGTAGAAGGAGACGTCATAGATGCAAAAACAAAGGTATACACATTGGATGCACATTACAACTGTTTTATTATAGGTTTAACCAAAACGCAAGCCAAGGAATTAAGTTTTATGGTAAAAACTCCCTTTGGAACATCTGTCACTAATACTTCAAATGAAAGCGAACGTAAGATGGGAGATTATAAATGGATTAGATTTAAACGTTGTACAAAGGAGGCTCTTGCAACATACCCTAAGAATGGAAGCGGTTTAATTGATTTATTTGGTTTAGCATCAGATATTACAAGCCAAAGCGGAAACAATTATACTACATTCTATTATACAGTTTTTGTAGACGAATATTATTATGATCAAGTTCCAGCTGGAGAAAATTGGACCCAACCATATTGGAAGTATTTTGTAAACAAAGAAAACAGATATGTCATATTACTATTCACTCCTGAATATAGTCTAGATAAAGAAAGTAGTTACGCAGATGCTCAGTATCTAATTACTCAGAGATCAATCCAAACTTATTATAGTACCGAGAAATTTAATAGTGGGCAAACAGCATTAGGAATGGAACATGTTAATGAAACAGGAGAACCATCAACTGCTACTCCTGGCATTAGCGATCTCAGCAATTCTAATGGCTATTACAATATGTACAAATATATAAATAGGAATAACTACAAGAATTGGAACAATCATGCATCTATTACTTCACCAAATACCGCTGGATATACGTTCAATATAACCAAAGACAATGCTTGGTCAGACTGTCTATCAAGAAATAGAGATGAGAACAACAATGGGGTCATTGAACCAGAAGAATTAAAGTGGTATTTGCCCACCAGAGATCAATTAACTGGTATGTTCTTAGGAGCAGAAAGTCTTACAACCCCTTTATTTGATGCAGATTCGTATCCTCAAGGTAGCGTATCACTCAATGGGGATACTAGATTCCATTATCTTTTGAGTAATAATCAGAAAATATGGGGAGAAGAAGGATGTTCTATAGGAGATAGAGGCTATGCAGGCCAACCAAAACAAATAAGATGCGTCCGTAATCTGAATCTAGATATGAATAGTAGTAATGCAACCACTGAAAGTAAAAAAGTAGGCAATGTATTTACATATAATAGTACTAACCATGTATTCAATTTGGAACAGATGGATGCAAAAAACATACGCGGAAAAGTTAATGGAGAATTAGGATTACATGATAATTTCAGCATTAGCAACAGACCATATAAAGCGTTTCAAATGGCAAAGAATTTTCATACAGCAGAAGAAGGTTATGGACCTTGGGGCGAATTCGTAAATATTGATCAGAATCATAATAGTTTATGTAAAAACTATTATGAAAAAGCCAACAGAAGTGATAAAGGAAAATGGAGAACACCTAATCAAAGAGAATTCATGATTATGTATACTCAAGACATAAATTTTATACGCTATACAAAAAATGGCGGTTGGTATAATGATGATATAGATTATAGAGCATATACTAGAACCGAATGGAAATACAACAAAGCAAGACATTTTGGCTACAATAATGGAATACTATTTCTTGATCAACCGACAAGTTACAATATATCTTTGCGCTGCGTCCGTGATGTTGACGTAGACTCAAATGGCAATATTATCAATGAATGATAACTAACAAAAACCTAAAAAGGATATAATATTATGGAACCAAAAGACATCCTACAACTAGAATCATCAGATGAGCGACAAGCCTATCTGTTTGAAGAGAATGGACGGTGGTACGCTTATGAGCATTCAGCCCACCGGATCAACAAATTTGTAGAAGGCTTTGTAGACTTCAAACACAAGGTGCAAGATGTCTGCGGTCGAATCAAAGTGGAAATAGATCTCAGTGTATTGGAAAAGTGTTCCATCACACTGTGTGAAGATTCACTGCTTGTACTTGATTGTCCTGCAGCATAAAAGCTGTAGAAGAGTATAAGTTTCATAACTTTTATTTAATATAATTACACAATATATTGTTTGTTTTGTTTGTGTTCCTCAGTCCACTCAGAGGCAGCTTGTGAAAGTAGCGCTGAGTGGGTGGGGATTTTTTGTGCATAAGTTAAACAAGTTGGCTATCTATGTATTACATAAAATGTGTAACGCAAAATATGTAGTAGCCAAGAAGCCTAATCTTCCTTCCCCGTACACGGTTACAATATCTCCGAATCCTTCTGCGACCAAAAAAACAGAAAAATGATTTCTTCTTTGCAAAATGAGCGTAACCTGATCCTGATAACACCCCGCAAATAGAAATTATTTATTTTTTGACTAATAATCTTTGTTTATCTCCTATAAACCTGTATATTTGGAGTATGATAACTGATACTCTTATATTAATATAGAATTACTATGAGCCATACCATTTTCCTAATCATCGCCCTCGTCACTACAGGAATTTTTCTTATTCAATTCGTATTATCGATCTTCTTCGGAGATATGGATGCAGATGTAGATGCTGACATCAGCAGTGTAGTATCTTTCAAAGGTCTCACCCACTTCGGGATCGGATTCGGATGGTATATGTATCTGGCAGGAAATGCCGATATAGCAAGTTATGCAATCGGGATTCTGGTAGGTCTGTTCTTTGTCTTTGCCGTATGGTTTCTTTATAAGAAAGCCTATCAGCTGCAACAAGTGAACCGGTCTGAAGAGACCGATCAGCTGGTAGGACGGGAATGTACCATCTACTTCAAGCAAACCGACAACAAATATACAGTACAGACAAGCCGGGACGGCGCCATGCGCGAAGTGGACGTGATTTCCGAAACCGGCAAAGCATATCAGACCGGAGACAGAACGATCATCAGCAGCTACAAAGACGGAACTTTATACATTAAATAACTATTCAAATACACAATTTTATGACACAAGAAATGCTAATCATGGCTGCTATCCTAGTGGCGGTCATCCTACTTACCTTTATCGGCATCCTGTCGCGCTATCGTAAATGTAAGAGTGACGAAGTCCTCGTAGTATACGGTAAAACAGGGGGAGAAAAGAAATCAGCCAAGTTATATCACGGTGGAGCTGCTTTCGTATGGCCGATTATACAGGGTTACGAATTCCTTTCCATGAAACCATTGCAGATTGACTGTAAACTGACAGGAGCACTATCTGCCCAAAATATCCGTGTGGACGTACCGACCACCATCACCGTAGCGATCAGCACAGACCCGGAAGTGATGCAAAACGCTGCCGAACGTATGCTGGGACTGACGATGGACGACAAACAAAACCTGATTACTGATGTAGTATACGGTCAAATGCGTCTGGTCATTGCGGACATGACAATTGAGGAACTGAACTCCGACCGGGACAAATTCTTATCGAAAGTAAAAGATAACATCGACACGGAACTCCGCAAGTTCGGTTTGTATCTGATGAACATCAACATCAGTGATATCCGCGACGCTGCCAACTACATTGTCAACCTAGGTAAGGAAGCCGAAAGCAAGGCGCTGAACGAAGCACAAGCCAACATCGAAGAACAGGAAAAGCTGGGTGCTATCAAAATTGCCAATCAGATAAAGGAACGCGAAACAAAGGTTGCAGAAACCCGCAAGGACCAGGATATCGCCATTGCCGAAACCAAAAAGCAACAGGAAATCTCTGTGGCAAATGCAGATAAGGAAAGAATCTCTCAGGTAGCCTTTGCCAACGCAGACAAAGAATCGCAAGTGGCAAAAGCGGAAGCAGAAAAGAACATCCGTATCGAACAGGCAAATACCGAAAAGGAAAGCCGCGTTGCCGAACTGAACTCCGACATGGAAATCAAACAGGCAGAAGCTGCAAAGAAGGCAGCTATCGGACGAAATGACGCGCAAAAGGAAGTGGCTTTATCAAATGCCGAATTAGCTGTCACACAGGCAAATGCCGACAAGCAGGCCGGTGAAGCCGCCGCAAAATCGGAAGCTGCCGTACAAACTGCCCGGGAAATAGCCCAGAAAGAGGTGGAAGAAGCAAAAGCGAAGAAAGTAGAATCTTCATTGAAAGCAGAAAAGATCGTTCCTGCAGAAATCGCCAGACAAGAGGCTATCTTACAAGCAAACGCCATCGCTGAAAAAATCACCCGTGAAGCTGAAGCACGCGCAAAAGCAACTCTGGCACAAGCGGAAGCAGAAGCAAAAGCCATCCAGCTGAAACTGGAAGCGGAAGCGGAAGGTAAGAAAAAGTCATTACTTGCAGAAGCAGAAGGTTTTGAGGCAATGGTAAGAGCTGCCGAATCAAATCCTGCCATCGCCATACAATACAAGATGGTAGACCAGTGGAAGGAAATAGCCGGAGAACAAGTGAAGGCTTTCGAACACATAAACTTGGGCAATATCACCGTATTCGACGGAGGAAACGGAGGAACAAGCAACTTCCTCAATACGCTGGTGAAAACAGTAGCACCGAGCCTCGGTGTACTGGACAAACTGCCAATCGGCGAAACAGTAAAGGGAATCATCAACCCGGAAAGTAAAACGGAAGAGAAACCTGCCGGAAAGACGGAAGAGAAGAAAAAATAAATCTTCTGACATCACAAATGAACTGCCGATAGAATATCTTAATATCTATCGGCAGTTTGTAGTTTTAATCACACTAATTATACCCAATAGGATACAATTAGAGAATTATTGCCTATCCACAAGGAAAACTAAAGCAAAATAACATATCTTTGCAGGCAAAAAATTAAAAATGAACCGCTATAAACTCCACTTTCTGCCTTTATTTATATTGATCACGGGATTTATCACGCTTACTGCCGGCTGCAAAAAGAAAGATATGTCTCTCAAATTGAATGAACCCCGCAACATCCGCGGTGTGGTCAGTTACAAACGTTCTTTCCCCGACTTAAACGACACGCACTTAGCTGTGGCAAAGACCATCGGCATCTGCCCGCCAGAAGACAGGGATGCTGCCGAAAAGATGAAAGACAAGCTTATCCATATCACCGACAATCAATTTTATGCGATAGACTCACTGACACATTCCATCCCCTACCTTATACCTCGTGCCAGCGAATTACTCGATACCATTGGTGCCAACTTCCTTGATTCACTGACAGCAAAAGGTTTGAACCCAAACCAAATAATCGTCACTTCCGTACTGCGTTCACAAAGTGATGTGAAACGTCTGCGCCGCCGCAATGGAAATGCTTCCGCAAACTCCGCCCATTGTTATGGTGCAACCTTCGATGTTAGCTGGAAACGATTCAAAAAGGTGGAAGACAAAGACGGACGTCCCTTGCAGGATGTCAATGCCGACACGCTGAAACTCGTTCTGTCCGAGGTACTGAGAGACTTGCGCCAAGCCGATAAATGCTACATAAAATATGAATTAAAACAGGGATGCTTCCACATCACAGCAAGATGAACTGTATTTCCGGAAATTTGAATGAGGGAAACACAAAACCTTCAAACTAAATTTTGTGTTATAACGGGAAACGGCTATCTTTGTATGAATCCAACGTTAAAAGAATCAGATCATGAACAAGCTATACCCCATTGGCATACAGAATTTTGAAAGTCTACGAAAAGACGGTTACTTCTATGTTGATAAAACCGCTTTGATTTCTTCAGCAATGAAACAAGAAACATCGAGAAGTGGATAGTAGAATAATTGCAATAAAATTCACCCGTAAACAGCCGAAGAATCCAAAACGTTTCACTAAATTTGCAGAAATTTTTCTTTAATACGATTCAATGATAGAGAAACTGATTGTTCTTGAGGATATTGACCCGGTTATTTTTTACGGCGTAAACAACGCCAACATACAGTTAATTAAAGCTTTATATCCAAAGCTACGTATTGTTGCCCGCGGCAATGTCATCAAAGTGCTGGGCGATGAGGAAGAAATGTGTGCCTTCGAAGAAAATATCACCAAACTCGAAAAATATTGTGCCGAATATAATTCGCTGAAAGAGGAAGTCATCATCGATATTATAAAAGGGAATGCTCCGCAAGCGGAACAAACCGGAAATGTGATTGTTTTCAGCGTTACCGGCAAACCTATCATCCCACGAAGCGAAAACCAACTGAAGCTGGTGGAAGGCTTTGCCAAAAACGATATGGTATTCGCCATCGGTCCTGCCGGCTCTGGAAAGACATATACTGCCATTGCCCTCGCCGTTCGTGCACTGAAAAACAAGGAGATCAAGAAGATTATCCTCAGTCGCCCCGCAGTAGAAGCCGGAGAAAAGCTCGGTTTCCTGCCCGGAGATATGAAAGATAAGATCGACCCGTACCTGCAACCATTATATGATGCACTACAGGACATGATACCCGCAGCCAAGTTAAAGGAATACATGGAACTGAACATTATTCAGATTGCCCCGTTAGCATTTATGCGCGGACGTACGCTGAATGACGCAGTCGTGATTCTCGACGAAGCGCAGAATACCACTACACAGCAAATCAAAATGTTCCTCACCCGCATGGGTATGAATACCAAAATGATTGTGACGGGAGATATGACACAGATCGACCTCCCTGCCTCACAAACCTCGGGATTGGTGCAAGCACTCCGTATCCTGAAAGGTGTGAAGGGAATCAGCTTTGTGGAGTTGAACAAAAAAGATATTGTACGCCATAAACTGGTGGAACGCATCGTAGATGCTTACGAAAAATTCGACAAGGAGGCGAAAGCCGAAAGGGAGAAACGAAAGAATGAACAACTGATTATCAACGGCGAACGACCGGTGAAGCAAGTCAACAACTAATCGTTTCTGTGATTTGTAACTTGTAATTTGTAATTATAATAAGACAATGAAAGCATTAACAAAAACAGATTTCAACTTTCCGGGGCAGAAGAGCGTGTACCACGGAAAAGTGCGCGATGTGTACAACATCAACGACGAAAAACTCGTCATGGTAGCAACCGATCGTATCTCGGCTTTCGATGTGGTTTTACCTGAAGGTATCCCTTACAAAGGCCAAATGCTGAATCAGATTGCAGCCAAATTCCTCGATGCCACTACTGACATCTGTCCGAACTGGAAAATGGCTACGCCGGACCCGATGGTAACTGTCGGAGTATTGTGCGAAGGTTTCCCGGTAGAAATGATTGTACGCGGTTATCTGTGTGGTAGCGCATGGCGTACTTACAAAAGCGGTGTACGTGAAATCTGCGGTGTGAAACTGCCGGACGGTATGCGCGAAAACGAGAAATTCCCCGAACCGATCGTTACTCCCACTACTAAAGCCGAAATGGGACTGCACGACGAAGATATCTCTAAGGAAGAAATTCTGAAACAAGGACTCGCTACTCCCGAAGAGTATGAAATTCTAGAGAAATACACACTGGCTCTTTTCAAACGTGGAACTGAAATCGCTGCTGAACGCGGCCTGATTCTTGTTGATACAAAATATGAATTTGGTAAGCATAACGGTACAATCTACCTGATGGACGAAATCCATACACCGGACTCAAGCCGTTATTTCTACTCAGACGGCTATCAGGAACGCTTCGAAAAAGGTGAACCTCAGAAACAGCTTTCTAAAGAATTCGTTCGTGAATGGTTGATGGAAAACGGTTTCCAGGGAAAAGACGGTCAGAAAGTACCTGAAATGACTCCGGCTATCGTACAGAGCATCAGCGATCGTTATATCGAGTTGTTCGAAAACATCACCGGTGAGAAATTTGTGAAAGAAGATACCAGCAATATCGCTGAACGTATCGAAAAGAACGTAATGAATTTCTTGAGCAAATAAGAATGGACTACCCACAACAACATATCAAGCCTTACAACGAAGACGGCAAAAAGACCGAGCAAGTGGAACGCATGTTCGACAACATCGCACATGCCTACGACAAACTGAATCATACCCTTTCTCTGGGTATCGACCGCAGTTGGCGTCGTAAAGCTATTGCATGGCTCCGTCCCTTCCGCCCGCAACACATCATGGATGTCGCTACCGGCACGGGAGACTTTGCCATCCTCGCCTGCCGCGAACTAAACCCCGACGAACTGATCGGAACGGATATATCGGAAGGCATGATGAACGTGGGTCGTGAAAAAGTAAAGAAGGAAGGACTCTCGGACAAAATTTCTTTTGCCCGGGAGGACTGCACTTCTCTCTCCTTTGCCGACAATAGATTTGACGCTATCACCGTAGCATTCGGTATCCGCAATTTTGAAGACCTGGACAAGGGGCTTTCCGAAATGTGCCGCGTACTGAAACCGGGCGGACATCTGGTTATCCTGGAACTGACTACTCCGGACCGCTTCCCCATGAAGCAACTGTTCGCCATCTACTCGAAAATAGTGATCCCATTGCTAGGCAAACTCCTCTCCAAAGACAACAGTGCCTACCATTATCTGCCGGACACTATCAAAGTATTTCCCCAAGGGGAAGTCATGAAAGGAGTCATATCGAAAGCCGGATTCGGCGAAGTTCATTTCCGACGGTTAACATTTGGTATCTGCACACTTTATACGGCGACTAAATAATGAAGAATGATGAATAATTAATTTAATCCTTTCGTGTCATGGAAAAATACGGTTTAATCGGCTACCCTTTGCGACATTCGTTTTCAATCGGCTACTTTAACGAAAAGTTTAGATCCGAAGGCATCAATGCGGAATATGTGAATTTCGAGATTCCCAATATCAATGACTTTATGGAAGTTATCGAAGAGAATCCCAACTTGTGTGGGCTTAATGTTACCATCCCTTACAAGGAACAAGTGATTCCTTTTCTGAACGAACTAGACCGGGATACTGCTAAAATTGGTGCGGTAAACGTCATCAAGATTATCCGCCAACCGAAAGGGAAAGTAAAGCTGGTCGGCTACAACTCCGACATAATCGGTTTTACACAATCTATTCAGCCACTGCTACAGCCACAACACAAAAAAGCGCTGATTCTTGGTACCGGAGGCGCCTCTAAAGCTGTCTACCACGGACTTAAGAACCTGGGCATCGAAAGCGTATTCGTATCACGGACCCACAAAACCGACGATATGCTGACTTATGAAGAACTGACTCCGGAAATTATGGAAGAACACACCGTAATTGTCAACTGTACTCCGGTAGGAATGTATCCCAAAGTAGATTTCTGTCCCAATATACCTTACGAGCTACTGACTCCAAACCATTTGCTTTACGATTTGTTATATAATCCGAACGTCACTCTTTTCATGAAGAAGGGAGAAGCACAAGGTGCTGTTACGAAAAACGGTTTGGAAATGCTGCTTCTACAGGCATTTGCCGCTTGGGAAATATGGCACCGATAAGAAAGGTGCCGACATCCGTTTTCTGGTAAATTAAGAATAAAGGCGTGTATTCAATTAAGGGGATTTATGATGAAAAAGAAAGTAGTCTATAGCATTATTATTATCATGCTGGTGTTTACCAGCTGTACTATCGGCGGGAGTTTTTATATGTTGAATTTCTCCTTGACACCGAATGCCAAAATATTGTCTAAAGATGCCGATTCTTATCCTTTTATGTACAGAAACTATCCCTTCCTGCGTCCGTGGGTGGATAGTCTGAGACAAGCAGATGCGCTGAAGGATACTTTCATTATCAATCCACAGGGTATTCAGCTGCATGCCTTTTATGTTGCTGCACCTGCACCAACCAATAAAACGGCTGTCATCGTGCATGGATATACCGACAATGCAATCCGTATGTTTATGATCGGGTATCTGTATAATCGTGATCTGGGATATAATATTCTGCTTCCCGACCTGCAACATCAGGGAGAGAGTGAAGGTCGTGCCATTCAAATGGGATGGAAAGACCGGATCGACGTTCTGCAATGGATGAACATTGCGAATGAAATCTTTGGAGACAGCACTCAAATGGTGCTACATGGCATCTCCATGGGAGGTGCCACCACAATGATGGTATCGGGCGAAAAGCAAAAGCCCTTTGTGAAATGTTTTGTAGAAGATTGCGGTTACACAAGCGTATGGGATGAATTCTCGCACGAACTCAAGTCTTCTTTCCATCTGCCTGCTTTCCCATTAATGTATACTACAAGCTGGCTATGCGAAAAAAAATACGGATGGGATTTCAAAGAAGCCTCTTCACTGAAGCAAGTGGCGAAATGTGAACTGCCCATGCTGTTTATTCATGGAGACAAGGACACATACGTACCTACATGGATGGTTTATCCACTCTATGAAGCAAAACCGGACCCCAAAGAACTCTGGATCGTACCGGGAGCAGCCCATGCTGTTTCGTACAAAGAGAATAAACAGGAATACACCGACAAAGTAAGGGATTTCGTCGGACAGTATATTCATTAAACCTATTATATGAAATCAATATCAACACTTATACTTGCTATTTTTCTACTGATTCCACTGCAAGCCCAAGATAAAGTATATACGGTAGACAACTTGCCGAAAGTACATCTGCAGAATAAAATGCAATATGTATGCAACCCGGCACGGATACTTTCTCAAGCAGCTTGCGACACGATAGATTCTATGCTTTACGCACTGGAACAACAGACAGGGATTGAAACGGTAGTTGCCGTAGTACCTTCTATTGGCGATATGGAGTGTTTTGACTTCTGCCACCAGCTACTCAACCAATGGGGTGTAGGCAAGAAAGGGAAAGATAATGGATTGGTCATCCTATTGGTTACGGACCAGCGCTGTATTCAGTTTTATACCGGATATGGTTTGGAAGGGGTACTTCCCGATGCGATATGCAAACGCATTCAGACTAAATACATGATTCCCTATCTCAAAAACGGTAACTGGAACGAAGGGATGGTAGCCGGTATCAAGGCAACCTGCCAGCGACTTGACGGTTCGATGAAAAATGACTCGCTTTCCGAATCGAATAATGAATCAATGGATTTCATATACTCTATTATCCTGTTTGCCGTAATCGGTGTAGGAATCGCCTTTTTTGCTGCAAGAAAACAAAGCCGTTGCCCCAAATGCGGGAAACATACGCTGCAAAGAAGCGGAAGCAGAGTTGTCTCACGGGTTAATGGAGTAAAGACAGAAGATGTCACCTATACTTGCAAGAACTGTGGAAATACCATCATACGCCGTCAGCAAAGCTATGACAGTGACTACCACCACAGAGGTGGCGGCGGAGGCGGCCCGTTCATCGGTGGCTTCGGAGGCGGCGGTGGCTTCGGAGGCGGTGGCGGAGGCTTTAGCGGAGGCAGCTTCGGCGGAGGAATGGGTGGCGGAGGAGGAGCCGGTTCACGGTTCTGACCCCAACAGATAATATTAAATAATCAAATACTCATAAAAAAGTAAGAAACATGAAAAAGTCAATTATCATCATTTTAGCCGTTGTGGCTATCCTTGTTATATGGGCAGTCAGTGTATATAACGGCCTTGTTACCATGGATGAGAATGTAACCGGTCAATGGGCGAATGTAGAAACTCAATACCAACGTCGGGCAGACTTGATTCCTAATCTTGTAAACACAGTGAAAGGATATGCTTCGCATGAAAAAGAGACGCTGGAAGGAGTGGTAGAAGCACGTAGCAAAGCTACCCAGATCAAAGTTGACGCCGACGGACTGACTCCGGAAAAACTCGCTGAATATCAAAAAGCACAAGGCGCTGTTACTTCCGCACTTGGTAAACTGCTCGCTATCAGCGAAAGTTATCCTGACCTGAAAGCAAATCAGAACTTCCTTGAACTACAAGCTCAACTGGAAGGTACTGAAAACCGTATTAATGTAGCTCGCAAAAACTTCAATGATGCAGCACAATCGTATAATACAAATATCCGCCGTTTCCCGAAGAATATATTTGCAGGAATGTTCGGATTCGATAAGAAAGCATACTTTGAGGCGGAAGAAGGGACTGAAAAGGCTCCGAAAGTAGAATTCTAAAAAATGATTTCTTAAAAAGCTTCTTAGCAAAAGTTGGAAGAACCGCCACAACAACACTTCCATAAAAGAGCGTTAAAAAGGAACTTTAGCCCACGTTCCTTTAACGCTTCTATTTCTCTCATTCTTCTCTTTATCAGCAGAATGCTAAAAAAACGGCAAGTCACCAATTAACACTTTTAGGTTTTATTCCTCTTCCGAACGAAGCTTGATAAACAAATAGTTGGCTGTACGAAAAAAAAGCAGTACTTTTGCAGCCGTATACAAAAAATAATTCTTTAACTCATGAGTAATCAACGATACATGATGCGGGGTGTAAGCGCATCAAAAGAAGATGTGCACAACGCCATCAAGAACATCGACAAAGGAATTTTCCCAAAAGCATTCTGCAAAATTATTCCTGACATACTGGGTGGAGACCCGGAATATTGCAACATCATGCATGCCGACGGTGCCGGGACTAAATCTTCCCTTGCCTATATGTACTGGAAAGAGACTGGCGACCTGTCTGTATGGAAAGGTATTGCACAGGACGCATTGATTATGAATATCGACGACCTGCTTTGTGTAGGTGCCGTAGACAACATCCTCGTTTCTTCAACTATCGGACGTAACAAACTGCTGATTCCCGGCGAAGTAATCTCCGCTATCATCAACGGCACAGACGAATTGCTGGCTGAACTCCGTGAAATGGGGGTAGGTGTATATGCTACCGGCGGAGAAACTGCTGACGTCGGCGACTTGGTACGCACAATCATCGTAGACTCTACCGTAACTTGCCGTATGAAACGTTCAGACGTCATCAATAATGCCAATATCCGTCCGGGAGATGTCATTGTTGGCCTCGCCTCTTACGGACAGGCTACTTATGAAAAAGAATATAACGGCGGTATGGGCAGCAACGGCTTGACAAGTGCACGTCACGACGTTTTCGGCAAATACCTCGCTGAAAAATATCCGGAAAGTTATGATGCCGCTGTCCCCGAAGAACTGGTCTACTCCGGAAGATTGAAATTGACAGATACTGTAGAGAATTCTCCAATTGACGCAGGCAAACTGGTACTCTCTCCTACCCGCACCTATGCTCCGGTAGTGAAAAAGTTGCTTGACGCCTTACGTCCGGAAATACACGGTATGGTTCACTGCTCCGGTGGTGCGCAAACCAAAGTCCTGCATTTCGTAGAAAATGTCCGTGTAGTAAAAGACAACCTTTTCCCCGTTCCTCCTTTGTTCAAGACCATCCAGGAACAGAGCGGCACAGACTGGGCAGAAATGTACAAGGTATTCAATATGGGACACCGTCTTGAAGTATACCTGTCACCGGAACATGCAGAAGAGGTTATCGCTATTTCCGAATCATTCGGTATCCCTGCACAGATAGTAGGACGTATCGAAGCATGTGACCAGACAGAATTAATTATTAAAAGCGAGTTCGGAGAATTCAGATATTAAAGAATGGCAGATAACAGCACCATATTAGAAAAATTGGACGGACTTGTAGCCCGTTTTGAAGAAATATCTACCCTTATCACCGACCCGGCAGTAATTGCCGACCAGAAACGTTATGTCAAACTGACTAAAGAATACAAGGATCTGGATGACTTGATGAAAGCCCGCAAAGAATATATTCAACTGCTGGGTAATATCGAAGAAGCCAAAAATATTCTGTCGAATGAGTCGGACGCCGACATGCGTGAAATGGCTAAAGAGGAGATGGACAATAGTCAGGAACGTCTTCCGGTATTGGAAGAAGAAATCAAACTGATGCTTGTTCCTGCCGATCCGCAAGACAGCAAAAATGCAATCCTCGAAATCCGAGGCGGTGCGGGGGGAGACGAAGCCGCTATCTTTGCCGGCGACCTTTTCCGTATGTATGCCAAGTTTTGTGAGACCAAAGGATGGAAAATGGAAGTATCCAACGCGAATGAAGGAACTGCCGGAGGATACAAAGAAATTGTTTGCAGTGTCACCGGAGACAACGTCTACGGAATATTGAAATATGAATCGGGGGTACACCGTGTACAACGTGTCCCTGCTACAGAAACACAGGGACGAGTACATACCTCCGCCGCCTCAGTAGCCGTGCTTCCCGAAGCTGAAGAATTTGACGTAGTCATCAACGAAGGAGAAATCAAATGGGATACTTTCCGAAGCGGTGGTGCAGGCGGCCAGAACGTCAACAAGGTAGAATCCGGCGTGCGCTTGCGCTATATCTGGAAGAACCCTAACACAGGCATTGCAGAAGAAATTCTGATTGAATGTACCGAAACCCGTGACCAGCCGAAAAACAAAGAACGTGCTCTGGCACGTCTGCGTACCTTTATCTACGACAAAGAGCATCAGAAGTATATCGACGACATAGCTTCCAAACGTAAGACAATGGTATCTACCGGCGACCGTTCGGCCAAAATCCGTACTTACAACTATCCTCAAGGACGTATCACCGACCATCGTATCAACTATACAATCTATAATCTTGCCGCCTTTATGGACGGAGACATTCAAGATTGTATCGATCATCTGATCGTAGCAGAAAACGCGGAACGTCTGAAAGAAAGTGAACTCTAAAAAATTATAGTATAGACATGAATAAACAACAGTTATTTGAAAACATAAAACGCAAGAAATCATTCCTTTGCGTAGGACTTGATACTGATATCAAGAAGATTCCTGAACACCTGTTGAAAGAAGAAGACCCGATTTTTGCATTCAATAAAGCGATTATCGACGCAACAGCCGACTTGTGTATCGCCTACAAACCCAATCTCGCTTTTTACGAAAGCATGGGCGTTAAAGGCTGGATCGCATTTGAAAAGACAGTAAAATATATCAAGGAGAACTATCCTGACCAGTTCATCATTGCCGATGCAAAACGTGGGGATATCGGAAACACTTCTGCCATGTATGCCCGTACTTTCTTCGAAGAACTGGATATAGATTCTGTAACCGTAGCTCCTTATATGGGTGAAGACAGCGTGACACCGTTCCTGACTTACGAAGGCAAATGGGTGATCTTGCTGGCATTGACTTCCAATAAAGGTTCTCACGACTTCCAGTTGACAGAAGACGCAAACGGTGAACGCCTCTTCGAAAAAGTGTTGCGCAAATCGCAGGAGTGGGCAAATGACGAACGTATGATGTACGTAGTCGGCGCTACTCAAGGACGCGCTTTTGAGGATATCCGCAAAATTGTCCCCAACCATTTCCTCCTTGTTCCGGGTGTCGGAGCACAAGGTGGTTCGCTTGAAGAAGTTTGCAAATACGGAATGAACAGTACCTGCGGCTTGATTGTTAATTCTTCCCGTGGAATTATCTACGTTGATAAAACAGAAAAGTTTGCCGAAGCTGCCCGCACCGCTGCACAAGAAGTACAGGCACAAATGGCAGATCAACTGAAAGCGATTCTCTAAAGAAAAGGAATGCCTTACGAAAGAAAGATAATCAACGATCCGGTATTCGGATTTATCAATATACCAAAGGGGTTACTGTACGACATCGTACGGCATCCCCTTTTGCAGCGTCTTACCCGCATCAAGCAGGTAGGTCTCTCGTCAGTGGTATACCCCGGCGCGCAACATACTCGTTTCCAGCACTCATTAGGTGCTTTCTACCTGATGAGCGAAGCGATCACTCAGCTAACCTCCAAAGGCAATTTTATCTTCGACAGTGAAGCAGAAGCCGTACAGGCAGCTATCCTGTTGCATGACATCGGACATGGTCCGTTTTCTCATGTACTTGAGGATACGATTGTACAGGGAGTTTCTCATGAAGAAATCTCTCTGATGCTGATGGAACGAATGAACAAAGAGATGAACGGACAACTTAGTCTCGCCATCCAGATATTCAAGGACGAATATCCGAAGCGATTCCTGCATCAACTCGTCAGCGGCCAGCTGGATATGGACCGCCTCGATTATCTTCGCCGTGACAGTTTCTATACCGGTGTTACAGAAGGAAACATCGGCTCTGCCCGCATCATCAAGATGCTTGATGTAGCCGATGACCGACTTGTCATTGAATCCAAAGGCATCTACTCCATCGAAAATTTCCTGACGGCACGCCGCCTGATGTATTGGCAGGTATACCTGCACAAAACATCAGTAGCTTATGAACGAATGCTTATCAGCACGCTGCTTCGTGCCAAAGAACTGGCATCGCAGGGAGTAGAATTATTTGCCTCACCGGCATTGCATTTCTTTCTATATAATGACATTAATCATACGGAGTTCTATAACAATCCCGATTGTCTGGAAAATTTCATCCAATTGGATGACAATGATATCTGGACTGCCTTGAAAGTATGGAGCAATCATCCGGACAAAGTTCTTTCCACACTCAGCCTGGGCATGATTAACCGAAATATCTTTAAAGTGGAAATTTCTTCCGAACCTATTGGCGAAGACAGAATAAAAGAGTTAACTTTGCAAATCAGCCAACAACTAGGCATAACCCTTTCCGAAGCGAACTATTTTGTCTCTACCCCCAGCATCGAAAAGAATATGTACGACCCGGCAGATGACAGTATTGATATTATCTACAAAGACGGCACTATCAAAAATATTGCCGAGGCATCGGACATGCTGAACATCTCATTATTGTCCAAAAAGGTAAAGAAATACTATCTCTGCTACCAGAGATTGCATAGATAAGTATAAAATATTCATTCAATAACACGGAAATCTGAAAAAAAAATCCGTTATTTGTGAACTAATTTAATTTAAAATAAAGACATGGAGTTCTCGGCTAAGCAAATTGCAGCATTTATCCAAGGGGAAATCATTGGAGATGAAAACGCAACGGTACACACATTCGCTAAAATAGAAGAGGGAATGCCCGGAGCTATTTCTTTCCTGTCGAACCCTAAATATACGCCTTATATCTACGAGACACAATCAAGCATTGTATTAGTTAATAAAGATTTTGTCCCTGAGCATGAGATTCATGCTACTCTGATCAAAGTAGACAATGCTTATGAAAGCCTGGCGAAGCTGCTCAATCTCTATGAAATGAGCAAACCCAAGAAACAAGGTATCGATTCACTGGCTTTTATTGCCCCCAGTGCTAAAATTGGCGAGAACGTATATATCGGTGCCTTCGCCTATATCGGTGAAAACGTCATTATCGGAGATAATACCCAAATTTACCCTCATACTTTCGTTGGAGACGGTGTGAAGATAGGCAACGGTTGCCTTCTTTACTCAAATGTAAATGTTTATCATGACTGCCGCATCGGTAACGAATGTATCCTGCATTCAGGTGCAGTAATCGGCGCCGATGGATTCGGCTTCGCTCCTACCCCGAACGGATACGATAAGATTCCGCAAATCGGAATTGTGATTCTGGAAGATAAAGTGGATATAGGTGCCAACACCTGTGTAGATCGTGCTACTATGGGAGCTACGATTGTACATAGCGGTGCTAAAATAGATAATCTGGTACAGATTGCCCATAACGACGAAGTCGGCTCACATACAGTAATGGCGGCACAAGTCGGTATAGCAGGTTCTACCAAAATAGGAGAATGGTGTATGTTTGGTGGTCAGGTAGGTATTGCCGGACACATTAATATCGGCGACCGGGTCAATCTGGGAGCACAATCAGGCGTACCAAGCAGTATCAAAGCAGACAGCGTACTGATCGGAACTCCTCCCACAGAACCGAAAACTTACTTTAAAGCTGCTGTTGTAGCTAAGAATTTGCCGGATATGCAAAAAGAACTACGCAATCTGCGCAAAGAAGTAGAAGAATTAAAACAACTATTAAATAAGTAAATAAGTAACCAATGCTGAAACAAAAAACGCTGAAAGATAGCTTTTCACTGAGCGGGAAAGGTCTTCACACTGGACTTGATCTCACTGTAACTTTTAATCCTGCCCCGGACAATCACGGATACAAAATCCAGCGTATTGACGTGGAAGGACAACCAACTATCGATGCAGTAGCCGACAATGTGACGGAAACAACCCGTGGCACAGTATTGTCGAAGAACGGAGTCAAAGTAAGCACTGTAGAGCATGGTATGGCAGCCCTTTATGCATTGGGCATCGATAACTGCCTCATCCAGGTGAATGGTCCGGAATTTCCGATTTTGGACGGTAGTGCACAATATTACGTACAAGAAATAGAGCGTGTAGGAACAGAAGAGCAAAGTGCTGTCAAGGATTTTTATATCATCAAATCTAAAATTGAATTCCGGGATGAATCAACAGGGTCTTCTATCATCGTACTACCGGACGAGAATTTTAGTCTGAACGTACTGGTTTCCTATGATTCAACCATTATTCCTAACCAGTTTGCAACGCTTGAGGATATGCATAAATTCAAAGACGAAGTGGCTGCCAGCCGTACTTTCGTCTTTGTTCGCGAAATAGAGCCGCTTCTCTCTGCCGGCCTCATTAAAGGTGGAGACCTGGACAATGCGATCGTTATTTACGAGCGCAAAATGTCACAGGAGAGTTATGATAAACTGGCTGACGTAATGGGAGTTCCTCACATGGACGCAGACCAGTTGGGCTACATTAATCACAAGCCATTGGTTTGGCCGAACGAATGTGCCCGTCACAAACTACTGGACGTTATCGGTGATCTTGCTTTGATTGGTAAACCGATAAAAGGCCGCATCATCGCCACCCGCCCCGGTCACACGATCAACAATAAGTTTGCACGCCAGATGCGGAAAGAGATTCGTCTGCACGAAATTCAGGCACCGACCTATGACTGCAACCGCGAACCGGTGATGGACGTGAACCGTATCCGCGAACTGCTGCCGCACCGTTATCCTTTTCAATTGGTAGACAAAGTAATTGAAATGGGTGCCAGCTATATAGTAGGCATCAAAAATATCACAGCAAACGAGCCTTTCTTTCAGGGACATTTCCCACAGGAACCAGTGATGCCGGGCGTACTTCAGGTAGAGGCAATGGCACAGGTGGGCGGTTTGCTCGTTCTCAATTCTGTTGACGAACCGGAACGCTATTCCACCTATTTCATGAAAATAGACGGTGTGAAGTTCCGCCAGAAAGTAGTACCGGGAGATACACTGCTTTTCCGTGTAGAATTACTAGCTCCGATCCGTCGTGGCATCTCTACAATGAAAGGTTATGCATTCGTCGGCGAAAAAGTTGTTTGTGAAGCAGAATTCATGGCACAAATAGTAAAAAATAAATAAACCCAAACTAAAGACATGGTAAGTCCTCTAGCGTATATTCATCCCGAAGCTAAAATCGGAGAAAATGTAGAAATTGCGCCTTTTGTATTTATTGATAAAAACGTAGTTATTGGCGATAATAATAAGATTATGGCTAATGCGAACATCTTGTATGGTTCGCGTATTGGCAATGGAAATACGATCTTTCCGGGTGCTGTCATCGGAGCAGTTCCACAAGACCTCAAGTTTCGTGGAGAAGAATCAACTGCTGAGATCGGAGACAATAATCTGATTCGTGAGAATGTTACAGTCAACCGTGGTACGGCAGCTAAAGGGCGTACCATTGTAGGAAGCAACAACTTATTAATGGAAGGAGTGCATGTAGCACACGATGCACTGATCGGTAACGGATGTATTATCGGCAACTCTACCAAGATGGCAGGTGAAATCGTTATTGACGACAATGCTATTATCAGTGCCAATGTATTAATGCATCAGTTTTGCCATGTAGGCAGCCATGTAATGATTCAGGGCGGATGCCGGTTCAGTAAAGATATTCCCCCTTACATCATTGCAGGACGCGAGCCTATCGCTTTCAGTGGAATCAATATCATCGGGCTTCGTCGCCGTGGTTTTTCCAATGAAGTGATTGAAAGTATCCACAATGCCTATCGTATCATTTACCAAAGTGGATTGAATACGACAGATGCATTGAAAAAAATTGAAGATGAAGTTGAATCTAGTCCGGAAATAGACTATATTATTAACTTTATCCGTAATTCAGAACGTGGTATTATTAAATAAACAGTTCAAAATAGTCATATTATGATATACAGATTTACTATCATATCTGATGAAGTTGACGATTTTGTCAGAGAAATACAAATTGATCCGGAAGCTACATTCTTTGACTTCCATGAAGCAATACTGAAATCAGTAGGGTACACAAACGACCAGATGACTTCTTTCTTCATCTGTGATGATGACTGGGAAAAAGAAAAAGAAATTACTTTAGAAGAAATGGACGACAATCCGGAAATGGATAGTTGGGTAATGAAAGACACTATTATCAGCGAACTGGTAGAGGATGAAAAGCAAAAACTGTTGTATGTATTCGACTACATGACAGAGCGTTGTTTCTTCATCGAATTGTCTGAAATCATCACCGGAAAAGAGATGACCGGTGCCAAATGTACCAAAAAATCGGGTGATGCTCCGAAACAAACGATAGACTTTGAAGAAATGGCTGCCGCAAGTAGCTCACTCGATCTGGACGAAAACTTCTATGGTGATCAAGATTTCGATATGGAAGATTTTGATCAGGAAGGATTCGACATAGGCGGTAACGCAAGCAGCTCCTACGAAGAAGAGAAATTCTAATTAATTGACAGTTGACAATTGACAGTTGACAATTGGCTGCACACTAAGAATAACAATAAAAATTAGTTGTCCAGTCACTTATCACCTGTCAATTGTCAGTTGTCAATTATCAATTGTCAATTAATCCATGCCCACTCTCATCGTTTTAATCGGACCTACAGGAGTAGGAAAAACAGAATTAAGCCTGCGACTGGCAGAAAGCTTTCACACCAGCATTGTCTCTGCTGATTCAAGACAACTTTATGCTGAACTAAAAATAGGAACAGCGGCTCCTACCCCAGATCAATTAAAACGTGTACCTCATTACCTGGTAGGTACTCTCCATCTCACCGATTATTACAGTGCCGCTCAATATGAGCAGGAAGCTATGGAAATCCTTCGTCAATTATTCACAAAACATGAGGTAGTAGTACTGACAGGTGGATCTATGATGTACGTAGATGCCATTTGCAAGGGCATTGATGACATTCCCACCGTTGATGCGGAGACGCGTCAGGTAATGCTACAAAAGTATGAGGAAGAAGGACTGGAACAACTTTGCTCAGAACTACGCTTATTAGATCCGGAATATTATCGTATAGTAGACTTGAAAAACCCCAAGCGTGTGATTCATGCACTGGAGATTTGCTATATGACTGGAAAGACATATACATCTTTCCGTACCCAACAGAAAAAACAACGTCCCTTCCGTATCCTTAAGGTCGGACTGACCCGCGACCGGGAGGAACTCTATGATCGCATTAACCGCCGTGTAGACCAGATGATGGAAGAAGGATTACTGGACGAAGTACGTTCCGTACTTCCTTACCGGCATTTAAACTCTCTCAATACGGTAGGGTATAAAGAACTGTTCAAATACCTGGACGGGGAATGGGAGCTTTCTTTTGCTATCGAAAAGATAAAGCAAAATTCACGCATTTATTCACGTAAACAGATGACGTGGTTCAAAAGGGATGAAGAAATACGCTGGTTTCATCCGGAACAAGAAACGGAGATACTTGAGTACCTCCGCATGGAAAAAGACACTATGAAATAAAAACTATTTCAGTTTATAAAGTTAAGTTTTGAACCTTTTACTCATTTGCCCAATTCCGGCACCTTTTGGTAAACTTCACGATAAACACTATTACCCAACTGAAACAGAAGCGTCATCTTCTTTCCGTCAATCCGATAAGATATAGGAACAATAGCATTCGCTGATCTTCCGTGTTCATTTCGTAGTTTCTCACAGTAAAGACCTTTGGCAATGATACTATACTCACCCGAACGAGTAATTTTGTAAGGACAAAATACACCGTCCGAATTGCGGCCATCTATGTCAACTGCATTTTTGACATAAGCATCTACGTTGAAATAATTACCATCTTTATCCAGCACCTTATATCTAACCACTTGCGAAGTATCATCACTCTGGACAAGTTTCCAGATTCCTTTTAAGTTTTGACTCATACAAAGATCAGACACAAGAAAAAGAAATGAAACAGCTAGTAAAATCTTACAAAATTTTGTTTTCATAATAGATAGAATTTTAAGTTTAACAAATAGTTAATAATATGTATGTCGCTTTTATTTCTTATTTAAATTCGCATTTTTGCATATTAATATATAAACGTTCAACCCCTACTTAGATAAAGCCTACCCTCATTTGCCCTTTAAAACAACTTTGAGTGCAGATTTCACTTTGACTTCAATGGTCGGTTTATCATTATAACCTATCAAAAGCACCCCTTTCTTAGGAGCTTTTATCGTAAAATGACCATTCGCATCTGTTCTTTCCATGAATCCCGTTCCTTTTACATTCACAATAGCCACAGTTGGCTTCCCATCTTCGCCGTACACTTCTCCTGTGACGGTAATCCAGTCGGAACGATATTTATCAGTTTTCAGACGGACTACCTTCTTCTTGCCAAAATCATCGACGGAAACTGCCTTTATCTCCTTGGCAGACATTCCTTTCAATTTTGTTTTCCTGATTTCATCGTCATCTATGCAATAAATCACTTCTCCCTCTACCCCTTTTGCCACACTTTCTGCCAGTTCCAAAGCATCGGCATAAGGCTTTTTCGAGCCATTCTTTTGAAATTCATACTCTCCTTCCGTAAGCAAAGTGATAAGTACCACGCCATTTTTCCCTTTTTCTCCATAAGCATCTATAGCTGCTTTATCTTTCAATACAGTAAAGTTTTTAATACGTTCGGGAGAAAGTGTAGAAATAGCATCAGACTTCACTTCCTTACCATCAATGATAATCAAAGCCGCATTCATTCGTTTTGTTTGGTCCGCATGCCATTCAGCATCATGAGGGCCACCTATTACAAAGGTATTTTCCTTTTTGGGCAGTTCACTTTCAGTATTTATTTTTGTAGGATTCGGAAGGTTTTCTTTGTTTGGGTACTTTCGCTCTGCTTTCAAATTGACAAGAATGACTCCATCTTTTCCCCTATTGCCATAGACTGCCATAGCTTGCTTACCTTTCATGACAGACAGGCTCCTGATGCGATCAGGAGAAATGTTGGATAAGGGATCGTCTCCCAAGGCTTCTTCACCATCTATGAAAACCAAAGGTTGCCCTCCGGTAGCAGAATGAAATTTAACTCCCCAATTCTTGTCTCCACTGTTTAGTGCATCCAGTCTCATTTTCACATTAGCACCGATTGCGTCTTTATTCGAAAACATCTGTACTTCCGTTGATTTAAGCTGGATGATCATAGCACCGTCTTTAGCTTTCTCCCCATATATTTTTACGGCATTCTCATTCTTCAATACAGAGATATTTTCAATACGACTAGGGTCTAAAGCATCTACCACCGCACGATCCGATTCTTTTCCATTAATAATAATCAAAGGAGTTTTCTCATTCGACAAAGAAGCACCGGATACGCTGATCGAAGTAGTCTTTTCACCCTTTACAATAAATACAGAATCCTTCGACATAACCTTGCCTACTACAACAACCTTGTTCTTTGCTGTATCGGCCACAGATGCTTCCACTACATTTTCTTCATTTCTTGCTTCTAAAATTGCAGCCAAATCATTAACTTTGACCGCAGAAATCTCGTCAGCTTTTTCGGAGATTTCGGGACGGGCAAAAGCAGTTACTGCAATAGCTGCCAGCGGAAGCACATATAAGTACTTCAAACGCGCCCAAGGATTCGATTTTTCTTTTAACATCATAGTGATACGTTTTTTAAGTTTACTGTGATTAAAGCTGTTGGCCATAGAGTAGAGCCTTGTGCCAACAGCTTTTTTTATTAATAATAACTGATATTCTTTTGCATTCACCCCTTCATTGATAACGGTTTCATCAGCTTCGTATTCATGAATATTCTGCAATTCCTGCTTGAGCAGCCATGCTCCGGGGTTGAACCACTGAAAGAAGATACAAACATCGGCAATCAACAAGTCTATAGAATGGCGGTTACGAATATGCGCTGTCTCATGAATCAGAATTTCCCGTCCATTCTCTTCCAAATCCTTCCGGCTAATGACGATGTATTTCATCCAACTAAACGGAGCAACAGCCCGGTCGTGTACCACCAGCGTAATGCCTCTTTCCTGTTTCTCCCGCCTGCCGGAACAGATTAGTCTGATCAGACACAACAAAGAATAGACATTACGACAGACGAGAACGACAATTCCGGTCAGATAGACCAATAAAACTATTTGTATCCAAGAAAGAGAAACCGAATCGGGTGCCTGTTGCCATTCTCCTGTTTCGACTTCGGCAGGAACAGCATTCTCCATCTCTGCCATCATCAGTAATTGCTCGATGGAAAGAACAGCCTGTTGCACTTCAACCTGATGCCGTGTAGTCACTTCGATACAAGGAATGAGTAATGAAAGAAGCAATACTCCCAGCAAAGCAACACGATTGAAGCGATGAAATGTCTCCCTGCTCAACAATAACTTGAAAAACAGATAAAAGAGAACGAGGCAAACGGCTGATTTTAATATATAAATGAAGAAAGCTCCCATGATACAAAGTTTATGCTATGAATATTTCCGGTTTCGCCGGTTCTTACTTCTGTGTCAGTTGTTTCTTAAATTCATCCCAATAGTTCGGATTCTTTTTAGAAACAAGTACCCAAATTCCATTCTTGGCTTTCTGGCCGAATTTCTTCTCCAGCCCCGTACTTTCAGGCAAAATAGCATGCGTTTCTATGATATCGTCTTTTGCCAGTTGCATGAGTTGCTGATAGGTGATTTCCTTTCCATCCAACAAAATCAGTTGACCACTATACCCTATTCCGCCTTCTTTCTTAGCATACATATCAAAAAAGGCATCTACATCATTCGTCTCTATAATCGTCCGTGAAGTGGTTGTAGTCGAGGAAGTTACAAAAGAGTCAGCAGCATTGGAAGCAGCCTTGCTGACATTACTTCGTTTCTCGCCATAATTCTCATTCAATGACTTCAACATACCTTTTTTCACGTCCTCCACGAATTCTGCCAAACGTTCCGCAGTCCATGGAACAGAAGAAGAAAGGCGCAGCAATTCCCCGTTTTCTTTCTTATATATTGCTTTAGTGCTTACCAAGCCATCCCCGTTCTGATAAGATTGTGCGCTAGACCAGCCAAATCCTTCAGGCAACCGTAACTTTTCCGAATCCAATCTTAGTATCTGCACTGTATCCGATTCGGTATAACTTTCCTTCACGGGTATCTTCTCGAAGTGCAACACAGGATGCAAAGAATCAGTCTGACAGGCAGGCAGCGTATCATTCGCTGCAACATTGCTCGTCTCCTTATGATTATCGGCCCATGCACTGCAAGTAAAAAGAAACATTGTCACAGTAGCCAACGGCAGAGCAATCGAATACTTCAACTGTTTCATGGAATTAGATTTTTCTTTTGACATCATGTTTATTTGTTTTTAAGTAAATTGTGTTTATTCATAGTACCATAATAGTCTCGTTTACTTCCGATGTGCCTGTTCCACTTCCTGAATCAGTTGTTTCAGCTCATCCAAAGAAATGTCTTCCTCTTTGACCAAAGACGAAACAGCACTCAAATATGAATTATTGAAATACTTGCTGATTACATTCCGCAGTGTTCCTTTACGGAAATCTTCTTCGCTGACAACGGGATAGTACTGATAAGTATTCCCAAAAGTATGATGAGCTAGAAATCCCTTATCTTCAAGCCCGCGAACAATTGTAGATAACGTATTGAAATGAGGCTTCGGTTCCTCATAGAAAGCCAACATTTCTTTCACAAACAAAGGGCCTTTCTCCCAGAAATACCCCATCAGTTCCTCTTCTTTTACTGTCAATCCTTTCATATGTACAACATTGTTTGTTGCAAATAACGAGAAGTTTTAGTTCATAAACTAATTTTCATAGTTAAAGTAAACTAAAAGCTTTAGTTTATCTTCTTTTCTAACAATTCCAATGAGCTATTCCTGTTTCAGTATTCAGAACAGACTCTTTCTTCCATTTATCTGCTTATCCTTTATTTCTCAGCTCCTAAAAAAAATAGAAAAAGATATTTTAGTCTCACGGTCTCATCAATTATAACATAACTAACAGACTATAAGCCATATAAATAATGAGAGATACTTTTCACACCAGCATCTCTCATTATTTTCTCCATGAAATTGCTCTGATATCGCCTATCTATCATACTATTTTGTCTTATCTCTCATGCAAATAGAAAGTAGATATGTTAGTGTTCATGTAGTTCCAAGATTAATCTCATGTAGTTCCAAGATTAGTTTCATGTAGTTCCAAGATTAGTTTCAACCGGTGAAACAAAGTGTTTCATGCCTTGGAACAAAGTGTTTCAAGCAATGAAACAAAGTGTTTCGTACGGTGAAACAAAGTGTTTCAAGCGTTTGAAACTATTTGAAACACCTGTTGAAGTTCTTTGGAGCACCTATCTACTTGATTAACTTGACTGTAGCTACTGTTTCGCTTAACCTGTTCTTTCAGGAAGTACTAAATCATTTTTCAGCCGACAATGCATGAGTTATCAGCTATTAACGCCTGATTGTCCAACTATTAACAACTGACACATCAATCATTAATAACTGACACAACAGGCGTTAACATCCTGAATGCAAGGAGTAAGTAGAAAAAAAAGATGTATTATGGCATACATACAAAGTGAGAGCAACCGCTTGCTCTCATACTGCCACCACACTTGCTACAATCGCTGTAAGGCCGATGGATAAAGGGATACAGACCAATAGTTAGAGCATGAGAGCAAAACCTATGTTTAATTCATGTGGAGGGATATTTCTATCCCAGTAACTTATCAATGATAAAATGACCGATGAAAAATAAATCACCCATGAAGACAACACTGAATATCAGAAAAGCGATAGCGGTACTCCAGCGATAATCCCCTTCATCCTCCCCGCGCTTGATACGCAGCAGGGAGCTATACAAGCAATCGCCCGCAATGAACAGCACAAACAGACTCGGTATCAAGTCACCCCACGATACCAACCACAAGTTATCACCCTTTCCCATCAGGAAGGTCAATGCTACGGCCAACAGGAAGACAGAAGCATACTGCAAATCTTTTCTCTTCGAATTCATAGCGGTCATATTTAAAGTACTTTTCACAAAGATATCGAATCTCTTCCAATAATCCTTATCAATTCCATCTAAAAAAGATTATGTCTGATCAGAAGGTTCGGACGGACCGCTCCCCGCTCTGGCGGATTTCTTTTTCAGCCGGCCACTCTTTTTCAGCGCCTCGGCAATAATCCACTGAAGTTGTCCGTTTGTACTGCGAAATTCATCGGCGGCCCATTTTTCAATGGCATCCATCGTCTCGGCATCTACACGCAAAACAAAACTCTTGATTGAAGATTCTTTTTTAGCCACTACTTTCTTACCTTCTTTTTTTATTGATTAATGATTCAACGTACCTGTATTGACTACCGGCTGCGCAGCTTCATCCGCACAAAGAACTACAAGCAGATTGCTGACCATCGCTGCCTTCTTGTCCTCGTCCAATTCCACAATTTCCTCTTCAGAAAGTTTATGCAAAGCCATACGTACCATAGATACGGCACCCTCCACAATCTTCTCACGGGCACTGATAATAGCCGAAGCCTGCTGACGACGCAACATAACCGCCGCAATCTCAGGAGCATAAGCCAGATAGTTGATACGAGCCTCCACAATTTCCATTCCAGCCATTGCCAGACGCTCGTTAAGCTGATGCTCCAGCTGGTCGTTGATTTCATCCCCTCCGCTGCGTAAGGTCAACTCATCCGCATTCGCCTCATTATCATCGTAAGCATACAACCCCGCCACCTGACGAAGAGCAGCATCACTCTGCACACGAACAAAATCTTCAAAAGCATTCATTCGTCCGGCAACGGTTACGCTCATCTGTCCGGTTCCTTTGTTATCCGCCATCGTCTGCGCATCGATTTCGAACATTGCCTTATACGTATCTTTCAGTTTCCAGACAAGCACCAGCCCTATCAAGACAGGATTACCGATTTTGTCATTCACCTTTATAGGTTCTATATCCAGATTACGGGCACGCAAAGAAAGTTTCTTCTTATTCATGAAAGGATTCACCCAGAAGAAACCGGTTTCCGTAAACGTACCCTTGTACTTTCCGAAGAATACCATTGCCCGGGCTTCATTCGGTTCCTGAGAAAAATATCCCGGAATCATCATAACAGCCGCTGCAATAAAGAGGATCAGCAGCAAGAACAAAACAATACTCCCTTTAAAAAGGAGAAAACTCATCACAACCAAAAGGGGGAGTATCGCCAAATTAATAAACAAGGCTACAAACCCATTAATAACCACGTCATTGTACTGAAATTCTTTTGTATCCATAGCATTATATTTTGATATTATTTTGATATCACAAATATATCACTTTTTAATTTTATAATGCAAGAAGAAAGACTCTTTTTTCTCGGTTATACATCATTTTTAACTAAACAGCAGTCATCCGATACTAAACAAATTTAAAAGGTGAAGAAAATAAGGGGTTATCTCAAACTAAAACGGACATGTATTTTGAGGTATTTAAGTTTATTGTTATTTTTGCAGGGTATGAACTTAATACCTTAGACAAGTAAAATATAAAACGACCTATAAAATGAGAAAAGTAAGTTTAGCCCTGCTCCTCTGCCTTCTCTGCCTCGCCGGAATGGCACAAGGACAAAAGGCACTTGATTTAAAAGATATTACCTCCGGACGTTTCCGCCCGGAAAACATTCAGGGAGTCATCCCTATGCCCGATGGGGAGCACTACACACAAATGAGCGCCGACGGTACGCAAATCATCAAATACTCATTCCGTACAGGAGAAAAGGTAGAAGTGATTTTCGACGTAAACCAGGCACGTGAATGTGACTTTAAGAATTTCGACAGCTACCAGTTCTCACCCGACGGTGACAAACTGCTGATTGCTACCCGAACAACCCCGATCTACCGGCATTCTTACACAGCTGTACATTATATATACCCTTTGAAACGAAATGATAAGGGAGTTACGACAAACAACATTATTGAACGGCTGTCCGACGGCGGACCTCAACAGGTCCCCGTCTTTTCTCCGGATGGGACGATGATCGCTTTTGTGCGTGACAATAATATATTCCTCGTGAAGTTGCTCTACGGCAACAGCGAAAGTCAGGTTACCGAAGACGGCAAGCAAAACAGCGTTCTCAATGGTATCCCCGACTGGGTATACGAAGAAGAATTCGGTTTCAACCGTGCTCTGGAGTTCAGCGCCGACAATACCATGATTGCTTTCATCCGCTTCGACGAATCGGAAGTTCCTTCCTATTCCTTCCCGATGTTCGCAGGTGAAGCACCGCAGATTACTCCTTTGAAAGATTATCCGGGCGAATATACGTATAAGTATCCGAAAGCAGGATATCCGAATTCGAAGGTAGAAGTACGTACATACGATATCAAATCACACGTGACCCGTACGATGAAGCTACCGATAGATGCAGACGGATATATTCCCCGTATCCGCTTCACGAAAGATGCCAGCAAACTTGCTGTCATGACACTGAACCGTCACCAAGACCGTTTCGATCTTTATTTTGCCGATCCGCGTTCAACTCTCTGCAAATTAGTGTTGCGTGATGAATCACCTTATTATATTAAGGAGAATGTCTTCGACAATATCAAGTTCTATCCCGAAACTTTCAGTCTGCTTAGTGAGCGTGACGGTTTCAGTCATCTGTACTGGTACAGCATGGGTGGCAACCTCATCAAGAAAGTGACCAACGGCAAATATGAAGTGAAAGATTTTCTGGGTTATGATGAAGCAGACGGTTCGTTCTATTATACCAGCAATGAGGAAAGTCCTTTGCGCAAAGCTGTCTATAAGATCGACAAGAAAGGCAAAAAACTGAAACTGTCTCAACGTGAAGGCACCAACACACCGCTTTTCAGCCAGTCGATGAAGTATTACATGAACAAATTCTCGAATCTGGATACTCCTATGCTCGTTACGCTGAACGACAATACAGGCAAAACCTTAAAGACGCTCATCAACAACGACCAACTGAAGCAAACGTTATCCGGTTATGCGATCCCGCAAAAAGAGTTCTTTACTTTCCAGACGACGGACGGAGTGACTCTGAACGGATGGATGATGAAGCCGGCCAATTTTTCCGCATCCAAGAAATATCCGGTACTGATGTACCAATATAGCGGACCGGGTTCACAACAAGTACTGGATACTTGGGGAATCAGTTGGGAAACTTACATGGCAAGCCTCGGTTACATTGTTGTATGCGTAGATGGTCGTGGCACAGGAGGTCGCGGAGAAGCGTTCGAGAAATGCACATATCTCAAAATCGGTGTGAAAGAAGCCAAAGATCAGGTTGAAACGGCTCTCTATCTGGGTAAACAGCCTTATGTGGACAAAGACCGTATCGGAATCTGGGGATGGAGCTATGGCGGATACATGACATTAATGAGCATGAGCGAAGGAACTCCGGTGTTCAAAGCCGGTGTAGCTGTTGCCGCACCTACCGACTGGCGTTTCTACGACACCATATACACGGAACGCTTTATGCGTACTCCGAAAGAGAATGCGGAAGGATACAAAGAGTCATCTGCTTTCACACGTGCTGATAAACTGCATGGCAATCTGTTGCTGGTACACGGCATGGCAGATGATAATGTTCACTTCCAGAACTGTGCAGAATATGCCGAACATCTGGTACAGTTGGGCAAGCAGTTTGATATGCAAGTATATACCAATCGCAACCATGGCATATACGGCGGCAACACCCGTCAGCATCTATATACACGATTAACCAACTTCTTCCTGAATAACTTGTAATGGCTGACAGAGTGCGTAAGCCCGAGTGGCTGAAAATAAATATCGGCGCCAACAACCGTTACACCGAAACTAAAAGAATAGTCGACTCCCACTGCCTGCATACAATATGCAGCAGTGGGCGTTGTCCCAATATGGGAGAATGCTGGGGAAAAGGAACCGCCACATTTATGATCGGGGGGGACATCTGTACCCGTAGCTGCAAATTCTGTAATACGCAAACCGGACGCCCGCATCCGCTGGATACCAACGAGCCCACGCATGTGGCAGAGTCTATCGCCCTCATGAAACTAGATCATGCGGTAGTTACCTCAGTAGACCGTGACGATCTGCCTGACTTGGGAGCCGGACATTGGGCACATACGATCCGTGAAATCAAACGACTGAATCCGCAAACCACTATCGAGGTGCTGATACCCGATTTCCAGGGTAGAATGGACCTGGTCGATCTGGTCATAGAAGAGAATCCCGACATTATCTCTCACAATATGGAGACGGTAAGACGTATCAGCCCGCTGGTCCGCAGTGCTGCCAACTACGATACCAGCCTGCAAGTAATCGGTCATGTTGCCGGAAGCGGAATCAAATCGAAAAGCGGTATTATGGTCGGGCTGGGAGAAACTCCCCGGGAAGTAGAAACAATCATGGACGATCTGCTGGCAGTCGGCTGCCAGATTCTTACGATAGGACAATATTTGCAGCCTACGCACCGGCATTATCCGGTTGCCGAGTATGTGACGCCACAGCAATTTGCCGCTTATAAAACAATCGGATTAGAGAAAGGATTCAGCATTGTAGAAAGCGCTCCTCTTGTCCGCTCGTCCTATCATGCAGAGAAACACATACGATAGAAAACAAAACACATTCCCTATTTGTTTTATAGGTAAAACCGGCAAATAAACATAAAGATGGATCATAAAGGAACACTTTCTTCCGCGTTTAACATGTCATTGGGTTTTATCCCCGTTATTATTTCCATTTTATTGTGTGAATTTATAACGCAAGACACGGCTATTTACATCGGTACTAGTATAGGTATCGTAGGGATATACCTATTACTACACCGCAAAGGAACGCTGATCCCTAATTTTATTCTTTATATAGCTACCGGAATGCTGGCACTGCTCTCGCTCGCAGCCTTGATTCCCGGCGACTATGTTCCGCCCGGCGCCCTGCCCCTTACGCTGGAAGTCAGCATCCTCATTCCGATGCTGATACTCTACATGCATAAAAAAAGATTTATCAATCACTTTCTGAGACAGATAGGCTCCTGCAACAAACGCTTGTACGCGCAAGGAGCAGAGGCTGCCGTTGTCTCAGCACGCTTTGCATTGATCTTCGGCATATTGCATTTTATCATTATCAGCATTGTGGTAGCCTGTCAGGACCCTTTAAGCCAGACAAGTCTGATGGTACTTTACAAAGTATTTCCACCTGTCGTATTTGTGATGGCTATCCTGTTCAATCAGATCGCTATCCGGTATTTCAACCATCTGATGTCGCACACGGAATATGTACCTATAGTCAACACCAAAGGAGACGTAATCGGGAGAAGTCTTGCCATAGAAGCGCTCAACTATAAAAATACATATATCAATCCGGTCATAAGAATAGCCGTATCCACTCACGGGATGCTGTTTCTTTGCGACAGACCGATGAACGCTATTCTGGACAAGGGGAAAACGGACATACCAATGGAATGTTATCTCCGCTATGGTGAATCGCTCACCGAAGGAGTCAACCGTCTGGTACACAATGCGCTCCCACAGGCAGCAGAAGATATCAAGCCACAGTTCAACATCGTCTATCACTTTGAGAATGACATAACCAACCGGCTCATCTATCTCTTCATCGTCGACATTAAAGATGATTCTATCCTTTGTACTCCCCGCTTTAAGAACAGTAAGCTATGGAATTTCAAGCAGATAGAAGAGAATATGGGCAAAGGCTTTTTCAGCAGTTGCTTCGAAGATGAATACGAACACTTGAAAGATGTTATTTGTATAAGAGAAAAATACAAGGAATCTTAGATAATTCGGGAACATGTCCTTTCCAGTCTTTCACTGTACGAGTTTGTATCAACTCACCTTCACAAGTGATATTGGCAGCAATGCATAGTTTTGTCTGCGGACGGCAGTTCTGCAATATATCCTCTATCATCTTATGATTCCGGTAAGGAGTTTCGATGAATAGCTGTGTCTGGCTTTCGGCGTAGACGCGTTGTTCCAGTGTCTTCAGTTTCCTGGCCCGTTCGCCCGGTTCTATCGGCAGATAGCCGTGAAAGGCAAAGCTCTGTCCGTTAAATCCCGAAGCCATCACAGAAAGAATGATAGATGACGGGCCTACCAGGGGAACCACTTTCAACTTCTTGCGTTGGGCAATGGCAACTACATCTGCTCCCGGATCGGCAACGGCAGGACAACCTGCCTCTGAAATCACCCCCATTGAGGCTCCATCCGCCAAAGGTTTCAGATAACCGGAAATGTCTTCGGGAGAAGTATGCTTATTCAGCGGATAGAATGTCAGCGAATCAATGTCAATCTCCCGATCAACCTTCTTCAGAAAGCGACGGGCAGAACGAACATCCTCGACAATAAAATGCCGGATACCACGAATAATCTCCGTATTATAAGAAGGCAACACCTGTTCAAGAGGTGTATCGCCCAATGTGACAGGCAACAGATAAAGAGCAGTTTCCACTTTGAAAATGAAGAATTAAGAATAATAAATTTGGCGGATCAGAGTTTCAGGTAGCCCGATTCCTCAAACATATTCTGATAATCGGTAAGCTCTAACAGATCCTTTATTTTAAGGTCCTTATGCTTTTTCATATACGATGCGATAATCCGCGCACCCACCCACGAACCGATCAATGCAGGCGCTTGTCCTCCCAGCATGTCAACAGTCGGCGCCGGTTTCATATAGTAACGGATCACCATCGGGTCTCGTGCATGCAAGTGATTGTTTGCACAGATATACTCCCAGATGTCCTTCTCATTTTTCTTGCACCAGTCGTTTTCCTGCTCCGAATACCCCATCACCTGACCGATATCTTCATAACCGAGCAGATGCTGCACGACGTAATTGATTTTGCCGGAATGCATCATCAGATCGACCAGGCAAGTACCTTCGTGATAGTTCAGTCCGTAACGGCTGAGAAGATAGAATGAGAAACAATCCGGTACAATCCGTTCCGGGCGCATCGAAGCACATTGATAGTCGTAATAGAAACGTTTATAAAGAGGATAGTCTTCTCCCATATACTTATCGAGGCTGATCCCCAGCAAGGTATCCACCAGAATAATCGATTCATTGAATGCGGATATCTGCGAATAAATAAATGGTACTTTCGTGTCGGGAACCTCCTTCTTCAGTTTCCGGAATCCTTTGGTGAGTCCTTTTTCTACTCCGTCAAGATTAGGATATTTCGCTTCGACATCGCTCAACAAACGAAGCAATGTACTGTCCGAATAGAACTTTTGCAGTCGTTGTGAAATGGTGTCGTCCTTCACCGTACCGATAGAAAGCACATCTTCTATCAGAATCTTTGTCGGCTGCCGATAGTCCATAGTCAACTTCTGCATAGCAGAAAAGCTGTTGGAGCGAACATATTCGCTCAACAGCTTATCGTATCTCAGAACAGAAATCCCTTCATCTTTCTGCTCCGCAACCTTTCCTGTGCTTAAGCCGCAGGAGGCGAAAAGCATACCTATTAATATAGTAAGAAGAGAGATCCGTAGTTTCATAACTTTTTATCCGTAAATGATATTACCATTTTCGTCCATGTACTCATCCAGTCCTTTCTCGTAAGTAGCCATTGCACGAAGACTCATACCTACGCTGGAGAAACCACCGTCATGGAATAAGTTCTGCATAGTCACCTTACGGGTGAGATCGGAGAACATGACGATACAATAATCGGCACATTCGTCAGCCGTTGCGTTTCCGAGCGGAGACATACGGTTAGCAAAGTCGTACAGTTTATCCATACCTTTCACTCCCGAACCGGCTGTAGTGAATGTAGGCGACTGTGAAATCGTATTCACACGTACACTATGCTCACGTCCGTAGATATAACCGAAGCTGCGTGCGATAGATTCCAGCAATGCTTTGGCATCTGCCATGTCATTGTAACCGTAGAAAGTACGCTGTGCAGCTACATAACTCAAAGCTACAATAGAACCATAGTCTGCAATAGCATTCAGCTTCTTGGCAGACTGGATCATTTTATGGAATGAAACAGCTGAAATATCCAATGTTTTATCCAGCATTCCATAGTCAAGGTCATCATAAGTACGTTTCTTGCGCACGTTAGGAGACATACCGATAGAGTGCAATACAAAATCAATTTGTCCACCCAGTACATCCATAGATGTCTTGAATACGTTCGACAAATCTTCCACACTGGTAGCATCTGCCGGCACTACCTGACAGTTCAGTTTTTCAGCTAATGCATTGACTTCTCCCATACGGATAGCCATCGGAGTATTTGATAATGTAATGATCGCACCTTCTTCTACGGCACGCTCTGCTACTTTCCAGGCGATGGACTGGTCGTTCAGGGCACCGAAGATAATTCCTCTTTTTCCTTTCAACAAGTTGTTACTCATATCTTCTAATAGTTAAATTTTGTGCAAAGATAGTATCTTTCTGCATAAAAACACGAGAAGTGTGCAAATATTAGACATAAATGACAAAAAATACACGTATTCTATCAATAACTCCACATCCGCCTGCAGTTTCCCCCCTATCTTTGCCAATGATAATTAAGAGGTTTTTTCATAATATTTATTTAAGGTTAGAATTAGGTTAACATGAATTTGTCTTATTCCTTTCCGGCAGGCCGCCTGCGAGAGGTCGCCTGCCGAGGGAGATAAGCGTTATGAGAAAACCATCTTAGCAATCAGAAAAGAGAATACCAGAAAAACAATAAATGTATAACCCTATAGAAATAGTTACTAAATGAACACAATGACAAGAAGACTCCTCTGGATGGTCGTATGTTGTTTGCCGTTTATCTCGGGATGCAAACAAAGTGAGCGCGCAATAAGCGAGAACGCAATAGACGACACCATTTACCAGAATTTACCTTTCGATATGCCGAAAGTGCAACAGCCGGTTTTTCCCGCTTATGAGGTAAATATCTCTAAATTCGGAGCCAAAGGGGACGGAATGACCCTGAATACGAAAGCCATCAATGATGCTATAAAAGAGGTAAACCAGCGTGGCGGAGGTAAGGTGATTATCCCGGAAGGTACTTGGTTGACCGGCCCAATCGAACTGCTCAGCAACGTGAATCTTTATACGGAACGGAATGCACTGGTACTCTTTACGGGGGACTTCGAAGCATATCCGATTATCCCGACTTCTTTCGAAGGACTGGACACCCGCCGTTGCCAATCACCGATTTCAGCACGCGACGCCGAGAATATAGCCATCACAGGATATGGAATATTTGACGGTAATGGAGATTGCTGGCGCCCGGTGAAAAAGGAAAAGCTAACTGCTTCGCAATGGAACAAACTGGTAAAATCGGGTGGTGTGCTCGATGCGCAGGAAAGAATCTGGTACCCTACGGCAGGTTCGCTGAAAGGTGCAATGGCTTGTAAAGACTTTAATGTACCCGAAGGCATCAATACAGACGAAGAATGGAATGAAATCCGTGCATGGCTGCGTCCGGTATTGCTCAGTTTCGTAAAAAGTAAAAAGGTACTGCTGGAAGGTGTCACTTTCAAGAACTCACCGAGTTGGTGTTTACATCCGCTATCTTGCGAAGATATTACGGTAAATAATATTCAGGTGATCAACCCCTGGTATTCTCAGAACGGAGACGCACTCGACTTGGAATCTTGCAAGAACGCACTGATTATCAACAGTGTATTCGATGCGGGAGATGATGCGATCTGTATCAAATCCGGTAAAGACGAAAACGGTCGTCGTCGCGGAGAACCTTGTCAGAATGTAATTGTAAAAAACAATACAGTGTTGCATGGACACGGCGGATTCGTGGTAGGCAGCGAAATGTCCGGTGGTGTGAAGAACATCTATGTAGAAGATTGTACCTTTCTGGGCACTGACGTAGGTCTGCGCTTCAAGAGTACCCGCGGACGGGGTGGTGTTGTAGAAAATATCTATATCAACAACATCAACATGATCAATATACCGAACGAACCGCTACTGTTCGACCTGTTCTATGGTGGCAAAGGAGCCGGAGAAGAATCGGAAGAAGATCTGCTGAGCCGTATGAAAACAGCGATTCCTCCTGTTACCGAAGAGACTCCCGCCTTCCGTGATATCCATATTTCCAATATTATTTGCAGAGGTTCGGGCCGGGCAATGTTCTTCAACGGACTTCCGGAAATGCCTATCCGCAACGTAACAGTGAAGAACGTGGTAATGACGGAAGCTACCGACGGGGTTGTTATCAGCCAGGCAGACGGTGTCACACTGGAAAATATTTATGTAGAATCCACCAAAGGAAAGAATATTCTGAACGTCAAGAGTGCCAGAAACCTGAAAGTCGACGGCGAAACTTATGAAGAGATTGACGCAAAAGGACAGATATTGAATTTCAAATAAGAGATTCCACCACAGATACATAGCTATGGGTCCCAACGCATTAATCTATGGCGTCTGTGGTTAATCGCAGAAAACCACAAAATCATTATATAGAGTAAAAAGCTCAAATAGCAGACTAATTTATCCTCCAAAGATAAACCGGTCTGCTATTTTTTCAACTACTTTTGCAAAGAGAAATACGACGTATCACATCATGTATTAAAATCATGAAGAAGAATATTTTTATCATAGCACTCCTTACCGGATGTTGCTCTTTATCTGCCTGGGCTCAAAAACAGGAGAAAACCATTACTGTAGAAGTAAATAATAACTGGAACCGGGCAAAGACGGATGAACCGGTAGTAATCAATTTACATGATCTGCATACCGGATTTAAAGTAAAGTCCGCCGTAGTCATGGAAGGAAGTACTGAAATCCCTTCTCAGCTGGACGACCTGAACAGAGACCGCAAGATGGACGAACTTGCATTCGTCACCAGCCTCCCTGCTCACGGTAGAAAATCCTTTCAGGTCACACTGTCTTCCGAAAAGAGTACGAAGACTTATCCGGCCCGGGTTTATGCCGAAATGTTTATTGCCGACCCGAGAAAAGGAAAGCATCAATCGGTGCAAGCGATTACTGTGCCCGGCACCAGCAACATATACAGTATGGTTCGCCCTCATGGTCCGGTACTGGAATCGGAACTGGTAGGTTATCGTCTTTACTTTAACGAAAAGCAGACTCCGGATATCTACGGTAAGTTCAATAAAGGACTGGAGATCAAAGAATCTCAGTTCTACCCTACTGATGAACAGTTGGCAAGAGGATTCGGTGACGATGTCCTCCGGGTATTCGACAGTTGTGGTCCGGGGGCTTTCAAAGGATGGAACGGAAAAAAAGCAACTCATATAACTCCTGTAGATACCCGCACGGAGCGTATTATCTCTTACGGTCCGGTGCGTGTCATTGCAGAAATCGAAGTGACAGGCTGGAAATATCAAAATGCGGAGCTGGACATGATGACCCGTTACACACTCTATGCCGGACACCGTGATCTTCGCATTGAGGCATTCTTCGACGAACCTATCAAAAACGAAGTGTTCTGTACAGGCGTTCAGGATATTGTCGGTACTGCGAAGTCTTACTCGGATCATAAAGGACTTGTCGGCAGCTGGGGAACAGACTGGCCGGTAAACGATACCGTAAAATATGCCAAAGAAACGGTAGGACTTGGCACCTGCATTCCCCAACGATATGTAAAATCGGAAGAGAAAGACAAAGACAACTACCTTTACACCATCACATCTCCGGGAAACAAATACTTACAGTATCACACCACTTTCACTTCTATGAAAGAAACTTTCGGATATAAAACACCGGAAGCATGGTTTGCTTACCTCCGTGAATGGAAAGAAGAACTGGCACATCCGGTAACGGTGAAAATAAAAGATATTCATTAAACAGAGCGTACAAATACAACTAAACAATCAAATACCGGAGTGTTTACCAGTTTTTATACCGACTCCGCACAATTATTACTCCTTTGTGCGGAGTCTTTTTTTTACCTTTGCCCCATGGAGAAACGCTGATTGAATCTTTAAACATTAAACTATTATACCTATATCATGAAACGATTGACACAGACTTTAGCTTTCTGCCTGCTGACTGTTTTTACAGCAGTGGCACAGAAAAACTATGTATCCGAAGTATGGGTTTCCGATCTCGGAAACGGTAAATACAAGAATCCGGTGCTCTATGCCGATTATTCCGATCCGGACGCTTGCCGCGTAGGAGATGATTTCTATATGACTTCTTCCAGCTTCAACTGTCTGCCGGGATTGCAGATTCTACACTCCAAGGATTTAGTGAACTGGACGATCATCGGAGCCGCGGTTCCCTATGCCCTCACTCCTATTGAAACACCGGAACGTCCGGAACACGGCAACCGTGTCTGGGCACCCAGTATCCGCCATCACAACGGAGAGTTCTATATCTTCTGGGGAGATCCGGATCAAGGCGCTTTCATGGTAAAAGCCAAAGACCCGAAAGGTCCGTGGACGGAACCTGTTCTGGTAAAACCGGGAAAAGGAATCATCGATACCTGTCCGCTGTGGGATGAAGACGGAAAAGTATATCTGGTACATGCCTATGCGGGAAGCCGTGCCGGACTGAAAAGTGTAATCACCATCTGTGAATTGAATAAGGAGGCGACCAAAGCCATTACGCCCTCACGCATTATCTTCGACGGTCACGAAGCACACCAGACGTGTGAAGGCCCGAAGTTCTACAAAAGAAACGGTTATTATTATATCTTCCATCCGGCAGGCGGTGTGCCAACCGGTTGGCAGGTAGTGCTCCGTTCTAAGAATGTGTATGGTCCTTATAAATGGAAGACTGTACTGGCGCAGGGTGATTCTCCCGTCAATGGACCTCATCAGGGAGCCTGGGTAGATACTCCTTCCGGAGAAGACTGGTTCTTCCACTTCCAGGATGTAGGCGCTTACGGTCGCCTTGTCCACCTGCAACCTATGAAATGGGTGAATGACTGGCCTGTAATAGGTATCGACAAGGATGGTGACGGCTGCGGCGAACCGGTACTGACCTACCAAAAACCGAATATAGGAAAGACATATCCCATCTGTACACCGCAAGAAAGTGACGAATTCGACGGATATACGCTCTCTCCGCAATGGCAGTGGCATGCAAACATCAATGAAAAATGGGCATACTATGCCGGAGACCAAAGTTATGTCAGACTGTATTCTTATCCGGTGCCACAGGATTATAAGAATCTGTGGGATGTAGCTAACCTGTTGTTACAAAAAACTCCTTCCGACAATTTCACCGCCACAATGAAACTGACCTTTACGCCTAACCCCAAACTGAAAGGTGAACGTACAGGTTTGGTAGTAATGGGCAGAGACTACGCCGGACTGATCCTGGAAAACACGGACAAAGGTCTCGTTCTGTCCCAAATCGAATGTAAAAAGGCAGATAAGGGACAACCGGAACAGACAAACTCTTCAACCGATCTTACTCAAAACACAGTCTATCTAAAGGTACGCTTCAGCTGTGACGGTAAAAAGATCAAAGCCAGCGAAGGAGGAAACGACCTCATTGTGATGTGCAACTTCAGCTATAGTCTTGACGGAAAGAAGTTCTCTCCATTAGGCAACCCTTTCCAAGCTAAAGAAGGACAATGGATTGGCACCAAAGTCGGCATGTTCTGTACCCGTCCGGCTATAGTTACCAACGATGGAGGATGGACAGATGTAGACTGGTTCCGGATTACAAAGAAATAACCTATTGGTCCGGATTCAGTAAGAAGGCATTGCGCAAGCAGTGACAATAGGTTGGCACAACTGTGCCATCGCATTGGCACGCCCGTGCCACCGTACTGGCACAGTTGTGCCAATGCGGTGGCACGGCCTCTTCTCCAGATGCCTTGACTGGAGCATTCTACAGTTATCAGTAATCCGTTTTTTATTCCTATCTTTGTAAGCAGAAAGAAAGGAAAACAGGATTAACATTTAAAACAAGAAGTTCAATGAAGAAACTAGTCATTTTCGATTTGGATGGTACATTACTAAATACCATTGCCGACCTTGCACATAGTACAAATTATGCCTTGAATAAGTTAGGATATCCCACACATGAGATCGAGAAATATAACTTCATGGTAGGAAATGGCATCGACAAACTTTTTGAGCGTGCCTTGCCGGAAGAAGAAAAGTCCAAAGAGAATGTACTGCGCGTACGCAAGGAATTCGTCCCTTACTATGACATTCATAATGCCGATGACAGCCGCCCTTATCCCGGTATTCCGGAATTGCTCTCATACTTACAGGATGCAGGTGTTCAGATTGCCGTAGCTTCCAACAAGTATCAGGCAGCCACTCAAAAATTAGTCGACCACTATTTCCCGGAAATTCATTTTACAGCTGTATTCGGACAACGGGAAGGAGTCAAAGTTAAACCCGATCCGATTATTGTATCCGATATTCTGGAAGTTGCCAAAGTAGCCAAAGAAGAAGTGCTGTACGTAGGTGATTCCGGCGTGGATATGCAAACGGCTGCTAATGCAGGAGTGACTGCTTGTGGAGTGACGTGGGGTTTTCGTCCGCGTACGGAACTGGAGGAATTCAATCCTTCGTATATTGCAGATACTGCCGGAGAAATCAAAAAACTTATTCTATAGTATAAGAAGAATGACCGTACGATATCTCTATGCAAGTCATATTGGCATAGATACACCTTACGGTCATTCCTCAATATCTCCGGGAAGGGCTTTTGACTGCGCTTCTTGTAAGGTGGCAAAAGGCTTGTCAAGCGTGCTCGCATTTGAATCATCACCGTTGGTAGCTACCAAATAATTCGTAGCCGAAAGAGACAGGAAACACCCCATAAAAAAAAGACTAATACCTATATGCTTCTTCATTTGCCTGTATTTTAAAACCTATTGATAACTAATTTCCATTTTACTGTTAATTGTGTGCTTCTGTGTAACCTGACTCCTCTCTTCTACTATTAAACAAATACACCGTAACGGGAGTTTCTTTCCAGTTACCGTTTTCATGCCGCTAAATTACAGCTTTCTTTATAGTTTAGAATGTACATACGTACACAAAGCCTAGAAAATCGTATTTCACCTGAGATTTACATCAAGAGTGAACGATAATACATCGTTTCCTTGTTTTTCCGTACGCTATTACATCCTCTATTCTAAAAAGAAAATTAACTTTGTAACCATTAATAATAATGTAGAATCGTAGAAATCAAATATGAAAAATGCACTGCTGATATTCGCATTCTTATCTTTCTATCTCAGTTCAGTACATGCATCTGTCGAGATACGTTCGAACAAACTGACTACCGGTGACGGACTGGCGAATAATTCCATCCGATATATGTTTCAGGACAGCAAGGGATTTATGTGGATGGGAACCGTCAACGGATTAAGCTATTATGACGGTAACTCTTTTGTCAGTATCTACCCGGACCCTAATCTGCCGGTTTCATTGGCCGACCCACGCATCCGGAATATGGAAGAAGATTCTAATGGTTTTTTATGGATCGCCACTCTCTCTTCTTTGTATAGCTGTTACGATTTAAAACATGGGCGTTTCGTCGATTTCACCGGTTGCGGAGAATACAAACAGAGCTATTCGAAAAAAATCATAGCATCCGACCAGTCTGTCTGGTTGTGGGATAACAATAACGGATGTCGTCGTGTCGTCTATCAGGATGGCCAGTTCTCGTCGCAGGCATACAAAAAAGAATCAGGCAACCTATCTTCTGATGAGGTATTGTTTGTCTACGAAAGCAATGACAGTCCCGGACATGTGTGGATAGGAACCAGGCAAGGATTATGGAAATACCATGAAGGCAAACTGGAAGCAATGGATACACAGGGGGAAAGCTGGGAACATATCTTTTCCTATGACCAATATACCTGCATCATTACCGGAAAAAAAGAAATCTACCGCCACTCTCTTTCCAATAACCGACTGGAGAAAATCGCTTCATTAACCGAACTCGGAGATACAGGTGTTATCACCGGAAGCCTCCGCCTGCAACATCAATGGGTGATGTTTACCGCCACCGGCAGTTACATCCTGGATCCCGTTACAGGAAAGCTGCGCCGGTTCTCCCGCCTGAATATAAAAAACGGTAATGTCACCAGAGACAATAAAGGGAATGCATGGGTACACAACTATACCGGCAATGTATGGTATGTCAATACCAGCACAGGGGATATCAAGCCCTTTCAGTTTCTTTCATCCGAGCATTTGGGATACATCGATGTGGAACGTTACTCTATTATCCATGACTCGCGGGATATCATCTGGATTACGACTTACGGAAACGGACTCTTTGCCTACGACCTGAACACCGGTGGTCTGCAACACTTCACTTTCGAAGTCAGTCACTCCAGCCACATCAATTCCAACTATCTGCAATATATCATTGAAGACCGTTCAGGGGGTATCTGGGTCAGTTCCGAATTTTCCGGATTATCCCATCTCGAAATTCTGAATAAAGGTACGTTGCGTATCTATCCGAACGGTGAAAATGCTTCCGACCGTTCCAACACCATCCGTATGCTCTTACGGGGTAAAAACGGGAATGTATTTATGGCGAACCGCATGGGTACCTTATATGAGTATGATGCCGGACTGAAAAACATACTTCGCAAAGAGAAGTTCACACATAACGTATACAGTATGTGCGAAGATAACGAAGGACAACTCTGGTTAGGCATGCGTGGTATAGGGCTGCGTATCGGCCCTGACCAATGGTACCGGCACAACAGCAAAGACCCAGGCTCGTTATCAAACGACAATGTGTATTTAATCTACCGTGACCGCAAAGGCCGGATGTGGATAGGGACATTTGGCGGAGGACTGAATCTGGCTGTCAAAACAGACAACGGCTATCAATTCAAGCATTTCTTTCAAGACAGTTATGGGGAAAAACGGGTACGTGTCATTCAGGAAGACCGCAACGGCATGATGTGGGTAGGTACCAACAACGGTATTTATATCTTCCATCCGGATTCACTGATCCACGCACCCAAGAACTATATACTTTACAACCACGTTAACGAAACATTCCCCAGCAATGAAATCCGTTGTCTGGTAAATGATCACGAAGGAAACATGTGGATCGGCACAACGGGAACAGGCTTTGCTATCTGTAATCCGGGAGACGACTACCAGCATCTGACTTTCGATTGTTACAGTATGAAAGACGGATTGCCCAACGGGGTTATACAATCCATTGTGGAAGACCAAGACCATAAAATGTGGATTGCAACCGAATATGGCATTTCCCGTTTCACTCCCGCCACCAAGCAAATAGAGAACTATTATTTCTCTTCGCATACACTGGGAAATGTGTACTCTGAGAATACAGCCTGCATAAACACCGACGGAAGACTCCTTTTCGGAACGAACTACGGTCTGGTAGCTCTCGACACCCATAAAGTAGAAAACATGGAAAAGCCTGTATCGACTGTATTCACGGGACTCCATATCAATGGCACACACATGCTGCCCGGCATGGAAGATTCACCTCTTGACGAAACAATGTCTTATACACGTGAATTAAAACTGAAACACTACCAGAATTCATTTGTCATCGCTTTTTCAACCTTCAATTTCTTAAGCGGAGCATCCAAATATTCTTATCGGATGCCTCCTTATGATTCGGAATGGAGTATTCCCTCGGCACAGAATCTGGCAACGTACCGCAATCTTCCTCCCGGCAAATATCAGCTACAGGTGAAGGCTTGTAACGTAGCCGGAATGTGGGGAAAAGAAAGCACCCTGGAGATTGTAATAGCCCCTCCTTTCTGGCAGACAACCTGGGCCTATCTGATTTATCTGGTACTGATTGGAATTGCCGGCTATTTCAGTTTCCACATCATACGCAATTTCAACCGGCTGCGTAACCGCATCGCTATTGAGAAGCAATTGACTGAATATAAACTGGAGTTCTTCACCAACATATCTCACGAATTCCGTACTCCGCTTACTTTAATTCAAGGTGCTCTCAACAAGCTGGTCAATATAGAGAATCCTCCGAAAGAAATGCAGCGTCCTTTAAGAACGATGGATAAAAGTACGCGGAGAATGCTACGTCTCATCAATCAGCTGCTGGAGTTCAGAAAGATGCAGAAAAGCAAACTGGCTTTATCTCTGGAAGAGACGGATGTCATTGCTTTCCTTTATGAAATATTCCTGAGTTTCAAGGATACAAGCGAATCCAAACATATGGATTTCAGCTTCGAACCGTCACAACCTTCCTATAAAATGTATATTGATAAAGGCAACTTAGACAAGGTTACCTATAATCTGCTGTCCAACGCTTTCAAGTACACGCCTTCTAACGGAAAGATTATATTCAAAGTAGACATCCTGGAAGACAAGCAACAACTCCGCATCCAAGTAATAGATAACGGAATTAGCATACCTAAAGAAAAGCGTTCCGAACTGTTCAAGCGTTTTATGCAAAGCAGCTTCTCCCACAGCAGTGTCGGAGTAGGGCTCCACTTGACGCATGAACTGGTCAATGTACACAAAGGCAGCATCAGCTATGAGGATAATGAAGGGGGAGGCTCCGTCTTTACCGTCATACTGCCAACTAATTCAGAAATCTATCAAGAGAAAGATTTCCTGGTCCCCAACCAGCTATTAATCGAAGAAGAGGAGCAACAACATGCCAAAGAGTTTATCCGGGAAGAAAAGCCGGAAGAGACCTTCCAGCCTCCTGTCGATCCGTTGAACAAACGCAAAGTCCTGATTATAGAGGATGATACTGATATCCGCGAATTCTTAAAAGAAGAAGTGGGAGTTTACTTTGAAGTAGAAGTAGCTGCCGACGGAACATCCGGGTTTGAAAAGGCAAGCACGTATGATGCAGATTTAATTATTTGTGATGTCCTGATGCCGGGAATGAGCGGATTTGAAGTGACACGCAAGCTTAAAAATGAATTTACGACCAGTCATATCCCCATCATATTACTGACTGCTCTCGATATAGAAGAGAAATACCAGGAAGGAATTGAATCCGGAGCTGATGCGTATATCACAAAGCCATTCAATGTCTCTTTACTACTGGCAAGAATCTTCAAGTTAATCGAGCTACGGGATAAACTGCGCCAAAAATATTCTAACGAACCGGGATTGGCTCATTCCATTATTTGTACCAATGACAAGGATCAGAAGTTCTCGGCGAAACTAAATGAGGTATTGAATGAGCACATGACCGACACTGAATTCTCGGTCAATGACTTTGCCGGAATAATGGGATTAGGGCGTACTGTGTTCTATAAAAAAGTGCGGGGAGTAACCGGTTATTCTCCTTATGAATATTTACGTGTCATACGATTGAAAAAGGCTGCTGAAATGTTATTGACAGAAGATCTCACTATAGCTGAAGTCGCCTACAGCGTAGGTATCAATGATCCGTTCTACTTCAGCAAATGTTTCAAAAGCCAGTTCGGAGTATCTCCTTCCGCCTATCGGAAAAAGCTGCCGGAGGGTGAAAATGAACCGACAAATGACGTCGACGTATGATCTTACATGTTTTCCGTACTAATTTAAAGGGTGTTTATTGGACTGATGTGCTTTCTTTGCCAATGAAAAATTAATCATTAAGAAATCATGAGAAACAAACTCTTTTTATTTGTATTTCTGTTTGCAGTGCTGGCTATTGTTGATGGCCATGCTTTCGAACGCAAAAAATACAATTTCAACAGTGAATGGCGTCTGCAAATCGGAGACTTTCCCGAAGCTAAACAATCTCAATTCGACGATAGCCGGTGGAAAGCAGTCACTTTACCGCATGCCTTTAATGAAGACGAAGCTTTCAAAGTATCTATCGAACAGCTGACGGACACAGTGGTATGGTATCGGAAACATTTTCGAATTCCGGCTTCCGGTAAAAAACAAAAAGTATTCATCGAGTTTGAAGGAGTGCGCCAAGCCGGTGACTTCTATTTGAACGGGCAATATCTGGGCAAACATGAAAACGGAGTAATGGCGGTAGGCTTCGACCTGACTCCCTTTATCAAAGAAGGGGAAAATGTGCTGGCAGTACGTACAGATAATGACTGGATGTATCGCGAAAAAAGTACCAACTCCAAATTCCAGTGGAACGACCGTAACTTCAACGCAAACTACGGCGGCCTGCCCAAGAATGTATTCTTGTACGTTACAGATGAAGTGTATCAGACTCTTCCTTTATACAGTAATCTGAAAACTACCGGAGTTTATATCTATGCTAAAGATATCGACGTAAAAGGACGCACTGCCACCATCCATGCAGAATCGGAAGTAAAAAACGACAGTCGTGAACCACGCCAACTCAGCTACCAGGTAGTCTTGCTGGATGCTGACGGCAAACAGGTGAAAAGCTTCGAAGGTGAGAAAGTAACCTTACAAGGTGGCGAAACTAAAATAGTGAAAGCTGCTTCCAAAGTAGATAACCTCCATTTCTGGAGTTGGGGATATGGGTATCTTTATACTGTTCAAACGATTTTAAAAGACAATAAGAATCAAGTCTTTGATGAAGTAAGTACGCGTACAGGTTTCCGCAAGACACAATTTGCAGAAGGCAAAATCTGGCTGAACGACCGTGTGATCCAGATGAAAGGGTATGCACAACGCACCAGTAATGAATGGCCGGCGGTGGGCCTCTCTGTTCCGGCGTGGCTAAGTGACTACTCTAATGGGCTGGTAGTAAAAGGCAATGGCAATCTGGTACGCTGAATGCATGTTACCCCATGGAAACAAGACGTGGAATCCTGCGACCGCGTAGGTCTGATTCAGGCAATGCCGGCAGGAGACTCCGAGAAAGACCGTACAGGACGCCAATGGGACCAGCGCACAGAACTGATGCGCGACGCGATCATCTACAACCGTAATAATCCGAGTATCTTATTCTACGAATGTGGAAACAAAGGTATCAGCAAGGAACATATGATAGAGATGAAAGCTATCCGCGATAAATACGATCCTTTTGGCGGACGTGCTATCGGCTCTCGTGAGATGCTGGACATCCGTGAAGCAGAATATGGCGGAGAAATGCTTTATATCAACAAGAGCGTACACCATCCGATGTGGGCCACAGAATATTGCCGCGACGAGGGTCTGAGAAAATATTGGGATGAATACAGCTATCCTTTCCACAAAGAAGGAGATGGTCCGCTACATCGTAATCAACCTGCAGACAGCTATAATCACAATCAGGACATGCTGGCTATAGCAATGATCCGTACTTGGTATGATTATTGGCGCGAACGTCCGGGAACAGGTCGCAGAGTCAGTTCCGGAGGTGCCAAAATTATATTCTCGGATACCAACACACACCACCGTGGTGAAGAAAACTATCGAAGAAGTGGAGTTACAGACCCTATGCGTATCGAAAAGGATGCTTTCTTTGCACATCAGGTCATGTGGAACGGATGGGTAGATACGGAAGAGGATAATACCTATATCATCGGCCATTGGAACTATTCGGCAAATACTGTGAAACCTGTCTATGTAGTGTCTACCGGGGAAGAAGTAGAACTTTTCCTGAATGGTCAGTCGCTAGGTAAAGGCAAACGCGAATATAATTTCCTGTTCACCTTTGATAATGTTGCTTTTAAAGCCGGTAAACTGGAAGCTGTCAGCTACAACAAGGCCGGTAAGGAAATAAGTCGCTATGCAGTAAGCACCGTTGGTGAACCTGCCAGACTGAAACTGACTACTATACAAAACCCGGAAGGATTCCATGCGGATGGAGCCGACCTGGCGCTCATACAAGTAGAAGTGGTAGACAAAGACGGAAAACGTTGTCCGCTCGATAATCGCATCATCCAATTCGACCTGAAGGGAAATGCTGAATGGCGTGGAGGTATCGCACAAGGAAAAGACAATTATATTCTTAATACCAGTCTCCCAGTGGAATGTGGTATTAACCGTGCTCTGATCCGCAGCACTACCCAAGCCGGTAAAATCACTCTGACCGCTAAAGCAGAAGGGCTTCCCAGCGCTACAATTACATTAGAAACCCTTCCCGTCAAAGTTAGCAACGGACTGAGTACGTATTTGCCTCAGATGACTCTGAAAGGTAATCTGGATAAAGGTAAGACTCCCCTTACCCCATCTTACAAGGATACGAAACGGGATATACGAATTGTATCCGCCAAAGCCGGAGCCAACAATGAGACTGTAGACCAGAGCTGCGATGATAATGAAAGAAGCGAATGGATGAATGACGGCAAACTCAGCACCGCATGGATTACATATACGCTCGAAAAAGAAGCTGCAATAGATGATATCTGTATCAAATTGAATGGATGGCGTTCACGCAGTTATCCTTTGGAAGTAGTTGCCGGTAATACCATGATCTGGAGTGGAGATACGAATAAAAGTCTGGGATATGTTCATTTAAATGTGGAGAAGCCGGTACGTTCCAAGCAAATTACCATCCGTCTGAAAGGTAATACCAGCGATCAGGATGCTTTCGGACAGATTACTGAGGTAGCGGCAAAAGCAGCAAATGATATGGAACTCGAAGCGAAAGCGAACAAAAATAATGCTAATCTGAGAATTATTGAAATAGAGTTTCTGGAAACAATCAAATAGAATAAAACATTCTCATTTATAAAAAAGAGGGTTGTAAAGACCCTTATAAATTAAAAATCACCCTCTCCACAGATAGTTGTAGCGAGGGTGATTTTGCTGAGAGGGGAGTTTTGCCACATCCCCTTTTATATTTTTCAGTTCATTAATTTCCATCCGGCTTTTCATTCTCCGTAAATGAACCCAAATTCCATTTGAAAGACTCAAAGCTGTCCGGTTGTGCCGGATCAAAACCGCTATAATCCGGTCGCAGGTATTTCACAATCTCCAGATCAGCCTTTTTCATTCCTTCAATTACGCATTTTGAAACTTCATAAGCTCCGTAAGTACTAAAGTGAGTATTGTCTTTAAGAGTTCTAGTCTGACCGGGGAAAGTTCCTGCCGGATAGTGTACGAATGCTTTTGTAGAATTATCCACACCTAAAGCATTGAAAAGAATAGCAGTCATACCATTTAATTCTATCAGAGGAACGTTCTCTTTTGCAGCTACCCAACGGACTGCATCAGGATAATCACCATGAGTATTTACCGACTTTCCATTCTCGTCAAAACGACGACGGCTTGTAGGAGTCACCAATATCGGATGAGCACCTTTAGCACGGGCCTCGTCTATAAAGATTTTCAGATTATATGCAAAAGAGTAAAACGCTCCTTTACCGGGTCCTTTCTGCTTTTGGTCATTATGTCCAAATTCAACCAACAAATAATCACCTTCTTTAATCTGACTCAGTATCTTTGCAAGACGCTTTCCACCGATGAATGTATTTGCAGACAGTCCTGACTCCGCATGATTGGCTATACAAACCTGATCTGTAAAGAAGCGGGGAATCATTTGCCCCCAACTTGCCCACGGTTCATTATCCTGATCAACTACTGTACTATTCCCACAAAGATAGACTGTAGGTATGTTTTCAACCCGTTCTATCACCAAAGAATTCACACGGGGCAGATCACCATTAAACTCCAACGTCAACTTATCATCCCAGTTCAATTTCTTCTTTTCCTTCTCTTTTATACTGACTCTTTCTTTTCCCGAAATTACAGGGTTACGTTTATTAATGGTAAACGTTTCTGTAATCATCTCTCCTTTTTTAGTCGAAAGGTTCTCAATAAACAGTCTGCGCGATTCACCACGAACGGTTGTACTGGCAGCCTCTTTTTTACTCCCCAAGGTGACGGTTACTTTATAGTTTCCATCCGGTACATTCAGTGAGAAAAAGAAAGGTTGGCTACTCTTTCCATCCCATGACGGTAATAAATCATATCCATAGCCCCGTTCATTATTGAACAAAGTTTCAGAAGTCACTTTTATATAGCCGTCTTTTACTTTTTTATCAGTAGAAAAGTCGAATTTATAAACTTGCGCTTGCATCAGGATACTACCTGTCATCAAAATAGCACTGATTAATAATGTCAATCTCTTCATTTTTGTTATTCTATTTATTTCTTTATTAGTTTCTTTACTTCTTTGGCATAGCGTCTGCCTAAAATAATCTGGCTTGCCGCATCAAAATGGGGATCAGTCTCGTCCTTCAAAGGAGTAAGCCCTTCGGAAGAAACACAGGCACTATGAGGCAAAAAGGCGGGAATCTCTTTTATCATATCATTAAAAGGTTTTGTTCCCTCGGGGATATGAGGTTTCCTGGTCCAGTTCCATTGCGCAATCTGCCCTACTACAACAGGCAAATCGGGTATTCCCAAATCATTACGCAAATCCGTCATCAACTGAGTGATTTTCTCTCTGTATGCTTCGGAATGGTGACAATCCGCTTCTCCCTGATGCCAGATAATCGCTTTCAACGTACCATATTTCATTGCCTCTTTGGTACGTCGTACTGCTTCATTATAGTATCCGCCGGACTGTCTAGCATTTTTAACCCAGGAACGGATAGAGGACCCTCCGCGAGCATTGACTATCAGCCCTATCGGATGTTTTTTAGTAGCCATCTCCTTGGCGAAACCATATGCAGGTCCTAATTGTTGCCAGCCAAGTCCTTTTCCTATCGTAGAATAGCGATTCAAAGGATTCACTGCTGGTTCGAATTTATCTTCCGCATTCAGCAGATATACATTTCGTAAGGTGTCCATTACTTCCGGTGATAATTTTCCTCTCCCTGCCATATTCGACTGTCCAACGCAAAGATACAAATCAAGATTCTTCAACGGTTTTTCAGCATGTGCTGCCGAACTTCCCCATGATACCCCTTTTTCTTCCGTAATCTTAATTTTCTTATTCACAAAAGGCGGTTTCGGACCATACTGACCGGAACGTACCAAGACTGTACATTTTCCTTTTAACGGAATCATTTCCAAAGCTTCCTCTAATGTGAAAAATTCTCCGCTTCCATCGGTAGCAACAACATAATCATAACGCCTAATCTCTTTGCCCAAAGCCGGAATCTTTTTGCCGACTTCTTCAATTGCCAATGAAGCCACTATTCTCGCTCCTTTTATGTTCAGATGAGTATCATCTTTGCGTTTTCCAACCCACATAAAAAGCTCTTTGGATTTTTCCGGTCCCATCTGCTTTACCAAATCGTGAGTAATCTTATTCATATCTATAAAGACTACTCCCTTCTCTTCAGCTATCCGTTTCGGAGAAAGCAGATAATCTCCATGGGTATCTATTAAAGAATCCGTATATAGTCCATTTTCGTTGCAATAAAATTTACGGCGAACCATCGAATTAAAAAGCACAGGGATTCCTCCTTTTGAACGCGTCTCGGCAACAAATTTCCTTAAATTATCATCAAAAGTAGTACCCGGTTCCGTATGAAGTTTCGGATCTTCTTTCTCATCATTATGTCCGAACTGGATAAAGACATAATCACCCGGCTGAATCCGGTCCAAGACTCTCTCCCATCGTTTCTCATTGATAAAACTTTTCGTACTTCGACCACTAGCCGCATGATTATCGACAATCACTCTGTCTGTCAGGCAACCGGCAAGCATCATTCCCCAACCCCGTTCTTTATTGTTCTTATTTTGAATAGATCTGTTGGCCATTGTCGAATCACCAATCATAAAGACAGTGACAGGTCTATTACTTATAAACGAAGAAGTGGAAAATAGAATAATTGCGATCAACAGTAGTTTTGTTTTCATTACCATTATATTATCAGATTACACTTAAAATGACATAGCAAAGATAACCAGGAAAGGGGCTTGTCTTGGGCACATGTTCATTCGTATTTCAATGCAAAAATAAGCATACTTTCGCTATCAGACCATAGACAATTGTACACAAATACAGGATAGATCATTCACATCGAACACCGAAAAGAAGATTTAAAGCAAAATATAGAATAATCAGTTACTCATCTTTCTTCTGCTGCCTCATTATCTCCTTGTTCTTTCATTTCACCGCGTTGATATACGGACGGTGCTACCCCAAACTGAGTCTTAAAGCACTTGCTAAAATAGAACGGATCACTGATACCAACCTTGTAAGAAACTTCCGCAACAGTCAGATTCTCGCCGGACAATAACAGTTCAGCCGCCTTTTTCATTCGTACCACCCGCAAATATTCATTTGGAGAATAACCGGTCACACCACGCAGTTTCCTATAAAACACCGTTCGTCCCAGCTTCATCAACTGCGCAAATTCATCTATTGAGAATTCCGGACGGGAAAGATTCTGTTCCAGTACGGCAGCCAATCGGTCGGCAAACTCCTTATCACGATCGGTAGAGCATACGGCAGCACGTACAATCCCCGGCTCACTGGAGAACTTCTCCCGCAACTTGTCACGCTGTTCTATCAGTCGGAAGACACGTGCCAGCAAAAGCTTTATACTGAAAGGTTTCGCAATATAAGCATCAGCACCGGATTCAATACCTTCCAGATGTTTCTCCGGAGAATTTAATGCTGTCAGCAGGATAATAGGAATATGACTGGTAGCAAAATCTGATTTTAATTTCCTTGTAACCTCAAACCCGGTCATCCCCGGCATCAGTACGTCACAAATAATCAAATCAGCATCATAAGTACGGGCCTTTTCAAATCCGGCTGTTCCGTCAGCTGCTACTTCTACTTCAAAATATACGCCAACCTCTTCTTTTAAGAATTCACGGATATCATTGTCATCTTCTATAATCAGCACTTTACGTTTATTCAAAGGCTCCGCTATTTTCTCCGGCTCCGGCAGTTCTTCCGAAAGTTCCAGCAAATGATGCGCCTGTCCGCCTGCCTCTTTCAACAGGATATTGCCAGGAATGAGGAAATCTTTTTCCGAATAAATTGTTTTATCTGTCGGGATACAAACTGTAAAGACAGAGCCTCCACCATCATTGTCTTTGTATTCAATCGTACCTTTATGAACTTGCACCAGTTCATGACTCAAATGCAAACCAACCCCGATACTATCTCCGGAGAAACTACTCTGCATGAATCTCTTGAATAACTCATTTTGTTTCTCTTTAGGAATACCCACTCCAGTATCGGACACTTGAATCTGCAACATCTTGTTCACTTCATCCACAGTGACAGAAAGTATAATCGTACCGTTTGAAGGAGTATATTTAAAGGCATTAGACAATAAGTTATAAGTCACTTTATCCAGATTGCCCTTATCAAGAAACATTTTGTAAGATGGTATAGACGGAATAAAACGGAAATTCATGTTCTTTTGCTCCGCAACATCGCCGAAACTCAGGAAGATTTCATAAAGAAAAGCAATCACATCCGTCTCTTCCAAAGAAAGTGCCAGTTTGTTATTCTGCATCTTCCGGAACTCCAATAACTGGTTAATCAGCCTCAACATGCGTTGAGTGCTTTTATCCATCGTTTTGAGCGGATGTATCAGATCACGGGGAATATCAGATACCCGCTGAATCTTTTCCAATGCCCCCTGTATCAAAGTCAACGGAGTGCGGAACTCATGAGAGATATTGGTGAAGAAAACCAGCTTATACTCTGTCAGCTGTTTCTCCACATTAATACGGTTACGTAAACCATTGAAATTACGCACAATACGGAAAGCAAAATACAAAGTTACAATCAGCAGCAATACATACCCCAACATTGCCCAGTTCGTTTTCCAAAAAGGAGGCACTATGACAATCTTCAAGGTCGTTTCGCTTTCGTTCCAGACTCCTGCTCCATTACATGACTTCACGTGAAGTATGTAAGTACCGGGATTCAGGTATTTAAAAGAAGCAAAATTCAATGGTGAAGGAGTACTCCAACCTTTATCATAATTTTCCAGCCAGTACATATACTTGGTACGTCCACTATCCGAATAGTCAAAAGTAGAGAAATCTATTAAGAATGAATTTTGAAAATACTTCAAAGTGATTTTATCCGAATAAGCCAGAGATTGTTTCAAAGGAGAGTCCTCCATAGTAGGATTTACCTGAGTACCATTCACATGCAGGTCTGTAAAAACAACAGGAGAAAAAGTTTCACTGTCCTGTATCTTATCCGGATCAATGACAAGCAGCCCATAATTAGTACCGAAAAGTAATTTACCGTCTACCCCCACACAAGCACTGTTCTCACTATAAACATTACCTAATGTATAGGAAGAAAAGAAATAATTCTCAAAGGAGTGATTGTTTGGGTTGAACTTAGAAATACCATATTCAGTGGCAACCCATAAGTTTCCGTTATTATCTCCTAAAATAGACTGAATCACATCATTGACCAACCCTTCAGAAGTTCCGTAATGCTCATATTTCAATGAACGGTAATTATCTTGAGGCTCACAGAGATTCAAGCCGGAGCCGGAAGTTCCCACCCACATACGTCCTTTTGTATCCCGGTAAATACATCTGATTTCATTGCTGCAAAAAGTTCCGTTGGTATAATTGAACAGATGATAATCATCACTATTAGCTATCAATGAATCCGGATGAAAGATGCAAACGCCCTCACTGGTACCCACCCAGATCATGCCATTATCGTCTTCTTCTATCACCCGTATCATACGCAGACCAAATTTCTGCTGTAAAAAATGACGGAAGTTATATTTACCATCCTGCATCGGTTCGGCCAGTTCAAGCCCGCCTCCAAATGTACCGATCCACATCCTGTCTTTTCGATCCTTATAAAGAGAGAATACATTATTATCTGCTAATGAAGCTGGATTTGAAATGTCATTGCGGTACCATTCTTCTCCTATTTTCAATCCGTTTCCACGGGTTCCTACCCACATCTTACCCCTATTATCTTCTGCGATCGCATAAATATTGGAATGGAAATATTGATTGGTCATTTTAGAATGAAGATTCGAATCAAATGTGTACAATCCGCCTTTACGCGTTCCAACCCAAATATCTCCATCCGGCATTTTTGTCAGCATACGAATCGTATTCGAACGGTCAAACAACTCACGGGACTCCGGGTATATGCGTGAAGTACCCTCATTCAATACAGAAATGCGGGACAAGCCGGAATATTCGGAACTTACCCAAATGCCACCGGCACGATCTTCCATTACATACAATAGAAAATCAGAACTTATGTGACTTTGATCATTTATATTTGCCAGAAAATGTTCTAGTTTATCCTCTGTTGTATCATAAGCAAAAAGTCCGTTACCATAAGTAGAAATCCAGATAATTCCCCGGGAATCATGAACCATGTGATAACGTTCATAATCAATATATCCCAGTTTATCCTCAGGAATCAATTGAAATTCTTTTTTTGCCCCATTCTTGGCAAGAATGTAAGTGACATGACCGGTATGATTATATATCCAAAAGTCTCCGTGATTATCACGAATGACTTCACCGTTTTTAACATTGAGGTCTGCATCCACGCTGATACGATGCGAATTAAGATCATAGTTGTAAGCTCCCGTATTAGTCAGTATTACCCACTTATTCTTTAAAAGAAAATTGCCTGTAGGAGCCGTTTTACCTGCAATAGTCGAAAGAGCAGCTACCTTTGTTATTTTCTGACTGGCAGCCTGGTGGCAATAGACATCGCCGTCTGCCGTTAGAAAATACATATTATCTTTAAATGCCAGAGAAGAAGTAAAATGAAGCAAACGATCTTCCACTTTATACTGACCGTCAGATACAGATACCAATCCACGTTGCGTTCCAATCCAAATTCGCCCACCGGCATCTTCATTAATAAATTGTACCCGGTTATCCGGCAAATTACCACGTTCCGTCTTAAATTCAGTAGATACCATTTTCCTGTCTTCCTGGTGGACGATTCTACGACATCCATTGGCCGAATGCCGAAGCCATACATCCCCATTGGCAGCAATAAATACAGCTGAGTAATTCTGCTCCAACGCACCGGTTCCTGTATAATCAACAAAGCAAGCACGCTGCAAATCATAACAACTGAATAGTTCCGGAGTAGTAGAAATCCACAGAAAACCATTTTTATCTTCAGTCAGGTCATAAATCCGGTTATCTGCCAGTGAGACTTTCTCGCCGGACTCCGGACGGAAGGTCAGGAAAGAATTGCCATCATAGCGACTTAATCCGTTCAAGGTAGCTAACCACAGAAAGCCTTTACTGTCCTGATACATGTACCGAACCGAATTATTCGGTATACCGTCACTCGTTCTCATTTGTTTAGAACGGAGCTCAATACCCCCATAAACCGTATTGAAGATAAGAGTTATGAAAAGTGCGACAAGTAATAAGCGCTTTTGTGTCATAATAGATTCCAAGATTAATGATAAATGCCAGACAAAAGTAATCAAGATAGTTGAAATAATAAAGAAACAATCATAAAATAGTATTAGGAGGATGCCTGTTTTTTATCAAACATCCTCCTAAGTCTGAATCTGCTTAGAGAGTTTTAATCCATATGAAATACTTCCGGCAGAGGAATCGAAACGGGTGAATTATCCGGATTCACTTCCATGATATCTGCCATATAGTCCCACCATTTCTGTACAATCTCTGTAGTTCCCAAGTCCTGCGAGCCTCCCTCACCTTCCGTTTTCTGGAAAGCAAAAAGGATGTTGGTTTCTCTATCCCAATATATAGAATAATCTGATACTCCATTTTTTGAAAGCAGGGCTTTTAGTTCAGGCCAGATAGCGGCATGTCTTTTTTCGTATTCTGCTTCATAACCCGGTTTCAAATACATTTTAAAAGCTTCTCGTTTCATGGTTCTTATAGTTTAAAGTTATTCTTTCGTGTCTTCCTTATCTACGGCAAAAATAGGAGCTGTTGTCTTTTGCTTTTCCTGATAATACTGCACGGCACTATCATTCATCTGAGGATGCTGAGTGTTCAGCAAACGAATCATTTCCGCACCGGCCCAAAGTACCGGTCCATATCCGTGCGCCGCATATACATTGACCGGACGATAATAATAGAAAGCCGGATCAAAAGCCATGCCAGTCCCCACACAAGTACCTTCTACCTGTCCTTCTTCGTTTATCTTTCCGGCTACGGCATGCCATCCCAACTGGGCAACAGGACCATAAGCAATTGCGTCAATCCAACCTTTATTGATAGCATGTGCCAGACAATATACATAAATCGCAGTGGCAGAAGTTTCCAAATAAGAATCATTCCGGTCGAGCAACTGGTGCCAAAGCCCTTCTCCGCTTTGCAAAGCCGTCACTCCACGTACATGGGCACGGAAATAATCCATCACTTTCGGACGCTGAGGATAATCTTCCGGTAATACATCCAGCAATTCACAAGCTGTCAGCATCGCCCATCCATTCGCACGTGCCCAACAAAAAGCCGGATGATCCGTACTACTCTCTACCCATCCATGTCTGTACAATCCTTTTTCAGGAATAAACATGCGATCGGCAAATTGCAGGAATTGCTTTACCGCTTCAGCCAGATATCGGTTCTTTGACTCTTTATCATAACAACTCATCTGTGCTACTGCCGGAATCCCCATAAACATGTCATCCAGCCAAAGAGTATTCCGCTGAGGACGATTACGTGCAAATGTCCCGTCCGCCAGACGATATTCTTTATTGATAATAAAATCAAAGTAATTCTGAATTAATCCGTCAACAGGAAGTGTCTGGTCTTTCAACCGTAGTTTGATCATGGCAGCACATACGGCTCCCGCATCATCTAATGCATGAGGAGTCAGAATTTGCAGCAGCTGTGAATCTGTCTTCCCTTTTTCTGTATAGACACGTTTGAAATGTGGAGCAACTTCCGCCAAAAAGCGAAAACGGTTTTGAACATAATCAGCATAACGCTGATCTCCCGTCGTTTCGGCAGCTGCTATCAAAGCGGAGTAAGTGACACCCCATTCGTAACTTGCCAGACGGAAAGCTCCCCGCTCCAGCTGTGCCTCATCCCCCATTGTTGTATAATCCGTAATCACTTTACCGGTATTCTTATCAACCACACGGGCGGGTGTTTCTTTATCTATATAATTAAATACACGATCTATGTCCTTCTTAACTTGCTCGGGCGACAAATCTCCATAAGTACCCTGATAAGCAGGTTGCAATAAATGTAAGGGTGTATTTGAATCATTGACAACTGTTTTCTTTTTCTGTGCAACGGCAGGCAGTGCTACCAATAATGCGGCAACGGTAATAATACGATAATTCATCATTTACTTTTTAGGTATTTTACATCCTCTGAATACAGTTCCCCGCAGTTCCGGACCAAAGTAGAATCCAGGCTGGGTAGGCTGATTATAAGCAACATTCTGAGTCGCAATACTGATACGGTAAACAGGATCTTCCAGAAAAGTATGAAACCGGTAATCAGTGGGAATAGTAGAAACATACAGTCTCAGAGCTGTATTATCGGCTGTACGCAATAAGACTTCTTCACGCCAGTCTCCTACAATATCTCCTTGCAGACATGGGGTTGACTTCGTACCATTGTTAGAAAGTGCGCCTTCAAAAACAGCGATACGTTCACAAATCCCTTTTTCCCAATTATATTTGCTGACTACATTTCTATCCAACAATTCACGCAACAAATCACCATCCCACCAGACAGCCATATTAGTTGATAATCCTCTGACTCTGGAAGCAACCACTTCTCCTTTTACATTTCTGATGCCTTTAGAATCCAAAGACCACATTTCAACTCCGGGATGAGTCGGATCAATATCGGCAGCCATACAACGACCTACATCCGTATTACTTTTTATCTGGAATATGACTTCTCCTGTAGCTGCATCCCGAAAAGTAGAGCCATCCCTTCTGTTCTCATGGCAACTCCAGACCTGCAATCCCGGACGGGACGGATCAAAGTGAGTCAGATGCATAGCATCACCATGTCCCATACGAGTAGAATAAAGTCCTGTCCCGTCATTGTTTATCGTACATTGTCCATATACAATTTCATCACAGCCATCACCATCTACATCAGCTACCCGAAGATTGTGATTACCTTGTCCGGCGTAATCTCCGCACCCGGGATTATTACTGTCAAATACCCAACGGTTCTTCAGATTTTTACCATCCCAGTCATAAGCGGCCAATACCGTACGCGTATAATAACCGCGACACATCACCACACTCGGATGTACTCCGTCCAGATAGGCAATGCAAGCCAGAAAACGATCACTACGATTGGCACGCCCGTCTCCCCAATCCATCAGATTGCCACGTTCGGGCACATAATCAATTGTCTGCATCGCTTCTCCGGTCAGTCCATTAAAAATGGTCAGATATTCCGGTCCGGTCAGAATACGTCCCCGCTCGTTCCGATAATCCGCATTTGCATCTCCGACCACTTTTCCTGTGCCATCCACAGCTCCATCACCTGTTTTCATCACTACTTCCGCACGACCGTCACCATCCAGATCAAATACCATGAATTGAGTATAATGTGCGCCTGCACGTACATTACGTCCCAGATTAATACGCCACAGTTGCTGTCCATTCAACTTGTAACAGTCGAAAATCACAGAACCGGTATAACCATCATGGGAATTATCATGTGCATTGGAAGGGTCCCATTTCAGAATAATCTCATACTCACCATCTCCATCCACATCCCCAATGCTGGCATCATTCGGAGCATAAGTATATGCCTGTCCCGACAGAGTAGTCCCTCCTTCGGGACGTACCAACGGAATATTCAGATACCCTACCGGAGCATCAGCCGGCAACTGATAATTGCTTTCTGTTTTACCTTTTATAGCTTTTACTGTATAAAGTGCGGGGGCTGTCCCCTGATAAGAGTCCTGAAAGAAAGTGGCGTTTTTCAGCGGATGTTTATTCACCTTTTTACCATCCCGATATATATCAAATGATTCATCCATTGGATCTGAAGATAAATAACGCCAAGAGACAGCGACAGTTGAGGGATTCTCACGAATGGCAATTACGCCGCGTCCTAAATGCTCGCGTTTCAGTTTTGTGAAATCATAGTTTGGCTGGGCTGCTATAGAAGTCGCTATTACCAACAAACTAAAAAAGATACTTGTACATTTCATAGTCTTATCATTAATCAAAGTGTTCTTGTCATTTTTAGAATTACATCATGCAAAAGTAAGCGATATGGTTTATGAATAAAATAGAATATCGTACAAATCTATGTATAAATTGCCTTTTTAATCACTACAACTGCTTTCTGAAGGCATTATGGACAAATTTAAATACTTGTGGACAATATTCCATTGAAGAGGAAAAAAGAATCCTCTATCTTTGCCTGTGAAATTAATCATAGTAGCTAATTTTATTTATAAACAGTTTTTATACCATGAAGAAATTACTCCTCTCATTCATTACAGCAACCCTTCTGAGTAGCATACCTTGCAGTTCAGTCATTGCACAAGAGTTGCCTGCACAAAAGGAGACTTTAGCAACCATCGTAAAGGTAAACGACTACTTTATGAAAAAGTATGCCGATTATACCTTACCCTCGTTTTTTGGAAGAGTTCGTCCCAGTAATATCTGGACTCGCGGAGTTTATTATGAGGGACTGATGGCTTTATACAGTATTTATCCGCGCGAAGATTATTATAGCTATACTTATGACTGGGCTAACTTCCACAAATGGGGAATGCGTAACGGAAACACGACCCGCAATGCGGATGATCAATGCTGCGGGCAAGTTTATATTGACTTATACAACATGTGTCCTTCCGACCCGAACATGATCCGGAATATAAAAGCCAGTATCGACATGGTAGTAAACACTCCGCAGGTGAATGACTGGTGGTGGATAGACGCCATACAAATGGCAATGCCGATTTACGCCAAATTCGGAAAGATGACCGGAGACCAAAAGTACTATAACAAGATGTGGGACCTGTATACTTACACCCGTAATACTCATGGAGAAGCCGGTATGTACAATGCCAAAGAAGGATTATGGTGGCGTGATCAGGATTTCGATCCTCCTTATAAAGAACCAAACGGCAAAAACTGCTACTGGTCCAGAGGCAATGGTTGGGTATATGCAGCCCTTGTACGTGTATTGGATGAAATCCCTGCCGATGAAACACATCGCCAAGATTATATCAATGATTTCCTGACCATGAGTAAAGCCTTAAAGCAATGCCAGCGTACAGATGGATTCTGGAATGTAAGCCTCCACGACGAAAGCAATTTCGGAGGAAAAGAAACTTCAGGCACAGCACTGTTTGTATACGGAATGGCTTGGGGAATCCGCAACGGATTACTCGACCGTAAAGAATATCTGCCTATCGTACTGAAAGCATGGAACGCAATGGTAAAGGAAGCAGTTCATCCGAACGGTTTCCTTGGTTATGTGCAAGGAACAGGAAAAGAGCCGAAAGACGGACAACCTGTAACTTACAAAAGTGTTCCCGACTTTGAAGATTATGGTGTAGGTTGTTTTCTACTGGCAGGTACCGAGGTTTACAAATTAAAATAAGAGCATTATTTATCAAGTAAATGAAAAACAAAGTACTTCACTGTTTATGCTGGCTCACAGCCATCACATGCAGCCTGCAGATGCAGGCACAAAACAATGTTGCTTCCCCTATGAAAGATGTGAATCAGGTGGCAGACAACACATTGGACAGCCTGAACAAAGCACGTACGGCACGCCCCATTGCCGGAGCAAGCCGTAAAGGCAACCATCCGGTTTTATTTCTGGTCGGCAATTCTACCATGCGTACCGGAACCTTAGGGAATGGCAATAACGGACAATGGGGCTGGGGATATTACGCAGCTGATTATTTCGATTCCAATCGGATCACCGTCGAAAATCATGCCTTGGGAGGAACCAGCAGCCGTACCTTCTACAACCGCCTTTGGCCGGATGTAATCAAAGGTGTACAACCCGGCGACTGGGTTATCATCGAACTGGGACACAACGATAATGGCCCTTATGACAGCGGACGTGCCCGCGCCTCCATTCCGGGAATTGGTAAGGACAGCCTGAATGTTACTATCAAAGAAACCGGAGTAAAGGAGACCGTATATACTTACGGAGAATATATGCGTCGTTTTATCAACGATGTAAAGGCGAAAGGAGCACATCCTATCTTATTCTCCCTGACTCCCCGTAACGCCTGGGAAGATAAAGACAGTACCATCATTACTCGTGTCAATAAGACATTCGGTTTGTGGGCAAAGCAGGTAGCAGAAGAACAGAATGTTCCTTTTATTGATTTAAACGATATCAGTGCCCGCAAATTTGAAAAATTCGGTAAGAACAAAGTGCAATATATGTTCTATATCGACCGTATTCATACCAGCGCTTTCGGAGCTAAAGTAAATGCAGAGTCTGCTGCTGACGGAATACGTGCTTATGAAGGTCTGGAATTAGCCGACTATCTGAAACCGGTTGAGAAGGATAAGGACACCGGATCGAGCCGCAAAGAAGGACGTCCGGTATTATTTACCATTGGCGACAGTACCGTTAAAAATAAAGATAACGATAAAAACGGCATGTGGGGATGGGGCAGCGTAATAGCAGATGAATTCAATCTGAATAAGATATCCGTAGAGAATTGTGCCATGGCAGGTCGTAGCGCCCGCACTTTTCTGGATGAAGGTCGTTGGGATAAGGTATACAATGCACTCCAACCTGGAGACTTTGTTCTGATCCAATTCGGGCACAATGATACAGGAGCGATAAATACCGGAAAAGCCCGTGCCGAATTGCCCGGTTCCGGAGGAGAGAGCAAGGTCTTTTTAATGGAGAAAACAGGAAAATATCAAGTCGTTTACACTTTCGGCTGGTATCTCCGTAAATTTATCATGGATGTTCAGGAAAAAGGCGCCATACCTATCGTTTTAAGCCATACTCCACGTAACAAGTGGAAAGACGGAAAGATAGAACGTAACACGGCATCCTTTGGTAAATGGACACGTGAAGCAGCCGAAGCTACCGGAGCTTATTTTATCGACCTGAATAAAATAAGTGCTGACAAGCTCGAAAAGAAAGGTATCAAGAAAGCGGCAGACTATTATAATAACGACCATACACATACTTCCTTAAAAGGAGCACACATGAATGCCAAAAGTATCGCAGATGGATTGAAACGAACTGATTGTCCGTTGAAACAGTATTTGAAATAAGAGACAGAGTCACCTGAGATTCATAAAGCGGTTAATGCATTTCACAGACAGTGCATTAACCGCTTTCTTTTTGTCACGCCTCAACCTTATAGTCCCAATAAGGATAACTTAAGTTTTCCTGACCAATATTTAGTTCTCCATATACAAAACACTAGAATCATCCATCGGAATAACCTCTTGCATATAGATAGCATCAAGGCTCCAAAGCGCCGCGTCATTTGTACTGATGCTGACGCATTCATCCAAAGGGGCCGGAACTTCGGGAGGAAATAGCGTAGTAATTTGGAAAGGAGGTGCCGGTGTATGTTCCAATCGGGTAAATAAGTCATCCCATGCCTCTCTAGCCATCATTGCATCCCGCTTGTGATAAGCAGCGTATGCCATCAGGCGGGAAATCCGGAAACGGCTATGATTCAATTCCCACGCCTTCTGCTTATAGCGTGCTGCATGGTCCAGCCACGCATCTTTCCATTCAGGAAGGTCGATCATACGTATCATTTCATTCATCACTTCAAAACCACCCATAATGGTCATTAAATGGTTTGAGGATTCCAGCTTAGGATCGCATTCAGTAGTAATAATTCCCGTTGACGGATCAAAGCCCAACGCTTTAGGTCCGGTAAAAATACGATTGGGCAGAGTCGCTATACTTTTCATCCCGGTTACGATCTTATCCCGATAAGCTGTATTACCGGTACGTTCCCACTCCGTCATCCAGTTGCCGGCATAGGCCAGCCAATCCGGACCGATACGCAGTCGGGCAGGTGCCGTACAAGGATATTCACTACGAGGTTGTGCCAAACGCATCGGATCTAGTTCATATAATTTTTGATCGGCATCCTTTACTTCAGTCATCAGATCACCACAACGATCGTCGGTGGTGAGATAGTAATAAAAACGATTCCACGCAGCCTGACTGATTCGAGCTTCTTTGGCGCCGCATCCCCAATGGCTGACGTTGTGCCGGCTACCTAACCCTGCATTCGGTCCGATATGGTAAACATCCACTTCGGCTGTATGACGGGTCATTGCTTCTGCCATACGCCAGATATCTTCACGACCTGTACGCAAGAAGTTATACCACAACCACATATTAGAAGCAAGTTCCGTATTATCCCAGGCAAATCCGCCGATGTCATAACGCCACGTATGACGGACGGGGTCATAAGCATGCATTACATCTCCATAATTCCAGAATCCATACCACTTGTTCTGCTCTATGGCCTTACTATAAAAATTGATATATGCATCCAAGCGATCTTCTACCCGGGAACGGAAAGAAGTACTCCGATCCGGAAGACTCCATACACCAAAAGCCTGCTGCGCATGAAGATAATCCGGCGTAGGCAACAATATCCCGAGCTCAGAAAGCGATTTAGCAGTATCGGCAAAAGCCTTTTTTCCAACATAACCTCCTTGTGGAATAAGTGTCAGCGTAGTAGTACGGGCGATACCATAGGGAGTACTCATTCCGTCCTGAACATCTTCGTAACTGGCATTTAAATCATGAGCTACATTATCGTAGTGACGTAAGTCCATCGGTTCTCCTTCAGGGCTCCATAACCATGCAGTGATTGTTGCAGACGAAGTTTTAGCACCCGATATTTCTATAGAAGAAGGATAAGACTGCCAAAAATCATGCAGGCAAAGTCCTAAACCACCCGTAATATCACCGACAAAAGCATATCCTTCACTACGGGTTCCCGAAAAAGTTCCTATCCAGGGATTATTCTCATTGGCACGTTTGCGGATAGAGAATGCATCTGCAGAGAGCTGAGACAGACGATAGTCGTTCCATGAAGCCCAGTTATCTATTAAGTCACGATTCTTCTTGTCAAAAGTCTCATACGGTGGAATACGTCTGCCTTCCATCTGTTGCTGTTGAAGAGAAAGCTCATCATCCGTGTCAAGTGTCAGTTTGCGCCGTCCCACCAGCGGTTGCACCGGTTCACTCCAAACACCTCCATCAGCACAGGAGAAAGCAATATGCCGGTTATAAAGTTCTTCCCGCATAGGGGCTTCCAAACGAATACCCAAAGCACGAATAAAATCCTTATTTTGATCTCCGTCGTACACAAAGCTATGTACTATCTTGATTTGCTCGCTTCCGGCATAAAAGTAAAGACGGACTACAAACGGAAGCCACTCCCGTCCGGCATCACTTCTGTGAATACCCTCCAGTTTGACAAGCGCCCGTACATTACCGGTACGTTCTACTGTAGCCGATTTTAATCTTCCGGTATAGTTGGTAAAAGCTATTTGTGAGGTATTCTCCAAGATCGGTTCACTTTGAGTATTACAGACAAGGCGTGCATTTTCTCCTACTTTCACTCCTTTATGAAATATACTATCTATCAGAAATTCTCCCTGACGAGGGATGCAGGCGGAAATAAGACCTGTCTCAATACGAATATTCTGTGGCGTTTCAACAATCGCGATTGATGATTTACCGCTACCATCATCGCCAATCTTTGCATTAGCTCTTCCTTTTGATCTTTTCCCGACCTTTTTGAGTAATAGTTTATCAGTATTTCCCGGAATAACTCCGGCTATCCCATTCCATTTCACAGAGCCATCGGGCCAGTAAGCCAATACCCAAGTATCTATCGGAAGAGTCTCACCTCTATCAGTAATCAACTGCAAAGTATTTTCCGGATATAATTCCCCTTCACTGAAAGGAACACCCAAACTTACCGTTCTATCTTGCTGAGGAGTATTACCAATCCAGTGCAATGGAATTTCTGAGATTTCCTGTGGAGAACATTCATAATGAAAATTAGCGATACGAGTCCGGGATAAGGTGGTGCGAAAACCGAACCAGCCCTCTGTCAGGGGGTCGGCATCGCGGAAATCCACCAATCGCACTCCATTTATATAATAACTAACCCTATTATTTTCATTCGTTATCTTGATATGATACCACTTGTTAGCTTCCAGCAAATGGTCCGCATCCGTATATTCTTTTAAGATTGCAGGACGGGCTTTTGCATTTGTAATAGCCACCTCATTGCCGTCATAACGGCGAAAACGTGTAGTCGAATTATGATTTCCACCATATCCCATATAGTAGAGTTGCAAAGAGTAACAGTTTAGAAAAATTCCACTACGCCATTTCTCACGTTTCCATATATTATCGGGATACTGAGGGTCCGAAGCCATCCAAAAACAATTCAAGTCACTCAAACGATCACCCTCAGCCTCAACAACTACACATGCGTCATACTCAATGGTTACTTTACCACTCATCTTCTCTTTCCTCCAAAGAGTAAGCCCTTTAGGAGAAAGAATTTCAACCGTATCCCCTAAAAAGGTTACTTTATAATCCGGAGATTCAGATTCTACTTTCCAGTATTTATGAAACTGGCGAGCGTTGAGTCCGGAAGTTTTATTGTTTTGTGCGTTCAATGCCAAAGTAATGAGCAAGAACAAAAGAACAGATATGTTTTTCATATGACAAATTTAGTATAAGGAGTTCCATTATAAGGAACATTATCAATGGTTTCACATCACAAAATTAGAAAAGACCACCCGAATGATAAATAGAATATCATTCATTTAAATGGATATTTGTTCAATAAACGGTCTTCTTCCAGCATACAGCGATATCATTGATTGTATTGAAAGTGCCAAATATAACAAAATCGACCTGATAGCCAAGCTTTACTTGATATCAGATCGATTTATTTATCTTCAGTGTATATATCTATTTCTGAAACACAAGCTCACCCATACGGTCTGCCGTACTAAAGACAATAGAGCAAAGGCCATCTTTTATTTGCAACACTTCCATTCCAGCCAGTTGCACGATCTCCGGTTCAGCTCCGGTTTTACTACTCAAGATCTCTAACGTGGCATTCGCCTTTACACCAACGGACAAATCACCATCGCAGGATAAAACATATTGCCTTCCTTCCAATACGTTGGTAATAGCAACACTATTGGTATCGATGAACAAGCTCCAATTATTGGCTTTATTCAATTCAATCATGTTTCCCCATACAAAACGCTGATTATCGGTGCTCAGCACACTCGATACCACTACTACATCAAGTGATACACTGTGCCCTTCCAAGTCGGTTACAGTCAAGACCACTTTACCGTATTTCACTCCTTGAATGTATATTAAATTTTCACGATACTTGGCGGTAGCATAGCCTTCTTCAGAAAAAGAAAACTGATATCCACCGTTTCCGCCTTCAATCTTTAGTATGCCTTCACTTCCTTCTTTGATTTGAATGGCTGTACGATCAAGTTTCAGTTCAACAACCGTATCTTCGTCTTTACAAGACGAAAAGAGACTGAGCTGAGATAATATCAAGACAAAAGATATTATATAAATATTAATAAACTGTTTCATATTATTCTAAGTTTATCTGTTTTATCTTTTAAATTTAAACGCAATGGATTTTGTAACGTTTCCGTTTGCATCTTCAATGACTGCTTTCACTTCAAGCACACCACTAAAGTCTGACAAGTCTATTGAGTTCTTATCAAACTCCACCGTTTCTTCACCGTCTACAATCACATACATCTTCGTGAACAATGCCGCTTCGGGGCCCACTACACTGGCTTTACTGCCAACTACAACAATTGTCGGCTTTTTCAACCAGCCAAAATCAAGATCAGTAGGTTCACCTGTAGCAAAGCATCCCATTCCCCAAAAACGTAATTCCGCATCAGTAGTCAGTTTTCCAAAATTAACATCAGGCAGATCTCCATTGGGCTTACGATCTCTCATCAATTCCGCTTCTTCCAGACTGATAAAGTCAGCTTCCACCACTTCCTCACTACCATCAAAAGAGTTGTTGGATACTTCACTCTTCGCCCTGTTCACTGTTACGATATGCTTACTTCCCGATCTTGAAACAAAGGACAGGTTGTTCTTAATAATATGATCATATCCGCTCACATCAGTCGGAGGAAGTGCCAAAGGCAACTCACGGTTTGTCATATTATAGTTTTCTCCACTATTGACAGCCGTATTGCTCTCGAATATGATTCCGCCCAGATGATGATTGGCATAAAAACCTCTCAATCTATTGTAATAAGCCAAACTATTGCGTACTTCATGTTGAGGTATTATGTCAGGTGTAGCTGGAAGGTTATCGGCAGACATTCCGTAACCACCGGCTTTAAAACCGGTACCGTCACCAGCCGCTTCTTTTGTGCCGGGCTTGTATCCGTTTAAGAACGACCAGCAATTGATTATCTTCACTGCCTCAAAACAATTGATGAGATCGAAACCATCATCGCTATTATACCAGGCACGACATCCTTCGAACACATTTCCCGTACCTTTACCTTCACCGGCAGAAGATGAGTTGATGTGACCGCCGAAACCATCGACATTACCACCTTTGCCTCCTTCTGAAACCGAATCATAATTGTTGTAAGCATCACAGTTTAAGATGTGATTATTGCTTCCGCCAAGCAAGTAGAAACCGATTGCCATACCGTCATGCGTTCTCAAATCTTCAAACTTGTTATTATTGGCTCCTTTAACAATACGGAAACATTCTGATTGCGTATGGTCGGTAATAGTGACTTGTGTGCCAATAACATCGAATCCTTTAAGATAAAGATTAGAACCGGTTACATAAAACACCGTAATACGCTGATCTTTCGGTTTTACTTGCGAAAGATCGAAGACAGGTCTCCCCTGTCTATTCGGATTGGCCAGATAAGAAATAGGCTTGCCTGCCTCACCACTTTTATTCAAGTGGAACACACAATGATAAAGTCCGCTATTAGTAGTAGTCATCGGTAGTTGGTCGGCAGGAACCACATAAGTTCCCGGATTGATATAAACCACATCTCCCGCAGCTACCACTTCCTGCACTTTTACTAAAGTTGCAAAAGGTTTATCTGACGTTCCCGGATTAGAATCACTTCCCTCGGGGTCCATATAATATGTCTTTTGTGCACTCATGGGGACTGATAATATCAGTCCCAAAAGTAAATAAGCTATTTTTGTTATATCCTTCATAATTTTCTTTTTTTGATTGAAAAACATGCTATTAATGAGAAGAAGACTTACCTTGCAAGTCCCAAGGTACGAAGTAAGCACCACCCATAATCTTGGCCTTTACTTCCGCTTGTTTAGCCAGATCGGATTCATATTTCTGCCCGACAAAATCTGCTATGAATGAATAGTCATTCCAACGCTTTGCCACACGAATCATAAGCGGATAAGTCTTTCCTTCACAAGGAAACTCCAAGAAGGCTTCTTTCACCAATTCAATATCATTATGCTTTTTGATCTTGTCTTCATCACTCAAACCTTCCAATCTTTGTTCAGCTATAATCTCCTCTTTGATGTCTTCCGGAGTCTGCCACATATCGCGCTTGCCCAGTCCTAAGATACCGCGAACACCATTATCAGCATACGTGCGGCGGAATCCCGCATAAAGTGTTGTCCACAATCCCCAGTTGCAATTCAGTCCTTGCCATTGTTCGCCCAATACTACACCGGCTCCGTAGAAGGGGTCGACACCTGTATTCATCAACACGGATGCCGGCTCAAAACGTCCCATATTATTCAGTGCTTCAATCGCCATAAAATAAAGATCAGAAGTGTGATAAATCATTATATATGTATCGTCATGAGCAACAGTATGTCCGCTCTTTCTAAAGCCACGGTATTTGCGTATCGCATATTCCACATCCTTTTCGATTTCCTGAATAGCTCTGAAACGCGCATCGGATGTTTTAATTGCCGTTGCATCAGCAGACGGATTGAAAGTAGTATCTTCAAAACGTTTTGATCCTGGCACGGAAGCACGCATCATATAGCTTCCGCTACGGTCGAAATGATTCAATAACGAATTCTGTTGATTATATTTATAATCATACATAATAACAGATTCGGTTGCTGTCAGCATCGGCATCTCGGAGTCATATTGCTGACCGTAATTACTCCCGTAACTTCCCGAACGCATATACTTGATATTAGCAACATTTCCCTGATACTCAGCCAAAGCAAAGGTCCTGCTCATTTCTCCAAGAATTGTTGTAGCCGCCTTCTGATAATCTCCTTTCCAAAGTGCGATTTCTGCTTGCAGTACAAAATATCCGGGAACCATCATATTCCATCTTTTATATTCATCGTTTGTAGAAGTAGCCCCGTTAGCAGGATCAAGCCACTCATTCCATGACATATTGTATGTACCGTTTATTCCATCAAAGCCAGTATTCAACAGTTTGTCGCATTCATCGACAAGCTCACTCAAGTTCTTAGGAGTCCGGCTGACGATATCTTTCATACTTTGCATCGGATCATCGAACCATATAGCTTGTCCATATATCTTTGCCAACATGAGATAAGTCCATGTTTTCAACCTCACTGTGCTACTAATCAGACCTCTATAATCATCGTCATCTACGGTAGTGACATGTGTATCTCTGTATTCTTTTGCTTTCTGCAAATAATCATTGCAAGCAATGATTACATCATAATACTTGGCAGGGTCGGCATATGTGTTACCGCTCAAATCATCATCATAATTATAAATGCTGTAAAGGTCAGCCGGTGTATTTTCGGTAGGTTCCAACAGTTCGCCACGCATATCGGTCAGATAAATAGCTTTGTCTCCAATAGCTTGTATCTTTGTGATAATACCCAGAAAACCGGAATAAAGCTCGCTGCCTTCCTTGATATATCTATCACCATTCAAGGTCGTATCATTATTCGGCTCGAAGAAGTCACTACACGAAGCGAACATCATCGCCAGTACCCCCATAAGTATTATTTCTATCTTAAACTTTTTCATTTTCATTAGAATTTTAAATTAACGCCCATTTTCACTGTTTTGGGTTGCATTAGCTTTGCATTATCAAAACCTTGCATATTCTCAGCATAAGAATAAGAGAATTCTGGGTCCATTCCCAGATAATCTGTAAAGGTCAACAGGTTCTCGCCCGTCACATATATTGTTCCCGAACGAAAGAAATTCCAAAGTGTTTTAGAGAAAGTGTAGCTGAGTGTCACGTTCTTCATTCTCAGGTAAGAAGCATCTTCCATCCAGCGAGAAGAGAAATAGCTGTTGCCCACAGGATCTTTCCATGTTGCCTTCGGCATATCGGTCTTCTGTCCTTCCACTGTCCAACGGTTTACGGCTGCAATACTCTGGTTGTTAGTAGTAGACATAGCCTCCAGTTGTTGTCTGACAGCATTGTATGCGATGTTGTCTTTTGAATATGAGAACTCTGCAGAAAGTGCGAATCCTTTGTATTTCAGTTGTGTATAGAAACCTCCAAAATAAGAGGGAGCAGCACTGCCAAGAAGAACACGGTCTTTATCGTCGATGCGGTTATCGCCATTCTGATCTACAAAACGTACATCTCCGGCATTATAACGACGTCCGGTACGGTTGCTGAGATTTGCAGCGTCAGCTTCAGCTTGTGTGGAGTATACTCCATTTGCCTGATAACCGTAGAATTGGTAAGGAGCTTCTCCGACACGGTTGACCATCTGCACACCATTATCGTAACTCAACACGATTTGTTCCTCACCACCTAATGACTTGATCTTATCTCTGGAGCGAGAGATGTTTCCACCTACGATCCATTCGAAATCACGGGTACGAACCAATGAGGCCTGCACTGCCAACTCTATACCTGTATTCTCTAACTTACCTACATTCGCATAATAAGGAACCGATCCATAAACAGATGAAAGAGGCATAGCAGATATCATATCGCTGATTTGATTATTGTAATAATCAAAAGTTAGGTTCAAACGATTGTTCAGTACAGACAAGTCCAGTCCGAGATTCAAAGAAGCATTCTTCTCCGGTTTCAATGATACGTTCGGGATATTAGAACGAACGATGGTTGACAACTGCATGTAAGGTACTGTGGAATAATAGTATCCACCCATCTGTGAAGAAAAGCGTGAGTTACCTGTCAGTCCGTATTCGACACGTACATTCAGCTTATTGAGCCATGTAACATCGAGAAGTGGTTTCCATCCTTTGCCCAGCAAGGTTACTCCTACTGACGGATATGTATAGAAACGGGCAACATCCGTACCGGTAGAAGAAGCTGCATCAACGGCTATATTCACAGATGCCTGTACCATATTATTGTAAGTATAGTTGGCATGTCCGTAGAAGTTTGTCCAGTTCCAGCTATTGATATAACCCAAGAAACGTCTTCCGTCAGTCGTGCTACCCAATGTCTGGTAGAAGTCATTACCGGTGTTGCGTCCTTCTCCTGCATCATATTCGTTTTTAGTAGTCATCAACTGCCATCCGGCTATTGCATTCAACTGGTGAACATAATTAAACGTTTTCTTATAACTGGCATTCAAGTTGGCAAAGAAGTTGGTCGTTACAGCTACTCCGTCGCTTACCGCATTATTCCGCACACCGTATTTATCACTTAGCGGTACTATAGTAGCTTCACTTGCTCCAGGGATAAAGAGATATTCGTTATCGTAATTATAATACAAACCTACTGTTCCAGTTAGTGTCAGTTCTCGAAAAGGATTGTATGCGATACCGGCTTTCATATTCAGATCATATTGGCGATTACGAGAATCCAACGTATTAATGATAGCTAAAGGATTGCTGACGCTGTAATCTCGACTCTTGCTCCGTCCGTAGAAATGAGATGCGTAAGTTTTCAGTGTATTTCCCTCGCGGTCTTTTTCGTATGGACTTAGGAAAGGAGATCTTGCGTAAGCTGCCAATATAGGATTCGTCGTAATATCCATACCCTGCGTCTGATAATGTCCGTTCATATAAGCTAAACCTACCGTTGCAAAAATATTCAGTTGTTTATTAACCAATACATTAGCATTCAGTAATGTATGAAAACGTTCCATACTTGTATTATCCATCAGACCATTCTCGCGATAATACCCTAACGACAGGTCGTATTTAGCAATATTGTCACCACCTTCTACTCTGAAAAGATGATCGGTGGACGCTGTGTTCTTGTAAATCAAATCCTGCCAGTCTGTATTATTGTTATACAAATAGTTGTAACGTGGATCGTTAGGATTCTGCATGAAGGGGAAATTTGTATAGAAGTTCTGCGGATCCTTAGAAATAGTCATACCCATATCTGCCAGATACTGCTTGTAATCATCCAGTCCCATCACCGGCATCCGCTTATCGTTCCAGTTGATTCCGTATGATCCATAGTAACTCACCCTAGTCTCCAAGTCATTAGATGCGGTACCGTCTGTTTCAATCAAGATTACACCATTGGAGCCCATTGAACCATACATAGCTGCTTCCGCACCTTTCAATACAGTGATATTCTGTATATCCTGCAAATGATAGAACTGAAAGATATCACGGGTAAAGCCGCCAATCAGTTCCGAAGGTGTTTTATCAGGCATATGAGGTACTCCGTTTATCACAATCAGAGGAGCGTTATCACCAGTCAATGTGCGGATACCGCGCAAGTTATAATAACTGCCTTCTCCCGGCATACCACTACTGCGTTTCATTTGCAACCCAGCAATTTGTCCTGTCAATGCACGATCGATCTTTGTCGTACCCAACATAAAATCTTTTTTTGTGATATTGGTAGCTGCTGTATAATCTTCCAGCTGCATTTCCCCTTCCCGACGGAAGGGAAGAACCATCGTTTCATTGTATTTATATTGATTTTCCGGAATCAATGTAATTACAATATTCGGTCTTTCTTTTACAAGCTGCTTCACTGAGAAATACCCCGGAGCCCATACGGAAATTTCCTTGGCCTTTGAAAGATCTTTCACTTCAAACTGGAATGTACCTTCTTTGTTTGTAGTAACATTCATCGTGTCTAACACTGTGACAATGGCACCTTCTACCGGTTGATTCGTCGCTGACAAAATCTTACCAGTCAATTTCTGGCCTCCTTGTCCCCATGTATTTGCCACTCCACATACGAGTAGCACAGAAATATTAAGTATTTTTTTTATCTTTTTCATATCCTGTTTATCAAGGTTAATACAAATCTACTGTTGGGCGGAAACACCATGTAGTCGGCTCCATTTCACCTCTTGCCCCTTTCGTAAATTCAATCGTAACTTCAAGTTCTTCGGTTTTATCAAATATGACAACTCCAAGATCCGTAGAACCATCACGGTCATACCTGCTATCTCTATAAAGCTCACTATATCCACCACCGCCACGGTCATGATTAGAGCCTTTCATTGTAGAAGATGGAATAGGACCACTTTCACATTTGGGAATCTTCTTCCCATTCAAGTAGAATGTTGCATTCACTTGCGAACGAGAACCATTAAATCCCATATAGAAATTATATGACCCTGCAGGTATTTTGTAAGGCACTGCAGTATAACCGGTAGTCGAAGCTTTGTCTTCTACTAATCGATAGCATTTGAATTTAAAAATACCAGGTTGATCAGTGTCAACGACCCACAGCATCATAGATCTACAGTAAATAGCCGGCAGCCATGGCTTTGGCTGATTTGCACCCACATATTGTTTCACACGATTCATTTGTACATTCTCACCAATATCTTTCAGATAAGTACTGATGTAATTATATCCGGGATAATAGTACTTTTTATCTTCATCCGTCAATTGGTCAAACGTTTCAAAACGTTCCTTGATTCTCCAAATCAATATCTTGTTGGTCGGTATTTTCAGTGAAGTTATCTTATAAGCAACACCGTTACTCAACTCTACCGGATTATCAAGATCTACCTTATTTACTGTTGTACGCCATTGTTGATCAAAAACAGAATAAAAGTCCTGCGTTGAAGCCGGATCACTCTCGTTATAAATAAAATCTTGTTTTACATACTTTTTACTAAAAAAAGCAGTCTGGAATATCCAGTTGTTCAGAATAGAATCTTCACGTTCCATATTCCACGATTTCAACTTCTCTTTCGCTTCTCTCAGTGCATTCTCTATCAAGTCATTAGAAGGTACCAGCAATGTAGCAGTAATGTTCTCTGAATAAAGGTCTAACTTCTTATCTGCAAAATACTGACTCTTTTCTGTGAATACAGAGTCATATACCGTATTTCCTGTCTTATCAATTCCTATAGGTGTACTTGCGGCTTTATCAAATACTCTTTGCGTACGGCTCAACACCATTTCTTTAAAAACAGAGTAATCTTCGTCCGGCAAATCCTTCAAATACTCTATCAATGCTTTAGGAGTATTAATATAATTTTCCAAGTCATAAATGTAGGCATTATTAGTTTTAATCACCTTCTTCACTTTCGAACCATTGAAATAAATTCCCGGTTCCATACCATCCATCGGTTCATTGTAGATTCTTACGGTCACATACTTGCCGTTCCACATCAACAGGCGTTGTCCGTCTTCCAGATTACTGGGGGAAAGAAGAGCATCTGTTATATGTGCTTCCGCCTTAAATATTTCTTCAGCGGTTGCCTGTCCTTCACTGCCTTCGGCTTTAGTAGTTACCGATTGATCGGTATTGGCAATAGATTCATTACCTACCACCATGATGGTGTACATCAGGTTTTTCTCCTGCCATGTTCTAATCACACCTGTCTTGTCGAACAGTGCATACATGTTACTATAATCCTGAGCTGTCTTCAGGAAATCAGCTGCCGGCTCATCTACAGCTTCAATCTCTGTATTTTCAATCACCGTATCCCACTTGGAATAGTGCGAATCCCAAGTATCCGTACAGGCACAGAGTCCAATTGAAACCAAAGCGGATGCTATGATATATCTAATTTTCTTCATGGTTATTATTCTATTACAGGTTCAAACAATATATAATCAAAATACATACGGAATTTATTGTGCGAACTGGCTGCGGGATCTACCACAACTACGTTCAATGTATGAGAAGTCGTCGTTGTAAATTCAAACAATGTTTCTACTCCACTCAGGTCCGATGTCAACGGTGTATTGAAACAATCTTGCACATCCCCTGTCTTTCCATCATAAATACGTTTGTTATCGCCACCTTTAAGTCGTTTCGAATCTAATCTGAAATTGGTCAAACCGGCTTGGCTGCCCTCTTCTCTCGCACCGATAAATTTCATTGACGGATCGTATGCATAGTATAAAGTGATTCTATACTTTCCGGCTAAAATAGGTGGAATAGTCAGGTCCAATGTACCGTTGTAGCCGATATTAACTACCAAGGCATCGTTGTTCATCAACTTAGTCCAGTTGCCCGAAGTGCTGGCTCCCTTTGTGCAATACGACAGATAACTCCAGTCGCTTGCCAACGTGCCACCAGGTCCCATTTCGATCTTATAGGACGAAACTTGCGGAACAATTTCTTGTCGGCCAATGAACTTGGTGAGTGCTGTATACGTATCCGCGTCATCTCGCGAAACTTGCTGATAAAGCTGCCCTTTTCCCTTTGCCGCAATGTAAGAAGACACTTCGGGGTAATCGCAGAAATCGAAGATTACAGGTATCGGCTCAAATTCGGTTTTCACGGGCAGATATCCGTCAATCGGTTGGATATATCCGTTCTTCACGATCTCGTCAGCTTGTTCCTCAATAAACTTAACGCCGTCATTCAGTCCGCTTTCGGAAATCAGGATCAAATCGTTTGTAGCTTTGGTGTTCAGCATCTTTCTATATTCCCACGTTTCTCTGTCGAAAGGTTTGGGAAATGTACGAAGAGATTCAAGGGTGCGTTCACCGTCCATAATATGATAGGCCATAAACCGGTTCAGTTCGTTATTGGGAAGCTCGTAATCGTTGGTCAAAGCCCCCACCTTAGCAGTCAAATCACTAAAACTGTTGATTCCTTCCTTAGCAAATATAGCATCGGATACGGCAAATACGGTGAAGTATTTCCGCAGTTCAACTCTCATTCCCAACGGACCTTCGAGTACAGAATTGACTACACTTAACGAATCGCTCCATGTTGTTTTCTCCAGCGCTTCACAGAAAATTTTATAATTCCCTTTCTCTACAAGTTTTGCGTAGATAGTTTCTACGGCAGGACTCAATACATCATCGAGTACATATACACGACCATTGGCTGTACGAATAGCTAACTCGCTGACATGAGCTTCCTTATTAATATAGATAGATTTATCACCACCTTCACTACCAAAAGAAACTTTCAACGCATCTCCCGAGAGTGTTCTACCCGGCAGTTCACCGCTTTTTACAAAATCCTCCCTGTCAATAGAGTCGTTAATAACATGATATGTAGCAAGAGTACGGGCATATTCATATCCCAAATCTTCGATAGAAGTGACTCCCTTCTTTTCGTAAAAGCGAAGAACTGCATCGTTAGTAGGTGCCAACACCGTGAAAGCATCCTCTGCGCGGTTCACAGCATTGAACAAATCTCCATATTTCAATACTTTCACCCATTCGGAGAAATCGTCCGGACGACTCTGGAGATAGGTTGCAGCAGGTTGTACATCATATACCTTAAATACCGTATCCTTGTACGGATCATCACAGGAATAACAAGTGATGCACAAAATCATTAAGCAAAATCTTACAATATTCTTCATAGCATATATTAATTTGCAGTTACATCATAATAAGGATTCTGTATTAACATCGGGTTAGTGTCAATCTCACCCTGATTAATAGGCAAATACCATGCATCGGTATTCTTCAGAACCGAACGTATCCAACTGGCACTCACCGTAGAGTTATTCTCAATGATCATATTGATAAACTGATCTTTATATTTAAAATTCTGCGATCTGCCGAAGCGTAAAAGGTCATACCAGCGTTTGCCTTCCGCAGCAAATTCAAGATCACGCTCCTGCAACAAGTATCCGAGCATATTTTCTTGTGATACGGCATTCGTCTGAACACTTAGCGTGGTAACGTTGGCACGGGTACGTATCTTATTGATAAGTTCTAAAGCCTGTGCAAAATTCGCTTCTCCACCTTTCCAGATCAATGCTTCAGCTTTCATCAACAATACATCTGCCATGCGGTAGAGTATCCAGTTGGCATCTTTATAAGAACGTGTTGTAGACAATCCGTCCTTACCGCCGATTCTGAACTTGAAGGGAAGATAACCTTCCGTATTGGAGTTACCAATAACAGTTCCCGAAGAAAGAATAAATGTATTGCCATAACCACGAACGGTATTGGAAGTCACCCATGTATCGGTTTGTTCATCAAACAAACGTTTACACATTGCATTCGAGAACTGAAGAGCGGCGACAGTAGATTGTGTCCAAGGGTAAATATTCGATGGAGATGGATATGTACTCGCTGTAGCATCATCATCAGGAGATTGATTGCGCGACTGATCAAAATTCAGTTCAAATATAGAACCGTTGCTGTTGCCCGGGAAGAAGATGCTGTACCATTGTTCCGGGTCTTCTACAAATGCCGGACGGAAAGGGGAGGTCGAATTAATCAGCATATCGGCATATCTCACACAGCCATCATAATCTTCGCTCCACAAACACACGTCTGCCATCAATGCATACAATGCCCACACAGTGACACGTCCTTTACTCATGCCGGTCCAGTCTTCATCGTCATACATTTCTTTAGCGGCTCCTGTAGAAAGTGCATCCTCAATGTCCAGTTTGATCTGCGCAATAATCGCTTCTTCCGAAGATTTGGGCACATCGACCGCATATTCGTCCGTCATGTAGGGTTCCACAATCAGGGGAACTTCTTTAAAGTTGCGCACTAGCGTAAAATATGTCCAAGCCCGCATAAAGTAGGCTTCAGCCATGTTTGAGTTCATTACTGATTCATGATAGGTCTCATCCTGCCTCTTTACTTCCGGTGCATATTTAATAATGGAGTTCGCCACATTCAGTATGGAATAGAAACTCGCCCATTTACATTCGTTTGATGAAGAGGTCAACTGGAAATTCTGTAATTCCTGTTTTGACTTACCCGAATATGCATAAATGGATGCCCCGCGAAGTTCGCCCCAATAAATTAACGTAGGAACTGTCAGACGCATATTGTGGTATCCTTGTGCAAGCACCTCTTCCACCTGTTCCTTTGTTTTCCAGTATTCCGGAGATACCTGTTCGTTCTTCGGCAACACGTCCAGCCAATCATTACAACTGGAAGTCAGTAAAGTTGTTCCGGCTATTACTATGTATATTAATAATTTCTTCATGTTGATATCGTATTAGAAACTTAAGTTAAAACCAAAAGTATATCGTCTGGATACAGGCGTCGTTGCACCATCAATTGCAAGATCTGTCGGTCTTGACGGAAGGTTTACTTCCGGGTCCTGACCAGTATAAGAAGACCAGGTAAACAGATTGTATCCTGTAACGAAACATGTCAGTGAAGTGATACCCATCTTGTTGCAAATGCTTTTTGGGAATGCATAATTCAGTGTCAACTGTTTCAGACGAAGGAAGGAAGTATCTTCCACAAAACGGTCAGAACCTAAAAAGTTGAATCCTTCGCCATACAATGCACGCGGTATATCTGTAATATCACCTTCGTTTTTCCATCTTCTCAACACAGCCGTACTCTGATTGGCATTACCGTTCATAGACTCATTATTCATACGGGCCGTATTCACGACTGACTGTCCGAAACGTCCGTGGAAGAAGGTGTTGACAGAGAATTGTTTGTACTTAATAGTCAATCCGGCACCACCGGTCAATGTCGGGTTGGCATTTCCCAGATAGACGATATCATACTGGTTAATCACACCGTCATGATTGATGTCTTCATACATCGCATCTCCCGGTTGACAGGTTGCTGTCAAGTTCTTCATCACGATTGGTCTACCTTTGGCATCATTCATTACTTTTCCTTCCGCATCACGTGCGTATGTGGCATCCGTGTTCTGATATACTCCCTTGTAACGGTATCCATAGAACGAACCGATAGGACGTCCAACCTCTGCACGGGCAGCGTATTCTCCATTCTTTGGCGAGTAATTCTCCTGTACCATATTGGCAGGCAGTTCAGTAATCTTATTCTCATTACGGCTAAAGTTCACATAACCGTTGATGCGCCAGTCTTTGTTCTCAAATAAAACAACATCTGTACGGAACTCCCAACCTTTGTTCTCCATTTTACCCGAATTGAAATAACTAATCGATCCGAAACTAGTCGTTGAAGGTAGTTTGTAGTTCTTTTGCAACAAGTCTTCCACCGTCTTATAATAATAATCGAATGTAAATCTCAAACGACCTTTTAATACAGAAGCATCCAAACCATAGTTATATTCGGTAGAAGTCTCCCATTTCAAATTATCCAACTGCATACGAGCTTGCTTGGTGGCCGACATATTCATATAGTCTGTTCCCTTCACATAAGCACCCAGATAAACAGAAGCACCGCTGGGAGCACGTCCACTCTGTCCGATACTGAAACGGAATTTCGCTTCGTCCAACCATTTATCTCTTGCCGTTTTCATAAAAGGCTCATTCTGGAAGTTCCATGCAAGACCCACAGCAGGGAAGTAACCCATTCTTTCATTACGTCCCATAGCAGAGTTACCTTCGGCATTGAGAGATCCGTGTACCACATAACGATCAAACAAAGTATAGTTCAATACTCCCACAAAAGAGACATTACGTGTTTCCGATTCGCTTGAATTCATGTCGCTGATAGTAGTTCCCACTACCGGATCGGAAAGATCAGAAGAGGCATTACCATATACTTCGCTATTATAGCCTGAATTGACATACTGACCAGTACGAACTAATACATTCGCAATGATATTATGTTTGTTATTCCAGTTCTTGATATACATCAACTTGTTCTCTGTCTGTAAAGCCAACTGGTCGGAATAAGCGTCTGCACTCTGATTAGCATATTTGTTAACTTGTTCTACTCCTGTCACTACTTGTGGGAGGAAACGACGTGTTTTAATGGCACGCATATTGATAGAAGCCCAACCTTTATAAAAGAATCCCGGCATTATCTCATAATCGGCACGGAATGTAATCTTACCTTCGCGCTGTACAGTTCTGTTGATAGCTTCATGTGCCATGGCAACAGGATTATAGTTACTCTTTCCATTAAAGGATCCTTCAAAATTCGGATCATGATAAGTAAAGTATTCATCGGTCAATGCACCTGTCAGGTCGTTTACTGTAAAAGGTGATTTGTTCGGCATTTTACTCAATGCCTCCGAACGGATAGTATTAACCCAGTTCGCATCCGTATTGGTCTGTGAATAAGAAAAATCTGCACCGAACTTTAACTTATTAGAAAACTGATAGTTAATGACCATTGAAGTATTCAAACGGTTCATAGACGTACCGATAGTAGTACCGATATCACTCATATATCCTAACGAAAAACGATAAGTCGCTTTTTCACCACCACCGTTCATTGAAAAACTGTTATCAGAAACCAATGCCTTTTGGCGTACATAATCCAACCAATTGGTATTTTGGTTATATTCATCATAGTATCTCCAGTCCGGATTGTCACCGATTGCCGGTGCATCAGATAACATATTCAGATATTTATTTCCCGGATTATTCAGACCGATGTATTTGGCAGAATTCCAGATAGATTCCTGCATAAGAGAAGTATATTCCTTACCGTTCAGCATCGGAATAGTACTCGGATCCTCCTTCATCGTCCATTTAGAGGAGAATGAAAAACGAGTTTTACCAACCGTACCTTGTTTTGTCTTAATAACCAATACACCGTTAGCACCCTGAGTACCCCAAATAGCAGTAGCCGACGCATCTTTCAATACTTCAACTGAGGCTATATCATTAGGTGAGATATTTAAAAGGGCACCTAAGTCTTCTTCCGTAGCTGTGCTAAAATTGAAGTCATCACTGATTTCTGTCGGATAAGGCACACCATCGATAACAATCAACGGATCAGAAGATGCATTCAACGTACTTGTACCACGGATTCTGATAGCACTACGGCTACCGGGGTCTCCTCCCAAAACAATATCCACACCACCCAACTGTCCTTGTAGAGCTTCCTCTATGGATACAACAGGCGCAGCAGCAATCAGCTTTTCCATATCGACTTTCTGAGTAGCCGAAACCATTTCTTTGTCCGAAATACCCAAATCATTTCTATTTAACCTACGGGCTGAAACGACAACTTCATCCACAGCCATCGATTCTGACTCCAAAGTCACATTCAAAAGAGTTTGCCCCGTATACTTTATACGCTTTGTTTTCATTCCGATGTAGGAATAAACAATCGTCAGATCTTTCTCTCCTCCAGGGACTTTCACATTATACTGCCCGTTCAGGTTTGTGATACCACCACCCAACGAACGGTTCTGGTTGTTTACTAGATTGACATTTACACCAACCAGTGGCTCGGCAGTTTTTCCAAACAATTCGGTAACCGTACCGGATATAACCTTCTGTACCTGCCCTGCCATTTCTATAGAACAGGACAGAAAAATGGCTACCAATGTATAAAAGACTTTATTTGTCTGATTCATGATTAATTAGATATTCAGTTAATTAAAAACAGCGTCTATCAGGTGGAAAGCACCGTCCATAAAAGCAAATGGGAAATTCTCGTATGATACTACCTTACACGCATTTCCATACCGACCGGTGGTTTGATTCTGCAACTGCAAGGTAATAGAAGCACCATTATCAGTATACTTCACAGGAATATTATTGCTGTTACGATACTCTCCCGATAACCAATCGGGTGATCCAAGATACGGACAGCCTGATGCAACCGGAGCATTGGTAGGCGTAAAGAAATAATTAAGTAAATATTCTCCCAACAAGCGTTTGTTTGTAACCTCACCTTGAAGAGTGGGCGAAGGTAAACTCAAATCAATCGTACCTTTCACTCCCGGAATCCGGTCATTATCCAAAGCCTCTTTCAAAGCTTCATTAGTCGGAATGAACCCGATAAGACGCCCTGCCAATCGATAATCCCAAGCAAGTACACCGTCTATGGTAGCAAATATTTCAGCCTGTCTCATTAAATAGGCAAACACGAAATTGGGATATTTCGTTTCCCCGATAGAGGTTAACATCGTCTTCAGGCTTGTATATTCCAATCCATCCAACTTTCCGAATACACCGAAATCACTTTCATATTCATATACTTTTCCGTTTGTCCACACACCGCCACCATCGTTGGTCACCTCTTTCACTTCAGTAAAAAGCGTAGGAATCACCGTTTGCGGATCTTGCCCTAACACACTATTAAACACGTAGTTCGTTGTCATCTTTCCGTCTTTTATAAACCAGTATGTTCCGCCATCCTGAGTAGCATGAACTGCCCAAGGAGCGTTAAAATTAACTTCACCTACTACGGTTCCGCCACTAACGATTCTTTTCAGATCTGATGATGATACAGCCACATCGCCATCTTCTCCGGAAGTTGCCAATGTATTGCCTACTCCATCAGACATCAGACGCATATCACTGATTTCATATCCGCTATTTTTAGTGATCAACATCGTATAGTTGGTTGCAGTGGTAGTATATGCAGCCATCTGATTACTCTGATAGATAGCATACAACGAAAGCAGATAATCTCTTTTAAGGAAAGACGGTCCCATTACAGTGCTGAATATTTCAGGCATCGGGAAATTACTCAATCCGTAGAAGCTGCCGTTCACGCAGATGCTCTTATCTTTCACATCGCTCAACTGGAAATCATAGTGTGAACCCAAAGAGTTGGTTATTCCGCTTATTTCGTCTGGGAATACAATAGATCCACCATATACTGATTGATAAAGTAATATTTTGGTAATCAACGGGTCCAAATCGGTCAAAGAAGAATATCCTCCAGCTTTCCAATATTTATTGAAGAAAGTATTTAATGCCTGATTGGACGGAGCAAAGATACTATAGGATATAGAAGCCAATTCCGGATAAAGACGGAAATTGGAAGTCGGCCATTCCAAAGCAATATTGGGAAGTCCGTTTGACGCATGTTCATGAAGGAAGAGACTATCTACTCCTACTGCATTTCCATAATCGGCAGACAAGTCCTTATCATAGGTATAAGTACTGTATTGGCTATAGAAGTCGAGGAAATCGGAATAATCTGATTTCTTCTTCAAAACATCATAAATAGTTTCCAATGGTTCCAATACTCTGTCTACATTATATATATAGCCGTTGTTTGTTATGATTTGGTATTCTTTAACGCTTGCATTCGACACATTGAACCCGTTATCTCCCGTCCATGTAGAGTTAGGATAGAAAAATTCATAATTCTTCTTTGCATCTATGCCTTTAGATGCAAAGATGTGGTGAGAGAATACAGGTAAAAACCGCTCCAGGTGATAGACGGTTACTGTGTTTTTTGTTGCCGGATCCACTTCCTTCGTAGTAGGGCTGGTACTGTGTGTGCGAAATTTGTAATACATACCCGGTTGCAATACACCCAGTTCATCATCTTCATCGTCGTCTTTGCTTGTTGCACTGTCCTCGGGCCGGAAGTTCTCGAGATCGGTTTTACTATAAGAATAGTAGATTAAGTGATAACCAATCAATTTCTTCAGATCATCTGTCGGTATGTCCTTGACTGAAACATAACCGTGTTCCTCCAGATAAGTGGTAAACGCATCATTGTCCGGAGCCATGACAGTTGCGACACTCTTACCATCAAGAATAGGCCTGAAACCTGATAGCTCTGCTGCTTCCAAAAACATGGAGAACTTACCTCCATATTCATTAGAAAGAACTTCCCAAGCTGTACCTTTCAGCCATGCCGGTTTTTCATAGTGTTCATCCATCTTGTCTTCACAGGACAGGAAAAAGGAAGAGAGGAACAATAGTAGCAGCAAATGCCGCTTTCGAATCATTGCATTTCTCATAATACTAAAAATTATATTAAGTTATAATTAAAAATCTGCTAAAAAGGGAGATTGATATCGTGAATAGCATAAAAGACTTACATTTGATATTAGCAACTGCATAGATTTGCAGGCATTCATATAAATTTCGTGGTTTTTCATAATTATATCAAAACGTTAAGTTAAACAAAAGTTAGATTAATGACTTTGAGCAAAATATTTGTGTATAAGCGTATTATGAAAAATGTAAGATTGCCTGTGGACAATTAATAAGCAACTAAAAAGATAAGAAGTAGTTATTCTGAAATCAAATCGATATGCCTTACTGCAGCATAAATTTATAATAATTGGTTCAATATTTCCCTGAATACTTTATCTGCGTGTTCTTGCATTATTTTTATATAATTAAAAATGGGACGATTACTTTTCATACTATGTCCTATACAGTATTCTATTTTCTCGATTTGTATTCCCAAATTATATCCATGTTGTGCAAATGTTTTTCGAGCAGAATAATAAGTGACCTTCTTGCTTATACCAGATATTTCCGCCACCTTATTTATATTACGGAAAATTAAACTATATATCTGTTTATAGGATAAATATTTTCCGAATCTAAGTTTACCTTCCTTCGACAGGTATCTGTTAATAATCTCTTTTGCCTCAGGTTGCAAAGAGAACACGATTTCATTTGCCCCTTTTTTTCTGTTACGAGTTTTATGACGTATATATCTTATATAATCTTTATCTTTAAAGTTGTATTCCAGTAAATCTTTCAGGTTAATCCCACCTAAATAGTAAGTAAGCATAAAAATATCTCTGGTTATGTTCAAAGATGATTTCAGGAATTTCGCATCTCTAATACTTTTTAATTCATCTATTGACAAATCAAGATCCCTAACAGTACTTATTGGCATTTTAAAAAGTATAAAGGGATGAATGTGATAAGTTACATAATTCATTTTACTTGCATAGTTCAATATTACTTTTATCAGAGTCAGATAGATTCTTATCGTCGTATCACTTAAATCTTCCTTATATAGGTACTCTGCGAATTCTTGTATATGAAGAGGAGTTAGTTGAACCAAAGGAAAGTCTCCCTTCATATATTTAATCAATCTTTCACTTGCTATTTTGTACAAGCTATAAGATTTTTGTCTTTCTTCCCCTGCCATGAAACTTAAGTATTCTTTTGCTATTGTTTGAAAAGTTATCCCTTTCTTCTTTTGTTCGTAAGTGATAATATGTATCAGTTCAGTACATGAGATTGTAGACAAATAACTAATGGAAGCGAGGATTTCCTCGTATTCATCGATCATTCTACGTAAACACGAATTTATGTTAACTGCATTTTCGTGTCTGACAACTCTGCCATTTTTTAGCTGACTTGCGGAATCCAACGTAAATTGAGTCGGAATATATCTGGTCTTTGACCGATGAGCTACTGCTATTCTTATCCGATGTCTGCCATTCGCCAACTTCTTAGTCGGCACAATTACAATTGAAAAATTTGCCATATTACTTTTAAGGTTTTGTTTTATAAATAACTATCCTCCATACAACGAAAAAGGAATAAAATGCCCCCCAAACCTTGTTTCTTGATAAAAAAATGAGTTCATTGCATGGATTTCCGTGCAAAAGACGGTATTTTCCATGCTTTTGTACGATTCTTCATTGGTATTTCTTCACTAACTCGCTATGTTTGCAACAGTTTTTCACAGGTCTTTATAATAAAGAACTCTTTGAAAACAGAATCTAACTTTTGTTTAACTTAACTTAATTGGATTATATGAAAAGAGCAACCAATGTGACAACTTGTTTATGCACACAAATTTCATCTGATAATAGAATTCTTATCAGCAATGGCATTTGTGTGCAGCATTAATTTCATGAGTACGCGAGAAACATCTTAGTTATTATTGAAATATTTATTTTTTTATATTATGAAAAACTTAACGATTATGCGAAGGCTGCTATGGCTGTCTTTTATTCCATTTTTCCTATGGTCCTGCGAGGATAAGATGGATGAACATTATGAAGTTCCCGGGTGGGTAAAAGGAAGCGCTTGGGAATTACTTTCGGACGAAAGCATGGATGGACAATTCTCCATGTTCCTTGAAGCAGCAGAGCGTGCCGGTTATTATGAGATTATGAACGGGAGAGGATTAATGACCGTTATGGCACCAGACAACAATGCTTTTACCGCTTATCTGTCGGAACATAATTATTCGACAGTAAAAGACATTCCTGCCAGAGAGCTGAAAGAACTAATCGGATTCCATCTATTGTATTATTCCTATAATAAAGGTAGTATGGAAAATTTCCGTCCTGAAGGTGAGGGAGCCTATGATGAAGGTACTGAAATTCTTGATCCGGGATTATACTATAAATTCCGGACACGTAGTTCAGGAGAACCGACAAGAGAAGTTGACCCTTTAACCGGTAAATCAGTCACCGTCTATCATCTGGAACGATTTGTCCCAGTCTTTTCACACTACTTCTTCTCATCTAAGAAAATTGATGCTAAAAAGAATTACGAAGCTTTCTATCCCAATTCAACCTGGACCGGTAATGATGGATTTAATGTTTCGGAAGCTTCAGTGAAAGAATATGGCTTAATAGCCAACAACGGCTATATTTATACAATCAACAAAGTTCTGGAACCTTTAGGATCAATTTATGACCAACTTAAATCTAATCCTGAATATTCCGATTTTCTGGCGATGTATGACAAGTTCTCCATCTATACGCCTAACGATGAACTTACCCAGAAATATGGCAGCGCATTGAATGCAGATACTTTATACTTGCATAGCCACAGATCTCCATTAGCTCCCATTGCTATGGAATGGTACAAATATGACTATCAACGTTTGGACACATTAGCTTATCGTGCATATAGTCTGTTTGCTCCTAATAATACAGCATTGAACGAATTCTTTAATTCATACTGGAAAAACAGCGGATACGCTGATTACAGTTCACTTGACCCATTAATACAGACATTGTTCCTTAATGAATATGTATATAGTGGTTCAGTAGCTTTCCCGGAAGAAATTGTGAATGGCACCGTTACCACCGCTTCGGGTACAAAATATAATTTTGATCCCTATGCATCGGACGTCAATAGAAAAATGTGTGTGAATGGCAGTTTCTACGGATTGGGCAAGATTCAGACTCCGATTCTTTTCAATTCAGTATCCGGTCCGGCCTTCCACGAAAAGAGATTCCTGAATTTCTTATATGCAATGAATGGCGCAAACCTGCTGAGTTCATTCGGATCTGAAAACGAAAAATACACATTATTGATCCCTGACAATTCCGGATTCGAATCAGATGGTATCTTCTTGAATTATTATGCCGAAGGAGGAAAGCTCGAACAAAAGCCCGAAGGAGAATGGGAAGCCGTTTCTTCGGACGAGTTACAACGCATTATACGTGCACATACTGTAATGAGTGAGGAAGTCGAACTTAAAAAGCAAGGAACACAAGTCATCCCTATTCAATCTGCCTTCTGCTACTGGTTTGTTAAAGATGGAAAGATAACCTGTAACAGTCATTTCAACGGTATATTGGAACCGGGAAGTACGATCGATCCATTTGTTGAATTCGAAGAAGTCACCAATAGCGGTAAACCATGGGCAAACGGAAAGACCTACACTTATAAAGCGAATGCAATATCCGGATTATTCGAGGCAGAAACAGAAGACGGTCAGGGAAACAGCATGCAAAAAGCATTGGCTATCTGTCAGGATGCACGTTATCCTTATTATTGTTTCGCACAATTATTGAAACAGGCAGATATGATTTCCGGAGAAACAGTAGCGGGATTAGCAGGCCGTACCATTGCTTTTATTCCGACCAATGAAACGATCAAGAATGCATTAGCCGGCAAACAGATTCCGGGAGCCGACAAGCTTACGGTTTATGAGGATGGTACATTAGGTCTGATTGATTCTGGTAACGGACTGACCGGTGACGAAAAGATTGAGCTGAAGAAATACATCAGTAACTATTTCCTAGTAGCCTCTTCTGTACCTTCAGCTTGTTATCCGGGTTCGAAGATGGAAAGTGGCGAATATGTCAATTACAGCGGAAATACAATTATTTATAACGACCTGGGGACCTCTCTCTCATTCCAGCTTAAGAATGGTACAAAAGTGGTACAGGTATCTGGAAAATACAACTATTTCCCATTCTGTTATAATGACGGATGTTTCCATTTTATCGAATCTCTTCTTATGTAATTTGAATTTTAAGAATTATGAAGTTAACAAAATTATATTTTTCTGTAGTCATACTTCTTTGTACTGTAGGAGAAGTAGTGGCACAGACGCAGCAGATTATCATCGGTAATGTGACGGAACTCATTGGGAAAAGTGCAGAACCTTTGATCGGTGTTAATATTAATATTATGAACTCGCAGGAACGCTCTCTGGGAGGTACTGTTACCAATATGAGCGGTCAGTACAAGCTGGCTATTCCTGAAAAAGAGAAAGACCTGACTCTCGTGTTTTCTTATATCGGAATGAAAACAAAGAGAATAAAGTACAACGGACAAAAGTCCTTAAATGTCACCATGGAATCTATGTCTGAGGCAATAGGTCAGGTAGAAATTGTGGCTGAACGTAAAGACCGTAATGATTTAGGAGTAGGTTTGAAGGAACAGACTTCGGCTACGCAAAAAATCAATATGGAAGATTTGGTAGCCACTTCGCCTGTAACATCTGTCGAAGAGGTTTTGCAAGGACAATTAGGAGGTGTGGATATCACATTAAGTGGTGACCCCGGTGCAAAAAGTACTATTTTCATTCGTGGTGCCAGTACATTGAATGCCTCCTCTGACCCTCTGATTGTGATTGACGGTGTACCTTACTCGGACAGCAATACCAGTGACTTTGATTTTGCAACAGCCAATGAAGAAGATCTGGGAGCCTTACTTAACATTTCTCCGAATGACATCGAGTCTGTAGAAGTATTGAAGGATGCCTCGGCTACAGCCGTATGGGGAACCAAGGGAGCCAATGGTGTATTGATCATTACAACCAAAAAAGGATCAGTAGGTAAGACACGCTTCTCTTTCTCCTCCAAATGGACTGCTAAAGTAGAGCCGAAGACAATCCCGATGTTAAATGGTGACGAATATGTTGCCTTGATGCAGGATGCTATCTGGAATAGTGCCAACTATGTAGGTGTAAGTCAAGCCTCCAATTATCTGCGTTTGTTGTTCAACACACCGGAAATCGGAGATAACCCGGACTGGCAATATTACGATGAATATCATCAGAACACAGACTGGTTGGATTTGGTACGTCAGAATGCCTTATCTTCCGATAATAGTTTCTCTATGAGCGGAGGTGGTAACAGAGCAACTTATCGTCTTTCTTTGGGATATGCAACCGATGACGGAACAACAATCGGTACTTCCATGGACCGTTTCAACTCTACATTGCGTATTGATTACAATTTCTCGAAGAAATTGAGATTTGGCGCCAATGTTACCTATACTCAGACTGACAAAGATGCGAACTGGGCAACAACCGTTCGTTCCGAAGCCTTCAAAAAGATGCCTAATAAGTCACCTTATGTAATTGATGATGCAACTCATCTTCCGCTGGATCAATACTTCACTCGTCAAACCACAGACTGGGAAGGCGTTTTCAAAAGTAATGATACAGGAAGTAGTGCTACTAACTACAATCCGGTAGCTATGGCAAAAGAATCCAAAAACAATACCCTTCAACGGGAAACCAGAGCAATCATTGATGCCAACTACAAAATATTGCCGGGCTTCACCTATAGTGGTTATGTATCTATAAAGATGAATACATCCAAAAACACTAAATTCCTGCCGCAATCAGTAACAGGTGCCGTCTGGATGAACTCTTTTGCTAATCAGGCTTATGATGGAATGTCCGAAAGTTTGTCTATTCAAACTGAAAACAAACTTCAATTCATGAAAAACTGGAACGGCAAGCACAACCTGATCACCAATCTTCGTTGGAATACCAGCCAGTCGACAAGTTCCAGTTACGCAAGTAAAACATCCGGAATGGCTTCTTCCGGCCTGTCCGATCCTACAGTAGGAACATCTGTACAGAGTATGGGTTCCGGAGAATCTGAAGGCCGAAGTGTTTCAGGAATGGGAATGATCAACTATACCTTGTTAGGACGCTATGTATTCCAGGCATTATTAAACATAGAAAGCAGTTCGGCAATGGGACGCAACCAACGCATGGGTTATTTCCCGGCATTTGGTGTAAACTGGAATATTCAGGACGAACCTTTCCTCGCTGCTGCAAGAGAAAAATGGCTGGATATGGCCAAAATACGTCTTAGCTATGGAGAAAGTGGAACTCCTCCCAAAGGTAACTCTGTTTATATGGGTGCATTTAAGTCAACCGGAGATAATTATATGAATATGTCTTCCATTGCCCCCAGCCGTATGCAATTGGATCAATTAAAATGGGAATCTCTTAAGGAATACAATATTGGAGTTGATTTAGGTTTCTTGCATAACCGTTTGAGATTTACTTTTGATTACTATTGGAGAGACAGAGAAGATATCTTAAACAAAAACTTCAGAATACCTTCTACAACAGGATTTTCCAATATTGCATACTTCAACTCGGGGGCTACCAGAAACCAGGGATGGGAATTCCGTACAGACCTGGTATTCTTTGAAAACAAAGACTGGCGTGTAAGCGGTTATTTCAATGTATCACGTAACAAGAATAAAATTACTGAATTGCAGTCCGGCGTAACAGAAGGTATAAAGAATGCCGATGAAGTGAAAAATGGAGAATATGCATACATCACACAAGTTGGCCGCCCTATCGGCTCCTTCTTCGGTTATCGTTATAAGGGCGTTTATCAGAATAAAGATGCTACTTATGCCCGTGATGCAGAAGGTAATGTAATGAATGACCTGAAAGGTAATCCGATTGTTATGAAAAACGGTTCATATCTTTGCTATCCGGGTGATGCAATGTACGAGGATATTAATCATGACGGTGTTATCAATAAATATGATATTGTTTACCTGGGAAACACTCAGCCACTAGTCACCGGAGGTGGAGGAGTAACCGTCAAATATAAACAAGTAAGTCTAAGCGCTTTCTTCCATGGACGTTTTGGCCAATCCATCGTCAATATGGCTCGTATGAACAACGAATCCATGTATGGTTCCAGCAATCAAAGTAAAGCTGTACTTCGTCGTTGGAAAAATGAAGGGGATAATACAGACATACCGCGCGCCTTATACAACGAAGGACGTAACTATCTGGGATCAGACCGCTTCGTAGAAAAAGCTTCTTTCGTACGTCTGAAATCAATGACATTAAGCTACGGATTCCCCAGAAAAATCTGTAATAAATTCAATGTCAATTCATTAAGTGTATTCGTAACAGGATATAACTTGTTTACATGGACTAACTATACAGGACAGGACCCTGAAGTATCTGTTAAAGACAATCTAGCAATAGATACAGCTACCACTCCTGTCTCCAAGAGATTTTCTTTCGGTTTAAATATGAGTTTCTAATACTATTCAGATATGAAAAAGATATTAATATGTTTATTCGCTTTCGGGAGCCTACTTTGCGGCAGTTGTAGTGACTGGCTTGAAGTTTATCCTAAAAATGAGCAGATAACAGCTAATTATTGGAAAGCAAAAGAAGATGTAGAAGCTGTTTTAGCTTCAGGATATTCCTCTTTACGTGCCTGTACCCGTACACTGGTTGATTGGGGAGAACTGCGAGGTGCTTCTATCTACGCCTACAGTGATACTAAAAAACAAAAATTACAGAACTTCCAGATTACAGCTTCTGATGCCTTATGCAGTTGGGCCTCCATATACAACATACTGAATATGGCCAATTCTGTAATAAAATATGCACCGGAGGTACAAGCTAAAGACAAGACCTATTTGCAAGTCACGATGAACTCGCATTTATCCGAAGCCTATTTCTTACGCGGTCTGTGTCATTTCTATTTAGTTCGTAACTTTAAGGAAGCTCCTATTGTAACAGAACCTTATGTAGACGATTCCGCTCCTTACGATATCGCTAAATCTTCAGAAGAAGACATAATCGCCCAGATTAAGTCAGATATTCAAACTGCACTGGATACCGGAGCAGCTAAAGAGTTTTTTGAAGATGACAAATGGGAAGGTGCCAGCAAAGGACGTGCTACCAAATGGGCACTGTATGCCCTGATGGCAGATGTTTGCTTGTGGAGTGAAGATTATGACGGCTGTATAGAATATGCCAATCAGCTGATTAACGCTACAGCTTCACGCCGTCCGGTATTCATGGCTGTTCCCGAACAGTGGATCACCATCTTTACCCAAGGAAACAGTAACGAATCCATCTTTGAGATAAATTGGGACGAAAAGAACTTCGCTCAGCAGGAAGAAAATAAAGGCACCTCACCTTCTTATTACTTCACACTCAGCGCTACCGCTCCATACTTATATACAGAAGCAATGTGCGAAGATTTATATAATGAGAACATTGAGAATGGTGCCGGTGACCTCACCGCTTCCGTACGTGCAAAGTGGGGAGCTTATGCAGACTTGGACGCCACAGGAACAGCCGATAAAAAACAATATTGCATCTGGAAGTACAAAGGATCAGAATATCAGGATTTAAGTCAGGTACGCCCGAACGACGATGCCAACTACATCATTTATCGTATGACCGAAATATTATTAATGAAAGCAGAAGCATTGATCTGGAAAGGTGCTGCCAATTACGAAGAAGCATTGGAAATTATCAATAAAGTGCGTAACCGTGCCCGGCTCAAAGATCTGGACTTGACAGCAGAATCTGTAACAGAAGAAGAGATGTTGCAAGCTGTACTACATGAACGTAATATAGAATTTGCCGCAGAGGGGAAAAGATGGTATGACTTAGTCCGCTTCGGCAAAACGAAAAATTACAGATATAAAGATTCATTCATTGAAACGATTGTAACATACAATTCAACCGCCAACGTTTCTTGGATACGTTCCGTATTGAGCAATGAATATGCTTGGTATCTGCCAATCAATCAGAGTGAAATTGATTCTAATTTATTGTTAGTTCAAAACCCGTATTATGCAGGTGTAACCGATTAATTATATTACTATGAAGAATTTGATTAGAATTTGTATATTGATCATTGTCGCTGCCGTTTATTCCTGCGACGATCCTTATAAGGATGAAACTTTTGCAGTGTACAACATGCAACCTATTTCATCTTACCTGAGTACCCGTCCTGATGATTTTTCGGAATGGATCAAGGTGATGAAATATGCCGATATGTACAATGCAGTGAATCAAGCAACTGCCAAGTTAACGCTGTTCGCTCCCACCAATCAGGCGATGGAAGCTTTTTATCAGGAAAAGAAAGTCTCCTCAGTAGAAGAACTGGGAAAAGTCTATGTAAGACAGCTGGTACAATACCATCTGGTAAATGACACGATCACATTGGAAGAATTCTCCAAAGGCGGAGAGCTGGAAGACAAGACGCTGTCCAATGATATACTGGAAGTAACCTTTAATGCAGACGATGCCTCCGAAGGGGGATTCAACTCCATGTATATGAATGGAGAAGCCCATGTGAAGGAACTGGCTATACATACTTCCAATGGTTTTGTTTATGTATTGGACGATGTCATGCGCCCGATGGTCGAAAGTGTCTATCAGAAATTTTTCGAGAACAATAAGAATAATATTCTTGCAGAAGCCTTGAAACGAACCGGATGGCACGATACATTGAATATAATTGCCGATACCATCACGATGCCCGATGGCACCAAACAGGAAGTACGCCGGAATTATACCATATTGGGAGTACCCGATGATGTTTTCCAGCGTGAAGGGATTTCTTCCTGTGACGACCTGGTGAAGAAACTGGGAGCCGGAGAAGACTATGAAAATAAGAACAATGCGTTGAACCGCTATGCAGCTTATCATATCCTGAACGGACGTTATAAAGTAGACAATCTGAAGAAATTTGACGTAGATACAGTAGCAACTTGTAAGATATGGGGAACTGCCTGCGAAAATGCAGCAATCAAAATATCCAAAGAAGCAGATGGCAACTATTACCTGAATTACGATGGTGGCAGTGAAATGAAAGCTGTTTTCCGTGAAAGTGATTGCGACTATCAGACCAAGAACGGTTATATACAGCAACTGGAAGGCTTACTTCCTGTTTGCAAAGACCTTAAACCATTTATTCTTTACTGGGATTTGGCCGATTATCCGGAAGTAGCCAACTATATCGGTTCCAACGGAGCAGACGGTCAGATTTTCCAGCAAGAGATAGATGCAAAGACGGAACCGTCGACAGAACTGAAAGATGCAAAACTATCATGCTATGAATATAAAGTAGGTTCTCAAGGAATGCCTGAAAGTAATTTTGGCAATTTAGCCTATAGAACCCTGCGCAGTAATTCAAACTATGATAACCAAGATAAAACCAGAAGATTCCTGCATGGTGATTTACTGACTGTTTCATTGGGGTATAAAGGATGGGTAGAAATGAAGTCTCCTGTTATGATTCCCGGAAAATATAAAGTGACTTTACGCTATTTTTACGCAAACAGTATGAAGAATTTCCGTTCCTACGGTAGTGGAAGTAACGGAGGGCAAATAGATGTCGAATTCACTGAAATGGAGAAAGCCGGTTCCGTATCACGTCTTTTATATTCCAGTCTTCCGGACGACAAAGATGCTAATGGTAATTATTTGGTAACTATGGGGCTATTTGACACCGTTCTATACGATGTTGTAGAAATCCCTGATATGAAGGAATATACAATGAGAATCACTTTGAATGATCCGGCAGCCAGTATTTCAAAAGACTTCCGTATCCAAGTTGATTATATTTTGTTTGAACCAATAAATTGAATCAGATTATGAAAGCATATAAATATATCTTATCCGCTGCAATCATATGGGGAGGATTGATGTCTTCCTGTACGGACGAATGGGATAACCATTACAATAAACAGGCAGCTATCATCAACAATGAAGAAATGACTATTGTCGATGCGCCGGCCATTGAATATTTAGAGTCACAGCAGTCATACAGCTCCATATGCAATTTATTCAAAGAGACAGGAGTCTTTAAGGAGATGGAAGCTGCCGGAGTATCTTACACTCTTTTTGTGGTTGACAATGCACTCATGACCGCAACGAAAAGTTCGGATGACGGCATAGACGAAGAGAAAGTTTATATGGCAAAAAGCCATATAACGACCGCCTCCCTTTCACCTAATACCATCGAAGACGGTCAGCGTCTGATGATGTGGAACGGAAAATATGTGATGATCAACAAGATGGTATCAGAAGATAGCGGATCACAAGAAATTATTTTCAACAGTAACTGTAAAGTTAAAAAAGTAGTGAAGGTAAACAATGGATATGTTTATGAATTAGACAATGTCATTGTTACTCCTAAATCTTTGCTGGAAACTCTGGAAGGATTATCAGACGAATATTCCATCTTTAAAAATGCGGTTCTTTCAAGAAACATAAAGATCTTTGATAAGAATAACAGCCTTAGCATTGGAGTAGATGAATCCGGTAATACGGTTTATGATTCTGTCTTTACGGTGAAGAACCCTTATTTCCTGGATAAAGGCTTGGATTTGGCATCTGAAAGCAAAAAGATAACAATGCTTATTCCATCTGACGAATTGATCAAGAAAGCATTGGATGAAGGGAAAGCGAAACTTAAAAAGTGGAACTTGGAGCGTCCGGATTCAATTTTGGAAAACTGGTGTTTTCAGGCCATGTTTTTCAAAGATGTGGAATATGACGCCGAAGCTTTCGGCAATCCGCAAAAACCGGACTTGACTTCCGCTTTTGGTAAACAGTGGAGAACTACAGTCAATAAGGTAGACCTCGATAATCCTGTGAGAATGAGCAATGGTATAGCTTATTATGTCACTTCTCTGAAACTGCCACAAAAAGACGTGCTGATATGGCGTTTTAAGGATCTTTTCAAATGGTTCAAATACATGAGCCAGGATGATAAGGACAAATATTTTGCATGTACCAACTTAGCTCCGTACGGAACCGGCGGACCTACACGTACCGATGTTAAAGCATGGACTCCGGGATACGGATGGCCGGAAATCAGTAATGAATATGTATGGTTTGTACGTCAGGATGCAAATAATCTGGAGACAATTCTGGATTTCACCGCCTTCAAATTTGATTTGCACAGCGACAATACGTATGATGCCGAACCTTACATCATTCCTCCCGGCGAATATACTTTCCATTTTGGTGTCGGCAAAAATGCGAACATGAAAAATGATTGTGATATTTATATTAATGATAAGCTGGTGGGAACAATAGTCAGGTCCAAATGGAGCAGCTATAGTAATGACCGAGGTGGCGGAGGTGCACCGGAGTTCTACCCATCCAGTCTGAACAATAAATATGACAGAGACGGTGGAGAAGTCGGTGTCTTTACAATCGAAGGAGATGAACCTGTGGAACTTCATCTGAAGTTCGTGGCAAGGCACAATGGAGGAACAGCCTTTACTCCGAACCATTGGTGCATCCGCCCGACTGCAAACTGTTATTAATCTAGATAAGGAACGATATGAAAAATATAAAAAGAATACTTGCGGTTGCATTGCCATTGTTGTTTGCAACTTGCATGTACGGACAGAAAAACTACAAACTGACAGGTAAGATCATCTCTGCCACTAATAAACCTATAGCAGATGCTGTAGTGTCTGTACAAGATACCTTGAATGCGACTACCAAAGCCGATGGAGAGTTCACTTTTAAATTAAGAGACAAATCCGGAGTGATATCGGTTTGGGCACCCGGTTACCTTCCCGTTCGGCAGTTGCTGAACGGAAGAACGGAAGTGGTGATCATGATGATTTCAGACAACCAGTATAAGCACAACGAGCAAGTTGTATTGCCCTTCCGGGGAGATAATACGGAAATTTCCGATTATACTACTGCAACAAATATTACCAAAAAAGATTTTCTTTTGGGAAGCTCTAAGATTGACCGGGCTTTGGCAGGACAAGTAGCAGGCTTACAAGTAAAACGCGGCAGTGGTATGCCGGGTGAAGGCAGTTATTATAACCTCCGGGGTATCCGTTCACTGACAGGTGACAATGCGCCATTGATCGTAGTCAATGGTGTACCTTACTTGCCGGACAAAAACGAATCACCGATAATCGGAGGTCTGACCCGTGATATTTTTCAGGCATACAATATTAATGATATTCAGAACATTACAGTGCTGAAAGGTGCGGAAGCCGCTATGTATGGTTCAATGGGATCGAACGGAGTTATTCTGATCCAGACAGATGGTGCCAGCTCCAACGATATGGAAACGAAGGTAAGCTACTACGGACAGTATGGCGTTACCTGGAGTGACAAACGCATTCCTTTGTTGGCCGGGAAAGATTATTTGAACTATCTGACGGATGCAGGTATGACATATTATAGTGATATGGATAAATTCTATAGCAACTTTCCTTTCCTGAAGGACCCTAATAATCCATTATACCTCAACACCTATAATAATCAGACTGACTGGCAGGATTTGATGTACAATACCGGTTATGCGACAGATCACCTTTTCCGCGTGGAAGGTGGTGACGAAATCGCAAAATATGACCTTTCGTTAGGTTATTCCAAAGAAAACGGTTTATATGAAAGCACCAGTACAGAACGTTTCCATACTCAGTTGAATGGTAATATCCTCGTAAGCAAGAAAGTGGATATCTTTGCTACCATCGGATTTGCTTATATGAACGGCCATTTCCAGGAACAAGGCATGAACATCAAGACCAACCCGATTCTGGCAGCTTATGCGCAATCACCGGTACTCAGTCCATACAACAAGGATAAAGACGGAAATATATTAAGTACTTATTCACCTTACTATTTCGGTAAATGTACCACCATGGATTTTGCGATAAGCAATCCATTAGCTATCGTCAATACCTTAGACGCACATAATCGTCAATACGATTTAAATCTGAGAGCAGGTGTAAACTATACCCCGCTACCGGGACTGGTATTCACAGGAATGATAGGAATGTACTACAATTATGACAATGAAGCTATGTTTATCCCCGGATTGACAGACAAAACCATCGTTCCGATATCCGACACTTATGGTACAGCCAACAACATGGTTCGTTCCGGTGTGGGCGAAACCAGCAACCTGTATCTGAATCTGAATGCACGTTATTCAAAAATGTTCAATCGCATTCACCAGTTGAATGCAATCGCCGGTGCACAGATTCTGACAACCAAGAACGAATTCGATGTGGGTGAAGGACGTAACACAGACAATGACTTTTATCAGACACTGGGTAACACACAGGCTGACGGACGCCGTTTCTACGGTTATGTTAACAAATGGAACTGGATGAGCTATTACGGACATGCTGATTATACCTACAATAATCTGGTACAGGCTTCTGTCAATGTATCAGTAGACGGAGCCTCATCTACAGGTACAAGCGCCAACCGGTTCTATGTATATCCGTCGGTAGGATTAGTCTGGCTGGGCAAGGGCTGGAAACCTCTGCAAAATTCAGAATGGATCAACAAGCTAAATATACGCGCTGAATATGGTCTGACCGGTAACACCCGCTTTGCAAGCAATATGGGTACGTTCTACTATTCATCAGCCGCTTATCAGGATATTTCCGCCATTGCACGTGTCAATGTACCGAACACTCATTTAAAGCCGGAAAAGAATGCTTCTCTCAATTTGGGACTGGATCTGTCATTGTTCCGCAACCGCTTAAATGTGAGTTTCGATTATTACAATAACAAGATCAGTGATATGATCTGTATGCAACCGACATCATCTATATACGGTTCCGCACCTTATTATGCGAATGTCGGTAAGATGGATAACAAGGGAGTTGAACTCTCCGTACAAGCCTCATTGGTTCGTACCCGTGATTTCGAATGGATTATAGGTGGTAATATCGCCCATTACGATGATAAAATCACTTCTTTGGGTGGTGAAGAAAGAATCATCAATGGCAACTGGATCACAGAAGTCGGAAAGTCGCCTTATCAGTTCTACGGCTATCAGGTAGCAGGCGTGTTCTCCACTCAGGCAGAAGCTGATGCGGCCAGTCTGATGGCAGACAACGGTAACTATTTCCGAGGCGGGGATATGCATTATGTAGACCAGAACGGAGACCATAGAATTGACAGCAAAGACCGTGTAGCTTTGGGAAGTGCAGCTCCCGATTTCTTCGGAGGCTTCTATACTCAGTTCAAATACAAAGGATTCGCACTCGGTGCTGAGTTCAGCTACTCCAAAGGCAACATGGCCTACAATGCCGTACGCAATCAACTGGAAGGTATGAATACATTAGGCAACCAAAGTATCGCCGTATTGAATCGCTGGTCTTTGGACGGACAAGTGACCAATATGCCACGTGTACAGCACAACGACCCTTATCGCAGTACTTCATTCTCTGAAAGATGGCTGGAAGATGCTTCTTATCTCCGCATGAAAAGCGTGACTTTGAGCTATAGTTTTGACAAGACCGTACTTAATTTCTTCCGTTCAGGCACATTGTATGTATCAGGCGAGAACCTTTTGACAGCAACAAAATACCTGGGACTGGACCCGGAATTCTCTTACTCGTACGGCGAAACATCTCAAGGACTGGATTATGCAAAGATGGTACAACCGAAATCTGTAAAATTTGGTGTTAATTTGAAATTCTAACGACAATGAAAAAGAATATACTATTAAAAAGCATGTTGTGTGGTATAGCCATGATGGGTCTTAGTGCCTGCTCCGATTTCTTTGAACCGGAGAACAACACAATGCTGAAAGGAGATGACTATATAAAAGAAGCCAGCGAAATGTATGCAGGCTTTCTGGGAGTCGCAACGAAGATGCAGGCTATTGGCGACAAAGCCATTTATCTGACTGATTCCCGGGCTGAAATGCTGATCCCTACCGACAGAGATGTCGACATGTATGCACTGTCCAATTATGAATCGGATCTGACAGGCAACACATATGCCGATCCGGCCAAATACTATGATTTGATCATCTCATGCAACGATTACCTGCAGAAAATCTACGAATTCAAGCAGGCACATTTGTACAGCATCGACATGGAGCACTACAAAGGATTGGTTGCCAGCACTGTAAGAGTAAAAGCATGGGTCTATTTCACAATGGCGAAAATCTATAATGAAGTAGTCTGGTTTGATGATCCCATGTACGAAATGAAAGATTATTCCCAATACCCCAAACTGAATTTAGACCAGACAATAGCCAAATGTGTGGAATATCTGAAGACAGGTTTTGACGGAATCGACGGAAATCATACTATGCCATGGACAGAATGGATCGCCTCAGACAGTTCACTTTCAGCAGGTGACTACACATTTTGGGATCTTATGACTCCGGAGTATTTTGCACTGTCTGCCGAACTCGCTTTGTGGCAGGGAAGATGGCAAGATGTGGTGGACCTGGTTCTGCCTAAAATGAATGAAGCATTCGCCTCCTCTTCTACTTATACCAAATGGATGTGCCAATCTAACTACCACAACGCATATTCGAAAATATTCAGAGGAGATAATCCTTACGGATCGGCAACTGTTTCGGTAATCACTTATGAGTACAAGAAAAACCAGACGAATGCAACCAAGCAGAATCTTTACTCCGCTCCTATTCTGAGACCATCAGAATTGGGTATAGCCCGGTATTCTGACAAAGACTTTAACCCGAATGCTTTTACTTCGGAAGATTCTCGTGACGGACGGTTCAATTCTCATTTCAGCCAAGACTCATATGGAAACTGGAGAATGCAGAAATGGAGCTATGCTGCCGATAACTTTATTTACATTTATCGCAATGTGGAACTTTATTTCATGCTGATCGAAGCATTCAACCACCTTCCCGAACGTTCGGAAGAGAGATATGTATTGATGAACGAAGGAGTGAGCAGCTATTATCCGGACGGAGGAGTCACTTATCCCGGATTCACCAATGACTGGACACGTGTAGGCGGTGCCGTTACACATACCTATGCGGATACCGGTATCCGTGGCACATGGGGAGCATCTGATACAAGTAAAGGTCTACTATGCCGTGACATGAAAAAGGAACCGGGCAACGAGCGTCATAATGACATCGAACTCCTGAAAGAAATCTGTCTGGAGATGCCCTGTGAAGGTAAAACCCTTCCGGTAATGATACGTATGGCAAAACGTTACAATGACCCCACTATCATCTCAGATTTAGTTTGTTCCAAATACAGCGAAGAAAATGCAGCAATAGCCGCAAAAGTACGTGCAAAGATTGAAAGTGGCGACTACTTCGTCCATTGGGATATCGACAGCACCTCTTCTACTCATTAATTAAAATTCAGCTATTGTCAGTTGATACTTTTCCCGGAAAAGCATCAACTGACAATAGTCTCTATAAAGCAAGCTGACTACAAGAATCTAATACAAACACCGGAAGCAGTCAGAGAGAAGACGAACACTAATACGATTGAAATATGAGAAAATCAGCTGTTTTACTATTACTGACACATTTATTAGTGTTGCCTTTAGTTGCCCAATCCCAACCGGCAAAAGTCTTGTCTGACTATATAAAAGAAATCAACCAATTCAACAAACGCAATCCTCAGGAAAAAGTATACCTTCATTTTGATAATACCGGCTACTTTCTGGGCGATACCATCTGGTTCAAAGCATATACCGTTTTAGCTGAGCAACACCGCTTCAGCCCACTAAGCAAAGTACTGCATGTTGAACTTCTGACCCCACAGGGAGAAGTGATAGCCAACCGAAAACTCATGATAGAGAACGGTCAATGTCATGGTGAATTTCCACTGAAAAGGATTTACCGGAGTGGTTTTTATGAGGTTCGTGCGTACACACGAAGTATGCTAAACTTTGGAGACGACTGTATATTCTCCCGCGTTTTCCCTGTTTATGATGAACCGGAAACGGACGGTAACTATGCAGAAAAAGCAATGGACAGCGGCTTTGGAGTGAAGAACGAACGCAAAAAAGAAAAGAAAGGAGGAAAAGTAAATCTGGCTTTCTTCCCGGAAGGCGGCAATGCAGTAGTCGGAATCGCTTCCCGTATCGGCTTTAAAGCATGGGGAGCAAAAGGAGAAGACCTCCAAATAACAGGTGCCGTCTACAATTCATCAGGCAATTCAGTTTCCTTCCTTTCGACCTATCATCAAGGTATGGGATTCTTTGAACTATTGCCGGAAACAACCTCTTACAAAGTAATAGTCGAACATGAAGGCAAACAATATGACTTTAATTTTTCAGATATCCTCCCGGCAGGATACGTGATGCGTATCAATGATACGAACGAAGAATCATACCAGATAGAGATATCCAAATCCCCCGTCCCCCCCCCGTGACACCATAGCGGTATCCGTATCTTGTCGTGGCACAGTCTATGCAGTAGAAGCCATGAGGCTGGCAGACGCCCCCCTACGTTTTCCGGTTACCCAAATCCCGCCTTCCGGCAGGTTGCATACAGTTTACATTATATGATAAAAAAGGAAATATCCTTGCCGAACGGCTGTCGTTCAACACTCGTCCTTTAACGTATTACCGGCTATCTGCTCAAACAGAGAAACAGGCTTATGTACCTCTCAAAAAGGTAAACATGTCGCTTTCCTTGAACGATTCCATCGGAAATCCCGTTGAAAGTTCCTTTTCTCTTTCTGTACGCGATGCCGGTACGGAGATTTACACTTCGTATCAGGATAACATATTAACCGATCTGTTACTTTCTTCCGATATAAAAGGATATGTGGCCAATCCTATGCAATATTTTGAGAAAGACGACCGTGCCACCCGCATGAAGCTGGATTTACTGATGATGGTTCAGGGGTGGTGTCGCTATGACTGGCAGACGATGGCAGATGTATCACCTTTCAGGTAAAACATTATATTGAACAAGCTCTTCCGATAAACGGTAAAATAATGGAGCTACTGAGGAACAAGTCAAAAGCATACGCAGATGTCATCTTCTGGATGAATAAAGATAATGCAAGTTTTCACAGTCACTGCAAAACAGATGCTGGCGGGCGTTTCTACTTTATGTTACCGGATAGTGTCAAACTTGAAGGGAAATGGCAACTCAGCCTGTCCGTCACAGAAAAGAAAAAGCTAAAGCATTGCCGGATCATGCTGGACCGCCACTTCAGTCCTGTTCCACGCAGCTACTCCTACCCCGATTTACTGGTGAAAGATACGGTTACAGTGCTCTCTGACGAGTTTGAGGATAGCTTAAAACAATCTTTTGTTGATGAGATGCAATATCTGCCGCAGGTTATCATTAAAAAGCAGCGAATAAGAAAGGAAATATCTCCGGAATTTGTTTATGATGTGGAAAAGGATGTCAACAAACTAATGGACTCGGGAAAAAATTATCCCGGTACTTTAGGAGAATATATGGAGAACAATATACCCCACCTTAGAAAAGATAGTGCAGACGGTCCTTATCAATATGCCGGCAAAGACATTGTTTACTTCTTCGATATCCAAAAAGGATCAACACGCTACCCTGCAAGGGGGCTACCACCAGAACAGATGCCCATTGAGAATATCCGGCAAATAACTCTTTATGATCAGTATGCACAACTGTGGGCTGTCAAGAAAATCAAAGAAGAGGGAATAGAAGCCGCATCTCCGTCTGATATAGACTTGCCAACAGTAGCTTCACTACTCCACACCCCTGTCATCATCATGGTCCATCCATACAATGACGGTTTACACGACGGTTATCAGAAAGGAATCCGCCACACTTTTTATGATGGTTATTCTCAGGTGAAAAGGTTCTATCACATAGATCATAGCAATAGTGTACCCGGTGACATTGATTTTCGCCGTACCCTGTATTGGAATCCGGAAGTAAAAACCGACAGTCAAGGCAAAGCGCAAATTAGTTTCTATAATAATACTACGTGCAGGCGGATGAAGGTCAGTGCGGAAGGACTGAGTGACAGTGGGATACCAATTATAACAAAAGAGTAAAGAGACTCATGCTAAATAAACATTTAGTTATCATATTATATTTCATCATCAGAATTCCTTTTTCTCTATGCGCATCCCCAATATCACAAGATGAAAAGGAAACTGATTCACTTTATCAAAACATATCACTTTTTTCCGCCCTCCATCCGCAGGAAAAAGTCTATCTACACTTCGACAACACTTCCTATTTCATGAAGGAATCAATTTGGTATAAAGCTCATATAGTGAATGCCGAAACTCTAATTCCAGAAGTGAAAAGCAAAGTGCTTTATGTTGACCTATTAAGCCAAGAAGGAATTCTGGTGAAACGTAACAGGCATTATATAGAAGAAGGAATGTGTTCAGGAAACTTCTATCTTCCGGACACCTTAAATGCCGGATATTATGAAGTGCGCGCATACACAGCCTGGATGCTGAATTTCGGAAGGATAACAAGCCCGCTTCTTATCGAGAATTTCCTGCACAAAGACGGAAGTATCTTAAGTGATTTTAAAAATGTAGAAAAACGTACGAGTGAAGTTCCTTCTATTTTTTCTCGCGTACTTCCCGTATACAATGCCATAGAAAATGAAGAATACCCAACCAAACAAATGCGGACACGCCCACGTATTAACAGATCATCTCCAAAGGAAGAGAAACAGCGTATTAAAGTTGGTTTTTATCCTGAAGGCGGACATCTGATCGAAGAAATTGATAATAGAATTGCCTTTGAATTACGTGATAAGGAAGAGAAAATAATCGCTCCCAAATACATACTCATAGAAACCAACAATTATAAAGTTCTGGATACACTACAAGTAGTACACAACGGACGGGGAACCTTCAATATCAATCACCTCCATTGGGAAATAGGATTAAAAAATTGCCACTTAACAATTTCCGATCAAAACCAAATATATGAATATCCTTTGCCCACACCTGAGAAAGCAGGAGTAGCCTTGCAGGCTGATATAAATGAGAATCAGATAAATATCCAAATTCTTTCCAAAAATATCACATCTCCCTTGTTTATAACTTTGCAACAAGGAGGAAAACCTGTCCATTACCAGTCACTCGGTATCAAGGACCGTTTCCAACTATGCTTCAACACTGATTCTCTTCAACAAGGCGTACACCAGCTAACAGTCTTTGATCGTGCAGGACATATCTTTGCAGATCGATTATTCTTTGTCAGAAAACAAGAAACAGTGTCCATCACTTTACATGATCACGCTATAAAAGACAACCACCAACCATACCATCCTGAAAAATATTCATTCAAAATACAAGACAGGAATGGTAAAAGTCTTCCGGAAACATCATTTTCCGTAGCAGTCAGAGATAATGATATGGAAGATTTACACTACAGCCAAGGAAATATTCTCACGAATCTGCTATTGTCTTCAGAAATACGAGGTTTTATACAGTCACCGGAATATTATTTCGAATCTCAAGACCTGCATCACCGCAAAGCCCTGGATTTATTAATGATGATTCAGGGATGGAGACGATATGACTGGCAAACCATGGCAGGAGTAAAAACATTCAAACCACACTATCCGATAGAACAGAAACTACAAGTAAAAGGAACTGTCTATAAAAGAAGAAGTTCAAGCGGCGAACTAAAGAAATGGAACAAAGAAGTTTTTGTTCGTTGTCAAATATGCTATCCTGACGGCTATACCTATGATGCAGTTCAGCAAACTAAAAATGGTGACTTCTCCTTCGATGTAGTTCAAATCTATGGTAAACATACCATGTTCATTCAAGCATACAAAAATAAAGACAAAATAAGAAAAGAACTGGATTATCACAAGCGAGGAGATTCCTTTTTCTATGACCACTATGTTTGCAAAGACCGTGTATTTTCTCCGCTGCCTAAACAATATAATTATTATGAAACACATGAGAAGGAATTATCGACATTTTCTTTTCTCGAACAATCCATTGACCAGGTTACTATTAAAGACAGAGGCAAAATTAAGATAGATTTCACAAAACCTGATTTTTGTTATGACTTTATTGAAGCAATAGACTATATCAATGATTTTGGATACGAATTCAACAGATCCACATTTACAATACCTCTTTACATTACAGAACTTGTTTCACCATTAAAGGGTATATTGTCGGGAACTACTCATATTTGCAGTGGAAACGGTGAAGATATTGAGCAATACTATCCCGATTCTCACTTATCATCCTCAGACAAAATTAGAAGAAGGGATATACTTAGTTTTAAAAGATTGAAAACGATATGTGGCTATTTTGATATCAGGGACCGTTCACGTCTCATAGGCAAAACAGAAGCCCACTCCGGTAAATGGGATTTTTATATAAACTACACACAACGGTCAAAAAAAGAATATCTTCCCAACATGGTAGGCGACCGTTGCTACTTCTATGGATATGCACCACCCGTACAATTCTATTCACCGGATTACAGTATGCAACTACCGGATAAACCGGATCACAGGCGTACCTTATATTGGAATCCGGATATTAAAACGGATAAGAATGGAAATGCATCTATACAGTTTTACAACAACGCTACATGCAAAAAGATGATTATTTCAGCAGAAGGAATAACAAAGGATGGACAACCTTTTTATTTGAATACAGCGAAATAAGAAACAGTAATGCAACTGTTTGTTCCAGTATATTAATAAGCTAATCTATGCAATAAAGAAAATTGACTTAAAATAAATATAGTGGAGCTTATCAATGCACCAAGAGAGGCATACTCTTATAAAATTTCGCTACTATTCTTATTATCACTTGTCACTTTTCATCCCAACCACCTTTAAATCAACAAGTAACGAGTGACAATAGCCGGTGATAATAAGGTGACAATAGAAGATTTCAACTTTCTATTGTCACCTTTCTCCCCTGCTCTTTTATAGTTTGGCAACCAGATACACCGTCCCCTTATTCGTATGTTTGCAGGGAATCTTCTCCTTCTGAAGCAGCCTTCCGAAATGGTACGCCTTCCCCGAAGACAATGTGATAGTCGTTCTTTTCTGTAGATAATCCAAAATCTCTACCGGAGACAAGTACTCCCCTTCCCCATCCTCTTTGGCAGCTTTGAAGTAGTGATAGAACAACTGAATAGCCGGCGGAGTCTGTTCAAACTCCCGGTTAGCCTGTGTCAGGATAGCCTCATCCTTATCATCAAACCAGTATCGTTCGCCATGATAAATTTCGTACATCGCCTGCGCATACAATTGCTGATAATCGATAGGACGTGCCGTATCGATCGTATCCTTTACTTCAATGCAAATAAAACGGCGGCTGCCGGAAGGATCGGTCAACAAGTCCTTTTGATTGCTTGTTGCAATAAATGAAGCATAACGCTGCAACTCCTGCACCGAACTTCCATGCGGCTTACGAAGATTGACTACCGGCTTTTGCAGAATATGCTTCAAGAAGCCTTGCTGAGTCAAAGTCACCTGATCGAACTCATCAATATTGATCAGCGCAAAACGATTCAGATACATTTCCGCATCCCGTTTGCGGCTGAAATCAATACTATCCGTATAATAACCCCGAAGCTCAGGCGGTATCAAGTCCCGGCAAAATGTGGATTTACGTGTTCCTTGTGCACCGACCAGCAATGGTGAAGTACTGTTCGCATGCTGTTTGTCAAATCCTCTCCAATGCGCCACCATGTTCAGAAACCAACGGTGGAAAAGCATTGTCCAGTGTGGATTGTCACAAGGAACCCGACCTGCCAACTCCGCAATACGGTCCTTCTGGTCCCAATTAGGAAGATGGAAGATAAACTCTTCCAACGGGTTGTAGACAGGGACACGGTTGGAATGCAAGTAACGGTCCACATCCCGGTCCCACACTGCGATTCCTTCACTTTGCGCATCCAGCAAAATACTGTTCTGTGCTCTCTTGTCCAACGGACGGAAACGGAAATAAAACGAACAGCGCTCCCTGTATTCCACTTCACTCATCTGAGTATTGTAGCGAAACTCATAACGCCGGTTCATAAATTCTTCGGTCTGCATATTGAGATACTGCTCTTTTGTCAGACCGCCTTTCTTTCCGAACCCCTTGCATTCCTGATACACATTCCCTATCATCTCACGAACCAGCACCGACTGCCCGGAATCATAATACCGATGTATGGTCCGCCTGACCACCTCTTCTTCGGGAATACCGGAAAGAAAGCAGTTCTCCGCCAGCCTTACAACCATCGGTTGCAAATCATCATTCCGCCTCCATCCTTCCTCCATCGACTGAAAAGTTTTCCGCAAGGCAGCCTCATACATCAGTGCCAGCGCATCTTCTGCCGCATATCCCGGAACAGCGCGGTTCAATGGGGATTTTTCCGTCACTGTTCGCTCCCGATAAGTCATCTCCTTAGGCATCCCAAACGGTTGAGAAAGATAAAAAGGCACGGCGTTCTTCCGATAGAAAGGTGCCGGATCATAACTCAGCCGTGAATACTGCTCCAAAAGCGGCTCTTTCAACTGGATATCGAAAGGGATCTGCGGCTGATAACATTTCACAGCCAAACGATAAGCATGTGCCTGAAACAGTTCCGCTTCTTCCTGTGTTTGCGGCAATGTTCCGTCCGGACGGGTAAAAAGCGTCCATATCTTGACTGAATTTCCACTCGACCCCATATAGGCAAACATCGTTTGTGGCAAGTCTGCCGCTTTTTTCTTGACCAATTCCACCTCTACCTTTCCAGCCAACGGGCCAACGGTCAATTCAACGATACCATTATAAACTTTCATCCGTCTCACGCCATTGACACGCCCGAAAACGGCAGCGGGCATTATTTTAGGAAGCTTTCCGGCAAAGCTGCAAGGCTCTCCGGGCAAAACAAAATGCAGGGCTTGGCGTAGTCCGGTCACCGGGCGAGTCTTCGTCTCTGTTTTTATCTTCTCCATCAACAAGTCAAAATCTAATACACTCAGTGCTTCAGCGTCTTCTTTTTCCCTGATTTGTGTGATCTTCATTTATTTTCTAAATTATTTATATATATCCTTCAAAGATAGGCATAAAAAGAAGAGGATGCAACCTTTTCAACAGTTATTATTTGAAGTATATCCATTCCTTTTCAACTTTGTCTGACGTACTGGAAATAACGGTAAATAAAACGTTCATTAACTTGTTTCGAACGTTAGATTAATGTATCTTTGCAGTGATAAGAAATCGTTTTACGTACATGGTCCCATCGACTCACGTACGTGATCCTTCGGGTTCACGTATGTAGTCCGAACGGTTCACATACGTGGAACGAAAACGTGCAACTAACAAAATATATTAGTCGAGCCTTGCCTGCATGTTAAGGTTACTAGTCTTTGTCTTAATACACGCGGTATCAATTAAGTAACACAGGGCATTAACCAACAAAAAACAAGTAACGCTATGGCAGCAGATTATGACTTTCGGAGAAAACCGAATGAGAAAGGAGATGAAGAGCTCCAACCATTATATCCTCGTATTGTATCTAAAGGTACCATTGATTGCAAACGACTGTTTCGTGAAATATCCGAAGCGTCCACCTTTACCGAAGGTGACTTGGCAGGTATCATGGTATCTCTTCAAGAAAAAGTATCTTACTATCTGAGTGAAGGGTATCACGTGAAATTAGGAGAAATCGGATATTTCTCCGCAAGCTTGAAAGCACGTCCGGTTATGGATAAGAAAGAAATCCGTTCTGTCTCTATTTCTTTTGACAATGTCAATTTCAGAGCTACGAAGTGGTTTCGCCGACGAAGTTCGGGCACGGTGACCCGTGCCAAATTCGGATTTCAGGAATCATCAGATATGTCGGAAGAGACACGCCGCCTGCGTCTTGAAGCATTCTTAGCTAAAAACCATTTCATCACCCGTAGGGAATACAGCGGATTAACAGGTTTATTGAAAGGAAAAGCACAGCGGGAACTGAATCTTCTGGTAGAAAACGGAGTTCTTAACACTCGTGGGTATGGTAATCGGATTATATACTTAAAATCTGAAAATCAGCCTATTAAATAAGAAAAGTATAAAACAGAGGTGATAATAGAAATGCTTGAAAATTCTATTATCACCTTATTATCACTTCCTATTATCACTTTTTATTTATCATTCTCACCTGATTACTAAACATTTATCTATCACAAGTGATAAGTGACAATAGAAAGAGACTTTTTTTCTATATGGGATTGTATTCAGTAAGTAATATTGTTTTTCTCACAATGAATCATCTATTCACCTACTTTCTGTTTCAAACGGAAAGTGGACAACACCTTCTTGCCGGAAGAAATAGTCACAAGGAAATCATAGTCTTCGGCTTTCTCAAAATTAGCCTTAGTCACAAACCGTACATCTGTTTTTTCATACGGTGTCAGAGGCGGCACTGTAGCAGAAGCTACTTTTATCATCTTACCATCCTTCTTATATTCGATCTTTACCGAAGCCTTCTGTGAGCTGACCTGTCCAAAGTTCTGCACTTCAATATTTCCTTCCCAGCCTTTATCCGATTGGACAAAAACAGGTGCACGTGCCGACAGGATCGGTTCAATATAATCAATGTAAGGTAAACGCGCATACCCATACAGCATTTTTCCGTTCTTATATTTCCCTATCAGTTTCGGAGCAAATTCATCTTCAGTCATTCCGTTTCCTTTTCCATCGAAAGTCACGATCAGATCATTACCATCTGTTTCCGTTTTCAGCAATTTACTTCCCCTGCCGTAATTCACTTCGGTGGAAGCACCAAAACGCAAAGAATTCAGATCGATATCGGTTTGCGGATTGAAGCCGTCTTCTGCTTGTATTTTCAATCGGATGGTTTTAGTTTGGGCTGTTATGGGCTTTTTGTCCAAGATAGTCAGCAATACTCCCGGGTTCAGCGGAATACTGATATTCTTCGAACTGTGATTATCGAATGGCTTATCTTCATTCTTCAGCGTATCGATCACAGCAAAATTGGCTTGAACAGCACGTCCGTACTTATCCTGATACATTTTGATACGTTCGTACTTGAACCAGTCTTCAGCGCGGCCATCTTCGTGAACAGCAATGCCCGGCATATACGCTTCTCCGGGATCTGTAACCCAGTTTACACCATCTTTGGAACGGAGATAGAAAGCTATGCGCCCCAACCAGTCATTTACAATCATATGATACTGAATATGGTCACGCCAAATGACAGGATCTTCAAACCGTCCTTTCACATTCGGATAAACACGGCTATCCGTCAACTGGTTATATTCCGACAAGCCATCCCGGCTGATCCAAATTCCACCGCCACGACAAACCATAATATAAGAGCTGTCTTCCCGTTGGGCAAATGACAGATTGGACAATCCCTCTATAATCCGGCGATCGCGGGCATTGAAATCAAACTTTCCATATTCCCATTTACCATTGATATCATCAGAAACATAGCGACCGTTAATTACGTAAATGACATATCGCCCGTCTTTTGCTCTGAATATTTCAGGATTATGACCTTTGCCGATGATATTGACAGGTTTAAAAGGTCCGGTCAAGTTATCGCTTACCGTATTGAATACCCATGAATTGCCCCACTCCATATGTCCTTTTGGGGAAGCTTCCAGCCAGCCGCAGACCATAAGATGGTATTTTCCGTCTTCTCCTTTGCGGATATTTCCGCCCCAGTAAGACCAGATGCGGTCTTCAATGCCATTATCAACATATCGCGGACGCACACCGGCGGTTCCCCACGTATCAGATGACAGCTTGTTTCCTTTCATTGGTAAAAAGCGATCCATAAAGCGGGCACCATTTACCAGCTGATCCCACTCTTTAGGGCGCTCCCGTTCCGTCACTTGTGAGAAAGTGACATTACTGATGAGCAACAATGCCCCCATTAATGCTAATTTAAGATTCTTTCCGTACATGTTTTTCTTCTGTTAGTTAGTTTGATAGTTCGTTTGATTTACACTATAGTATAACGGCAAAAGTAAGGCAATCTCCCATTAGTCGATGATAAGAAAAGGGAAAAAGGCACGTAATGCTTTACGTAAAGAATCCAAACATTAGACATTCATACTCTCATTCTTTATCTTTCTTCAAAATAAAGTTTTCTATTTGGTCGCAAATTTGCTCCATCCCCTTGACGGAAGGATGCCCGCTCTGTTTATCAATATCATGCAATTCGATGCAATCTATACCATAGTGTTTGCAGATTGCTCTGACTGATTCGTTGAATTCTTCTTTCAAACCGGAATTCAACAGGAAGTAGATTTCAACATTTGGATAACGGTCAATCATGTGGTCGAGCATATAAGCCATAGCGGGACGGAATTGATATAAATCCTCTTTGGTCCATCCGTCGTATTTATATTCTCCGAGGGGAGCACCCGCCCAGCAGTCATTCGTAGCACCAAAAATAAAAATGATATCCGGACATCCCAGTTCATCCATACGAGTGATAAAGGAACGGTCGGAGTAATCTACCTGACGGTATCCAGTATTGCAAATAGTAGCTCCCGAAAAAGAATTATTGACACAAAGCCGATAATCATTCTCTTTGATAAATTGATGCCACCAAGTTTGTCGTACAGAGACAACGTCAGTCTTATGCCTCGGAATAGTATAATACCATATACTATTGGTATCAGGCTGCAAGTAGCCTTCGAATGTGGAATAGGAGTCACCCAGGATAGAAACTGACTTTTTACTTTGAGCAAAGCTTAGACTACTACATAGAGTAATTATAAGCAAAAATACACAGGACTTTCTCATCTTTTATTTTTTTATGAATATAATTCGTCTTATCAATATTCTTTCATCAAGCAACGGACAAACTGCGGCTCTTTTGCCAAGTCACCCTGTGTCTTTATTTTCACTTTCCCGCCCGGTATCTGGAAATGCACTTGTTCAAAGAGAATATTGCGTCCATCGTCGATCAAAACAGTGGAGTCTTTACTCTGAATTGTGATATTCTTCAGTGTAAAACCTTTCACATCTGTCATCCGTATCAATTTATCGGTCTTTCCCATCAGGTTTTCTATCAAACAATTCTCTGCCGGAGTTTCGGGGATACCATTCAAATCAATAAACAACAATGATATCACGGGCTGCGATATTCTTGAAAGAAGGAGTCAAAGGAGTGACGGGAAGAGCCGGCAAACGCTTAGCCAAATCACCGACATGTTTTTCTTCTCCCAACATGTCCCACCAGAAAGCAATTCCGGCTAGATTCATCCGGATTTTACTCCACATACTGCTCTATCGAAACGGAACACTGATGTTTCCATATTTCACAATCGGTCGTGGGAGCTATCAGTCTCCCATGACCGGTCAGTGCTATATTTTCTTGATTATCAGCATATACCAGTGCTCCTAATGAATAGACTTCAATCCCTTCATAACGAGTCAGGGCAACAGGCAGATAATCTTTGATGTTTCCGCTAAAATGCAGTTCCGCACCTTCTTCCAAATGCAGGTTCACATTACTCTTTAACTCTATACGACCGGTTTTCCAGACTCCGGGAGGTACCACTACTTTTCCTCCACCTTTACGACTCACTTCGTCTATCGCTTTCTAGATTGCTTTAGTAACCATCTTCTCAGATTTGGCACCTGTTTCCACGATGGAATATGTGAGGTCTTTAAAGACCGGACGCTTCATTTCAGGCATCGCCCAAGGAGCCTGAATGGAGGCTATTTCTTCTGTCACAAGCTCAGGGCCTACTTCTCCCGCAACGGTATATATTCACGTGTTTGTGAATGGACGGATAGCACTAAAGGAAAAACCAGCATTCCCAGCAATAATCTGTTTGAGATTCTCCGGAATGGATTATTCGTTAATGTGTTCATCGCCTTCTTTGTTTTCTTTTATTTAATGGTTTCCTGATATTCAAACCAGTCATATGCTGCCTTGTTCCTGGATGGCTTTCCATTACTTGTCGCGTAGACTCCAACTCCCGAACCATTGAACTTATTAAACTTATTGTCCGATATTACTTCCAGCGTTTGGGTTCCACCGATATTCGTCATATTATCGATCGTTTCGCCAAAACTAAAATCAACATTCAATCCGTTTGCGGTAACTTTCAGATAAACGTCTTTCTTAGCATAAGGAATGCGGCTTACGACTTCCTTTTTACCTAAATGCTTTTTAGTCAATACAATACCAGATTTATCTTTCATCAGTGTATAATATCCGGTAGCCGTACGGTAAACGACCAAACCCGCCTGTTCATTTTCTTTTTTCGTCTGAAATTCCAGTTTAGTCATTGCTGTGAAATCATGATGTTTTATCTTCTGTACAATCATGGCGGCATTCACCAGACTGTCGATGACTTCAGGCTGCAACGATATATTTAAACAGTTATCTTCCAGAGTATAGAATTTCTTTCGGGGGATTCTTACAAAATACCATTTTGATGCCAGATTCTCTGTTTCAAAGTCATCTCTTACAGGTTCAACCTTCACTGGTTGCCACGGCAGATCCGGACGTTCCTGCTCCGGCAGCACGATTCCATACCCCGGATTGAAAATAGGAGTCGAATTTTCAAAATTGACTTTACATAAGAAAGTTTCTCTTGCAAGCGGATTGTACCCTTTTATCATTCTTTTTCCCAAAACAACTGAATACCATTCTCCATTTTGAGTCTGTACGAGATCAGCATGTCCCAATCCCTGAATAGGATAGTTTTCACCTAAATGGCGGTGTGATAATACCGGATTGGTTTTATCTGCAACATAAGGTCCCCACAAAGACTTACTTTGATGCACCGTCACTGCATGATGATAACTTGAACCTCCTTCGGCCATCAGCAATAAATACTTCCCGTTTATCTTATAAAGATGAGGTCCCTCTGCATAAGTTGCATTATTCGCATGCCCGTAAGTCAGAATCTTACGCTCGCCCACCAATTTATTCCGGCTGAGATCCAACTCTTGCATCCATATAGCACATTGGGCCGGCCATGAGCTTTTAAAATCCCATGTATTCCCGATATAATAACATTTTCCATTATCATCCCAAAATAATGACGGGTCTATTCCGGGCGCATCTTTCAGCCATACAGGATCAGACCAAGGACCTTTAGGATCAGCAGCTGTTATATAAAAATTACCGCCACATTTTGATCCGGTTGTGATTAAATAAAACAGACCTTCATGAAAACGTATAGTAACTGCCCATATTCCATCATTATCATTCAGTCCATTCATGTCAATCATGTCCGGACGGCTAATACCATGTCCTACAATCTCCCAATTGACCAAGTCTTTACTATGATAAATGGGGATTCCGGGATACCATGTAAAAGAAGAGGTGACCATATAATAATCATCATTCACCCGGCAGATCGAAGGATCAGGATTAAAGCCCGGCAGAACCGGATTTTTAAAAGTCTGGGCTTGCGCCAGCCAAACTGTAGCCAACAACCATATACAAATAAACAGTCCCTTGTTCATAATACTTACTATTTTCATTTTTTTATTCAATTAATATTGCAGCAGGAAACTCTCCGCGACTTTCAAGAAACGGTCATGTCCCTTACTGTTCAGATGCGCCGTATCCGTATTGTTTTTACTTTTCTGGAAATAGATTTTTCTGAAAGTATCATTATCCGCATAGATACTTCCTTTTCTTGCACAATCAAAAATAGGAATACTGTAATTGCCGCAAACTTCAATCATGGCATCAACTACCTTTTCCGAATCGCTTCCTTTGAAGTTTTTGCAATTCCAACGGGTAAAGAAAAATATTTTTGCCGTCGGATATTTCTCGACCAGTCCTTTACACAGAATCTCCATTTTATCTTTGAAGTTATCAATCCCCCCGATAGAATCCAGTTTAAAAGCATCATTATGTCCGCCGATGACAATGACATAATCAAGGCTGTCCGCCATTTCTGCATACCGAAGATACATTGCTTTCCCCCAACGCGGACTGGAATAAGCGATGCTATTTCCATTCTTTCCATAATTAAAGTACTCCATGCCATGCTTCTTCGCAAACTTATAGTGCCATGTATTCTCAAACGGTTCTTTATGATTCCGCACATAGCTATCGCCAATTACTCCGATTCTCTTGCCATTCAGTTCGTCGACAGTCGTCTTACTATTCTGCGCATTCGCTGCCTGAGCGGAAAATGCACAAACGATTAACAATAAAAAGATTTTTAAATGTGTCATTTCTTGATGTATTTTTCATTTGATGGCAAAGATAAAGGTAGTTTCTATATCAGCACATGGAAATTCATACGTTTTCCATTAAAATTATACGCTTTTTATCTCACTGCTCGTCTTTTTTGGCCTAAATACCCCAATAAACGGACGATTTTCCATCTTTCTATACTTATTTACCATTGGAGCACGCCATGACTTTGCCTATCTTTGCCAAGAAAGTTATCCATTTCTACAAAAGACTACCAACGTATGAAAAAACATCTGATTGCCTGCGGCATTTTATCTACTATGTTTATGGCAACTAGTTTTGCCCAAAAAGACATCGACCGTCCTATCATGGGATGGAGTTCGTGGAATACCTATCACGTGAATATCAGTGAAGAGTTAATAAAACAGCAAGCTGACGCTTTAATCAAGCACGGGCTGAAAGAGGCAGGTTACAACTATATCAATATAGATGACGGCTTTTTCGGCTACCGGGACGAGACAGGTAAAATGCATCCGCACCCCGACCGCTTTCCGAACGGGATGAAAGTGGTTTCTGACTATATCCATTCTCTGGGACTAAGAGCCGGAATATATTCGGATGCAGGAGACAACACCTGCGGTTCCATCTATGACAACGATGCAAACGGAGTAGGCTCCGGACTGTATGGACACGAACAGCAGGATATGGATTTATATATCAAAGAATGGAACTACGATTTCATTAAAATCGATTATTGTGGCGGACGTGAACTGGGACTGGATGAAGAAAAACGTTACAACGCAATCTGCCAGGCTATTGCCAACACCGGAAGAACGGATGTATCTATCAACATCTGCCGATGGGCATTCCCCGGCACCTGGGCCAAAAAACTGGCACGTTCCTGGCGTATCAGTCCGGATATCCGCCCCAAATGGAATTCTGTCAAAGGGATTATTGAAAAGAACTTATATCTTTCTGCTTACGCTACCGGCGGGCATTATAACGATATGGATATGCTCGAAATCGGACGCGGGCTGAAACCCAACGAAGAAGAAGTTCACTTTGGAATGTGGTGTATCATGAGTTCTCCCTTACTGATCGGATGTGATATGAATACAATTCCCGATTTTTCATTGAAACTACTTAAAAATAAAGAGCTTATCGCACTGAACCAAGATGTATTAGGATTACAGGCACACGTCGTACAACATGAAAATGAAAGTTATGTGCTGGTTAAGGACATCGAACAGAAACGTGGATTAACTAGAGCGGTAGCCTTATATAATCCGTCCGATCAGCCCTGTGACTTTATCGTTCCTTTCGAAACTCTGGAACTGGGAGGTGAGGTAAAAGTACGGGATTTAATCAAACAAGAGGATCTTGGGAAAATGAAAGGGGAAATCCGGCAGACGGTTCAGCCACATAGCGTACTGATATGTAAAGTGAAGGCTGAAAAGCGACTGGAACCCGTTTGTTATGAAGCCGAATGGGCGTATCTGCCTTGCTATGACGACTTGGGCAAAAAATCTAAACCGATTGTCTACGTACCTGACGCTGATTGTTCCGGTAAAATGAAAATATCCAGATTGGGCGGTCGGGAAGAAAACTTCGCCGAATGGAGTGAAGTATACAGCGAAAAAGGAGGTAAGTATAACATGACTATCTTCTACAGTTGTGACAAGAATCGCAAACTGAAAGTGTCCGTCAACGGAACGGAAACTGTGCTCAAAGATTTGAACAGCAACAAGGAGGTGAAATCCATTACGATCCCTGTCACCTTACAAAAAGGTTATAATACGGTGCGAATGGGAAATGATTTCGGATGGGCACCGGACATAGACCGTTTTACATTATCCAGGCAATAACTTTCTCTGATTATATGGAAACAGAAAAACTTAACGTGTAAGAATAACGATATGAACAACAAAATTATAAGTATGTTTGTGCTTTGGGTTTTCTTTACCCTATGGAACGGGGTAACCTTGCAGGCACAGGCACCTCATCCCGAACGTATCTACCTTTCGGGAACAGGTATCGATGATACCAGGACCTGGGACTTTTTCTGTTCTGCGGGACAGAATAGCGGTAAATGGAAAAAGATCGAAGTTCCCTGTAATTGGGAGCTACAGGGATTTGGAGAATATACCTACGGACGTTGGTACACGGTGAAAGGACAACGCCCCAGTGATGAAACCGGAATCTACCGCTATAAATTCGACGTCCCTAAATCATGGGCAGGGCAACGGGTAAAGATCTTCTTCGATGGAGTGATGACGGATGCCGAAATCATCATCAACGGCAAACCGGCAGGCGAACTGCACCAAGGGGGATTCTATCGTTTCAGTTACGACATTACCGAATTACTTAACCTCGGGAAAAAGAACCAGCTCGAAGTAAAAGTAGCCAAAGAATCAGCCAACAGATCGATCAATGCCGCCGAACGGAAAGCAGACTGGTGGTTATTTGGCGGAATCTACCGTCCTGTATGGCTGGAAGTTCTGCCACAGATACACATGAAGCACTTTGTTTTAAGTGCGGACCACAAAGGGAAATTCCAAGCTTCCATAGATATGGAAGGAGATGCCAAAGGGCATGAAATCGTCGTATCCGTCCGTTCATTAAAAGATGGGAAAACCGTATATACTTCCAATGGACAAACAACAATCACTCATCCAATCAACAACTCCGGTAAAGAACAGATGATCAGCGGTGAATGGACAAACATAGTCCCCTGGTCTACAGAAGCCCCCAACTTATATGTAGCCAAATTGGAACTGAAGAATCCCGAAGGCAAAATCGTACAGACCAGGGAAACACGTATCGGCTTCCGTACCATAGAGTTCTTTCCGCAGGACGGAGTATACCTGAACGGTACCAAATTAGTGGTAAAAGGAATCAACCGTCATTCATTCTCCGTAGATGGAGGGCGTACCACCAGTGCAGCATTAAGCCGCATGGATGCCCAGCTCATTAAAGAAATGAATATGAATGCTGTCCGTTCGCACTATCCGCCCGATGAACATTTTCTCGATATGTGCGACTCACTGGGACTTGTCTACATGGATGAGCTGGCAGGCTGGCAAAACAGTTATGACTCCAAAGTCGGGGCAAAACTCGTGAAAGAAATGATTGAACGGGATGTTAACCATCCATGCATCATCCTTTGGAGCAACGGAAATGAAGGTGGCTGGAATACGCAAACCGATCCTTTATTTGCCCAATATGACAGGCTGCAAAAGCGTCACATGGTGCATCCCTGGGCTGACTTTAATGAACTGGATACCCACCACTACCCTACTTATCTGACAGGAGTGGCACGTTTTACGAATGGTTATAAGGTATTCATGCCGACCGAATTCATGCATGCCATGTACGATCAGGGAGGGGGAGCCGGTCTGCGTGATTTCTGGGATCGATGGTGCACCAATCCATTGTTTGCAGGAGGATTTATCTGGGTCTATTGCGATGAAGCTCCTAAACGCAGTGATAAAGGAGGAATACTCGATTCCGACAAGTCAAATGCACCTGACGGAGTAGTGGGACCACGCCGCGAAAAAGAAGGAAGCTATTACGCTATCCGTGCACAATGGTCGCCTATCCAGTTGAAACCTCTTCTCATTACCAACCACTTCGACGGCAGTTTCCTACTGACCAATGAATATACCTTTACCAACCTGAAAGACTGTCGTATGTCTTACAAAGTTCTGACATGTGGCACTCCTCTTCAAGGAAACACAGAAACAGGAAAGGTAATCGCCGAAGGAGGAGTTCAACTTCCATCCATCAATCCGGGAGAAACAGGCACTGCCCGTTTTGAACTGCCCGATTCATTCCGGGAAGGGGATATACTTGAACTGGAAGCATTCGATAAAGAAGGAAAAAGTATCTGTAACTGGACTTACCCGATTCATCTGGTAAAACGATATTTTGAACGCAAGCTGACACAGGCTGCGCCCACTCCTGCTCCCCCAAAGGCAGAAGCCCGGCAAACAGCTGATGCCATCGAACTAAAGAGCAGTAAAGTCTGCGTAACCTTCGATGCGGCAACCGGTATGATTCGTCACATTACATCCGGTGAGACTGAGGTTCCATTCAAAGATGGTCCGGTGGCAGTAGGTATGAAGATGCGATATGAACCTTCGCTCAGCTATACCCGTCATTCCTCCGACGGAGCCATTTATTGTGCCAAATACAAAGGTGCAGCAGATTCGATTGTATGGCGCCTGACAAATGAAGGTTTGCTCTACATGGATGCTATTCTGTTGAACCGTGGTTCCGGTGGCGGCGGCTTTGACGATGCTTTTATGGATTCCCAGATTTTCAATCTCGGACTTACCTTCTCTTATCCGGAACAAAATTGCTCGGGCATGAAGTGGATGGGACGTGGTCCTTATCGGGTCTGGAAAAACCGTATTGCAGGAACAAACTACGGTATCTGGCACAAAGACTACAATAACACCATCACCGGAGAAAGCTTTGAAAATCTGATATATCCGGAGTTCAAAGGCTACCATGCCAATCTCTATTGGGCAACTCTGGAAGGTGAAAAGACTTCGTTTACTGTTTATTCCCGTAATGATGGCATCTTCTTCCGGGTATTTACTCCCGAAGAACCCGCAGGACGTGTGAAAGATACAATGCCTGCATTCCCTGAAGGTGACCTTTCATTCTTACTCGATATTCCGGCTATCTGCTCGTTCAAACCCATCGAACAGCAAGGTCCCAACAGCCAGCCGGGAAATATCCGGATCAAATCGGGAGACGAAGGGCTTCATCTGAATCTGATGTTTGACTTCCGGTAATCCTAAGTGAAAACACTTAAAATAAAGATAAAACAATGAATGTAAAATTGAAATTTATACTTGTATTTTTAAGTTTGTATGCTTCCTCATATACAATCCAAGCACAAAATATACAGTATGATCCTTTACTGGACCCGGCTGTAGAAATCCCGGATGCACCGGTAAGGAATGGAAACGGAGAGTATATCTGGTATCCGGGACAGCTGAGTGCGCATCTTCAGCAGAAAAGACTAAAAGAATCGGAGAAACGTTGTGTGAACGTAGGGTATCCCGGCAAATTTTATGCTCCGGTATATCATACCTCATTCTGTAAAGAAGTAAACTTGCCGGCAGAAACGCTAATGGAATGGACATCTACCGGAAAGGTGAAAGTATCTGTCAATGAAAAAGAAGCAGGCAATTCCGACAAAAGTTCTCTTACACTACCTAAAGGAAAATCAACTTTATTATTCGAAGTAGAGACTGATAATGATCTGCCTGCCATTAAAGTATCCTTCAATGGAGAAGTCTCAACGGATCATTGGAAAGCAAGTATGGATGGTATTGAATGGAATATTGCAGAAACATCTCCGGTATTCGGCACTGCAGGCAGAATGCCTTTGGATGATCCGGAAACAGAGGTTACCATTCATCCGATTTCAATCTTACCTATACGAAACGCAACAGTTGAAAATGAAAAAATAAAGATTCAAAAGAATGGATATATTCTAGTTGACTTTTTCCATATTGAAGTCGGAAAAGTCTCATTCACTGCCAAAGGTGAGGGAACGCTCACTGCTTTTGTAGGAGAAAGTCCGGAAGAGGCATTAAACGAAAACACCAAACTCTTCGAACAATATCCTATTGAATCCTATCCTTTGACAGAAGGAGAACAACAAATTATCCTTCCGGAAAGGGCGGTCCGCTATCTGAAAATATCCAGTGATAAAGAATGTGAGATATCTGATGTTAAGTTTAAGGCTAAGATATGGCCTGTAGACTTCCTGATGTCCTTTGAATGCAATGACGAACGTATGAATAACATCTGGAATGCTTCGGTTGCCTCCCTGCATACCAGCACGCACGGCTTTTATCTGGATGGTATCAAGAGAGACTATCTGCCCTGGTCAATGGATGCCGTTTTAAGTACCTTTGCCGGAGATTACCTTTTCGGAGATGAACAGGTTTCGCGCAACAGCCTTTCAGTAGCTATGCTCCCGCTAAATCCGCAAAAAACAGATTTGGGAATACCGGATTATCCGCTTCATGCTTTGATAGGTTTTAACCACTATTACCAAAGATATGGAGATTTCAATACGATCCTCTCCTATCGTGACCGCATAGAACAACTGCTGAAACTCTACGAGACTCTTCAGGATGAACGTGGCTTTATCTCCGCCAATGTCGGTGTCAGCTGGGGATTTGTACCGGGATGGGCTACCAGAAGAGGCCCTGACAAGAAGGGAACTCCTACGTATGCACAAATAATGCTTTATTATAATTACAAGATTGGTGCAGACTTCTCCGAAAAATGGGGGGACAGAAAATCAGCAAAACATTACCGAATGAAAGCCGAGGCTTTAAAGAAAAGTATAATCAAACATTTCTGGAATGAAGAACAGGGATTATTCATAAACGGATATACCAAAGACGGCAAACTGGATACAGTGATTTCACATCATGCCCAGTACTGGGCTGTCCTTGCCGATATATTTCCCAAAGAACGGTATGATCATCTGTTTGAAGTACTCCCCACCATTCCTTATTACCATGATTATGTAAGTTATGAGAAAGGATATGAGTTCCTTGCTTATTCAAAAGCAGGTAAGGTCAGAGAAATGTGGGACTTCCTTTTTACTGTATTTGGTGACTGGCTTGCACAGGGACATACCCGTTTTCCGGAAAACTTCTCATACAAGAAGCCCAAAGATGAACAACTGGTCTTCTATAAACGTCCTTATGGTCTAAGTTTATGTCATGGCGCTAATGGAGTTCCGGGAGTAGTGGCTGTTTTAAATGGCATAGCAGGTTTCAGCCAATCTCCAACAAAATCGAATCATTATATCATACGTCCTGAACTAATGGATTTGAAATGGGCAAATATCGAATTCCCTGTCAAAGAAGGTAAAATCAAGTTGAAACTATCCAAAGAAGGTAAAAATCTGATTGAAATACCTGACGGATGTAAAGTGGATTTCATTGATAAGAATAAGGCCAAAAAGACATTTACGAGAAAAGGCAGTTATAGCATATAAATAAGGGGATGTCAAAACTCCCCTCTCAACAAAATAGTCCTCGCTACAACGATCTGTGGCGAGGGCTATTTTTAATAAAATAAGGGTTTCGACACCCCTTATTTATTATTTCATTTATTATTTGGTCATCATTTTCTTTTCCGCACTCTTCAATCCTTTCAGAGAAGCTTTGACCTTCACATCACCACCGGTTTGACTGGAACGTAATATAGCCATCACAAACCCTTGATGCAGCTTCTTATGATTTCCGGAGAAAAGCTCATCGGTCATGTGATCACCATTATCTACAGCAATCAGTCTGGCTTCACCTGAAACTTCAAAAGTGACTTCACCTTCGGCAGCAGGTACTACCCGTCCTTTACCATCAACAGCATATACCTTCACATACTGCAAGTCCATTCCATCTGCCTTCCAGTCTGCATTTTCCAGTTCTATTTTCAGCGCTTTTGCCTTACCTGTCGTTTCCAACAGATGACGTGCCACTTCTTTTCCATTGTTACGGGCTATCGCCAGTATATTTCCTCCTTTGCCATAAGGTATGTCTTTCCAATAGATCATATTGCGGCTCTGTATATCATCTCGTTTATTCTTCTGAATGCCGAAAGACTTTCCATTAACCAGCAATTCTACTTCGTCAGCATTTGTATAAGTGAACAGGTTCTGCTTACTTCCTTCAGGTCTGTTCCAATGAGAAGAAAGAGGCATACGGCCCACTGTGACATCATTCCATTCAATACTTTCTTTCTTACTATCTACTACTCCGATATGAACCAGAGGTTCATCACTAAACGCACTTTTTATCAAATACGCTTGTGGATAAGGTTCCAAAGCATGATTAAAGAATGAATAATTCCAACCTTTTTTAGGCCACCCATTCGATTCTCCCCAGTATTCAATAGCTCCCCAATAAGCAAGTCCTACCATCTTATCCTGATCCATACCAAAGAAAGGAGCAGTAAGTTCACTACTTGTTGCCTCACTCTGATAAACGATCAATCCGGGGCAAGCTTCGAGATATTTGGCATAATCAACATATTGATAGTTGAAACTGGCCACTTCGGTCACTGTAGACAGCTCAGGAGGAAGGATTTTCTTATTGAAGTCTGACTCTTTTCGACTGATGGCACCTGCCCGCGAAGGATACATAGCCACCGTTGTCTTACGGGTAGGGTCATAACGTTTCACAAGCACATCGAAAATTCGATAAGTCGTAACACCCCAATCACCGGTAGGAAATCCGGCCAGATCTTCCCGCATCTGCAATTCGTTGCCTATACTCCACATAATAACCGAAGGATGATTTCTGTCACGCTTGATCCATTCGGGAATCATCTTATACCATAACTGAGTAAAAGGAACCCGGCCTCCCCAGTAAGATTTATCACTCCACTTGTCAATCAATTCATCTACAATCAGGATACCATGCTTATCTGCCAATTCAAGGAAAGACTTCGAATAAGGATTGTGCGATGTACGGACATGATTATAGCCGAACTTCTTAAGTAATTCAAACTGTCGTTCAATAGCACGGTCGAATGCGGCTACTCCCACAGCACCTAAATCGTGATGATTGGCAATACCTTTCAAGAATAACTTCTTACCGTTTAGTTTAAAGCCAAACTCCGGAGAATATTCAAGTGTACGAATACCAAAAGTCTCAGTTACATTATCGATAACTTTCCCCTTATGGAGCAATGTTATTTCTGCTTTATAAAGATTCGGAGTTTCACAAGACCATAACTGAGGATTGGAAACAGCAACTATCGGAAGAGGTACCTCAACGGTAGCCAACTTGTTTTTCTTAGGAGCCATTCCCTTTGTTTCCGTTACCAGTTCACCTTTCGGAGAAAAAATTCTGGCATTGATTTCTATATCCAGCTGCTTCCCACGAATACCTTCCAACTCAACCTGTACATTAATATCAGCACTTTGTTCAGTTATTTTAGGAGTAGATATAAACACTCCATGACGGGCTATGGAAACGGAATCTTTTACCAACAGATGGACATCCCGGAACAAACCTCCTCCTGTATACCAGCGTGATCCTCCTTTATTGCCTGTAGAAGCACTGACAGCCACTACATTATCTGCATCATATCTAAGCAATTTGGTGATATCCGTTTCGAATCCAAGATAACCATAGTCTGTACTTCCTACTTTCTGACCGTTTACCCAGACATCACCCACTAACATAATTCCCTCAAAATCAAGCAGTAATCGTTTCCCTTTCCACTCAGGTTCAGCTTTGAAAGCCTTACGATACCAACCGGTTCCCATCGCTTTAAAGCCACGTGCTCCACCCGCACCCTGACTCCACGGCTGTTCTATTTGAAAGTCATGAGGCAAATCCAGCACACGCCAATTACTATCATCATAGTTCAAGGAATACGCATCCTTCAAATCACCAGTCTGGAATTTCCATCCGAAATTAAACAATCGGGACAAACGCACTTGTTCACCAGTATCTTGTGCGATGAGCAAACTAAATTGAAGAGTCAATAAAGATAATAAAATCAGTTTTTTCATTTGGTGCATATTAATAATTTCATAGTGTCACAAAGATAGGTTCGATTTCAATATCAGTACATAGAAGTTTGTACATTTACATAGATTATTCATCACTTATCACCCGTAAAAACGATAAAGTCTCAGGTAGCCGCAAACTACCCGAGACTTTCGTTTAAATATGATCACTTACTTTTTATACAAACCAGACCCTAAATAAAAAAATCAATTAAACAAGGAATGATCCGGCAGTTTTCCCAAAAACAGAGATGAACCCAAAAACAAATTAAAGTTCATATATGAACTTTTTTACTCAGTCTTTATGATTCTCCATTTGATAAGTTATCTTCTTTTCTACTACATTTTCAACATTACTTACTTTCTTCACAAACTTCTTAACCGACCCGACCTTTACATTTTTGATTTGCACATTCTTTACAGGCAGTTCAGCATTTCCTTTCAGCTCATAAACGGCGTCTGCCGACTCACAGTTTACTTTATCCATATAGATACCATCAATGCGAGTGATTCTCTTTTCGTATGTCGGCACTAAATCTTTCCACTGATAAAGTACCTCCGTATCTATTTCAAGTACCCGCTGTGCTGTACCTGCCTCTACATTTTTCATATAGATATTCTCAATAAATCCTCCTCTGCGATGATTGGTCTTCACAAAGAAAAGACGCATCACAGAATTAGGTGCCGTACAGTCGTGCATATAGATATTCCGTATACCACCGGAAATCTCACTACCGATACCCAGTAATGTGTGTCCTTTCAATATCCGGCAGTTACGGATAACTATATTCTCGCAAGGTGTATTCAACCGCCACGCATCCTGATTACGACCCGCTTTGATTACGACAGCATCGTCTCCCTGGTCAAAAGAACAATCTTCGACCAGAAAGTTACGGCTCATCTCAAAGTCAATGCCATCATTATTATGTCCATGTGCCCGTACATCCAGATTACGTACCATTCCTCCGTCGCACATATAGAGATGAATTGTCCAGAAAGGACTCTCACGTATTTTAAATCCGTCCAGCATTACATTCTTACAGCGATTGAAATGTATCAGATGCGGACGCAAATGATTTTCGCCAACAGCCATCTGACGTTCAATGACAGGCACATTGGTAGAAGCTTTTGTATACAAATCCTTCAATGCTTCCAGATGAGGTGCAGGGCGTTTAAACCATACTTTCCATGTTCCCATCTTCGGCTGCAACGTTCCTTTACCACTAATTGCCACATTTTCACATTCGAATGCATACAACAGAGGTGAATAATTATAGCACTCCAGCCCTTCCCATGAAGTCATGACTGCCGGAAGATAATCTTCCGGATTATCGGTGAAACTCAATACAGCATTTTCTTCCAAACAGAGGTTTACATTGCTTTTAAAGTGTACGGGGCCCGTCAGCCAAGTGCCTGCCGGAACAACAACACGCCCGCCGCCCGCTTTATTACATGCGTCAATAGCAGCAGCAATCGCCTGGGTATTATTTACTTCCCCACCCGGTACAGCTCCAAAATCAGTAATTTTAAAATCCTGCTCCGGATAAATAAAAATCTTGATCGGCTGCATCGGAAAAGGAGCTTTTACTTTGACAGTCTTATAGTGATCTCCTGCCACAACCATGGTAACGGACAACAGCCCGAAACACATGCTTACCATCCATCTTAAAAAGTTCTGTTTCATTATTATATCGTATTTAAATTTGTCCAATCCATTTTATTTTCGACTTTTCAAAGTCACCTTTATCACATCTCCATACGGATCGAAATCAAAAAGAACCTTGTCACCGGTAACCTGTACAGGCAATTTTCTTTTCCCTTGTTTTACAGTCACTTTCTTTATATCCTTACCGGTAATCACCATTGTCAATGGTTCTACAAAGAGTTTCTGATCCAATTTCAGTTCCGGAGTTATCAACAGGGTATTCTTTTTATTCACAACATCCAGTTTCGTTTCTTCTCTTTCTCTGATATAAGAAGCTACTTCCCGAAACGTTCCTACCCATATTTCATTCTCTCTCGCTTTTACCTGATCCCAATGATCCCACAAGCGTTGAGGATTGCGAAAAGCATCATAACCATAAGTTAGGCCATGTGTCATACCTACTCCCCAGTCATTTGTCTCAATCAGGGTATTCATCCATTTTTCCAAATCCTGCAGAGTCGATTTACTTCCAATCGAACGTTGATGAGTTCTTGTTCCTACCCGATTCTGTACGGCAATCCTCCGCCCTTCCGCTTTTTTATTATTATTGGGATAGCAGAAAGTACGAGGCATTACTCCTGTATTTGCAAAGATAGCACTATCATTCTTTAAAATATCCTCTTTGATTTCTTCAATCGGGAAACGTGCGAAGTTTTTATGCGCCCAGCCGTGATTGGATATCTCATGCCCCTTATCAGACATTTCCTTAAGTTGAGGCCAAGTCATTCTTGTAGTGTCGGTTATATTCCTGTTATCTTTGTTTATATTGGAGCCGCATATCCAGAATGTTCCCCGAAAACCTCTCTTTTCCAGTTGGGGAGCAACCAGTGTATAGTGCTCCGCCAATCCATCATCAAAAGTATAGCTGATGGCACAGGCCTTGTCCTGTTTATATCTGGCAACGTATACATTCCAATCTGCCCCCGACATATAGCCGGTGCAGAACAACAAACTCAAAATAAAGAGTGAAAACTTTTTCATCGTTCTATCGTTTTATTGGTTTATCTTCACATTATTCATTGTCAATGAATGGATGATGCTCTGATCCACATTTCCTTTCTTAGCCCGTACTGTCAGATTCTCAAAATGGAAATCGGACAATTTATATTGGTTGGACTTCTTCACATTAAAGAAGACATTGCAATCGATATCAAGGTTGCGCATCGTAATATTATTGGAATAAGAAAGGGGAATATCCTTGCGGTCTTTCAAGTCGTAGAACTGTGTCCAAGGAGCTATATTCAGACAATTCTGCACATTCCCTGTGATATCTTCTACCAAAATATACTCATATTTTTGCGGTGTATCCGGGCGCATTTTAAGAGTCAGGAGAGCACGTGCCTTATCCACCTTACAACGGCGGACAATCACATTCCGGCTATGAATGGATTCACTGCCACAGGTGAAGGCGCTATGACAGAATCCATAAGTACAGTCTTCAATAATAATATTATAATTTTCTCCATTATTGTCATCTTTATCCGCCCAAGGTCCTTTTCCGCCTTTTAAGGCTACTGCATCATCATTGACAGACATATAACAGTTCTTTATCAGCACATTATTACAAACATCCAGATCCACCGCATCTGTACTGGGAGCTTTTACGGGGCTGGCAGGCGAGGTAATGCGGAGATTCAATAATTTCAGGAAACTGCATTTATAGAAATGAGTGCTCCAGAAAGGAGAATCCATAATCCTGATTCCTTCAATCTGAACATTTTTACAGTTGGACATATAAATAATGCGAGGACGCATTTCTTCCATATTCGTGCAATCCGGGTTTATGGAACGGCGCAACCAGAATGACTTCCAATACCGGAGCCCGTTTCCATTCAAAGTTCCCTTTCCCGAAATAGTAAATCCATCCAGTCCGTCTGCATTTACCAAAGCCATAAAGTAGTTCAAAGTTTGTCCCTCCATACGGGTCATTTTCACCGGGAAATGACTGATGTCATCACTCCCCTTTAATACCGCATTTTCCTCCAGATATAAATGAGTATTATTCTTAAAGAAAAGCGATCCGCTTAAAAAGGTACCTTGGGGAACTACTATCACTCCACCCCCATTCTGTGCAGCCAGATCAATTACTTCCTGTATCTTCTTCGTCTGCACCACCGTACTGTCGTTCACTACCCCATAATTGGTTATACTATATTTCTTTCCTAAAGCATTCACATTCACTTCCTTGTTTTCCCTGAACCATTCAGGGATTGCCTTGCCGTCAGGAAAAACCTCTTGAGCCACCATTTGTGTACAACACAAAATCAATACCAGTCCTACAATTTGTTTCATTACCTATTTATCTTTTTATACTTATCTATCATTAATCAACACCTCACATTGAAAACACCAATACTCCTGCGGTTGGGATCTCTTCAGTTCCTACCAGCACCTTACTTCCCTCCGGTACGTTGAATGTATAAGGACGGTCGGAATAATTCAGCACAATCCCCAGCCCGTTCCGGTATTCCAGCGTTACTCCATAAGGCAAATCCATCACAGGAATTTGTAGCTGTGCATATAATTTCTTCAGGATATCCTTTTCCAACGCACCATTGTGGCTGTCCACTCCGACATACGTTACAGTGCCTTTACCCAGTTTTCTGAATGTGACGGCAGGACCACCTTCATAAAATTCCCGGGTGTACGTCGCCCAGACCTGTGCATCTGAGGCGGGAATCAGAATTTCACCCCATGTATTCCACGTATATTCCTTTCCGTTCATGACGACAGTACCCGGATTCTCCGGTAGCAGCAGGTCATAAAAGTTCATTTCATTGCCGGTCAGAGGAGTAACCATAGAACCGAAAGGAGCTTCCGGTAAACGTCCATAACGGTCTTTCTGGGCCGTGCGACAGGTCAACACAAGATTACCGCCATTCTTCACGTAAGCAATCCATCGGTCTACCAATGCCTTATCAGCCAGTTGGTAAGCAGGAGCTATCACTACAGGATACTCCGTCAACTCCTTCTGTTCGGAGATAAAATCAACGGGAGCACCAAAGGACTTCAAAGTCCGGTAATACTTCTCTATATGTGCAAAAGTATCCCATGTACGGTTCTGTTTCTGCCGCTCGATACTCCAGGAATTCTCGTGGTTGAAAAGGATGGCGGTATGACGTGCCAGATAGTCAGCAGGCTTCGTTTCGCGCGGAGCATAATGTTTCCGGAGTTCCTTTATCTCTTTTATAAAGGTTTCATATTCCCTTCCGCCGGGAGTGACGCTTACCCCATCCGTTCCTACTATTCCATAATGATACTGCTCTGTACCGTACAGAGGCTGGCGATAGCGATACGTACAGATAAAATCGCTTCCACCGGCAAATACACTCCACATCCACAGACGGACAGCCCCCGGAAGCGGTTGCGGATTAATGCCACCCCAGTTCACTTGTCCCGGTTGCAACTCCATCACTCCGTACGTACCCTGTATAGGACGGAAGAAGTCATTCGCCCAGGCAATACGCAATGGATTTCCGACCCGATATCCGCGGCGTCCGATCCCCTCGTTGTCGCCATACACCATATAACGTGTATAACTCTGGAAATCGAGCGCAGGACTACCGCCGATATGTCCTTCATCATAGTTGGGGATATAGTTGGTAGTAATCCACTGGTTCTTTGCATATTTTCTGATCAGCAGGCATTGCTCATTCAGAAAATCATTGGTCTGCGCAGCGGCAAAACGACGATAATCCAGAATCTGATGATGATTCATAAACATCTGGACACGCTTAGGAAGAGTGATTTCATCAAAAGAGGAATAAGCCTCACTCCAGAAAGCCGTTCCCCATGCATCGTTCAGCAACTGAATGTCATGATTGTATTTTGTACGGAGATAGTCGCGGAAAGCAAGCTCCGCTTTCGGATTATAATCAAACTGTACGGCTGGTTCATTATCAAGCTGCCATCCCACAATACGGGAATCACTTCCGTAATGCTGTGCCAGTTTCTCAATCATCTTATACGATAATTCCCGATAGAGCAGCGAAGCAAACGAGGCATGCTGGCGGGCACCATGGTCGAGAACGGTACCATCTTCATTCTTCAACAGAATTTCAGGATATTTCCGGCTCATCCATACGGGCGGAGTAGCGGTAGAAGTACACATGATGACCTTCAGATCATATTTGGCTGCAAGAGCCACAGCTTTATCGAGCCAGGAAAAATCGTATCGTCCTTCTTCCGGCTCCAGCTGCGCCCATGCGAACTCTGCAAAGTGGGTAAACTCGAATCCCAGTTCATGCATCTTCTTGAAATCACGCTCCCACTGGCTTTCATCCCAGTGTTCGGGATAATAATAAACCCCAGTCAATGTCAGATCCTTATCATTGAACCAAGAAGAAGTTTGTGCTTTTGCAGACTGCATTCCCCCGGAAAGGGCTAAAATACCGGCACAAAAGACTGTCAGAATTTTGCTCTTCATATTCTCTGTCATTATAGTTATTACACTGTTTTAGTTATTCATAAATCTTCCATTCCCACAAGCCGGCATCTCCCCGACGGATATGGAGACGAAGATAGCGGGCTTCACCGATGGCACCGGCAATATGCGGAGACCGTGCCTGTACCTTGCCCTGTTCGGCACATGTCTGCCAATTCTTTCCATCTGCGGATTTCTCCAGCCTCCACGCATGCCCTTCTGTGGGACGGGTAAAGAAGAAATGACATTCACTTACTGTCCGTACTTCTTTCAAATCTACTGTAATAAAGGGACTGCTGTCCGTATCAGCCGCCAGCCAACGGGTTCCGTTTGATTCGTCCGCCACATGGGCAGCCTGATAAGTATGTGTACGGGTATAATTCTTCACAGAGCCTTTATCCGGCAGGGGCTGGTTGGGTTGTGTCTCTATGCTGACCGTCGAAGTACGCGGCGCTTTCTCGCTGGAAGCATAAAAGTGCGACTGCAATGCCAGATTTTTTCTCGTTTCCTGCGGAGCAGCCAGACAGCCTACTCCCCGTGCGTCCGGTACCAGCGTCCTGATGGTCCCGTCTTCATTAAATTCCATCCGGTTGGCATATACCTGCCGGGTGGTACCTCCATCTCCATATTCAAGATAGACGAAGATATATGCATCAGCTCCCTCATCATAGAACACATTGCCATGCCCCGGTCCCCAAACCTGATTTTCAGGGGCAGAGAATAAAAAGATATCATTGCCTTCCGGTTTGACAAAGCCTGTCAACGGAGACTCACGACTCATCATGTAGGCATTGGCATAATTCTGATGACCGCTTAAGGTATATACATAGTAGTAAATACCTTTTCGCTTGAACATCAGCGGGCCTTCAGAGTATCCCTGACGGGCAGTTTTGATACTGACCGGCTCACCCTCTATGTGCAGCTTATCATCCGAAAGACGGGCGGCAAACCTGCGCCGCCAAAAAATATATCCCTTCCCATCCTCATCGACAAACGGTTCTCCATCGATATCCGGTACAATAGCGGGACTATCCGCTTCCGCTGTTCCGGGCACAGACAGTCCTTTTCCTTCAGCAAACCGGAAAGGGCCATCCGGACGATCGGCCACAAGCACATACGTACCCATCTTCTCGTCCGGTTTTACAAATGTCACGTACAGATAATACCTGCCGTCCTGTTCAATCACTTTTCCGGGAGCCCAATACCGGAAATATCCTTTCTTCTTTTCACCTTTGTCATTTACATATTCATATCCTTTCGCCCAGTCGAACCCGCGAATGTGGGAACCTTCAAAACTCCAGTTTACAAAATCTTTCGACTTCCACACTACCGGAGTGCCGGCACGTCCCAATCCGTAGTCCAAATCTGTCGTACCATACAAATAGTACGTATCGCCGAACTTGGAGACAGAAGGGTCTGCCAGATTATCGGGGATCAACGGATTGTAAGCCCGGTTGGCAACCAGCGCCTCTACTACGGAAGCATCCACCGCAAAAGCGGTTCCGTGACGGATTCCTCTCGGAAAAGAAACCTGATCGGACACGTCTTCCCACGTTTCACCATGATCCAGCGAACGGACTGCACCGTAGCGATGATCACGATACTTATCAAAATATACATAAAGCGCATCACCGACAAAAAGAGGTGCCGGTCCTTCCGCCCAATACTTTCCCGTAATGGGGACCGATACCTTCGTTGGAAAACCTTTGGCCAGATCTTTGGTACGTGTCACACGCAGGTTTTTCTCCGGAGGATTGGAGTTCTCATTCTTAACGACCATGATCAGGTCTCCCTCTTTCGGGTCTTTCACGATAGCCGCATCAATAACACTAAAATCCGGATTGAAAAACATCTTTGTCTTTGAGAAAGTGCGGAAATCCTTCGTAGTGACATAGTACATGCGATGGTTCAGTCCCTTCTCACTTTCGCTAGTGGGCACTTCTTTGTGACGTCCGGGGATAGTAGTCGCCCAAAAGATATAATACGTTTCCGAAGCTTCGTCATAAAAGAGTTCCGGCGCCCAACAATTATGGGCCTTCGGTTCATGCATCATCACCGGAATGGCTTGTTGTTCACTCCAATGAATCAAGTCACGGGAAGAGGCATATCCGATAATCCGGTCCGTCCAGCTGGAAGTCCAGACCATGTGAAATGTTCCGTCGGGAGCTTGGCATATACTGGGGTCACGCATCAATTTATCTTTACCAACAGCCGGAGTCAGAAAAGAGCGTCCGCCGTTCAAAGGAGTCCAGTTCAGTCCATCATAACTGTAGGCAAGATGCAGACCGTCCTTACTGTCATTGATAAAATAAGAAAAGAGATAAGCAGTCTCACCTGCCGAGATTGTCATTACTGACCAGAGAGTTAAAGCCATCCAGGCAAATACTTTTTTCATGGTTCACCTTAAGATTAAAAAGTTTACTTCGCAAAGATATGGCATCCATCAGAAAATCAGAAATCAATGATAATGGAGATATTATCACATTCATGTAGTTTCGTACACCAACCGTCAGAAAAGCCATTTTTAGCACAATATTCTATGTATCTGTACATCTTTCTATTTTATTGATTCTCCAAAACCCCTACTTTAGCACCAGATTTTAAAACATAGTGAGAAACATATCAATCCTACATATCATGAAACAACTTTTAGTAAGTATTGCCATTGTATTCGCCTCTGTACTGACTGTAGGAGGGCAAAACTCTTCTTTCAGCCTATCCGGGACATGGGATTTCCAAATTGACCGGCAAGATGCGGGTGTGAAAGAACAATGGTTCAATAAATCGCTCGACGAATCTATCAACCTGCCCGGTTCCATGCCCGAAAAACTGAAAGGGGACAACGTAACCGCACGCACCAAATGGACAGGAAGTTTATATGACAGTTCTTACTATTTCAATCCTTACATGGAGAAATACCGGATAGAAGGGCAAGTCAAATTACCTTTCTTCCTGACTCCCGACAAACACTATGTAGGTGTCGCCTGGTATCAAAAGAAAGTGACAATTCCATCCGACTGGAAAGGGGAGCGAATCATTCTTTTCCTGGAGCGTCCGCATATCGAAACGACCGTATGGGTAAACTCTAAGAAGATGGGTATGCAGAACAGTCTTTGTGTTCCTCATGTATACGACCTGACTTCGGCAGTCACTCCCGGCAAACCTTGCCGGATCACTATCCGGATCGATAACCGGATTAAAGAAATCAATGTCGGTCCGGACTCACATAGCATCACCGACCAGACACAGGGCAACTGGAACGGTATCGTAGGCAAAATCGAACTGCAAACAACACCTAAAGTCTATTTCGATGACATACAGGTATATCCCGATCTGAGCAACCGGAAAGCGCTGGTACGTATGAATGTGAAATCCTCTTCCGCTGCCAAAGGAGAAATAACGCTTTCTGCCGAAAGCTTCAATACAGATACCCGGCATAAGGTAGCCCCTGTTCAACAGACATTCCGTATCCAGTCAGGAGACAATCGGGTAGAAATGGAACTTCCGATGGGAAAAGACTTCCTGACATGGGATGAATTCAACCCGGCACTCTACAAGCTGACGGCTACACTGAGCAGCGGCAAGCAGTCTGAAAGGAAGCAAGTGCAGTTCGGCATGCGTGATTTTAAGATAGAAGGAAAATGGTTCTACATCAACGGACGGAAGACAATGCTCCGCGGTACAGTGGAAAACTGTGACTTCCCGCTTACAGGCTATGCGCCGATGGATGTAGCTTCATGGGAACGGGTTTTCCGCATCTGCCGCAGCTACGGACTGAACCACATGCGCTTCCACTCTTTCTGTCCGCCGGAAGCAGCTTTCATTGCTGCCGATCTGGTCGGTTTCTACCTGCAACCCGAAGGTCCCAGCTGGCCCAATCATGGTCCGAGACTGGGCAACGGACAGCCTATCGACAAGTATCTGATGGACGAAACGATCGCTTTGACTAAGGAATACGGAAATTACGCCTCTTATTGCATGCTGGCGTGTGGCAACGAACCTTCCGGTCGTTGGGTACCCTGGGTAAGCAAATTCGTCGATTACTGGAAAGCAACCGATCCCCGCCACGTATATACAGGAGCCTCTGTGGGAGGCAGCTGGCAATGGCAACCTCACAATCAATATCATGTGAAAGCCGGAGCACGCGGTCTCAGCTGGGCCGGCTCGCAACCGGAAAGCATGTCCGACTACCGTGCCAAAATCGATTCCGTGAAGCAACCGTATGTATCTCATGAGACCGGACAATGGTGCGCATTCCCGAATTTCAGCGAGATACGCAAATATACCGGAGTAAACAAGGCCAAGAACTTTGAAATCTTCCGGGATATCCTGAATGACAATCACATGGGCAGCATGGGACACGACTTCATGATGGCTTCGGGCAAACTTCAGGCAATCTGCTACAAACACGAGATTGAAAAGACACTGCGTACACCCGATTATGCAGGATTCCAACTGCTGGCACTGAATGACTATTCCGGTCAGGGAACTGCATTGGTAGGTCTTCTGGATGTCTTCTTTGAAGAAAAAGGCTATATCAACGCAGATGAGTTCAGACGCTTCTGCAGTCCGACCGTCCCATTGGCACGCATTCCCAAATTCGTGTATACCAACGATGAGACTTTCCATGCCGATATCGAAGTGTCGCACTTCGGGGCAGCCCCCTTGCAGGGAGCCAAAACCGTGTACAGCATCAAAGATGAATATGGCAAAGTATACGCTCACGGAACAGTAGGTACTCAGGACATACCTGTCGGAAATCTTTGCCAGCTGGGAAGTGTAGATATGAAACTGAACGGCATCACTACACCGCAGAAATTGAATATGGAGATTCGTATTGAAGGCAGCAACGCTATCAACGACTGGGACTTCTGGGTATATCCTGCACAGGTAGAACTGACTCAGGGGAATGTATATACTACCGACACACTGGATGCGAAGGCCATCTCCATTCTGAAAGAAGGAGGAAACATACTGATTACGGCAGCCGGAAAAATCCAGTACGGCAAGGAAGTGAAACAATACTTCACCCCTGTCTTTTGGAACACTTCCTGGTTCAAGATGCGTCCACCCCACACCACGGGCATCTTCCTCAACGAATATCATCCGCTTTTCCGTGAATTCCCGACAGAATATCACAGTAACCTGCAATGGTGGGAACTGCTGAACAAAGCACAAGTGATGCAGTTCACCGGTTTCCCGGCAGACTTCCAGCCGACTATTCAGAGCATAGACACCTGGTTTATCAACCGGAAAATCGGAATGTTGTTCGAAGCCAACGTACTGAACGGCAAAGTGCTGATGACCAGCATGGACATCACTTCAAAACCGGAAAAACGAGTAGTTGCACGCCAGATGCATAAAGCAATTCTGGACTACATGAATTCCGACGCTTTCCGCCCGACAGCGAACATTGCTCCGGAACTGATTCAGGAACTATTCACCAAAGTAGCAGGAGACGTGAAATCTTACACCAAAGATTCGCCCGACGAACTAAAACCGAATATTAATTAAACTTATTGATTACTGATATGAAAACAATCTTCGCAGGGCTTCTGCTCCTGATGGCAACGTCTATCGGTGCTCAGGAACAAGCCCGGACATTTCAACTGGCAGACGCTCCCCGCTACAGCGAGGAAACAGGATATGGATATGACCTCGCAGCTACGCCCGAAAAAGGAAGCAAAGCTCCTTTCTTCTTCTCGGTCCGTGTGCCGGACGGCAACTACAAAGTAACCGTACGTCTCGGAAGCAAGAAGCAGGCAGGCGTAACCACTGTACGAGGTGAATCACGACGTTTATTTGTCGAGAATCTACCCACCCGGAAAGGTCAGTTTACAGACGAAACATTTGTCATCAACAAGCGGAATCCACGCATTTCCGACAAAGAATCGGTACACATCAAGCCGCGTGAAAAGACCAAACTGAACTGGGACGACAAGCTGACACTGGAGTTCAACGGTGACGCTCCCGTATGCCAAAGCATCAGCATTGAACCTGCCGACCCGTCTGTGATTACCGTATTCCTATGCGGCAACAGTACGGTGGTCGATCAGGACAACGAACCGTGGGCAAGCTGGGGACAAATGATTCCTCACTTCTTCGGCACCGACGTCTGCATAGCCAATTATGCCGAATCCGGCGAATCGGCGAATACCTTTATCGGAGCCAAACGGCTGGCAAAAGCGTTAAGCCAGATCAAAAAGGGAGATTATCTTTTTATGGAGTTCGGCCACAACGACCAGAAGCAGAAAGGACCGGGCAAAGGAGCTTACTACTCCTTCATGACCAGCCTGAAAACATTTATCGATGAGGCACGTGCCCGCGGAGCGCATCCTGTACTCGTCACTCCTACCCAGCGCCGCAGTTTCGATACGAACGGGCACATCCGCGATACTCATGAAGATTATCCGGAAGCCATACGCTGGCTGGCAGCCAAAGAAAATGTTCCATTGATCGATCTCAATGAAATGACGCGCACTCTGTATGAAGCACTGGGACCGGACACTTCCAAACGTGCTTTCGTCCACTATCCGGCAGGCACTTATCCGGGGCAGACCAAGGATATCGCCGACAATACGCATTTCAATCCTTACGGTGCTTATCAGATAGCCAAATGCGTCATCGAAGGAATGAAGAAAGCCGTACCCGAACTGGCGAAGCATCTCAAAATAGACCCGGCATATGATCCCGCACATCCGGACGACGTGAATGCGTTCCACTGGAATGAATCACCTTTCACGGAAATAGAGAAACCGGACGGCAATTAAAAGAATCCTATATTAAAGAACTATATGAGAATCAAAAACATCCTTCCCCTACTGCTGGCAGGCTCGTTTATGGTAGCGTGCACCCCGGCAAAACAAGCCGGAAACAGCTTCGAATGGGGACAGGTACCTCAGCAACCAGACTTGTCGTGGGCAGACAGCGTAGGTAGTCGCCAACTTCCCGGAGACAAGATGATTATATCCGCCAATTCTTTTGGCGCAGTAGCAGACAGCACTGTACTCAGCACGGAAGCCATTCAGAAGGCAATCGACAGTTGCGCTGTCTCCGGCGGAGGAACTGTAACCCTGCAACCGGGGTATTACCAGACAGGCGCCTTGTTTGTGAAAAGCGGTGTCAACTTGCAGATCGGCAAAGGGGTGACTCTGCTTGCCAGTCCCGACATCCACCATTATCCCGAATTCCGTTCGCGCATAGCAGGAATAGAGATGACATGGCCGGCAGCAGTAATCAACATTGTTGACGAGAAAAACGCTGCCGTCAGCGGAGAAGGTACGCTGGACTGCCGGGGAAAGGTTTTCTGGGACAAATACTGGGAAATGAGGAAAGAATATGTGGCCAAAGGGCTCCGCTGGATTGTGGACTACGACTGCAAACGGGTACGGGGTATCCTCGTCGAACGCAGTTCGGACATCACACTGAGCGGTTTCACTCTGATGCGTACAGGATTCTGGGGATGTCAGATTCTTTATTCCGACTATTGCACCATAGACGGATTGACGATCAACAATAACATCGGCGGTCACGGCCCGAGCACGGACGGCATCGACATCGACTCCTCCTGCAGCATTCTGATCGAAAACTGTGACGTGGACTGCAACGACGACAATATCTGTATCAAATCGGGAAGGGACGCAGACGGACTGCGCGTGAACCGTCCGACTGAGAATGTAGTAGTGCGTAACTGTACCGCCCGCAAAGGAGCAGGACTTATCACCTGCGGCAGCGAAACTTCGGGCAGCATCCGCAATATATTGGGCTATGACCTCAAAGCGGTCGGCACATCGACCGTACTGCGGTTAAAAAGTGCCATGAACCGTGGAGGAACCATAGAAAACATCTACATGACCCGCGTCAGCGCGGAAAATATCAGTCAGGTACTGGCGGCAGACTTAAACTGGAATCCGAGTTATAGCTACAGCACCTTGCCTAAAGAATATGAAGGCAAAGAAATTCCGGAGCACTGGAAAGTGATGCTGACTCCGGTAGAACCGCCCGAAAAAGGATATCCGCGTTTCCGCAATGTATATCTGTCGCAGGTAAAAGCGGAAAATGTAGATGAATTTATCTCTGCTTCCGGCTGGAATGATACGTTACGTCTGGAAAACTTCTATCTTTACGGCATCGAAGCGCAGACCAATAAACCGGGAAAAATCTGCTATACGAGAAACTTTAATTTATCGGGAATCACATTGGACGTCAAAGACAGGGATGCCATCGAATTAAAGGAAAACGAACAAAGTAATATCCACTTCGACTATGTTAAAACAACTACTGACCGCCGTACTGCTGGCAATCTGCCTCATTAGCGTACAAGCGCAGCCATTGACTCCTCCCGCCGGAACCTTCCGTCTGGGAATTTCGAAAGGAGCGGACAGTCATTGGCTGGCTCCTCAGGAAAAAGTAAAAGGAATCGTTTTCCTGTGGAAAGCCTTGCCGGATACCCGTGGCTTTATCCTCGAAGTAACAGTCGCTTCCTTACAGCAGGCCGACACCTTATTCTGGAGTTTCGGAGACTGCCGTCCGGACATGGATATCAATGTATTCAGTGTAGAAGGACAAGCCTTCACCTGCTACTACGGTGAAAGTATGAAACTCCGTACCTTGCAGGCCGTCACTCCCACTGACGACATCCGTCTAAGCAACGGTCATCAGGACAAGACCCCTTTGCAGCTCTACGAATCAGGAAAACGAACAGACCGCCCTGTTCTTGCAGGTCGCTGTCCGCTCACAGCAAACGGGAAGCTTTATTTCTGTTTCTACGAGCAAAACGCCCAAGCGGATTATAATTATTTCATGTTGCCGGAGCTTTTTAATAAAATGAAGAATGAACTCAAAACCAAATAAGAAAAGAATATATCTATTACTCACTCTGCTGGCCAGTTGCCTGTATTTGCAGGCAGCAACCTACAACGTCAGAGACTTCGGAGCAAAAGCGGACGGAAAGACTATTGACTCTCCCGCCATCAACCGTGCCATCGAAGCCGCGGCACAAGACGGCGGAGGCACCATATATCTTCCTGCCGGAGAATATGCCTGTTATTCCATCCGGCTGAAAAGCAACATCCATCTCTATCTGGAACAGGGCGCACGCATCATCGCCGCTTTCCCGGGCAAGGAGGAAGGATATGACCTGGCAGAGCCCAACGAGCATAATAAATATCAGGACTTCGGACACAGTCACTGGAAGAACTCGCTCATCTGGGGAATCGGTCTGGAAAATATCACCATCAGCGGTCCGGGACTGATCTATGGCAAGGGACTGACCCGTGAAGAAAGCCGTCTGCCGGGAGTAGGCAACAAAGCTATCAGCCTCAAAGACTGCCGGAATGTCACGCTGAAAGATTTCTCCATGCTCCATTGCGGACACTTCGCCCTGCTAGCCACCGGTGTGGAACATCTCACCCTGCTGAACCTGAAAGTAGATACCAACCGCGATGGATTCGATATCGACTGCTGCCGCAACGTACGCATCAGCCAATGCACGGTCAATTCTCCGTGGGATGATGCCATTGTTCTGAAAGCCTCTTATGCATTAGGACGTTTCAAAGATACGGAAAACGTAACGATCAGCGATTGCTACGTCAGCGGATTCGACAAAGGAAGTGTACTGGACGGAAGCTGGCAACTCGACGAACCACAGGCACCCGACCACGGATACCGCACCGGACGTATCAAGCTCGGAACGGAAAGCAGCGGAGGATTCCGCAACATCGCCATCACCAACTGTATATTCGAACATTGCCGGGGACTGGCACTCGAAAGCGTGGACGGCGGTCATCTGGAAGACATCGTTATCAGCAATATTACCATGAGGAATATCGTGAACGCTCCTGTCTTCCTCCGGCTTGGCGCGCGAATGCGTAGCCCCGAAGGTACTCCCGCAGGAAGCATGAAACGCATTCTTATCAGCGACATCAACGTATGGAATGCCGACAGCCGTTATGCTTCTATCATCAGCGGCGTGCCCGGAACCTATATCGAGGACGTGACTTTCCGCAACATTCATCTATATTATAAAGGTGGATATAGCGCGGAAGACGGCAAACGTGTTCCGCCCGAACAGGAGAAAGTATATCCCGAACCCTGGATGTTCGGCACGATTCCCGCCAAAGGATTTTATATCCGCCACGCAAAGAACATAACTTTCGACGGCATCCGCTTCCACTTTGAACAGCCGGACGGACGTCCGCTCTTCGTGACTGACGACGTAGAAAACATTGAATACTATCATACACCCACAGAATAATGAATAAAAAACAACTGATATTCCTCTGCATGCTCGCAGCAGGCGGAAGTGTACAAGCACAACAGTGGCCGGATGCTCCGGCAGAAGCCCGCCCCGGCACCAGATGGTGGTGGCTGGGAAGCGCTGTCGACGAGAAGAACCTGACTTACAATCTCGAAGAATACGCCCGTGCCGGCATGGGCGCCGTAGAAATCACTCCCATTTATGGAGTGCAGGGCAATGACGCCAACGATATTCAGTTTCTTTCTCCCCGATGGATGGAAGTGCTCAAACATACACAAGCGGAAGGAAAGCGCACCGGCATCGAGATCGACATGAATACCGGAACAGGATGGCCCTTCGGAGGACCGGAAGTCAGCATCGAAGAGGCAGCCAGCAAAGCTATCTTCCAGACGTATGAGATAGAGGGAGGCCAGGAAATCGTACAGGACATCAATGTAGCTGACAAGAAACAGCAACCTTATTCGGTATTGAGCCGCGTGATGGCCTATGACGGAAACGGGCGGTGCATCAATCTGACTTCCCATGTCAGGAAAGACAAACTGGAATGGAAAGCTCCCGCCGGAAAATGGAAAGTGATAGCCCTTTATAACGGCAAGACACGGCAGAAGGTTAAACGTGCCGCTCCCGGAGGAGAAGGATACGTGATGAACCATCTTTCCAAAAGTGCGGTCAAAAGCTATCTTTCCCGGTTCGACCGCGCTTTCAAAAGCAGCAAGACGAGTTATCCGCATACATTCTTCAACGACTCCTACGAGGTATATCAGGCAGACTGGACAGAAGATTTTCTGGATCAGTTCGCCCGCAGGAGAGGATATAAGCTGGAAGAACACTTTCCGGAGTTCCTGGACGAAAGCCGTCCGGAAGTCAGCCGCCGCATCATATCCGATTACCGGGAAACGATTTCCGATTTACTGCTGGAAAACTTTACCCGTCAATGGACGGACTGGGCACACAAGAACGGAAGCATCACCCGCAATCAGGCACACGGATCGCCTGCCAACCTGATTGATGTTTACGCAGCCGTAGACATTCCCGAATGTGAAGGATTCGGTCTGTCTCAATTCCATATCAAAGGATTACGCCGGGATTCACTGACCAAGAAGAATGATTCGGATCTGTCGATGTTGAAATATGCCTCTTCTGCTGCCCATATTGCTGGAAAGCCCTATACTTCTACCGAGACATTTACATGGCTGACGGAGCATTTCCGCACTTCCTTGTCGCAATGCAAACCGGATATGGACCTGATGTTCGTTTCCGGCATCAATCATATGTTCTTTCACGGAACTCCCTATTCGCCCCAAGAAGCCGAATGGCCGGGATGGCTGTTTTACGCCTCTATCAATATGAGCCCGACCAACAGTATCTGGCACGACGCTCCTTCTTTCTTCGATTATATCACCCGTTGCCAGAGTTTCCTGCAAATGGGTAAACCGGATAATGACTTCCTTATCTATCTGCCCGTCTATGATATGTGGGAGGAGCAGCCGGGACGTTTGCTGCTATTCAGCATTCATCACATGGACAAACTCGCCCCCAAATTTATAAATGCCATCCACCGCATCAACAACAGCGGATATGACGGAGATTATATCTCTGACAACTTCATCCGCAGCACCCGTTTCAAAGACGGCCAGTTAGTCACTTCCGGCGGAACCGGCTACAAAGCACTGGTTGTGCCCGCCGCCCACTTAATGCCGAATGACGTTCTGGCTCATCTGCTGAAACTGGCGCAACAAGGAGCTACCATCGTATTCCTCGAAAACTACCCGACAGACGTGCCGGGATACGGTCAGCTGGAACAGAAGCGCAAGACTTATCAACAAACGCTGCAAAAGCTGCCTTCCGTATCATTCTCCGAAACAACGGTCACCCCGGTGGGAAAAGGCAAGATCATTACAGGAACGGACTATGCACGCACTTTGGCGAGTTGCAATATTCCGCAGGAAGAAATGAAAACCAGGTTCGGACTGCAAGCTATCCGAAGGGTGAACGATAACGGCCACCATTATTTCATCTCTTCCCTCCAAGATAAAGGAGTGGATGATTGGGTGACACTGGGAACAAAAGCCGAAGCCGCTGCCCTCTTCAATCCCATGACAGGCGAATGCGGAGAAGCACGTATACGCCAGACCGGAGATCAGACACAAGTCTACCTCCAGTTGAAATCCGGTGAATCGGTGATTTTGCAGACTTATCAACAGCCGTTGACAGGCGCCAAGTCATGGAAATACATTCAGGAACAACCGTTCAGCCTCAGCCTGAATCATGGCTGGAAACTGCATTTTGCCGAAAGCCAGCCGGAAATAAAAGGTACATTCAACATCGACCGCCCTTGTTCGTGGACGGCCATTGACCATCCGGCAGCCAAAACCAATATGGGAACCGGTGTTTATTCATTGGACATCGAATTGCCTGCCTTGCAAGCTGACGACTGGGTGCTCGACTTAGGAGATGTCCGCGAAAGTGCCCGTGTCCGGATCAACGGACAGGAAGCAGGCTGCGCATGGGCAGTACCTTATCAGCTAAGGGTAGGCCATCTGCTGAAATCAGGAAAAAACCACATCGAGATAGAAGTCACCAACCTTCCTGCCAACCGAATAGCCGAACTGGACAGGCAGAGAGTGCAGTGGCGCAAATTCAAGGAGATCAATATCGTCGATCTGAACTATCGTCCGGCTAACTACGGTCATTGGGCTCCCATGCCTTCGGGACTAAATAGTGAAGTCCGGCTGATTCCGGTAGATTATTTATCTTTTTAGACACACTGAAGTTATTATCTAAATCTACTCTCAATTCAAGATAAGGCAATATACCTTGATTCCCCTCTTTTCAAAAAGGAGGGGATTTTTTTGCTCTCAACAGTAATTATGCACGACTTTTGCTCCCATGCTCTCACTATCCGTCTGTATCCTCCTGTTCATCGGCATTGCAGTGATGAGAGCGAATGTGGTAGCAGAGTGAGAGATAACTGTTGCCCTCACTTTGTATCATCCAGGTTTCGCAGAGCCCTTTACACCAGGGGAGTCAATCGAAGTAGTTTCATATAGGGAAACTAAAAGTTTCAAGTAATGAAACCAAGAGTTTCAAGCAGAAGAAACTGTTGTTTCAAGCGGGGAAACTAAAGTTTCAAGCCATGTGGAACTGAAGTTTCAAACGGTAAGAAACTGTTGTTTCACCGCATGAAACCGGTATTTGAACTATATCGAATGAATAACCGCTAAGAACCTGCGATCTGAACAGTGAGAGCAACAGCTTGCTCTCACTCTGCTACCACATTCGCTCTCATCACTGTAATACCGATGAACAGGAGGATACAGACGAATAGTGAGAGCATGGGAGCAAAACTCATATTAAATCTATTGGGAGAGATAAATTAGTTGAAACAGAGTTAAGTTCAACCGATTTCCTCTTCATTCGACTTCGTTTGTTCTGTTTGTAATTCTTTCAATTTTATGATTTCTATAGCATTCTGAACATATTCCCGTGTCAATACCAAACGGGCCATAACACGATCCGAGCAGGGTGATGCATCATCTACAAACTCATCAATAAGGACATTAAGGAAACAAAGTGTGCAATTAAGATCCTGTTTTGACGACTCATCAATACTTTCAATTTGTCCAAAACTGGGCCAGTTGTCTTTAAGAAAGGCAAGTTTATCGGTGGTGTTCTGCAAATCAGTCTTCATCAAGCAGGTACCGGAACAAGTAGGGTCATCCATAATTATTTGTTTTTTTATTTGTGTGTATTTCCGCACGCTTTCAAAAGAAAAGCGTGGAAACTATTACCACATTACCCCTCGCTGGCTCTGGTAGGGCCGTACTCGAATAATAAGCAATAGCTCCACACCCATGAGGCATATAACATATATATATACAACAGAGACGTGGAGAATGGTTACTTATTATCTGCGAGCTTCAAATTTACCAGATTTGCGAAACAGATAATAAATACGCTATCCCCAAAATAAAAAAGCGTAGCTCCTTTGCAGAGATACGCCACAAATATAGTTATATTTTCCGATATTGAAACTTTGGTGAGTACTATTTTGCCATCTGATTTAGTTGGAATACTGCCATATCGCTATTCGTCCCTATTCTGAAAGGAGGTCCTCACAAAGATAATCCGCTGGATAAGCAGACAGCAAGTAACTCCCAACGCATAATAGAAACCGTGATTCAGCGATGGTACAAACAACTTCGTCACATCGGCTATCAACAAAGCAAAAATCATATACAAGGTAAATACCAGCCATACCGAACCGATGTGAAACATGGATTTCGACAATAGAACAGGCATATCAATGTGACGGGTCAGCATAGCGATTACCAGCGAGAACGCTACCAGCCAGTAGATGACAGACAGCAGCACCTTCATCCCCAGTGAGAAACCGGAGAGCATCTGTAAAGCACGGATAAATATGTAGACATTGCCTCCTACATAGGCAAGTATAAATATCAGGAAAAATATCCGCATAATCGTTATAAGTTAAAATGGTTATCAAATACATTATCGCCCTTCTCCGTAGTCAGGCAGTGGAGTGTCTGCATATTTTTGTGAGGTATTTGTCAGGAATCGAAGTCTATATTTGCTAAAATAAAGATTATGCAGCAGAAACACCATGTTTCTACTACATAATAATTATAATTAGGTTTATGCGAGACATTCAGCAATACTGCTATCTATTGTTGACCGCCTGCTCCAGTTGCTTCAAAGCTTTCTCCAGCGTAGCACGTGGACAAGCGATATTCAACCGCATAAATCCTTCACCCTCTTTGCCGAAAGTCGTTCCTTCATTCAAAGCTAAATGAGCATCTTCCACAAACAGGTTGTTCAGTTCTTTCTGATTCAATCCCAGTTCGCGGCAATCCAAAAAGATAAGGTAAGATGCTTGCGGACGGATCATTCTGATGGCAGGAATATGTTCCTTCAGATAATTTTCGGTAAAGTCAATATTTGCTTTTATATAAGCTATGACCTGATCCAGCCATTCAGTACCATGACTGTACGCCGCCGCTACACTGAGATAAGCAAACAAGTGTCCTTCGCTAAACTCGCCAGCTTCCATATATACCTGAAACCGGTGACGAAGCTCGTCATTCTCGATGATTGCATAAGAGCTTGCCAGTCCGGGCATATTGAATGCCTTGCTCGGAGACATAAATACAAGTGAATTCATTCGCGCTTTCTCCGAAATCAAGGCAAAGGCAGGATGCTTGTAAGGAGGTAAAGTCAAGTCGGCATGAATCTCGTCAGAAATCACCAAGGTACCGCTTTCGTAGCAGATATCAGCAATCTGTGACAATTCCTCTTTCGTCCATACCCGTCCGCCCGGATTATGGGGATTGCTTAGAATAAGCAGTTTACATCCTTGTACATCTTTACGGAAACGGTCAAAATCAATATGATATTGTCCCTCTTTCAGCACCAGCGGACTGAATACCACTTCACGTTCATTCTTCTGCGTCACCAGGAAGAAAGGATGGTACACAGGAGGCAGCACCATCACTTTATCTCCTTTCTCCGTGAAGCAATGGATAGCAAAAGCCAGTCCACGGACAATACCGGGAGTAAACGTCAGCATTTCTTCACGAATCTCCCAGCCATGCCGTTCTTTCAGCCAGTTGACAATGGATTCCGCCCACTCTTTGCAAGCAAAGGTATACCCCAACACTTCATGATCAAGACGTTTCTTTAAAGCCTCGATAACAAAAGGAGCCGTACGAAAATCCATATCGGCCACCCACATCGGAATCAAATCATTACGTCCCCAACGTCCTTGTACGGCATCCCATTTTACGGAATCCGTACCGTTACGGTCTATTATTTCATCAAAATTATAGTTCATACTGCATAAGTTTTTATGAATCTTGAAGCAAAAGTACACAAAAACTCTGAGTTTGTATCTTAAAACTCTGTAACAGACGTTTTCTATCCTGCCGGTCTGTCAAATTTGTCTCGTTTCTGATACTCCCTTACCCCTCAATCGGAAGGTCTTAAGATTCGTTTCATGTCTTACTTTGTTATGTCAAATTTCACATCATATACCGGAGCTATGCGTATCGACCGGACGCCTTGCGAAGATAACTCTAACTTCTTTCTGACAGATGGGTCCAGATAAATATTCACTTCCGGTGCAAAGGGAATTATCTGCAATAAATATTCCTGACTGCCCTGCCGCTTCATTCTGCCGGTGTCAAACATCATAGGACCTCCCCAATAGTAATCATCGGCTATCAATGCACCTTTATTATACAGAGCTCCGGTATCTCCCGTATAGTCTATCATCAAATAGGCATTTTTCACGGAAACAGGCAACTGAGGAACACTAACCGCATAATACAATGATGAGGGGACAGGCTTGAAATTCACAAAATACTGAGGTCCCGGACAAGACTCAGGAGTTTCTTTCAATCTGTTGTCTTCAGGATAAACCGGTTGCTGCGGAACATAAGAGTCCGGGTTCTGCTCTTTCCGGCAAGAGACCTGTAAGGGAACTGCCGGAACTTCAAAACGAATGACTTGAAATTCTCCCTGCTTACGTTTCTTCACACTGATTCCCTCCCGGACTTTCCAGCGGCTGTCCGCCGGATATATCTGCATTTCAAATTGATTCCTGTCGACATTGCGAACGGTTATTTCTTCCGAAGAAGGAATGACCTGCGAAGAAGTGATACATAAGAGATCTTCATTCCCTTTCTGTATCTTCCAGCTCCTACGGGCTTGCTCCTGAGTCAGCAGCAGAATTTTAGTCTGCCTGCCATTCACTGCCGACAACACGATCAGATGTTCTTTTTCCTGTCCGCACTTCAAGAGGTATTTATCGCCTGTATTCTTTACCGGACGACCATCCATCATCACTTTCTTCAACTGACCGGCAGAGAAAACCAGCTCTGAAGCAGTGGCCGGATGAGAAAGAAACACGTAAGTCGGCACCTTGTTTTTCAGAATATAGAGTGGCTGAACCGTTGCATAATGCAGTAAATGCCCGTTAATGTCTATATTGAAAGGCATAATCAGTTGCTCGCCGGATGCGATGTTCAGTGGCGGGAAAAGCAATTCTGTACCGCCTTGCTGCTGAATACGGATACGAATATCACTTAAATCCTTCATTTCCAGCAAACGCTGATAGTTATTGATAAAAACATAACCGCTATTTCCATGACTGCGCACGCTCATTCTCAACGTTTCATTATCACCCGGTTTCAACGGACGTTTGTCGGGGAAAGTAGTCACTGTAGTTGCCAGGTGCGGTCCGAAATCATTCAGGAAGGCATGCAGAGTTTTCAGATCGTAATATGATTCATTCAATTGCCCCCACTCACCTATCGGTGCATTAAAATCGTAATTGATAATCGGATAGTCGTTGGGGTATTTGGTTGCTTTCGATTCTTGCAGCGTGCTGTATTTGCCTATGGGATTGGAGCCGCCATGATACATATAATATCCCATCATATTAGCTCCCGAACCTACTTTGACATAACTCTGGGCTACCACATCTTTGGCAGCGATCACAGGACGGCGATGGTAAGTGATCTGATTTCCTCCTCCCATCTCGGCTGTGCTATAAGGATATTGAAGTCCTTTGGACGTCGTATTTTCCTGCTCGCCCAGCAAATCGGCGCCCACAGCAGGATCACTAGCCCAGGAACTGAACAAGTAATTTCGTGACAAAGCCAGTTCGGTGACTTTTGAACTCCAGGGAGCTTCGGGATATCCTCCCCAGACAGGAATCAGCTCGGTCTGCTTCAAATCCGACTTAGGCCAGCCGGTAGCTGTATAATAAGGAACATCCATGCCGGATTGTATGGCTATCCGCTTCAGGTTCAGCATATGATTTAACCGCGTTCTGCTATCAAAACGATATTCGTTCTCGATCTGCAAGCCGATGACGGGACCTTCATTCTTAAAGTACATTCCTTCCGCCTGTTTGCCTATTTCATTGAAAAACCGCTCCACATGTTTCAGATAAACCGGATTATCTTTACGCACTCCTCCCTCAATGCCCATCAGCCAATCGGGAAAACCACCGTAACGAACCTCACCATGACACCACGGTCCGATTCGCAGCCACACATACATGCCATGCTGATGACATAGTTCCAGAAAATGACGCAAATCCTTATTACCTTCCCAAATATACGTATTCTCCTTTTCTTCATGATAGTTCCAGAAGACGTAAGTCGCTATGACAGTTACCCCGGATGCTTTCATTTTCAGGATGGATTCTTCCCAGTCGGCACGGGGAACACGACCGTAATGAATCTCACCCATTACAGGATACCAGGGTTGCCCGTCTTTCAGATAATACAGGTTGTTCAAAGAGAAGGAATGACCGGAAGGAGAAAGGTGAGTCCCCTGTTTCAAATGTCCTTCTATCAGTGGAGATTCCTTTGGCAAAACAACTGTATAGTCTTTTTGCGACCATACATACGTACTCATTAACAAGCTTATGCAAAGCAGTAGCAATCGGGATAATCGAAAATTCATAATACGTCATTTTTAGTTACATCACAAAGGTATGCCTAAATAACTCCCCCGAAGAGGAGAAAATGAACGGATAGCAAAACAAAATGAAAAAAGACAAAAGGAAATGGACAGCCAAGGGTACTTTTCAGACAAAAGCCCATCCTTACATATTTTCCATGTATTGTCTGGGAGTTTTTCCGTATTTCTCCACAAAGCATTTGGAGAAATAAGAAGAGTCGGAAAAGCCGACCATATACATGACTTCCGAAATCATAAACTGTTTCTTGGCAAGAAGCATCGCAGCCTTTTTCATCCGTATACCTTTTATATATTCAACTGTGGTATAGCCGGTCAGTTGTTTGACACGGCGATAAATCTGTTTTGAATGATAACCTGACAGTTCTGACAGTCTGGTTACATTCAAATCGGAGTTTGAAAGATTTTGCTCAATGACCTCCGTTATGTAAGTCAGGAACTTCTCATCCGGAGATTCTGTGATTACCGTATCTGTTTCCAAAGAAATGCCTTCCTCTTTCAGTTTACGCACTAACCGGTACTTATTACGGAGAATCCTATCGATATGCGCTACCAGCTCTTTGATATCAAAAGGCTTGGAGATAAATGCCTCGATTCCCAGTGACAACAGATTATATTCGGTCTTCTTGTCATCTTTTGCCGTCAGCATGATTACAGGGATAGTAGATGTCGTCAGGTTCGCCTTCAGTTGCTTTACCATCTCTACCCCGTTCATTACAGGCATCATAATGTCCGCAATGATCACATCGGGAGAATACTGCAGAGCCATCTCCATCCCTTTCTTGCCATTGTAGGCCAACAGGCATTCGGCATTATGCAGGCTATTCTCTCCCGAGTGATGATAATAATTCTCATCTGCCACATACAGTTTTCCTTTTTGGGAAAGCAGTTTCTCTTTATTGACTACGAAAACTCCTCCGCAATAAGCTACCAGATATAAATTACTATGATTATCGCCATTGATATAGTAAGTCCAGTTTGCATTCCGGGTATGTGTAGAATCTGCTATCTGATAATTCTCAAAGGTTTCCGTCGCATAGTCAAATCTGTTTATTCCACCATCGGTGGCAATCCATAAATCCTTGTCCCAATCTTCGTAAATATGCCGGATACGATTATGACTGATGGAATATTTACCCCGGTTCATCTTGAACCATAATGATTTGTTCTTAGCCGGATTATAATAACACAACCCATTGCTTCCTCCCCACCAATAATTATCGAGGGAATCCCTGTAGATGCAATAAATATCATTGCCTTCGTCAGACCTTACCAGACTATCCCATGAGTACGTTTCCACCATATGCGAATTGTAATACAGAGAAATGCCCGATCCTGTACCCAGCCATATATTCCCATCCCTGTCCTCAAAAATATGCCATATTATATTGTTTACCAGTGATTTCGTATTCTGAGAACTATGAACCGCATGCTCATAACGATTCAAACTTTCATCATAGATATACAATCCATTGTCCGTACCCAGCCACAACAAGCCATCAGCACTGATGTGCATATTCTTAACAGGAGTATGGGGGAACGGTGTGATGCGGGTAAACTTCCCCGACGAAATATCATATTTCCACAGTCCGTTCTCCCTGCCTATCCATACCCACCGGTTAGCGGAATCGACTTCTAATGAAAGTATTAAAGAAGATTCTTCGGAAGGCACAGACAAATATTCATAAGTATCTGCGGATTCATCATAAAGGTACAGCCCTTGATAGTTGGCAATAAGGAAGCGACTTTTGTCCAGCCTGACAATCGGATTAGTAGGCAATTGAGGTATTTTATCGACGGGCTGAAACGTATTCCGCCCGGTATCATATTTAATGAGACCGTTCAATGTGCCCAACAGAATGACCGAGTCATTCATCTGCTCAATGGCTCTTATGGACATAGTGGGAGAAGAAAGCAACTGACACGTATCTGACTTCAGATCCAGCAAATAAAGTCCTTTTTCTGTTCCCAAATAAAAATGGACATCATCTTGTTTCAGCGTACAATAAATGAAAGTTCCTTTTAAAACGTCACTGCCATCCAGCACCTTGTGTCTGCATACTTTCTGACCATCAAACATACTCAATCCGTTGGAAGTCCCCATCCATATAACGCCTTTCTCGTCCTGAAAAAAACAGTGGACAAATGCTCCTCCCTTATCGAAGTTCACAAACTCACGTGTCCTTTCTATCTGGGCATAAGAAGAGATACATAGCTGCAACAGCAAGAGGGAAACCAACATGTGTTTTATCATAATATTCAAGTATATATTCGTTTTACTCCTACAAAAATAGTACATTTGTACTCAATTCAAAAAGGAATCTATGACGAAAGCTTTATTTTTTGATATAGACGGAACGCTGGTTAGTTTCGAAACACATCGTATCCCGTCTTCTACTATTGAGGCATTAGAAGCCGCCCACGCAAAAGGGCTTAAAATATTTATCGCTACCGGACGTCCGAAAGCGATTATCAACAATCTTTCCGAATTGCAGGACCGGAACCTTATCGATGGATATATAACCATGAACGGGGCCTATTGCTTTGTCGGAGAAGAGGTGATTTACAAAAGTGCCATTCCGCAGGAAGAAGTAAAGGCAATGGCTGCTTTCTGCGAAAAGAAAGGAGTACCCTGCATCTTCGTGGAGGAACACAACATCTCTGTTTGTCAGCCGAATGAGATGGTGAAGAAGATCTTTTATGACTTCCTGCATGTCAATGTCATCCCAACGGTTTCGTTTGAAGAAGCAAGCAATAAAGAAGTAATCCAGATGACTCCTTTCATCACGGAAGAAGAAGAAAAAGAGGTGCTTCCCTCTATACCGACGTGTGAAATAGGACGCTGGTATCCGGCCTTCGCGGATGTCACAGCCAAAGGCGACACCAAACAGAAAGGCATTGACGAAATAATCCGGTATTTCGGTATCAGGCTGGAAGAAACGATGTCATTCGGCGACGGAGGAAATGATATCAGCATGCTTCGTCATGCAGCTATCGGGGTTGCCATGGGACAGGCCAAAGAGAATGTAAAAGCCGCAGCTGATTATGTGACAGCCCCCATTGATGAGGACGGCATCAGTAAGGCTATGAAACATTTCGGTATTATCTAATTTTATTTATCCGGTCGGTATCTCTGCCTATCCGTCACAAGTTTTATGAGCGTAGACATTAATAACGCAGCTTTTCAGGACGCCCTGAACCTTATCCAATATACCCGCCAGTCGGTTTTCCTGACCGGAAAAGCGGGTACAGGTAAATCTACATTCCTACGTTACGTCTGCGAACATACCAGAAAGAAACATGTTGTACTCGCACCTACCGGTATTGCCGCCATCAATGCCGGAGGGAGTACAATGCACAGTTTCTTTAAACTCCCTTTCTATCCGTTACTGCCGGATGATCCGAACTTAAGTCTTCAGAGAGGACGCATCCATGAGTTCTTCAAGTATACCAAACCGCACCGGAAGCTGTTGGAACAAATAGAACTGGTCATCATAGACGAAATCTCGATGGTACGGGCGGACATCATTGATGCTATCGACCGTATTTTACGCGTATATTCTCATAACTTACGGGAACCTTTCGGCGGAAAACAGTTATTATTGGTAGGTGATGTTTTCCAGCTGGAACCTGTAGTTAAAAACGATGAGCGGGAGATTCTGAACCGTGCCTACCCTACTCCGTACTTCTTCTCTGCAAAAGTATTCAGCCAGATCGACCTGGTATCCATCGAACTTCAGAAAGTGTACCGACAGACTGACCCCGTTTTTGTCAGCGTTCTCGACCATATCCGTACCAACACTGCCGGAGCCGCTGATCTTCAGCTGCTGAACACCCGATACGGAAGTCATATAGAGGAATCGGAAGCCGATATGTACATCACACTTGCCACCCGAAGGGATACAGTCGATTCGATCAATGAAAAGAAACTGGCTGAACTTGCGGGTGATCCGATCACTTTTGAGGGAAACATTGAAGGAGATTTCCCTGAAAGCAGTCTGCCAACCTCACAAGAACTCGTCTTAAAAACGGGTGCTCAAATCATCTTTATCAAGAATGATTTCGACCGCCGATGGGTAAACGGCACTATCGGAGTGATCGCCGGTATCGACGAGGAAGAAGAAACGATATACGTCATCACCGATGACGGCAAAGAATGTGATGTAAAACGGGAATCATGGCGTAACATCCGCTATCGCTACAACGAAAAGACGAAAGAGATTGAAGAAGAAGTCCTAGGCAGTTTCACACAATACCCTATCCGGCTGGCTTGGGCCATTACCGTTCACAAGAGTCAGGGACTGACTTTCAGCCGTGTAGTCATTGACTTCACAGGAGGGGTGTTTGCCGGCGGACAGGCGTATGTAGCCCTCAGCCGCTGTACCTCACTGGATGGTATCCAGCTCAAAAAGCCTATCCACCGGGCAGATATCTTTGTACGACCGGAGATTGTAAACTTTGCCGGACGGTTCAACGACCGGCAAGCTATTGACAAGGCACTAAAACAGGCGCAAGCGGATGTTCAATACGCTGCTGCCGCACGTGCATTCGATAAAGGGGATATGGAAGAGTGCCTGGAACAATTCTTCCGCGCCATCCACTCCCGTTATGATATAGAAAAACCTGTTCCCCGCCGTTTAATCCGCCGGAAACTTGGTATTATCAATACTTTGCAGGAACAGAACAAAAAACTGAAAGAACAAATGCGGGAACAGCAGGAACGTCTGCGACAATATGCACACGAATACCTGTTGATGGGAAATGAGTGTATCACCCAAGCTCACGACGCCCGTGCCGCCATAGCCAATTACGATAAGGCGCTTAGTCTCGATCCTAACTATATAGACGCCTGGATACGAAAAGGAATCACCCTGCTCAACAGCAAGGAGTATTTTGATGCGGAAAACTGTTTCAATACGGCTGTCAGCCTCCACCCGGCAAACTTTAAAGCGGTATACAACCGTGGCAAACTCAGACTAAAACTGGAAAATACCGAAGGAGCCATAGCCGATCTGGACAAGGCAACCAGCCTGAAACCTGAACATGCCGGCGCACATGAACTTTTTGGTGACGCCCTGCTGAAAACCGGAAAAGAGGTAGAAGCCGCCATACAATGGAGAATAGCGGAAGAACTCAGAAAGAAGAAGTCATAAATAAGTACAAACATCCCTTTCGGAAAAGATACAGTTCTTTCCCCACTCAAAATGCTTCAGAAGCCTTCCGATTGTGAAAGTTGCTGAATATCACTTTACATCAAAAACTTTTTATTAACTTTGCCTTCGTATGTACGTCAAACTCTTAAAAGAAAAGCAAATGAAAAAAGGTTTGAAAATCGCAGCTATCATCGTAGGAGTAATTATCATTCTGATGCTCCTCCTTCCTTTCGCCTTCCAGGGAAAGATAGCAGGTATTGTAAAAACGGAAGGCAATAAGATGCTTAATGCACAATTTGACTTTAAGAAACTTAACATTAGCCTGTTCCGTAACTTCCCACAGGCTTCTGTCACTCTCGAAGATTTTTGGCTGAAAGGTGCAGGAGAATTCGCCAATGACACGCTTGTACAAGCCGGAGAAGTAACCGCCACCATCAATCTGTTCTCTCTTTTCGGAGACAGCGGCTATGACATTTCCAAAGTATTCATAGAAGATACCCGCCTGCATGCCATCGTTCTGCCGGACGGACGTGCCAACTGGGATATCATGAAACCCGATACAGCAGCTACACAGGAAACACCTGCCACGGAAGAAGAAGCTTCTCCTTTCAAAATTAAGCTGCAACGTTTCGTTATCAAGAACATGAATCTGATCTATGATGATCAACAAGGAAAAATGTATGCTGACATCCGTGATTTCAATGCGCTTTGTGCCGGAGATTTAGGCAGTGACCGCACGACTCTGAAATTAGAGGCTGAAACTAAATCACTGACTTATAAGATGAATGGAATTCCATTCATCGCAAATGCCAATATCTCCGCCAAAATGGATGTGGATGCCGATCTTGCCAACAACAAGTATACTTTGAAAGATAATGTTATCCGCCTCAACGCTATCCAGGCAGGTATCGACGGCTGGGTAGAACTGAAAGATCCTGCGATCGACATGGATCTGAAACTGAACACGAATGACGTAGGATTCAAAGAAATTCTTTCGTTGATTCCTGCTATCTACGCAACCGAATTCTCCAGCCTGAAAACTGACGGAACCGCCACTCTTACCGCATCGGCAAAGGGTATGCTACAAGGTGACACCGTTCCTGCCTTCAACATCGATATGCAAGTCAAGAACGCCATGTTCCGTTATCCGGCATTACCGGCAGGAGTCGACCAGATCAATGTCAGTGCCAATGTTCAGAATCCGGGTGGAAACATCGATCTGACCACTATCAAGATCAATCCGTTCAGTTTCCGTCTGGCAGGCAATCCGTTCAGTTTGATTGCAGATGTGAAAACCCCGGTCAGCGATCCTGACTTCAAGGCTGAAGCAAAGGGAGTACTCGATCTGGGAATGATCAAACAAGTATATCCACTGGGGGATATGGAACTGAATGGTACCATCAATGCCGATATGCAGATGGCCGGACGCCTTTCTTATATAGAAAAAGAGCAATATGACAATATGAAAGCATCCGGAACGATCGGCCTGACCAATATGAAACTGAAAATGCAGGATATGCCGGATGTGGATATCAAGAAATCGCTCTTTACCTTCACTCCGAAGTATCTGCAGCTAAGTGAAACAACCGTCAACATCGGCAAGAATGACATTACCGCCGACAGTCGTTTCGAAAATTATATCGGCTACGTCCTGAAAGGTACTACGCTGAAAGGAACGCTGAACATTCATTCCAATTATTTTAATCTGAATGATTTCATGACGGCTTCTGCAGACAGTACTGCAACTGCCGACGCTGCAACTACAGACTCCACTACTGTTACCGGTATCGTTGAAGTTCCTAAGAACATCGATTTCCAGATGGATGCCAACCTGAAGCAAGTATTATTTGACAAGATGACATTCAACAATATGAATGGTAAACTTGTGGTGAAAGACGGAAAAGTGGACATGAAGAATCTTTCTATGAGCACTATGGGTGGCAATGTGGTGATGAACGGTTATTATTCTACCGCCAACGCCAAGAAGCCGGAAATGAAAGCCGGGTTCAAACTGACCAACCTCAGTTTCTCACAAGCTTACAAAGAACTGGACATGGTACAACAACTGGCTCCTATCTTCGAAAGCCTGAAAGGAAACTTCTCCGGAAGTATCAACGTACTGACTGATCTGGATGCCACAATGAGTCCGGTACTGGATACCATGCAAGGAGACGGCAGCCTGTCTACCCGCGACCTCAGCCTAAGCGGCGTGAAAGCGATTGACCAGATAGCCGATGCCATCAAGCAGCCGAGTCTGAAAGAGATGAAAGTGAAGGATATGACGCTGGACTTCACCATCAAAGACGGACGAGTGGAAACCCAGCCGTTCGATATCAAGATGGGCGACTACAATCTGAATCTCTCCGGTAGCACAGGACTTGACCAGACTATCGACTATACGGGTAAAATCAAACTTCCTGCCTCTGCCGGCAATATATCTAAAATGATGACCCTCGACTTAAAGATCGGTGGTTCATTCACTTCTCCTAAGGTCAGTGTCGACACCAAGAGTATGGCAAACCAAGCTGTGGAAGCCGTAGCCAACGAAGCAATCAGTAAATTAGGAGAAAAGCTGGGACTCGACTCTGCAACCACTGCAAACAAAGATTCTATCAAACAGAAGGTTACAGAAAAGGCCGCCGAGAAAGCTCTGGAACTCTTGAAGAAAATCAAATAAAAGAAAGGAGAAGAGATTATGCTTCTGAAGCTGTATGATAAAAACAACAACCCGCAAGACCTGCAACGGGTAACCGACATCCTGAACGATGGCGGACTGATCATCTATCCTACGGATACGATGTACGCCATCGGCTGTCACGGATTGAAAGAGCGTGCCATCGAACGTATTTGCCGTATCAAGGAAATCGATCCGCGCAAAAACAATCTGTCCATCATCTGCTATGACCTGAGCAGTATCAGCGAATACGCCAAAGTAGGCAACAACGAGTTCAAGCTCATGAAGCATAATCTCCCCGGTCCGTTCACCTTTATCCTGAACGGAACCAACCGGTTGCCCAAAATCTTCCGCAACCGGAAAGAGGTAGGTATCCGCATGCCGGACAATAACATCATCCGTGAGATTGCCCGGTTATTGGATGCCCCCATCATGACGACCACGCTGCCGTATGACGAAAATGAAGACCTGGAATACATGACTGACCCTGAACTCATAGACGAGAAATTCGGAGATATGGTGGATTTAGTTATCGACGGAGGAATCGGAGGGATAGAACCCTCGACAGTAGTCAAATGTACAGAAGACGAGCCGGAAATCGTCCGACAAGGAAAAGGATGGCTGGAAGAAATCTAGCATCGGGGAACAGTTAACATATAGAAAACATATAAATTAGGCACGGATGACGCGGATTTCACGGTTTTTAGAGATTAAGTTGAATATCTAAAACCGTGTTAATCCGCGTCATCCGTGCCTAAAATCCTCTTACTTGATCAAAGATTCGGGATCTAAGTGTGTAGCCTCAATATCTTTGAAGTAACGGTAAGTACCCACTTTCAGTTCTACAGTAGCAGCATCGTCACAAACGATGATACCTTTTTCATGCATCTGCAATGCACTGATAGTCCACATCTGTGTGATAGCACCTTCTACTGCATGATACAAAGCACGGGCTTTGTTATGTCCGTTTACAATGATCATCACTTCTTTTGCAGAAAGTACCGTACCGACTCCAACTGTCAGAGAAGTCTTTGGAACCTTATTGATGTCATTGTCGAAGAAACGGGAATTAGCAATGATAGTATCCATCGTCAATGTTTTCTGACGAGTGCGGGAAGTCAGTGAGGAACCCGGTTCGTTGAAAGCGATGTGTCCGTCAGGACCGATACCACCCATGAAAAGATCAATGCCACCGTAAGACTTAATCTTTTCCTCATAACGTGCACACTCTGCATCCAAGTCAGGAGCGTTACCATTCAGAATATTTGTATTCTCCGGTTTGATATCAATATGACCAAAGAAGTTATTCCACATAAAAGAATAGTAGCTTTCCGGATGTTCCTTCGGCAAACCAACATATTCATCCATATTGAATGTTACTACATTTTGGAAAGAAACAATTCCTTTCTTATTAAGGTCGATCAAAGCTTTATACATACCCAGAGGAGAAGATCCGGTAGGGCAGCCCAATACAAATGGTTTTTCGGGGGTTGGATTGGCAGCTTTTATTTTTGCAGCAACATAATGTGCAGCCCACTGAGATACGGACTGATAGTCCGGCTGAATAATAAGTCTCATAAGTCGATTGTTTTATAGGTTAGTCAATTAATAATTATCTCACTCATCGTTTTAACGGTCTTTCTTCAAACGGTCCGCCATCGCATGCGCTAAATTCTCGCACTGGGTATAGGTAATGTCTTTCATCGCCTGCTTCATCTCTACCGGATCGCCCACCAGTTCGAACTTGCTCTTTTCCGCAAATTCAGCCATACGCTTCACAGCAGCTCCTGCCCATGTGAAGGAACCGAAGTAGCCCAGATAACGTCCCTTAAGTTCGCGAACCAGAATCTTCGATAACAACGATTCCACTTCCGGGAAAATCTGATTGCTATATGTGGGAGAACCGATAATCAAACCCTTATAACGGAAAATATCCGCAATGATATAAGAAGGATCACTTTTACTCACATTGTGCATAACGATATTTTTGATTCCCTGTGCGGAGAGTTCTTCAGCAATAGCTTCCGCCATCTGCTCCGTATTTCCATACATGCTGCCATAGGCGATCACCACCCCCTCATCCGCATCGTAGCGGCTCAAACGGTCGTAAATTCCGATCACCTTGGCTATATTTTCTGTCCATACCGGCCCATGCGTAGAACAAATGGTAGTAATAGGCAGTCCTCCCAACTTTTGCAATGCTTTCTGTACCGGACTACCGTACTTGCCTACGATATTGGAGTAGTAACGAACCATTTCCCCCCAATACTTATCTACATTGATACGGGTATCCAGAAATCCGCCGTCCACTGTACCAAAACATCCGAATCCATCACCGGAGAAAAGGATTCCGTCTGTTTCATCGAATGTCATCATAGTCTCAGGCCAGTGCACCATTGGAGTCATATAGAAACGAAGCATATGCTTGCCTAAGGCAAGGAAATCTCCGTCTTTCACCAGATACTGCTCGCCGGTCACACCATAGAATCCTTCAATCATGCCAAAGGTCTGCTTATTACCAACAATGATAATATCCGGATAGTGCTGTTTAATCAATCGGATGGAGCCCGAGTGATCCGGTTCCATATGATTTATAATCAAATAGTTAATAGGGCGTTCACCGATTACTTGCTTGATTTTGCGCAAATAGACTTCAAAATAACAAATATCCACAGTATCCACCAACGCCACCATTTCATCATCAATCAAATAAGAGTTATACGAAACTCCATAGGGTAATGGCCACAACGCCTCAAAACGGTGTTTATTACGGTCATTCACTCCCACATAGTGGACATTTCCTTTAATTCTTGTTTTCTGTTCCATTCTTCAACTTTAATTAATTTCTGCTCACCAGCTATGATTCCCTTAAAACAGAGATTTACTCTGTGGTGAAGTTATCTTCCGCAAAAATAACTCTTTTTTCTGAATCCCTGTACTTCTTACCTTGATAAGCTCCCCTTTCTTTCATTCTTTTTTGCAAACGAGTTACAAATTCATAATTCTTCAACCCCCAGTCCGGAGCAATCAGTAATTCCTTGGGAGACTGCGAGACAAAACGTTCCAGCACCAGATCCGGATGAAGATGCTCTACATAATCAATTACCAGGTCAATATATTCGTCTACTTCCTTAAACAGATGAAAGTCTGCCGGGTTTTCTTCGTATTCATGCGCCATACGAGTACCACGGATTAACTGTAACTGATGAATTTTGAGAGTAGACAGAGGAAGTTCGGAAAGCATTCCTGCCTGCGCCACCATTGTGTCATGTGTTTCTCCAGGAAGACCAAGAATGATGTGTCCGCCTGTCAATATACCACAGGCAGCAGTACGCTGAACCGCTTCTACTGTATCCGCATAAGTATGTCCGCGATTGATGCGCCGCAAAGTCTCATCACTCGCACTCTCTATGCCATATTCCACCATCAGAAAAGTATGCTTATTGAGTTCTTCCAAATAACGGAGCAGGTCTTCCGGCATACAATCCGGACGTGTACCGATCACCAGTCCTACTACCCCATCCACCTGCAATGCTTCCTCGTATTTACGCTTTAATCCCTCTAATTCCGCATAAGTATTGGTATATGCCTGGAAGTATGCCAGGTATTTCATTTCCGGATATTTATGGGCAAAGAAACACTTCCCTTCCTCCAGTTGGGTAGCGACTGACTTTTCCGTCCGACAGTAGTCCGGATTGAAAGTCTGGTTATTGCAATAAGTGCAGCCTCCCCATCCTTTTGTTCCATCCCGATTAGGACAAGTAAAGCCGGCATTTAATGATATTTTCTGCACTTTGTAAGGAAAATACTTTCGCAGAAAGGTCGGAAAATCATTATATTGTATTTGATGAGACATATCTATTTAATTCATTTGTTATTTGTGTGGCAAACATAAGAAAAAACAGCGAGTTACAGAAAGATGCCCCAAAATATCTTCAATATATTAAAAAAAACATAAAGTGCATAAGATAAATTAATATTTATTGCGAAAGCAGAAAGTATTTAGTTAGTTTTGTGTGATTTTAAGCATTGACGGGAGGATACTTGTGAAAGTCTTGTGCAATTATTCCCCAATTATGATTTCATCTCACCATACCCCATGCGACTCTCGTCAATAAACTATCCTCTTTATGTTCTAAAAACAGAATGTAAAGAGGATTTTTAGCATAAGTAAGCCGGAAGGATACCTAGAAAGAGGAAAAAATAGGCAAACTTTCGTATTATCTGTTCAATGTACCGCCCGGAGTTCTTGTTTTCCATCCTTTTGCTTATTTTTGTTCGAACAAAAACACCAATATTATGAAACACATATTGTTCCTCCTTATTTCTCTTCTCAATTATTGCATACTAGTAGCCCAACCTACCTATCAAATCAAACATTATTCCGTTAATGATGGAATGTCACAAGGAATAGTCCAGACTATTATACAAGATAAAAAAGGATTTTTATGGTTCGGAACCTGGAACGGTCTGAACAAATTTGACGGGTATACATTCAAAAACTATAAAACATCCTATAAAGATGCTTATATTCTAAATACCAATCGAATCAGCCAGATAGCGGAGACTAAATATGGAGATATCTGGTGTCAAGTCTATGACGGACGTGTGTATATGTTCGATAACCAAACGGAGAAGTTTATCGATGTCCTGAGCTCTGTGGCAGAATCCATGATAGTGAACAATTATGCCGACCATATTTATACTCTCTCAAAAGGTGTTTCCTGGATCACATTTCAAAATGAATGTGTCGCCGTCCGTATTGACGATCAACTTTGCAAACAGGGGAAAGGAATTACTTTATACAGTGCTTTTAAACAAAACCTAAAAGGAGACAAAATCTATACAGTTTTTGAAGATTCCGAAGGTGATGAATGGATACTGACCAACAAAGGTATTTCTATTGTAGGGAAAAAGCAGGTAGACAGCGATTTCCCGTTTCAATATATCAAAGAAGCGGATGGAATTATTTATTTAGTTTCCCAATCGGACAAATTGGCCTCTTACAATTTTAAGAGCAGACAATTCAAATTCATAGAGATTCCTTATCATGTTTCGATGATTAACGAAGTCAAGAAATTTGACTCCAATACACTTTTGCTGGCTACAGACAACGGGCTGATTATTTATAAGATAAAAGAAAAAAAATTCCAGTTAATTGATATACGCACATCAACACAACCTTCCAGCGTCGTACAGTCTGTTTATCAAGACCATTACAAGGAACTATGGATATTCCCCAAAACGACAGGAGTAATCCGTTATAATCCATCTACCGAGGAAATGCAGCATTTGTTCACACCAGCCAACGAAGTGATCAGATATGAACGGAAAAACAAGAATGTAATCTTTGAAGACCAGCAACACACGTTGTGGATTCTCCCTCCTGAAGGGAATCTGTCTTATTATGACCGTGAAAAGAAAGAACTGAAATCCATGCTGAAGGACAGCAACAATCCGAAGTCTGTTTTCAGTCCGCTCGTCCGTTTTTATACATTAGACAATCAGGGTAATTGCTGGCTGACCAGTGCACGCGGCATTTACAAATTGTCTTTCTTCCCGCATACTTATAATCTGGTGCATATTGACGATGGATTTGAGACCCGTGCTTTTTTATGCGACAGTGAAAAGAGGGTGTGGGTTTCTTCGAAGGCACAGGTCATCAGAGTGTACCAACCGGACGGACAGTTGGGAGGCTATCTGACACCACAAGGAAAAATAAGCAAAGACAAGCATAGCTTTACAAGTGTATATTGCTTTCTTGAAGACCATGAAGGCAATATCTGGATAGGAACAAAAGAAAACGGCATTTATCTGTTAAAGAAAAAGTCGCCGGATTCCTATTCCGTACAACAATTCACTCATCAACCGAATATGCCATACAGTTTGAGCGGCAACAGTGTATATTCCATTTTTCAAGATAGCCATAAACGTATCTGGATAGGCTGCTACGGTGGAGGAATCAATCTACTGACCTGCAACAAGAACGGAAAGACAGAATTTATACACAGCGATAATGAGTTGAAAAATTACCCGACCGGCTACGCTTCAAAAGTCCGCCACATATCCGAAGCACCGGGCGGTGTGCTGTTGATAGGAACAACCAACGGACTACTGACTTTCTCCAATCAATTTGAGAGACCGGAAGAAATCAAGTTTTATCGTAATTGTTGCGAGTCAGGAATAAGTACCAGCCTGAGCGGAAACGATGTGATGCATACGTACACTGACAAGCAAAAACGAACCTACATAGCCAGCTTTACAGGAGGTATCAGCCAAATCGTGTCCAAGAATCTACTCAGCAATAAGATTGAGTTCAAGACATATACAACCGATGATGGCCTTGCTTCAGACTTGGTACAGGCCATACAAGAAGACCAACAAGGTAACTTATGGATCCTTTCCGAGAATGCAATTTCCAAGTTCGACACACAAAGAGAGGCTTTTGAAAATTATGGACTGAACTCTCTACACCAGGAATTCAGTTTTTCAGAAGCAGCTCCAGTGATCAACGCACGAAATCAAATTGTATTCGGTACAGATAAAGGCTTCATTGAAATTTCTCCCAAAGAAATGCAGAAAAGTACCTATGTTCCCCCTATCGTCTTCACCGGGTTGAAAGTGCAAGGTCAATCTTCTGTCATCGCCATTGACGATCTGGAAGAATTACGCCTTAAACCTTCCCAGCGGAATGTTACTTTCCAGTTTGCAGCACTTGATTATGTCGATTCTAAAGAAATCCGCTACGCATATCGATTGAAAGGATTGGAAGAAGAATGGCATGACGGGGACAAAAACCGCTCTGCCAGCTACATCAACCTGCCGAATGGCAATTATAAACTGCAAATCAAATCTACCAACAGTGATGGCGTATGGATGAACAATATCCGCACTTTATCTATCAACGTACTGCCTACTTTCTGGGAAACGGGCTGGGCATGGCTTCTTTACCTTATTCTCTTTATTCTCTTTACAGGTACTATCGTATATGTACTCTTTTACATTTATCGTTTACGCCATCAAGTAGATATCGAGCAACAATTATCCAATATCAAGCTCCGTTTCTTTACCGACATATCTCACGAGCTTCGGACACCACTGACCCTGATCAGCAGTCCGGTCAATGAAGTACTGGAAAATGAAGATTTATCCGCCACAGCCCGTGAACATCTGGCTGTGGTACAAAAGAACGCCGAACGTATGTTACGTCTCATGAATCAGATTCTGGACTTCCGCAAAATACAGAATCAGAAGATGAAAGTGCTTGTGGAGAAGACAGACCTGATTCCACTTCTTGAAAAAGTAATGATCAACTTCCGCTTGATTGCAGAAGAAAAGAAGATTAATTTCCGGTTAGAGAGCGAACTTAAGTCAATATATGCATGGGTAGACCGCGATAAGTTCGAAAAGATATTCTTTAATCTGATATCCAACGCATTCAAATATACACCAGCTGAAAAGGCGATTATAATAGAAGTGACAAAACGGATGGATAAAGTGACGATCTCTGTTGTGGATGAGGGCATCGGGATTGAACCAACTAAACTACGCAATTTGTTTCAACGCTTTGAAACACTAGCCCAACAAAATATGCTCCAACCGTCTTCCGGCATCGGTCTGTCATTGGTAAAAGAAATGGTCGATATGCATCATGGTACAATCAAAGTAACAAGCGAACCGGAAGCAGGAAGCCGTTTCGTGGTAACTCTGCCTCTCCAAAAAGAAGTCTTCGAACAAGATAGTCAAGTGGAATTTATTCTGAATGACAGCCAAAGTCCGGCTACTCGTCCGGACAGTTGCCTCCAGACTGAGAAAAGACCAGAAGCGGAAGACAAAGAAGATATGGTAAATAATACGGTTCCGGATACGTTTACTATATTGGTGGTTGAGGACAACGAGGAACTAAAAGCTTTCTTAAAGAACATCTTATCTGAGAATTACACTGTTATCACCGCTCCGAACGGAAAAAAAGGATTGCAACACGCAGTTGATAATATACCCGATCTTATCATCAGTGACGTAATGATGCCGGTTATGGACGGTCTCGAGATGATTCGGCAAATCAAAGAAAACAACAACATCTGCCACATTCCCATTATTGTATTATCGGCAAAAGCCTCTTTGGATGACCGGATTGCCGGACTGGAGCAAGGTGTAGATGACTATATCACGAAACCTTTCAGCGCTACATATCTGAAAACACGTATCGCTTCACTGCTCCGCCAACGCAAATCCTTGCAGGAAATCTATATGGCCAAACTGACGGAAGGAAAAAAAATAGCTGTCGCAGAAGCTCTTACCCCGTCACAACCGCAGATTACTCCTTATGACGAGCAATTCATGCAAAAGGTAATGGAGTTCATAGAAGAACAGATGGATAATGCCGAACTGACCATCGACGAATTTGCAGAGCATCTGATGCTTAGCCGTACCATCTTCTACCGAAAACTAAAGTCCATCATCGGCCTGACTCCTGTAGATTTCATACGTGAAGTACGCATCAAACGTGCAGCACAGCTAATAGACAGCGGGGAATATAATTTCTCACAGGTAGCCTATATGACCGGTTTCAATGACCCGAAGTATTTCAGTAAATGCTTCAAGAAGATAGTAGGTATTACGCCTTCCGAATATAAAGAAAAGAAATAAAAGAAGAAAGGCTTTCCGCAAAGTCCATATAAGAACAATTTCGGACTCTACAAGAATGAACTGAATTGTACGGTTATAAACTAATGTGCTATTACGGTACATTAGCCGACCATATGTATTCATTAATCATCATAATCAGTTGTTTTCTTTCGTCTCACCCAGGTGAGACGAAAGAAAACAACCAAAACCATAGAAGATTTTGACTAGCAGAATACGTATTTATCACTAATTTCCAACAAATTAGTAACAGTCCCGAATCTATTTGTTCCACTAATTTCCGGAAAGTAGCATCTTTCCGGAATCCTTTTTATATTCTTTTCCGTTAATAATGACACCTGTAGCATTTTCTATCTGTATGGCCGGAATCTCGGAATCCTCCACTTTGATATTCTCCATATTTACCTGAGAAGCCTGATTGATTACAATACCTTTCTTGGCATTAGTTACAGTCATGTTCTTGATAAGGATATTCTTTAGAGGCATTTCCGGCAGTCCGTTGAAATAGACTGCCCGGCCCGCACCTCTGCAAAGAACATTTGAAATATAAATATTCCTGAAAACAGGAGTTTCCTCATTTACATCCGGTATCGGAGTTTCCGGAGAGTCATTGACAGCATAATACAAATCCATCGTCAGAGCATCATTGGGAATATCAATCATATTGATATTATCTATGAAAATATTCTCCACTACGCCACCACGTCCGCGTGTACTCTTAAACCGCAGACCTACATCTGTGCCCACGAAAGAACAGCCCGATACATATACATTCCGAACACCACCGGACATTTCGCTGCCGATTACGAATCCGCCATGCCCATGCAAAACTGTATTATTCTTAATAATCACGTTTTCACAAGGTTCCCCCCGCCTGCGTCCATCCTCATCTTTACCCGATTTCAGACAGATAGCATCATCCCCCGCATCAAAGAAACAATTAGTGACCAGTACATTTTTACACGACTCCACATCCAACGCATCGCCATTTTGCGAATACCAGGGATTGAATACCTTCACATCGTTCAAAGTCAAAGATTCGCAGGACAAAGGATGGATACACCAGCCCGGTGAGTTCTTGAAAGTCACCCCTTCCAGCAGAATCCGTTTACTTTTTACTATACTCAGCATAACAGGACGCAACCAGCTTTTCATGTAAATCCACTCTTCATCGGTTATTTCTTTCTGTCCGCTATTTTGTCCGGTCATAAGTACAGAGGCTTTCAAAGCACCCGCATCAGGATACCATACCTTTCCATTCTCATCCACTTTACCACCCGAACTCACCAGATTTTTCCATTGCCGTTCCGTCATCTTATCTTTCTTGACCGGACGCCATCTATCTCCTGCCCCGTCGAAAACACCACTGCCGGTGATGGCTATATTCTCAGCATTCATTGCCGAAATCGGCGATTGGCAACGCTTGGTGTCCAGCCCTTCGAAAGAAGCTTCGATGATGGGATATAGAGATGTATCGCTGCTAAATACAATAAGAGCATTCTTCTCAGTATATAGATTAACGTTACTCAAAAGTACAACGGGCCCCGTCAACCATAACCCTTCGGGTATGATAACTTTCCCTCCTCCTTTGGAGCTTACCGTTTTGATTGCATTGTTTATCGCCTCTGTATTCAAGGTAACACCATCACTGAGTGCGCCGAAATCACGGATATTAACCTCATAATCGGGAAAGGAAGGTTTGCTCACTTCAGGCATCGAAAACGGAAGATTCTTGTACACATCTTCTTTCTCTTTAGTTCCATTTCCCGGATTCGAATAAGCCAGGCATGATATAAACATCAATAGACCTGTCATCATAACTCTCAAATCCTTTTTCAAAAGTGTATTCATCTTTTTAAAATTTATATTATCGACAAAAATAATGGAAGTACACTACCATTAAGTTCAAATATTGATAGATAAGGAGTAAAAAATAGTCGTTCGTCATTCATTTGCTAATAATACGCATCCGAAGAATTGTCCATAAAAAAGCCATAGCAGAAAATATTATGAATATTCCCTTACTATGGCCTTTTATTTAATCCTGAAAACGCCTTTAATCTATGGTTAGAGTTTCATCATCTTGCCAATCTATAGTTCCGGCAGCACCGTTCTGGTCTGTCCAACCTTTGGTTTGTCCGAGCCAGGAGTTATTGTCCAGAATATCCTTCGATAGCCCCATCATATAATAATTAGATCTCCAGCCCATCTTAATCCATTCATTATTATTATTCTTATCCGGTTGCGCATTGGGTTCCCCATACTGGAAGTTAGCTTCCCAAAAATCGGCAACCTTTTTAAGTTGGTCCTGAAAATCGACTGACTCAGGGTCAGCAAAAATAGTCTTACGAAGATCTGCCAATACATCTTTGCTGCCAGGTGTATATCCATCTTTTACATCTACATATTTAGCTGTACGATATTTCTCAGTCAACGGAGTTATGCCCAAGAAAGAACAAGTATTTGTAGTGCTTAACTGCATATTTTCCCCTTGTCCTCCATCATAAAGCATCCAACGCCAAATATCCCAGTACCGTTTTCCTTCAAAAGCCAACTCAACCTGACGTTCGCGTAAACAAGCAGCGAGTGCTGAAGCACGATCTGTCACATAAGTATCCAATCCATAGTTGTTATCTGACGGAATACCGACACGGGCACGCAATTTTCCAATTGTTTGTTTACATAAGTCTATCTGATTGGTCGCCGCATAACATTCGGCCAGATTCAACTGTAATTCCGCGTAACGAAAATCATAAATATGTACACCTGAAGCTTCATAGTTATTATCCGAAGCCGTATTGAGCCCACTCATCTTACGTACACACACCGGACTAGTTATATTTACGCCTTCACTATATGCAAATCCACTAGTGGTTGATTCTGAAGTTCTCCAACGATAAGCCCAAACGGTATCATTAGTCAACGCTTTATGTCCCCACTTTAAACCACTGAATGCAAATGTCTGGTAAAAACGTGGATCACGATATTCCATGAAACGTAAACTTCCATCTACCACTCTGTGACTAGCATCGGGAAGGGTTCCATCAGCCATCGGGAATACATCTATTAATTCAATAGGTACACCTTTTCCACCGCTACCTCCCTGAGAAGTCAGTCGAATAGACTTTTCCCAACGATTGTTTTTGTAACCCAACGAAGAATTACTTTCCTTTGCCAATAATCTGACAACTAACGTCTCTCTATTGGAATGTTCGTTATCATCATCAGCAAGTATCTTGCCCCAAGTTACAGCATCAGTCACACCGTTCAAGCCACTGGCAGTAATGCCCGACATAGCGTCTTGAGTGGCTTTCAATGCTTGTTGCCAACGGATATTACCAGCATCATTCCAATTTTTATTAAAAATAGGGCTGGCATAGAATAGCAAGACACGACTTTTATAAGCTAATGCACCACCCCGTGTCAACCGACCGTAGTCGTTTGTCCCCCATTCGTCCGGCAATAAAGTAGACGCCTCGGTCAAATCTTTCACTATCTGATCTATACACTGAGTTACAGAAGCTCTTGGTAGTCCTGCATCGGTCGCTTCCGCATTCAACACGGTTGTCACAATAGGTACACAACCATACATACGAACCAAATCGAACAATTGCATGGCACGCAAAAAGAGTGCCTGACCTTTGGCTTGATCTTTAGTCTCCTGCGAAACGGAGGAAGCATTTATATCACGAAGTAAAACATTACAATTACGAATGCGTGTATAGGCATTATTGGTAATGCTTGAACCTAATGCCTTTCCAAAATAACCGGCAAACAACGGATCATAACTTTTACCACTGGAAGCATCAGTCTGTGTCTTTATATCATCAATTGTCGAATATTGGGTACTCGGGTCAATCCGGCTGGTAGAAGTAATACCCCACATCTCATCTGTAAACTCATTGAAGTCCTGCGCATAAGCTGTATGCAATCCCAAGTACTGAGATGCCGGAGAAGTGTAATTCTCAAAGCAATTCTGATAAAGCCCTGCCAAATACCAGGTAATTTTGGTTTCGGAATCAAAATCATCATAAGCTCCATAATTATTCATATCCAAAAAGGAATCATTACATCCGGACATGAACATTCCCAGAGCTAAAGTTCCCGCATATAATAAGTTTTTCTTTTTCATCATTGATACAGTTTTTAAAATGTAACATTAACACCTAATGACCATGTTCTCAAAGTAGGATATTCTGTAGAAGAAGAATCATACATATTACGATAATGATCAGGGTAAGGGTTGTATAAATCCCATAAATTATTACCTGTCAGATTCACACGGACAGCCGACATCTTCAACGGAGCAATCCATTTCTTAGGGAACGAGTAGCTGACAGACAAATTACGTATATAGCAGCGGAACGTACTGATCATCCAGAAATCTGAATTGGCAATAGCTGAACTGGAGATCAAAGATTCTGCTCCTAAATTGGGATACTTGCCATACGGATTGTTTACCTCATCAAACATATCTCCCCAAAAGGAATCCGGTGCCCATATCATCGTACTCTTGTTACCCCCCATAGAAGCACGGTCAATAAAGCGTACACCACCCCATGAAGTTGCAATGTTGGCACTTATAGAAAGTCCCTTCCAACTAGCACCCAATCTAGTCGAAATATTATAGGTTTTGTTTTTCTCACATAATTTCCCATAATCCTGTTCAAGAACAATCTGTCCGTTAGGACCCTGCTGTACGCCATTCACCATTTCACCTCCTAAGTCCTGGTAAGCGACCATGCCCGGACGCAAATCATCCTTGCTGGTTTTATCAAGATACTTAGTTTGTCCTCCTTCAGGTGTCCATGATTCCAGATAATACCAATAATTATTGATATCTTCTTGTGTACGCAAAATACCATCACCCATCGAAGTACCTTTCCATACTTTAAATCCCCATACAGGCAGATAAGTAGACATTCCTTCCTCCCAACTTGAGCTGCAAGGATATTTATTATAGCGTAAACCGGGAACCCATTCTTTCACTTTACTACCACTTAAACCAAAATCCATACCAATATTGTAGTTTACTTTTCCGATTTTATCACGCCAAGTCAAAGAAAGTTCACCACCATATGTATCAACACGACCAAAATTCTCTTCCGCATACGAACCACCGGCATAAATAGGTATTCCTGGTTGGCTTGCCATAAACTGATTCAGAATGTTATCATTAATGTCATAGTAAAAATCGAATACAGCACTTAAACGACCATCAAAGAAACGAGTGTCAAAACCAAGATTGAACTTATCGGAAACATCCCATTTCACATTACGATTAGGAGATGCCTGTGGTATGAGGCTGGTACCCGGTTTACCACTCTCAGCTCCGAACTGCATACCTTTCAGATCCATCTTATATTGTTCTTTCCATTTCCACATCTTGATATTATCGCGTCCCGTACGTCCCCAGGATGCGCGTATCTTCAGAAACTCGAACCAAGGAAGTGAACGTTTGAACCATCCTTCTTCGGAAAGAATCCAACCGGCAGAAATACCGGGAAAAAATCCCCAATAGTTTTCAGGAGCAAACTTCGTAGAAGCATCCGAACGGAAAATAAACTGTAACATATAACGGTCGGCATACGAATAGGCGATACGTCCCAGATAAGAAAGAGAACCTGATTCTCCTTTCAATGTTACTGTATTATCAGAAGTCAATGCAGATTTGCCATCTGTTCCTACGATAGAAGGTCCCCCTACCCCCAAATAAGTATCAGAAATATCGTGCGCCAGATCAGCATATTCAATATCACGGGAATCATAGAATGATTCGTAACGTTCAATAGACGCCATTGCCGAAATGCTATGTAATCCAAACGTACGGTCATAATTTACATAAAAGTTCATTTGCCGTCTGTCCGATTGTTTATCTTTGAATGATAAGGTACTGTTTTTATCGAAAACCGATTGTTTAAAAGAACTGTTCGGAATGGTATATACCAAATGTTGATTAGCAGGCATTCTGCCACCTACATAAGCTAATTCATACGGAAAACTGGCTTGTTCTGTAGCTTCGCTTGAATGTGAAGATGAATATGTGGCGCGGAGTGACAGTCCCTTCACAAATGGAACCTCATAAGTCAATGAAATATCAGCATTCCAGCTATTGGTCCTGTTCTTACTGAATGAGCCACTGTTGCTCAATGCGAAATAATTCCAGGAAGTAACATAGTCACGATTAAAGTTCGGACTAGTATAAGTATTCTCTATCGGTCCCAGCCAATATTCCTGATCGACCCCGTTCTCATCCGGCAACATCACACTCCAAGGCATATGATTCGGCATATGATGCAAGGCACTATAGTCCGATTTTTCTGTACTTCCACTCATTCCGTACAGTTTAAAACGCGCTCCTTTTGTATATATCTGGTCAGACTTTCCTTCATTACCGGCAACAGTGGCAGACAATTTGATGTCATTCGTCAAACGCACATCAACACCGGCACGATAAGTATAACGCTTGTAGCTTTGTTCCCCCAAATTCGCTCCTTGGTCATAATAAGTAGCACCTGCATAATAAGTAGCACGTTCACTGCCACCATTAACGTTCAGAGTGTGTGTCTGTTGAAAAGCGGACGACCAACCGGCCTCATCCAGCCAGTCATAATTCAGGTTATCCATTTCAGCCAATTCCATATCACTGTAAAGTACATCCAAATCGTCATATCCACTCGCCTTGTTGGAACCGATTGCCAAAGCATTATAGAAACGTCCGTAATCAGAACCTTTCAACACCTTAGAGTGGCTGACTGCGTCATTTACCGCAAATTTCCCGGAATAAGAAATAACTGGTATTCCCTTTTTACCTCTTTTGGTTTTTACCAGAATTGCACCATTGGCAGCACGCGAACCATAAATTGCCGCACTCGCATCACGTAAGACGGTAATGCTCTCCACTTCCGAAGGATCAAGCATATTGAATTGTTCCATGCTCGGCTGCCCATTAGTACCCAGCTGAATGACGTCATCGATAATAATCAGAGGAGTCGAGTTACCACCGTCTTTGGAAATACCGGTAAAAGTACGATTCTGACGAATATAAACTTCATTAGCATTCGTACCCGGACGACTGGAACCCAATTCTACTGTTAAACCGTTAACCATTCCTTGCAATGCTTCCGAAAGATTGGATACAGGAAGGTCTTCCAACTCTTCAGCAGAAATGGTCGAAACAGAACCGGTTATATTCTTCTGTTTCATACTACCATAACCAACCACAACCACTTCATCCAGTTTTTGGTTATCCTCCTGAAGAACTATATTTAATGTATTACTTTTAGGAACAAAAGTTTGCTTAATATAGCCTATATAAGAAACTACAACCTTTTTCCCTTCAGGAACATCCAGAGAGAAATGACCGTCAATATCAGTGATAGTACCCGTCGGAGAATCTTGCAACCTTATAGTGGCACCAATAATCGGTTGACCACTTTCATCCAATATCTGCCCCGTTACTTTCCGGGGTTGTGCGTTAACAGATAATGCAAATGCGATGAAGCATAACAGCATACCTATCTTTTTAACGGATGAAGAACTTATGTACTTCATAAATATAACGTATTTATACATATTATTTCCTTTATTAAATGCGCAGTTCATCTTCTCCATTCGGGAGCTCCCACGCTAGAACAACCTTCAAATAATTCATTCAGTTTAAAATTGTTATTAGCCGGATCGGTAAACAAACCAGTTGTCGACATTTTAGAATCACTCAGCCCAAGACTGCCCTTAGTTGATGAATGATCACTTGTCTGAAAACTGTTAACCGGACTAAAGCGATAACTTCCCGTATAGTCATCCTGACCACCAGAACCCAGTTCATTAAACTTCGGAATATTATTGTCTATTTTCATAGAGCCACCAAAAACGCAATTCTCTATTTTAATGGGAATATTTGCAGCTACTCGGAATAAAAATGCATTTTCCATAGGGGCATAGCAGAATGTCGTGTTCGTAATTGATATATTTTTACCACTATCCGTATTACGCAAATCGGCAATAGCACAAATATTAGTTATGGTACATCCATCAAAAGAAACATCATTTACATAATTTCCTTTTTTTCCATCTGTAGAAACAATACCTTGATTACCTATTGCATTGATTGTACATTCTTTAAATAAAATTGCTTCAACACTTCCGCCTGCTTGTTTCGAACGAACAATAGCACGGAAATTCTCGATATAACAATTGGTAAAATCGACCGTATTGATCAAGAAGACTTTAGATTCCGGACAGATCACCTGTTTGCCGCTCAAACTGTTGTTAGTCATTTCCGACAAAGGTTTTGCAGCCTTTAGATTGATGCGTTTGAACGTTATCTTATCTATCATACCATCTTCTACCACACGAAAAGCATTATCAAAGCTAAAAGTAGGATACTCCTCCAATGTTTGCGGAGTTACAAAATTAACAGAATGAGCAAATTCAATAATCGATTCACCACTATTCAACACATATGTTTTTCCTGCCGGAAGAATAAAAGTGGTGCCTTCTGCTATAGAATTCCAATCGAGACTGTTGAAATAATTCGGGTCAAACGGTTCGTTACGCAAGTCTACACGATTTGCCGTTCCATAATCCGCATCCAAATTCTCTGTAATTTCTGTTGTTACTTCGATACGTGCCTGATAAGTTTCAGAGGTCTGCTCAGCCCCTGAATACAGACTGACACGATAAGATGTTTCAGGAGTCAGATCACCTATAATTTTCGAACCAGCCAGGTACTCTTCCGAAGAAACCTGATATACCTTCATTTCCTGTGAATCGTCTTCTGCTCCGACCGGAACTGCGGTCAAAGCCGTAATAACAACCGTATCATTGGGGGACCATGAGATAAGAGCCTGCGTATCAATCGTACGAGTTTCCTTCAACTCAATAGACAAAGGACGATAAAGAATCCCTGTCACCTCCGTCTCCCAATAACCGGACAATCTTCCATTACCTATACATTTTACCTTAAATTTGTAATTTTCTTCCCAATCCAAAACAATAACACAGGAAGATTGGTCAGTTGATACTGTTTCTGTTTTATAGAGCTCTTCCTCCTTATTAGTCACCTTATATACTTCGACGACATATTCAGTCGCCCCTTCTACACTCTTCCAACTAATATAGGCTTTGTTTTGTACGACCTCCATCGTTGCCACAGGCCGTAATAGAACTTTAGCACCTGAATCGTCATTGTCCGAACAGCCTGTCACCAGAAACAAGAAGCTACTCAACAGGAGGCCTACCATCATTAATTTCATTAAATTCATAGTATTTAATTTTAATATTAACATTTCATTGATCTTACTTCTTGAAGTTGTATGAGATGCTTTCATTCACCAAACTATTGATATATACTTCTAAAGCAGTATACCCAATATCCGTAGTTTTGTTGCGATCTTCCGAATTAGTCGGATCCAATCCTACTTTCTTTTCCCAAGCATCATCCATACTATCTTTATCTGCATCTGTAATAACTCCGGATGTATTATATGTCAACCCTTCAAATCCTTCTGCTTCTTCCGGACTATTGATTATCCCAGGAAGAGGCCCACTTTTATCATCACCGGCTCCCGTATAGGTGCAACTTCCCCCCTTCACGTCTTTAATGATACGTGCATCCACTTTATCCCGTGGAAAGGCACCAGCGCCATTATCACCGATTACCGACTGGAAAGCCTTTTCGGCAGATTCGTAATTCTCGGACAAGGTATATGCTTCCCAATCAAACCAATATTGTTCGTAATTATCTTTACCAGAAGATACAATAAAAGAAGAAGCTTTCATTTCATCAAGACTATAAGGGTAGTTACCATCTGTATATATACCCTTCCAGTTGTCAGAAGTGAGATCAGAATTCCCTTCCATTACATTTCCATCAAAAAACCACTTGGATGCAGCACGCAAAGGAGCCTTTTCCGGATCACGTGCACTTGATTGACGGAAGAATTTCGGTTCCTTCACACGAGCCGTTGTAGCAGGTCCCGGTTTATAGTAGTTATTCACAAAGTTACATGACCATCCATGATGTTCCGAATCTTGTGACTCGTCCATTCCTCCATAAGTAGCCATTTGGCTCCCCCAATTATAGTTCACATTATTAATATATTCCATATATACATTGATATCCTGTCCGGGGTCTTTGCCTCTCGCGCCATTCATCAATGGAGTACGGCTATTACAATGAGCAAACAAATTATGGTGGTAAGTAGAAGAGGTACCACCCCATGCACCGCCATAGCCACGGGAACCTTTCTTATTTACAGAATAATAAAGTCCTTCACTGGAGATGCACCATTGTACTGTAGAAAAATGGGTATCAATAAAATCCGTATTTTCTTCACTTGCCCAACTAAATGAACAATGGTCAATGATAAAGTTATTAGCATTTTCCACACGGAGGCATGCAGCATTATGATCTTTTCCACTCGCATCCTTATCCCCTACACGGAAACGCACATGGCGAATAATAAAATTTTCAGAACCTCCAAAATTCACTTCATTCTTTATCACACAAATTCCACCTCCCGGAGCAGTCTGTCCGGCTATTGTGAAATTCTTTGCTTTACAACGTATCTCCGACTTCAATTCTATTTTACCGGAAACGGTAAAAACAATCGTAGTAGCCTCATTCTCTGAACATTGTTTCAATGCCCACCGAAAAGATCCTTCGCCATCATCATTGGTGTTTGTTACTTTAACTACGACTCCGTTACGACCCCCTGTCGCATTTTTCCCAAAGCCTTCGGCAGTAGGAAAAGCTTTCAATACTTCCGGTGCTTTCGCGTAAGGGCCCAAGTCCATATTAGTGAATCCTTTGACATCAGTACATGCTCCTAAAATCGTAGTACAACCTACAAAAAACAGACACTTAGTAAAATAATACATAACACCTTCATGCTGTGTTTTCCATTTTTCAATTAATGCATAATTTCTCATCCATCTTAATTTAAAGTTAATACATCTTACTATATACTTTTCACAAAACATCTGTTAGGCACAAATCAGAGTTGAATGTTACTCACTTTTTCACCTATTAACAGAAAAGTTTTACGCAAAGTAAGTTATATCAAATACAAAGAGAGGGGACTTTTTGAGCATTTAGGTGCACTATTTTATCACAGAAATATCATGTACAAGATTTTAGGATTAAAATACCAAAAATTCCATATTTTACTTTACACTACTATTTTAGAAATTATTCCCTGCTAGTACTCAATACCCTATCTGGGTATAAGTCTGACCTGCTTCAGTAGGTACATCATATTGATATGTCTTCATCAAACTGATACCTTTCAATGTAGCCTTCTCACTTACCAACGGACGGGCAATGTGTTGCTTGGCAAACAAAGGATTCGGATTGTCGTTTTTGGATTCAGAGTAATCTTTACCATCCACTTTCAACATATTATGAGTCCGTAAACGTAAATTTCCTCCAATAGTAGATTTTACAACCACTGATTCTATTTTTCCGTCTTTCCATTTCAAAGAAACAATTTCAAATCCTCCACGCGTTTGAAGTCCTTTCACTTCCCCATTCCTCCATGCATCAGGCAGAGCCGGCAATAGATGAACAGCATCGTCATGACTCTGTACAAGCATCTCGGCAATACCGGCAGTACAACCAAAATTTCCATCGATCTGAAAAGGAGGATGTGCATCAAATAAATTAGGATAGGTTCCTCCTCTCTGCCCTTTCTGCACTAATGGAGATACCAGGTTCAACTGATTTGTAATGAGCTTCAATGCATGATTCCCATCCAGACATCTTGCCCAAAAACAAACTTTCCACCCCATGGACCAACCAGTAGACGGATCACCTCTCTGCATCAGTGTATTCCGGGTAGCCTCGAAAAGTATGGGAGATGAATAAGGTGAAATCTGAAAACCAGGGAAAAGTCCCCATAAATGAGAAAGGTGCCGATGATGATCGTTTGGATTATCCCAATCTTCGAACCATTCCTGCAATTGTCCATATTGTCCGACCTGCATAGGAGGAAGTTGTTTTTTCAAAGAGCGGATAGTATCGCAGAACTGTTCGTCTTTTCCATTTAAAATATGTGCAGCAGCTTCCGTATTTGTAAAAAGATCAAATACTAACTGATTATCCATCGTAATGCCGGCAAACAAGTTAGCTTTTCCTTTCCACTGACGAGGAGCATTCTCGGGAGAATTACTAGGAGTTACCACCATATATCCTGTATTAGGATCCCTGACAAGGAAATCCACAAAAAATTCCGAAGCACTTTTCATTATAGGATATACACTAGCCAAAAAATCTTTATCACCTGAATAAAGATAACGTTCCCACAAATGATGACACAACCATGCATTGCAAGTAGGCCAAGTACCACAATATGCTTTATCAACGGCACCGTTCATCCGCCACAAATCAGTATTATGGTGCAGTACCCATCCACGGCAACCATACATTTCACGGGCTGCCTCTTGTCCATTCTCATACAATTCCCTTATCATCTGTAAAAATGGCTCATGCATTTCACTCAAATTGGTAACCTCTGCAGGCCAATAATTCATTTCTGCGTTGATATTCGTTGTGTACCGGCATTTCCACGCCGGATTCAACTTATCATTCCAGATCCCCTGTAAATTCGCAGGCTGCCCTCCAGGCTGTGAAGAAGATATGAGCAGATAACGACCATACTGGAAATAAAGTGATATTAACTGCGGATCATCAGAAACAGCAAATTCTTTTACTCTTACATCTGTCGGTTTATCAGCCTGAGAAGTATATCCTAAGTCTAACGATACACGATGATAATATTTCTGATATGCTGCGATATGCTCCTGAAGTGCTTTCGAATAGTTCTTTCCAGCATTTCTAAGATAAACCTGATTCCGTTTTACAGCATCAGCAGAAATGTCTTTATAGTTAACAAAATTAGTCGCCATAGCAATGTAAAGCACAGCACTATCGGCATTACTAACTGATAATACTGAGTCTTGTGCTATACTTTTTCCTCCTTGTAGTTCAAGCTTCAAATCAGCAGCAAATCGTATCGCTCCTTCAGTGAATTGATCGCCTTTAGTAATGCCACTCATCTTTATAGTATTTTTGCCGGAAACAGAAACTTCTACTGCTTGCGGACAAGTCAATGCTGCAGTAAAGGTCAACATACCAGGCTTGGAAGCAGTAAGGCGAACAATCACCAACTGATCCGTAAAAGAAGTAAAGGTTTCACGTTTATACTCAACGCCGTTCACTCGATATGTAGTTATAGCAAGGGCTTTATCTATATCCAACTCACGACGATAATCCGTATGGTTCTCCTGCCCTTGAAAATGCAAACGCAGACTCCCGACTGTTTGATAAGGCATTCCAAAGCCATTTTTAGAAAGAATCTTTTCACCGGCCATTAATTGCGCCTCGGCATAATTTCCATCAAAAATCAGTTTCCGAATAGCTGGAAGAGCTTCTTTAGCTTCTGAATTATAGTTTTTATAAGGAGAGCCTGCAGAAACTGTTTCTTCATTCAATTGAATTTCTTCATTGACCGGATCTCCATATACCATTGCACCTAAACGACCATTCCCCAAAGGTAGCGCCTCCTCCCAATGTTGAGCAGGACTATCATACCATAGGATAGCCTTTTGTTGTGATTGAACCGTCATCCCGGTACACATAACCAATACAAGACAAAGGGAACATTTTCTAAATAAATTATAAGCCATATATATACAATTTGAGTTAACAAACGATGATATGGCAAAGTTAAGGCAGAGAAATCTTCTTATAGAGTAAAATTTGGTAAGATTGGAGGAAAAAACGCCCATGAGGCAGTTTGTATTTATATGAATTTAAATGCAAACCGCCTCATCAATACCTCAAAAACAGCTGACTAGGGTAAAAATCAATCATTTGTATTATCAAACAGCCGTTTCTTATATTCCTAACCGTTCCTTCAATAATCGATAACCGGAGAGGCTTACCCGAAGTTTAACCCCGTTCTTCAATAAAAGCTGATACGTTTCTTTTCCAAACAATTCTACACGGGAGATTTGCGTAACGTTGACAATTGTAGAACGATGAACACGAACAAAAGTGTCGGAAGGCAGATGAGTTTCAAAATACTTCATAGTCTGTTCTTTCAGATATTCTCCCGAGGGAGTAATCAGCATAACATAATCTCCGCATGCCTGTATGTAAGTTAATTCATCTGTTTTAATCAAATGAATTTTCGAACCGTCTTTCACTGTTATACGGTCAATCTGCTCAATCCGCGGTTCTTCCGGCAAACTAACCGATTGACGCATTGCCAACTCTTTTTCCAGTTCTTGATTCAGCGCATCTTCTTTGGCAACAATCAAACGATACCAAAGTATGATCGCGACCCAGGTCGGAATGCCAAACAACAGACGAAAAGGAATAGTAGATGCAAAAGCGATATATGGTATACCTACTATTCTTGTCATGATATCATTAACCATAAAGCTGCCGGCTATCCAGATCAATATCCCTGTCACCAGAATAATGACTTCCGTCTGAAAGATAGACACCACTCCAACAACGAACCAAGCCAAATAACCTAATGCCATCAACCAACCGATTGTTGCTATTCCGTCTATGAAAGCAGGTACATAATCCGCGCCCGTGTATACACTCATTATCGCCACCTGAGCTGCTACCAACACCAGTGCTGCCACCAACATCGGGACCCAGCGATAAGGATAATCTATAATCGGATGTGTTTTCATACGTTAGTCTTTAACCTCCAGTCCCCCAAAAGAAAGCCTTCCCCGAATGACTAACACCCTTTCCTTATCAATATTCCCATTTTGCCAACGTTTATCATCGCATCCGCCAAAGAAAGCATTACATTTAAATACTACTTTCCAATCAGAAGGGACGTATATCTCAATTCCTCCCCAGCTGCAATCCAGGTCGATATACGTTTCCCCCGGTGCGATATGGGTATGTCGCAGGTCAATTGTTGTCCCTCCGCATGAAGTACGGACAACTCCTCCTTTGAATAGTTCGTCAAGTACTACATGACGAGCGGCTCCAAAGGTGTTATCAGAACGCAGAAAACCATCTTCCGATTCGTATTTTTGCTGTTCGTCAGTAAAGTTCATCCCTGCCTGCCCGCACCGTCCGCGCTGCATCCATTCCTTATGGTGACGAAACATACGCTGTTTGTCATCCCATGGTCCTCTGCGACGAGGCTTGAAGAAAAATAAGACTCCGGCTATGATCAGGGCAAATGGCCAAACCATTGCCTGAGAATTCTCAGGCAACCACGAAAGACCTCCTATCAGGAAATAAACACCTATTAATAAAAGGATAATTCCACCAATATAATGACGGCGTATCATCGAATAAATTCCTAATACAATCAGTAAGGAATGCCATGATACTATCATACTGAACAATTCATCAGTCATCCACCCCATATTGCGGGCGAATAACAGAATTCCTGAAAGGATAAACAATAAAGCTATCAGAAGTTTTCCTGAAAAGCATGTAGCAGATGAGAATTTAGATTTCTGTTCCATCGTTTCTATGATTAATGATTGATGGTTCAAAGATACGTCATTTCTTTGTGCCCTCAGAGGCTTTTCTGTTGATTTCCGGTCAGAAAACCGATGAATACCGGATAAAAATCGGTAAATAAAGCACATTTAATTATGCTCAAACCGAATCTAATAACAAAAAATACAATGTGAAAAACAAATATTGCACACCTGGATATTTTCTTCGTTATACATTTGCCCCATAAAATGAACACAATATGTGAATACAACCCTATGAATAAAAAGACTAATGCCATGAATAAACTATTATTAGGTGCTTTCCTTGCATCCATTTTCCTCTCACTCACAGCCTGTTCGGAAGAGAATCCGGAGCAAGGCACCAATCCTCCGGCAGAACAGCCAGGAGATTCTACCGATCCGGGGGATTCGGGAGATGATCCATTACCAGAATATCCAGCTCCGGACCGTTCGACAATCGCAGCTTTTCCCGGTGCCGAAGGGGCAGGAAAACTTACTACCGGTGGAGCCGGGGGGACAGTGTACACAGTAACCTCTCTCAAAGACGATGGTTCAGAAGGGACTCTTCGCTGGGCGATAGAGAAATCGGGTAAAAGAACAATCGTATTTGCTGTAGGCGGGACTATCTCCCTGACAAAACAACTGCAAATAAAGAATGACGATATAACCATTGCCGGTCAGACCGCCCCCCAACCGGGTATATGCCTGAAAGACTATACGCTGCGCGTTAATGCAAACAATGTCATTATCCGTTTTATCCGGTCACGTATGGGAGATGAATGCAAAACGGAAGATGATGCTATGAACGGATATCAAAGTTCATACCCCGGCAAAAAAAATATTATAATCGATCATTGTTCTATGAGTTGGAGTACAGACGAATGTGCTTCATTTTATGGAAATACGGACTTCACTATGCAATGGTGCATCATCAGCGAAAGTCTGACCAATTCAATACATACTAAACAGCAACACGGATATGGTGGAATATGGGGAGGCAGTCCCGCCACCTTCCATCATAATCTGCTGGCTCATCACAGCAACCGCACCCCACGCCTATGTGGGAGTCGTTACTCCAATAGAGCAGATATGGAACAAGTAGATCTTTGTAACAATGTTATCTATAATTGGACCGGCGAAGGAGCGTACGGAGCACAAGGAGGAAGTTATAACATTATAAACAACTATTATAAGCCAGGTCCTGTTAATGCAGCGAAAAAGACTCATTGCCGTATTTTCACAGCTTATGTAGATGATGGTAAAAATCAACAGGCCAAAGGAGTATATGGCAAATTCTATGTAAACGGGAACTATTTTGAGACATACGATAAGTTGTCTGCCTCACAAAAGACAGAAGCAGCCAATGCAAACGCAGACAATACATCCTCTACTGCCTTTGTCGTAAAAAACAACGAAATACCCAGCCAAAATTTGCTTGTATCTTCACGTTTTCCTATCTTAGATGATTATTCGTTCGTTCAAACGGCACAAAATGCTTACAAAGCTATATTACAGTATGCAGGTGCTTCTAATATACGCGATAATATAGACAAGCGTATTGTAGATGAGACGGAAAAAGGAACATTTACATATACAGGCTCAAGTGGTGGAGCCAATGGGCTGATTGATACACAAACTGATGTGGAAGGCTGGAGTGAATACGTATCCGCTGCCACCACCCAACAGGATAGTGACAAAGACGGCATACCTGATGAATGGGAAACAGCAAACGGACTGAATCCCAACGATGGCAATGACGGAAACAAATATAACTTAAACAAAGAATATACCAATCTGGAAGTGTATCTGAATAGTTTGGTAAATTCCTTATATCCAACCAATAACTAAGTAGCTATGAACAAAAAAATCTTAGTAGGCCTATGTGCTTTATTTATTCTTCCTTCCATGGCTGGTGCTGTGGGACTGGCTACACCGTCAAAAGAGTATTCTACTCCCGACCGTTCTCAAGTTCCTGCTTTTCCGGGTGCTGATGGTGCAGGGAAATATGCAACAGGAGGTGCCGGTGGAACTGTATACACTGTAACCTCACTGGCAGATGATGGTTCGGAAGGAACTTTCCGCTGGGCCATCAATAAAAAAGGGCCACGTACCATCATTTTTGCAGTCAGCGGCATCATTGAATTACAGAAACCTTTAAAGCTCAACAATGGAGATGTGACAATCGCAGGTCAAACAGCTCCCGGAGACGGTATCTGTCTGAAGAATTATACATTCTCCATTCAAGCAGACAATGTGATTGTCCGCTTTATCCGTTCACGCATGGGAGCGGACATCAAGCAAAAAGGTGATGACGCAATGAATGGTATTAAAGGAAACAGCAACATTATCATAGACCATTGCTCCTTGAGCTGGTGTACGGATGAATGTGCTACCTTCTATGACAACCGTAACTTCACCCTCCAATGGTGTATCATCAGTGAAAGTCTCGCTAACTCTATTCACGAAAAGGGAGCACACGGCTATGGTGGTATCTGGGGTGGACAGAAAGCTTCTTTCCATCATAATCTGCTTGCACATCACACCAATCGTACTCCACGACTTTGCGGTAGCCGCTACACCGGCAAACCGGAAGAAGAAAAAGTGGAACTATTTAATAATGTAATCTACAATTATGGCAGCGATGGAGCTTATGCCGGCGAAGGCGGGTCGTACAACTTTCTCAATAATTACTATAAACCAGGCCCCTATAGTGCCACCAAAGGTTCATACCGACGTTTATTCACTGCTTATGCAGACGATGGCAAAAATCAAAATGAAGCAGGTGTATACGGAATATTCCATTTCAAAGGAAACTTTATGGACGCCACCTGTCCCAGCCTGACGGATAAACAAAAAGAAGCGCTTTATAAAGTCAATATGGATAACACATTTGGGTTAGTTGTCAAAAACGACTTCGCACCGGAAAAGAATTTATTATCCAAGAAAGCATTTGACATAGCAGAACACACTTCATTGCAACCGGCAAAGAAAGCCTATAAAGATGTACTTCAATTTGCCGGAGCCTCTCACCGCCGTGATGTTGTAGACCAGCGAATCGTAGAAGAAACCCGCAAAGGAAACTATACTTATGAAGGTTCTCATGGAAGTACCAATGGAATGGTTGACCAACCAATAGACGTAGGAGGCTGGCCTGAATATAAATCCGAACCGGCCCCACTCGATACTGACGGAGATGGCATACCGGACGAATGGGAAAAAAAGCACAATCTGAACCCGGACGATCCGAATGACGGTGCTCAATACAGTCTGAACAAAGAATACACCAATCTTGAGGTATATTTGAATGAACTGGTGAACCATCTGTATCCTGCGGATTCTAAAAAATAAAATTAAAAGCCCGAATAAACAGTTATAAAAGATTAAGACGAGAGTACATTCTCCTATAAACCCTCGTCTTAATTTATTTTCTGCCGGAAAAACAAAAAATACTATCGTAAAAACAAATATTACACATCCCACAAGCCTCAAAAACATAATTTTGCACCAGTGAGAACTCTAAGAGTGGATACACTCGAATATTAATAATCTAATATAAAAGAACAAAAGATGCCTAAAGGAATGAAAAACATGCGCACTTTGCTGCTAATGATTTTCGCAGCATTATCGCTCAGCGTATCAGCGCAGACTATTACCTTAAATGGTAATGTGAAAGACACAACCGGAGAGCCGATTATCGGTGCTTCCATCGTAGAAAAAGGAAATACTACCAATGGTACAATCACCAACCTGGACGGTAATTTCTCTCTAAAGGTTCCTGCTAACGCAACTGTCGTCATTTCATATATTGGTATGAAAACGCAGGAAATCGCAATCAAAGGAAAAAGCAAAATTGACGTTACACTATCAGACGATGCGAAAGCATTGGATGAAGTTGTCGTTATCGGTTACGGTACCGCCAAACGTAAAGACATTACAGGATCAGTAGCATCAGTCAATTCAGAAACTTTAGCAGCTATTCCTGTTGCATCTGCCACGGAAGCATTGCAAGGGAAAATGGCTGGTGTACAAATTACAACTACAGAAGGTTCTCCTGATGCACAGATGAGTATTCGTGTACGCGGAGGCGGTTCAATCACTCAAAGTAATGAGCCTTTATTTATTGTAGACGGATTTCCTGTAGAAAGTATCTCAGATATTCCACCTACAGATATTGAATCAATCGATGTATTGAAAGACGCTTCTTCAACTGCTATCTACGGTGCACGTGGTGCTAATGGTGTAATTATTGTTACTACCAAGAGTGGTAAAGAAGGAAAAGTCAGTGTTAGTTACAATGCTTATTATGCGTGGAAAAAAGTAGCAAAAACATTAGATGTACTTTCCGCAAGCGATTATACCAAATGGCAGTATGAACTGGCTCAACTAACAAATAAGAATGATGATTATATCAAGTATTTTGGGAATTATCAAGACCTTGACATGTATGACAACGTAGCTACCAATGACTGGCAGGATTTAACTTTCGGACGTACCGGACATTCATTTAATCACAATCTCAGCATCAACGGTGGTAGCGATAAGTTCAAATATTCGTTCAGTTACTCTCATATTGACGATAAAGCTATCATGCAAATGTCTGACTATGCACGTGATAACCTCAATTTAAAGTTGAATCATAAGCCTCTGAAGAACGTTTCTTTAGATTTCTCAGCACGCTTTTCCAAAACAAAAATCAATGGTGGAGGTTCCAATGACGCCAACAGTTCATTGAACACGGACAAACGCCTGAAATATTCTTTGTTGTATACTCCATATCCTGTACCTGGTATCTCTGATGCACTCAATGCAGACGAAGAAGATGCCAATTCTCTATTGATAAATCCGTTAATCTCCCTAAGAGATAATGACACCCGCAAAGAACGTATCAACTATAACCTTGCCGGCTCTATCACTTGGGAAATAATCAAAGATTTAAAACTAAAAGCAGAAGTTGGTTATGACGATTATCGAAATAATGCAGACCGCTATTATGGTGTGACTACTTACTATGTAAGAAATAACGTAGACGATGAAGATAAGAGTAAACCTGCTATTTCTTTTACTCGTGGTACAAGAACTGCCTTCCGCAGTACAAACACCTTAAGTTATGACTTCAAGAAGTTCTTTAAGAATAACAAAAACCATTTAAACCTGCTGGCTGGTCAAGAATATATTGTTACCAGAGAGAGAGAATTAAGAAACGTTGTACATGGCTTCCCGACTGAATATACGGCAGACGACTGCATCAACTATTCCACAAAAGGAAACCCATATGAAGTGACCAATTATGGTTATCCGGATGATGTGTTGTTCTCATTCTTCGGACGTGCAAACTATGACTTTGACAGCAAATACTTGTTTAGCGCCACTTTCCGTGCCGATGGTTCTTCGAAGTTTGCCAAAGGTAACCAATGGGGATTCTTCCCATCTGCTGCCGTCGCATGGCGTATATCTTCCGAATCATTTATGGAGAATACCAAAAATTGGTTGGATGACTTAAAGCTCCGATTCAGCTATGGTACAGCCGGAAACAATAATATTCCCTCGGGACAGATCTCTCAATTGTATGAATTAAATAAAACTCCATGGATCAATGGTGTCAATTCCTATATTGCTCCAAGCAAATACATGGCAAACAGCGATCTCACATGGGAAACGACCATTACAAGAAATGTTGGTTTGGATTTCACCACTTTAGGAGGCAGATTAAGCGGAACAATTGAAGGCTACTGGAATAATACAAAAGACCTGTTAATTATGTTCCCTACATCCGGAACTGGTTATAACTACCAATACCGTAACATGGGCGAGACAGAAAACAAAGGTCTTGAAGCCAGCGTCAACTGGGTAGCCGTTGATAAAAAGAATTTCGGTCTGAGCATTGGTGCCAATATCAGTTTTAATAAAAACAAGATCAAATCTCTCGGTTCTTTACAGAAGCTAACTAACGAACAAGCACAATCTTATTGGGCTTCAACAGAGATAGGTCAGGATTTCTTGCCGGAAGTAGGTGGTTCTGTTGGAAAAATGTATGGTTATGTAAGTGCCGGACGTTATGAAGTTTCTGATTTTGAAAGTTATGATGCAACAACCGACACCTGGACTCTAAAGAAAGATATCAACAAATCTTCTGCCGTAGGAACTGCGCGCCCGGGTATGATGAAACTAAAAGATTTGGATAATAGTGGAGATGCGAATGGTGAAAAAGATAAAACGATCATTGGCGATGCCAATCCCCTGCATACAGGCGGGTTCAATATCAATGCCCGCTTATATGGTTTCGACTTGGCAGCCAACTTTACATGGAGTTATGGTAACGATATCTATAACGCCAATAAGATCGAAACCACTTCTACTTCCAAGTACTTATATAGAAACATGACTTCTGAAATGTCCGCAGCAAAACGTTGGACTAATATTGACGGAAACGGCAATTTGGTAACAGACATGAACCAATTGGCGCAAATGAACGAGAACACCACCATGTGGTCACCTTACATGAGCAAATTCGTATTCTCGGATTGGGCTGTTGAAGACGGTTCTTACCTTCGTCTGAGCACTTTGACATTGGGATACACTCTGCCTGTCCATCTAACCAAGAAAGTTGGAATCAACAACCTTCGTTTCTATGTAACGGGATACAATCTGTTCTGTATCACGGGATATAGCGGTTACGATCCGGAAGTTTCTACTTGCCGCAGAAATGGCAGCCAACTGACTCCGGGTGTAGACTATTCAGCATATCCTAAGAGCCGTCAGTTTGTAATCGGTTTGAACCTTAATTTTTAATCAGTAAAACTAGTAAGTAATGAAAAAAATATTATATACCGCATTAGCAGCATCACTATTTGCTTTTTCTTCTTGTGATGACATATTAGATACTTCCAAAAAGTCATCTATGGAAAAGACAGAAGTTTTTTCTAACGAGGCTTTGGTCAATGATGTAGTGATGGGATTGCACCAGTCATTCGGTGAAACAAACTCTTATCGCGGACGTTATATTGCCTACTTCGGAGTCAATAGCGACTGTGAAATTTGGAACAATACGGGTAAAAAAGGAGCTTTCACTGATAAAGAAGGAGCCTTGGTAACATATAATGCCACTACCGATAATCAATACATGAATACGGACAACAACGTTTGGGCCAAACTTTATGAAGCCATAGAACGCGCAAACAGCGCTATAACCGGTATGGACGAGTACAGCGATATGAGCAGCACCAATATGCGCCAATTTTACGGTGAACTATTGACCTTAAGAGCTTTTATCTATTTCGATCTGATTAAAGCGTTCGGTGATGTCCCTGCCCGTTTTGAGCCCAACACCACAGAAACGATCGACTTGCCTAAAACCGACCGTATGGTTATCATGAGAAGACTGTTGGACGACTTACTTACAGCACAAGACTACGTAGGCTGGCCTAACGAGAACAGTTTTACTAAATCAACAGAACGAGTGAGCCAAACCTTCACTAAAGGATTACGCGCGCGGATTGCATTATTTGCGGCTGGTTACTCACAACATCCGGATGGAATCCGTTACAATACAGAGGATGCAACAGAAAGACAGGAACTATATACAATTGCAAAAAATGAATGTCTGGACATCATCAGCAAAGGCTATAACACATTAGGCACATTTGAAGCTAACTTTAAAGCACTATGTGCTGAAGGAACAATTGCAGGAGCAGAATCTATTTTCGAGATTCCATTTTCCGCATCCCGTGGACGTGTCATCTACACTTGGGGAGTGAAACACGAAAAGAAAGACCAATGGACAAAACTAGCCAAAGGAGGCATAAACGGCCCTATTCCGACTTTGTTTTATGATTATGATGTAGAAGATGTTCGTCGTGATATCACTTGTGTACCTTTTAAATGGACAAGTGACAACGATGGAGACATTGCCTGGAAAGCACCCAATAAATGCTGGGGTGGATGGAGTTTTGGTAAAGTTCGTTTCGAGTGGATGAACCGTGTAGTTGACTCTTCAAATGATGATGGCATGAACTGGCAAGTAATGCGTATGGCTGATATTTATTTAATGGCAGCAGAAGCTATCAATGAACTGGAAGGTCCTAAAGGATCGTCTGATGCAGGAAAATATTTGAAAGCAATTCTCGACCGTTCATACCCGGCCGAAAAAGCAAGTGCTATATTAACGAAGGCAAAAGCCAGTCAGGATGCATTCTTTAACGTAATTGTAGACGAGCGTAAATTTGAATTTGCAGGAGAAGCAATACGCAAAGTCGACCTGATCCGTTGGAATCTTCTAGGAAGTAAAATGAATGAAGCCAAAGAGAAAATGACACGATTATATAACCGTGAAGGTGAATACGCTGATCTTCCTTTGAAAATCTATTATAATGAGGGTTTGGATGGAACAGATGCAACTTCCTACAAAATGTATGGATTAAACCATGGAGATACAGATGAAATAGGACAAACATTAGGCTACTCTAAAAGTAAGGAATGGATTGTACCGAAAGAATCTGCAGATCAGGCTGCTGCTTTGCTGCTTATCGACCAATTGTATGATAACAATCCCGATACCAAGCAATTCTGGCCTATCTGGAAAGTATTTATAGACGGAAGTAACGGTGTGCTAACAAACGATTATGACTATTAATGATGAATGAATTATGAAAAAGAATTATATATATACAGTATTATTTAGCCTGATTCTGTCTGCCTTTACAGTAAGCTGTTCAGAACCGGATGACGAAGTCACGACGGGAATATTTGACCGATTATTCTCACCGACAAATGTAGAAGCTGTTATCCAGAAAAAGACAAATGTAAAGTTTAAATGGACAGCAGTGACAAATGCCACATCATATACGATCGAGCTTTATGAAAATCAAGATATGACTTTCGAAGGTACTCCGAAAACATATGAAGGGATTACGGACAACACATATACTGTAGAAGGACTATTGGGTGAAACTCAATATACAGCAAGAATCAGAGCCTTGAGTGAAGAGATCAATGAATCAAAATGGTCGGCTGTTTCCTTCATGACAGAAGCTGAGAATATCTTCAATTCTGTGAAAGACGAAAATATAGAAGCACATGCAGTAACGCTTACATGGGATGCTATTGATGCAACGGCAACCAAAATCGTGCTGAGTGCAGATGGAAAAGCAGACATAACATATACTCTGAAAAGTACAGATATAGCCAACAAAAAGGCTTATATAGACGGACTGGAAGAAAGCACATCGTATACAGCCAAGTTATACAATGTAGATAAGCTCCGTGGTACCGTTACATTTAAAACAGCCATTGACTTTCAGGGAAAGACTCCTGTATATGAAGGTGATGATCTTGTTACCGTACTCGAAGGAGCAGCAGATGGTGCAAACATCGTTCTTGTCTCAGGCTCGTTTGTTTTGGGAGATTATGCACTAAACAAATCTGTTATCATCAGTGGTTATGACAAGGCCAATATGCCTACCATCTATGGTCGTCTACAACCCGAGGCCGGAGCTTCTTCCATAGAAATCAATAATATAATTTTCCGAGGTGACACTCCGGGAGCAGAAGAGTTGGTTTCTAATTTCATAGAGTTGCAAAGTGGAGCTAATATTTCGACTTTAACAGTCAGCGGTTGCGAAATCAGAAACTATAAGAATCAGATTCTTTACTGTAATGCAACGGCAACTTTAGGAGCGGCCTTATTTGAGAACTGTTGGGCAGATAATATTACAGGTTCCGGTGGTGACGGCTTCGACCTTCGCGCCAATACGACATTGGGAACATTGACGATCCAAAACTCAACCTTTAGTAATGGTATACGTACATTCTTACGTTGTAATATGACATCAGCCACTGTAAGCGTCACCAATTGCACTTTCTACAAAGTATGCTCTTATGATGGCGGCAGCAATAATAATGGATTGTTCTTAATGGATAAGGTTTCTACTTCTACAGGCAAACTAACTGTTGAAAAATGCGTATTCTCACAAATCGGTGTCGGAACATTAGGATACTGGGCAAAGAAGGGAAAGATGAAAGCTCAAGCTAGCTATTCAAAAAATTACTACCATGACAGTGCAAACCTATGGGATGCAACCAATGGACTTTATACAGATCCGTCAGCATGTAACGCTACAGAAATAGATCCTAAATTCACAAATCCTGAAAGTGGAGATTTCACTGTTGGAGCAGAAGATATTAAAGATTCCAAAGCTGGTGACCCTAGATGGATTAAAGAATAGTTCTGATAATCAATAAACCCCAAGTGTCTAAAACAGACACTGCATTATAAAAAAGATAGCGATGCCCGTATTCAGTATCGCTATCTTTTTTTATGACGCTAAGGCAGTTAGAAGTACCTCATTCAAACACATCTTGTACATCTCCCCTTCGGTTCTTGTACATCTTTTCCTCCAACCTCCTACATCTTTGAGTCCACTCTAGTACATCATCATGGCAACTCTTGTACTTCTCTCGGTTAACTCTAGTACAAACTTAGATAGCAAGCCTACTTTACACCTCATACACGAAACCATCAATCATCTACTAAATAAAGTAAGATTCAGAGCATTCAGTCCTTTCAGTTATCTCTGCAAAGCCCTGACAGAAGGAGATACAGCTGAAAGCAGTGGTTCCAAATGGTGACTTTCAGCATTCAGCTCTTTCAGTTTCAAAAACAGAGCTGGCATTTACTCCAATCAGAGGCTCTATTTACTACAAGTAAAAGGTCTGTTTTAATCAAGTAGAGGCTCTATTTATCTCCCCCCTTGTCGCTATCATTCTCACCCCGTATGTCAGCAGAGCTTAGCCCGGACGTCAGCAAGGGTAAGCCCGGACGTCAGCAAGCCTGAGCTCGGACACTAGTGAGCCTGAGCTCGGACACTAGTGAGCCTGAGCTCGGACACTAGTGAGCCCAAGCCTACATGTTAACTAGCCTTTGCTGCCAAATAGAATATATAGTCATCAACCATCAAAGAAAAAAATCCGAAACTACCAATCTGAAAGAACTGAAACCACCCCTCCCCTCTCAGAGTACACTCACGCAAGGGTACAAAATTGTGCCTTCAGCCGCTATCGCCTTCTGACAGGGCATTTCCGAAGAAGACTGAAACAACTGAACACCGATTATCCAATAAAACTTCTCTGGTACTAAAAGTGCCCAAAAACTCCTGTCACCGTCCCACTTTTTCCCGATACTCCGTCGGAGTCATACCGACCTGTGCCTTAAAGCATTTACTGAAATAACGCGGATCATTAATACCGACCATATAAGAAATCTGAGTCATATTAAACTCTCCCGTTTCAATTAACTGTGCAGCACGCTTGATGCGCATTTCCTTTATGAACTCGATAGGGGCCAGTCCCGTAAGCGTTTTCAACTTCTTGAAGAACACCGAACGACTGACAGCCAACTCACGAACCAAATCATCCACCACCAATTCTCCGTTATCCATATTCTGCTCCATCAGTTCAACCAGCTTATCCATAAACTTACGATCGTTAGGAGACATTTCCGGCATTACAGGCTTTTCTGCCACACCACTCTCCGACTCCGACCCGGTAACTTCATGACCGGATAAAACCTCTTCCTGAACACCCGGAACTTCAGATACCATCACATGTGTCAGACTATCACGATAGAAATTCTGAAGTTTCTTGCGCTGTATCAGCAAGTTCTCCACACGGGCCTGAAGATAAGTAGCACTAAAAGGCTTGGTTATATAATCATCCGCTCCATATTCCAGCCCTTCCAGCTTACTTTCTATGGTTGTCTTGGCAGTCAGCAGAATAATAGGGATGTGGCTGGTCGTCATATCCGCACGGAGCTCACGCGTCATTTCGATACCATCTTTCTCCGGCATCATCACGTCACTGATGATAATGTCCGGCAGATACTTCAAAGCCTTATTCCATCCTTCCATACCGTCAGAAGCCTCTACCACCCGATAGGTTGAAGCAAAAATACTACGTAAGAAAGAACGTAATTCCTGATTATCCTCCACCAGCAACATGAGTTCTTTCGAACTGCTTTCCTCAGCCTCTTCTTCAGCGACAGATATCTCCAAACTAGGTGCATCTACGATAGCAGCTTCTGTCTGAAGCGAAGAATTAGCGATATCCACAATACGTTCCATACTCAGCGGAACAGCCGAATCGTCGAGAATAAACTCTACTGCACTATTATAATGCTCTTTTCCCTTCAGAAAATCAACTTTGAAACAACTTCCTTCCCCCAAACGGCTATCAACGGAAATCGTAGCCTTGTGCATTTCTACCAGTTCCTTTACCAAAGAAAGACCGATTCCGGAACTTGCCTGATTGAATATATTCTTATCTACCAAATTCTCAAAGCGTACAAAGAGAGACTTACGTTTGTTTTCGGCAATACCAATTCCCTGATCTTGCACACCAACCGATACCGTGCCCTCATCTTCGCGGATAAAAACGGTAATCATTTTCCCGTTAGGCGTATATTTAAAGGCGTTGGACAGAAGATTAAATACAATCTTTTCAAACTTATCAGCGTCTACCCAAAGGTTCAAAGCCTCCTTCTCCGTCTGGAAGAGGAAATCGATATGATGCTCCTCCGCCACTGATTCAAAATTGTCCATAATCTTACGGACAAAGGCTACCACATTCAACTGTTGCACCTGCATCTTCATCTTCTTATTCTGAATCTTACGGAAGTCCAGAATCTGATTCACAAGGCGAAGCATACGATTGGTATTCCGCTCCACCACTACCAGCTGCTCCCGTGCATCAGCCGGCAACTTATCATTCTTCAGCACTTGTTCTACCGGACCCGCAATCAACGTCAGAGGAGTACGGAGCTCGTGAGATATATTCGTAAAGAAACGTAGCTTAATATCAGAGATCTGTTGTTCGACAGACACTTCGTGCTTCAAACGATAAATGGTAAACAGGATATAAACCGCAACGAAAATAATCAATAATACAAAGCAGACATACAGCACATACGCTAAAGGCGTCTCCCAAAAAGAAGGGAGAATCGTGATATTCAAAATGCGCTCATTGTCCACCCACACCCCGTCACTATTGGTAGAACGGACACGAAATACATAATCTCCCTTCGGCAAGTTGGTATAGGTCACACTTCTTTGCCGGTCGGCAAAAGTCCACTGCTTCTCGAAACCATCGAGAATGTACGCATACTGTATATTCTGCGGATTCGTATAATCGAGCGCAGCATACTGAACTGAAAAGATATTCTCATCATGAGAAAGCACCAGTTCGTGTGTATCATCCAAATCGACTTTCAATATGGATTTCTCTCCCGGAATCACATCTTCATTCGCCACCATCAGCTTGGAAAAGACGACAGGAGGCACATAACTGCTCTTCCGTATAGAATCCGGACTAAACATGAATAATCCGTTACTGGTTCCAAACAACATATCCCCACCGGATGTCAGCGTAGAGGCCGCCTCGCTGAAACGTACCCGGAAACTGATACTGCGTTCATCGTAATTCTCAAAACGCTCGCCGGATGGGACAAACTTACAGATTCCATTTTCTGTACTGATCCAGAGATTCTGTTTATGATCTTCACGGATAGAAAGCAGGACGTCCGAAGAAAGTCCGTCGAGCACTGAGTAGGATTTAAATTCACCGTGACCGTCTTCGCTGATAGAAATCAGTTTATTCAGTCCCCCACCGAAAGTTGCCAGATAAAGTTCCTTCTGCCGGGTAGCGATGATCCAGTGCACATCATTATTGCTCAGACTCTTCGTGTCATTCGGGACACGAGAGAAATGGTGGAACTGAATATCTTCCGGCTTCTCGAAGTTCTCGTCAAAAGCAACGGCTCCCGTAGTAGTACCTACCCAAAGTCGTCCGTTATTATCTGAAGTGATAAAACGCGTTTTGTAACAGACATCAATGGGATATCCTTTCAGATTATTCCGGTGATTGATAAAGATTGTCTCCCCTTTTTCTCCCTGGGCAATATAGTTGATACCACCTGCAAAAGTTGCTGCCCAGATGCGACCATGATGATCTTCGTAAACACAATATACATTGTTATCACTCAGACTGTACATATCGTTGGCGTCATGCTGATAACGAGTCAGTTTGTAAGACATACCCGTAGCAGAAGCCTGTTCGGCACGCACCAATCCGTTTCCTTTGGTGGCAATCCAGATAATTCCTTTCGAGTCCTGCAAAATAAAATAGGCAGTGCCTTCCATAGGCGCACCTGTGAGCGAAACGGTTCCATTTCCTGTCAGATGCCCTATATACTTCCGGTTCGAATCGTACAGGCGGATCATGCCGTCTTTCAGTCCGACCCATAAATTTCCCAGCTTATCTTCGCAAACCGACCGTACTTCATTACTCAAAGATTCGTATTCATGCGGAACTGGAGTCAGCATTGAAAACGGTACATTGCGGAATGTGACTTTCTCCAGCCCTTTGGAATGGGTACAAAGCCACAAATTGCCTTGTTTATCAGAAAAAGCCGCATGTATTTTGTTAGAGAAGCGCCAGTTATTGCTCCCCAAATCATCGTAGAAAGGAACGAGACAATTCCGTTCGCGGTCAAAATAGGAGAATCCTCCGCCATAAGGATGCACCCATACATGTCCGTGTATATCTTCATGAATATGGAAAGCAGGACGCGAACGGTCAGCGTTACTATATTCCACCCGCATTTGCTCACGCTTTACCACCCCGGTAGCAGGGTTAAAATGAACAACGACTCCCGGCTCTTCCTGTTCGAACCAAACTTCCGATGTACGGTCTACATAAGCCGAAAGAATCGGCTGGTCCGACAACTCCTTGCAGGTCACAGGGGAATAGTGTATATGCTTGTTGGTTTTCAGGTTAGAGAGAAAGAATCCGTCCGAGTCGGTTGTAACGACGGTATTGTCATTGCCCACAGCATGTATGGAAGTTATACGGGCTTTTGTGGGAAGTTCGTGCAGACGAAACTCCCCGCTCTTTTTCTGATAGCACCAGATTCTTCCCCGATCGGAAGTAAAGCAGATATCGTCTTCACATTCTCTGACTGCATAAAATGCCTGGTTCATGCCGTCTTGTTTTCCCTGCGTCTCCACAAAGTAGTTCACAGGTTGCCGCTCACCGGGACGTATCATTCCCAGCCCATTATCAGTCAGCAGCCAGTTATTGCCGGCTCTATCCTGATAGACCTGATAAAAGTGATCGGCAGGAAACAAACCGGACTTAGTGGAATAAATCTCCGGTTTCGTCGTATAGTTTTTCTCAGGAAGCGTCACAACACGGATAGCTCCGTCATTCTCCGTCAGCAGCCAGACTGTACCATCAAGCAACACCTGAATAGAATGAATATTGTAGGTGCTTCCCTCTTCACCCGCAGCCGGGACTTGCTCAAACGTCTCCGTTTTCGGATCGAAACGATGGACACGGTTGTCATAAGTCAACAACCATAGAAAACCGTACCGGTCTTCATACATCCGGTCGGCACGGTTATTGGTCAGACTGATGTAATTGCCCTGACGTGCTTTATAAGTTTTAAAGTTATAGCCATCAAAACGATTGATTCCATCCCAAGTGGCAAACCAGAGGTTGTCTTTGTGATCCTGTAATATGCTCATTACTGTGTTTTGAGACAACCCATCCTCGGTAGAATAATGGGTGAAAAAGCTGTGTTGTTGTGCCTGCACCACATGCACAGTCAGGCACAAAAGAATTAGATATAAGATTCTTTTTATCATTATTACACACATATTGAATGGTGTAAAGATAATAATTAAGCTGAACTTACATCTATATTCAGTGTTTATTTAACAGAATCTCTCTTTTATTTCTGATCAAATAATGTTACTTTTTGATTGGGTCAGCGTTTTACTTCCACCATCCGGTTTCCGTTCTTTACCGGATTCCAGCCGTCTTCACCTGCCAGAACCGTTTCTATTTCGTAGCCTTTCAGATTCTTCAACTGATGGGAAAAAGCCGCGCGGGCTTTCGGATTGGCTCCCTCGCCACGACTAGTGTATTCGGCATAAAACACTGTTTTCTCCGCCTCTTTCTTTCCCCAGTTGTTCCAGCCTTCCGGAAGGATATGCTTACCCAGCTCACAACGAATAAACACAGCCTGAGCATACGGACGCCACGGACGGGACAGATATACTTTGGCAACTTCCGGATCAGCGGTCAGTTGGCAATCATAAAAGACATAGCCAAACTTTTTACCCTGATCTGTAGAAGGGGCCGTCACGTAACCATCACGTTTACTATGGATATGACAACGATTGAAGACAGCGACAGACCATCCGAAAATAAAGTCAACCGTTCCTTCAATATAGCAATCTTCATAGTATTGGCGGCTCTGCTTACCATACGTATAAAGTGTATCCTGATAACCCAGAAAGCGGCAATTCTTAAAGAATGCACGGTCAGCAGATACAAAACAAGCTACCGCCTGCCCTACCGGCCCTGCCGAATTTTCAAAAGTGATGTTCTCTGCATAGAAATCCGGAGCATAGATGTAGCAGCTTGACGATCCCGAAGTTCCCATATTCTCACCAAATACATTCTTCTTGTTGGCAAAATCATCGTTTGTCAGCACCGCACCGTCCTCTCCTATCAGGGAGATGTTTATTTTGGATTCCGGAATAATGATCTTCTCTTTGTACGTCCCTTTACGGACTAATATAGTAGTACGCACATTCTTGCGAAAATCGGGCACTGCATTTATCGCTTCCTGCACCGTGAAGAAATCACCCGTTCCGTCTTGTGCCACTACGTAATCATAATGACGAACATATTTTCCCAATTCCGGTATTTGTCCGGCAATCGCATCTACTGTCAGCCCGGCAATGGTCCGTGCTCCGTATATATTTAAGTGAGTATTGTCTTCCCGTCCTTTCGGGAAAGCCGGGATTTTACCGGGCTCGACAAACATATAAAGTTTCTTCGACTCTACCGGTCCCAGTCCCTGTACCAAGTCATGAGTAATTTTATTCATATCGATAAATACAACTCCCATCTCCTTTGCAACATTACGCGGAGAATCTAAATAAGCACCATGTGTATCGAACAATACACTTCCTTCTTTGGGTAATTCCTGCTCGCCCGGAGTCTGACGGGCATCTTTCGCAATCGACGCATCTTTCGGCTGAACGAAATTACGGCGGACAATCGAATTGAATAACACAGGGATACCTCCCTTGGCACGAGTTTCATTTACAAAACGGCGAAGGTTGTCATCAAAGGTCGTTCCCGGATCGGTATGGCGTGCAGAATCGGTCTTTTCATCATTGTGCCCGAACTGGATAAAGACGTAATCTCCCTTCTTCACCTGAGAAATCACTTTCTCCCATCTGCCCTCAGTAATGAAACTCTTCGAGCTGCGTCCATTGGCAGCATGATTGTCAACACGGATATCTTCTGAAAAGAATCCGGGAAGCATCATCCCCCAACCACGTTCGGGATTTCCACCGTCCAGTTTTTTGTTGGCCATCGTAGAATCACCTATCGTAAAAATCGTTATGAAAGGCTTGTCCGCACGGAATGCGGAGAAAAGGATAAAAGCTGTTACTAACAATAATAGCGGTCTGTTTCTATGTATCTTCATATCTGTATTGATCTTGTGGCTTCTTGTTTTAATACAACATTTATTTATAAGGATACCAATTACTGCATTCCTTAAATATATTCTGCGGAGTATATTGCACTGCTTCTTTATCAGTCAGTTGTTTAGCCCACTTCACACGTCCGGAAGTATCCGCACCTTCACCCGTATTTTTAAACTCTGCATAGCGGGCAGTCTTTTCATTTTCCGGATTCTTCCAGTTGTGCCAGCCCTCCGAACGGATATGTCCGCCAAACTCACAATTAATAAAAGCCGTAGCGGCATAAGGTCTCCAAGGACGACCCAAATAGACTTTCTTTATACCGGGAGCAGCTGTCAGCCTGCAGTTCTTGAAAACATATCCGAACTCCACCCCTTTCGGAGTAGAAGCTGCGGTGATGTATGAATCGCGTTTACTATGCAGCTCGCAGTATTCGAAAAGAGCGGTAGAAGGCCCGAAGATAAAGTCTGTAGTTCCTTCGATATAGCAGTTGGTAAACAACAAGCGACTGCCCTCCGAACCTGTATAAATAGTATCCTGATTTCCCAGAAAACGGCAGCCGACAAACATCAGCCGGTCTCCTTCGGTATGGAGCGCCACTGCCTGTCCCAAAGGAGCGGCATTATTCTCAATCGTCAGATTTTTAAACGTAATGTCACTACCTTCTACTTTTACTGTATAAGTACGGAAAGTGCCCATTTTATTGATATTAGCATGGTCATCATACGTAATAATTGTATTTTCGGCCTCTTCACCCACCAGTTGAACATTCTTCACCCACGAAGGAATCACCAGTTTTTCTTTGTATATGCCTTTCTTTATGTAGATAGTCACCGTATAGTCCATAAAGGCACGTACTGCCTCCACGGCTTCCTGAATATCACGATACTTTCCTGTTCCATCACGTGACACGACCAATGTGTCTTGCTTTTGCTGTTGCGCACAGGTCAAGGTTCCTCCCGAACAGAATAGAAGAAACAATACCATTCCTCTTAAAATACTCCTTTTCATCGGTAGAAATTACTTTTGCAAACGTTCATATTCCAGACTTGCCATTATAAATGGTCCTACTGCTTTCGGATCGTTATTACGGATCGTTTCATTAATATAATAGTCATAATCACCGGAACGATAGACCTTTCCTCCCAGCCCTGCTACCGCACAAGCCTTCGTAATAGTCACCACTCCCTCTTTATCTACTTCAATGAAATTCTTCAGAAAACCCTCATAACCTTTCAATGCCACGTCCAGATAAGACTGGTCAATATATCCCATACGCACTGCTTTAAACAGGCTGTAAATGAACATGGCAGAGCAGGATGATTCGAGATAGTTACCCTTATCACCGCTTCTGTCCATCACCTGATACCATCCGCCGGTTTTCGGCTCCTGCAATTTCTTGACCTGAACGGCTACATTATTCAAAATGGCAAGCAAGGAATCTCTCCCTGCCTCATGCTTCGGGATAAAATCCAGTGCATCTACCAACGCCATCGCATACCAGCCTAACGCACGTCCCCAGCAATGTTTTGACTGCCCTGTCACTGGGTCTGCCCAACGCTCCGTGCGACTTACATCACACGCATGGCGATAAAGACCGTTCTTCGGATCGTAAGTATGACGGGCGCAAGTGATAAACTGATTGATAACGTCCGCATAATCCTGCGGGCGATTATTACGATATGCATATTCCGCATAAAAAGGAGCTCCCATATAAAGCCCGTCCAGCCACATCTGATGCGGATATATTTTCTTATGCCAGAATCCCCCATCTTCATTTCGAGGCTGTCCGGCAAACTGGCTATAAAGTAAGTCTAATGCTTTCTTATACTTTTCATCTTTTGTCTGTTCATAGATACGAAACAGAATCTTCCCGGAATTGATACGGTCCAGACTATAATCTGTCAACTTGTATGCAGTGATACTTCCATCCTCATGCACCATCGTATCTGCATAAGCAATTGCATAATCACGTATTTTCTTGTCTCCATAAGCATCATATACATCAAGCATCGCCCCCAGTTCCAGCCCGTGACAATAATCCCATTTCAGTTTTGGCTGAAAATCGAGCTGCCAGGATTCCGGGCAACGGATCATCTCCGACTCAGTCATCCGCACCGACCAAGGCAGTTTTTCATCCACCTGCTGTGCCGACAGTGAAATGGGGCTTGACATTATTATTACTAATATCAAAAAATTATAAAAAGAGCTTCGTCTCATGGTTTATTGTTTTAAGGATTATACATGCTATTTTTTCATGCTACGAAAGTAGTGTATTTCCTCCAAACAGAGTGGGACTTTTTAGTTAAGAAGGTGTATTTTTTGTTTTTCGTGCACGGAAACGACCAATTTTGTGCACGTAAACGTCAAAAATGTCCATTTTTGATGCAATAACTGATAAATTAAGAGTTTCGTTTTGGAATAAAGCGGAAAAGGTCGTACTTTTGGCACGGTTTACAACTAATACCCTCTGGGGAAACACAGTAATTTATCATTAAAAACAGAGAAAAAATAGAACAGAATGGAAGAAGTATTCAAGTACATTATCGGTCTGGGAGCGGCAGTGATGATGCCGATCATTTTCACAATCTTAGGAGTATGTATCGGTATTAAACTCCCTAAAGCACTTAAAAGTGGCTTATTGGTGGGAGTCGGTTTCGTTGGTTTATCTGTAGTCACAGCCCTGTTGACCAGTAGTCTTGGTCCGGCTTTAAGTAAAATGGTAGAAATCTATGGATTGGAGCTAGGTATTTTCGACATGGGATGGCCTTCTGCGGCAGCGGTAGCCTATAACACCTCAGTCGGAGCCTTCATCATCCCTGTCTGTCTGGGAGTCAACCTGTTGATGCTACTGACCAAAACCACCCGTACTATAAATATTGACCTCTGGAACTACTGGCATTTCGCATTTATCGGAGCTATCGTATACTTCGCTTCCGATAGTATTTTCTGGGGATTTTTCGCTGCTATCATTTGCTATATTATAACGTTGGTAATGGCAGATATGACTGCCCCTGCCTTCCAGAAGTTCTATGATAAGATGGACGGTATCTCTATCCCGCAACCTTTCTGCCAGAGCTTTGTTCCGTTTGCTATTGTTATCAACAAACTTTTAGATAAAATTCCGGGATTCGACAAACTGAATATTGACTCTGAAGGAATGAAAAAGAAATTCGGCCTGATGGGCGAACCGCTGTTTTTGGGTATCGTAATTGGTTGCGGTATCGGAGCTTTGGGCTGTGCCAGCTGGAAAGAAGTTTTGGACAGTATTCCGGGTATCCTTGGACTGGGTATTAAAATGGGAGCAGTAATGGAATTGATTCCACGTATTACCAGCCTTTTCATCGAGGGTTTGAAACCGATCTCCGATGCTACCCGCGAACTGATCGCTAAAAAATATAAGAATAATACAGGTTTGAGCATTGGTATGAGTCCTGCACTGGTTATTGGACATCCGACAACCCTGGTTATATCTCTGCTTTTGATCCCTGTTACTATTTTCCTTGCAGTCATTCTTCCGGGCAACCGTTTCTTGCCTCTGGCCTCTTTGGCGGGTATGTTCTACTTATTCCCGATGATTCTGCCTATCACCAAAGGCAATGTAGTGAAATCATTCATCATCGGACTGGTAGCATTGATCGTAGGTCTGTACTTCGTTACAGAACTGGCCGGATTCTTCACAATGGCTGCCAAAGACGTATATGCCGCTACAGGTGACCCTACGGTAAATATCCCCGCCGGCTTTGAAGGCGGAGCGCTCGACTTCGCTTCCAGCCTCTTCTGCTGGGGTATCTTCCACCTGACTTACAGTCTGAAGATTATCGGTCCTGCCATACTTGTAGTACTTGCATTGGGCATGGCAATCTACAACCGTATCCGTATGACAAGAAATGATGCAAAAGATGCAGTAAACAATTAAGTAATCATATAATCCAAAATAAAGATTCGAAACATGAAAAAATTAGCAATTGCAATGATGTTGGGTATCGCAGCTATGTCTGCTTCTGCCCAGGTAAATTACAAGATGCAAGTGGCTTGCAATCCGCAAGACGTGAAAACGTATGATACAAACCGCCTGCGTAGCAGCTTCCTGATGGAAAAGGTAATGGTTCCTAACGAAATCAATGTTACTTATTCTATGTATGACCGCCTCATCTTTGGGGGTGCCGTACCTGTAACAAAAGAACTGGTACTGGAAACAATCGATCCTCTGAAAGCTAAATTTTTCCTGGAACGCCGCGAACTGGGTGTTATCAACATTGGTGGCGAAGGTATCATAACTGTTGACGGCAAAGAATATACACTGAATTTCAAAGATGCATTGTATGTAGGAAGAGGCAAGCAGAAAGTGACTTTCAAGAGCAAAGACTCCAGCAAACCTGCTAAATTCTACATCAACTCAGCTACCGCTCACAAAGAATACAAAACTCAGCTGATCACCATCGACGGTCGTAAAGGTTCTCTGAAAGCTAATTCATTCCCTGCAGGAAAGATGGAAGAAAGTAACGACCGCGTTATCAACCAGCTGATTGTTAATAATGTACTTGAAGAAGGTCCTTGCCAACTGCAAATGGGATTGACAGAACTGAAACCGGGCAGTGTATGGAACACCATGCCGGCACATACTCACACTCGCCGCGTAGAAGCATATTTCTACTTCAACGTACCGGAAGGCAATTCTATCTGCCACTTCATGGGCGAACCTCAGGAAGAACGTATCGTATGGATGCAGAATGAACAAGCTATCATGTCACCGGAATGGTCTATCCACGCAGCTGCCGGAACAAGCAACTATATGTTTATCTGGGGTATGGCTGGTGAAAATCTTGACTATGGCGACATGGATAAGATCAAATATACAGAAATGCGCTAATCATTGCGCAGTTTTTTAACACATATCAAGTGATCCGAAAAGCTTCATCCTTTCCTCAAAACAGGAAAAGGATGAAGCTTTCCGGATTTGTCATATTCTTCCCCCAAAGAGACCAAATGTTACGATAATACATTACTATGTACAAATTATATGTATAATGCAACGAATTATACATGATTTTGACCAATTATTACAAAAAAAAATCAGCTGAAATACCGACCTTTGTCAGCAAATCAAAATCTATTTAAATCCATTATCATGAATGCATTTCAAAAAACAGGCGAAAAAATGACAAACTACAGATGGACGATCTGTGCGATGCTATTTTTTGCTACTACAGTTAACTATCTCGACCGCCAGGTACTTTCGCTGACCTGGGATGAATTTATCAAACCGGAATTTCACTGGGATGAATCGCACTACGGTACTATCACTTCCGTATTTTCTATTGTTTACGCAATATGTATGTTGTTTGCCGGTCGCTTTGTGGACTGGATGGGAACGAAGAAAGGATTCCTTTGGGCTATTGGTGTATGGTCTGCCGGTGCCTGCCTTCACGCCGTTTGCGGTGTTGTTACAGAAGCTCAGGTAGGACTTCACAGTGCTGCCGAACTGGCCGGAGCTACCGGAGACGTTGTTGTGACAATCGCTACTGTCAGTATGTATTGTTTCCTGGCTGCACGCTGTATACTTGCTCTCGGAGAGGCCGGTAACTTCCCCGCTGCTATTAAAGTAACTGCCGAGTACTTCCCTAAGAAGGACCGTGCCTACGCTACTTCTATCTTTAACGCCGGTGCTTCTATCGGTGCTTTGATCGCTCCGTTGACAATTCCTATCCTTGCTAAGGCTTTTGGTTGGGAAATGGCATTTATCGTTATTGGTGGACTCGGCTTTATCTGGATGGGGTTCTGGGTATTTATGTATGATGCTCCTTCAAAGAGCAAATACGTAAACAAAGCCGAGCTTGAATATATCGAACAAGACCAGAATGAAGCCGGTGCCGGTCCGAAGACTGAAGAAAAAGACGAGAAAAAGATGAGATTCTGGCAATGTTTCAGTTACAAACAGACTTGGGCATTTGTCTTTGGCAAATTCATGACTGACGGGGTATGGTGGTTCTTCCTGTTCTGGACTCCGTCTTACCTGAATTCTCAATTTGGCATCAAAACATCTGATCCTCTGGGAATGGGACTGATCTTCACACTTTACGCAATCACCATGTTATCAATCTACGGTGGTAAGCTTCCTACTATCTTTATCAACAAGACTGGTATGAATCCTTATGCAGCGCGTATGAAAGCGATGCTGATTTTCGCATTCTTCCCGCTAGTAGTACTGCTGGCACAGCCTTTGGGAACATTCTCTCCCTGGTTCCCTGTTATCCTTATTGGTATCGGGGGAGCAGCTCACCAGTCCTGGTCAGCTAATATCTTCTCTACTGTCGGTGATATGTTCCCCAGAACAGCGATTGCAAGTATCACAGGTATTGGCGGTATGGCCGGCGGTATCGGCTCCATGATTCTACAGAAAGTAGCAGGTAACCTATTCGTATACGCTTCCGGAACAACGATGCTGGACGGTAAAGAAGTGGAAATGACAAAAGATCTGCTGGAACAAGGAGCACAATTTGTACATCCTGCCATGACATTCATGGGCTTCGAAGGCAAACCAGCCGGATACTTCGTCATCTTCTGCGTATGTGCAGTTGCTTACCTGATCGGTTGGGTAATCATGAAAGCACTGGTACCTAAGTACAAACCTATCGTATTGGATTAATCCCAATATAATAATATAGAATAAAAACAGGAGGACGACTCATACAAGTTTGTCCTCCTGTTTTTATTAACCAATTATTTATTCAAAAAAGCTCAAAAACAAAAAAGCCTCTTCTCACGAAGAAGGCTTTTTAGGTTTACTTATTCTTCATAGCCATTCTGCCTATTTTACAAAACATATTGTGCATTCAAACAATGAAGGATAGTAAACGTTAAGATGAAAAAAAGGGAAGTCTCACGACTTCCACAATTCTTCTAACCTTAAATCTAAATCTCTATGAAAAAAACGTATTGCAAAGATAGGGGTTTGTTCAACAAATAGGTGTTAATGAATTGCATAAAGAGAGAATAAAAATTAACGACTGCAAAAATTACGCAATAATCCGAAGGCTCTCTATTAATTTTAATAAACTTTTATAGAGTGGATTACGCTCAAGCAAAGCCGGCACACCTGTCAGAAGCATTTGTTTTCTTGCACGCGTCAGGGCGACGTTCAATTTCCGGTCAATCAGAATTCCATCTTCTTCTGTCAGATTAGAAAGGAATTTCAGTTGATACGGATAGTTCACACAGAATGAATAAATAATCACATCCCGCTCACTTCCCTGAAAGCGTTCTACGGTATCGATCAATATCTGATTCAGTGCAGGGATGTCAAGAGCCTCTATTTCTTTCTTGATTAAAGCGATCTGACTGCGATAGGGAGTAATGATTCCCAATGTACGGGAAGCATCAAAGGTCTCTGAATGTTCTTTATATACATCTGCAGCCAAACGGGCGGCTATCTGTGCTTCCGAACGGTTTGTCTTTGCGGAAGATCCCATCGGTTCGGGTTGCGAAGGGTAGAAAACCAGTCGGTCGATATGTTCGGAGTCTTCCAGTTGATGCGGAAGCCCGACAGGCAGCAGGCGGCCTTCATAGAAAGCACGGTTTGCAAACAGAGCAACTTTAGGATGCATACGCCCCTGACGGCAAAGCATATCGTAAAGATGATGGGCATCAGTATGCTGGCGGACTGTACGATACAGTCTTTCAAACAAAGAATCCTTCAGGTTCTTCAACCCGATAGCGGACAGGGATTCATCATAAATTTCCGATTGTTCAGAATTCTGCAAGACGACGGCAGGAAGTTGTTTATGATCGCCTATCAGAATAAATTTGTCAACAGCATCTTTCCCATTTTCTCCCCGGGCACAAAGAATGCCCAGTAGCTGCGGTTCCAGTATCTGAGTAGCCTCATCGACAATAGCCACATTGAAATGTTTCAATCTGAAAAGTTCCGGTTTGGCGGAGATAGACGCTACTGTACCTACCAATATACGACAGCGGTTGATACGTTCGTAAACCTCGCTACGACGCATACAGGCAGCCAGTTCATTTTCTATCAGATGCCCCCGATAGCTCTCGTCGCACGAAAGTTCGCTTCCTACACGAATAAAATCGACTTCCGGACGAATGGAGGAAAGGGCTTTGCAAATTTCATCAACCGCACGGTTGGTATACGAAAGCAATAAAATCTGGGCATTTTCATCCTCATAAAAGGTTTCAACCATCTTTTTCAGTGCACAGGATGTTTTACCGGTTCCCGGGGGGCCTACCAACAGGAAGTAATCTTTTGCAGCTTTGGCTTTCAAGGCAATACGGAGAAAATCATTAGCAGCTTCGGCTATCTGCGCATTCAATGTCTCATCAAACTGTGGTTCCCGCTGAGAAAGCAGCAAGTCACGACGTTCTTTGGTAGCAGACATAAAAGCATAGAGCCCTTGATACATGCTGCGGAAAGTAGTATCCATCGCATCGTGTTCGATAGCGTAAAGACTATCAGACGGAAGAACTGAAGAGTTCTGCTGTGTAGCACGAAGGCGGATACAGATTTCATTCTCATTCAGAAAGTCGATATTCCCTTTAAATACCATCTTATTAGTAACGTTGTCCGCATCCGAATTCCGTTCATAAAGTACGATAGCATCACCTTGACGAAAGTTGGGAAGAACGTTTGACGCATCTTCTGCCGGCATTCCCGGAGGTGCCGACGGTACCAGCAGTAAATGGGCTTTATGCTCATCAGCCGCGTGATTCTCTTTAATTCTTAAATCATAGATAATCTCTCCCGATTCACATTTCTCCGCTAAAGTGGAAAGCCATAGAGAAGCTGCTCCTGTACGCCCTTCATAATCCACATCACCGGATTTGGATGTATAAAGCTCCTTTGTTATAAAATTATAGAGGGCATAGAAATAGCTTTTTTCCAAAGAAGAAAGAGAACTCAGTTTCTCTTGAAAGTTATCAATGGAAGGGCGCAGATACGTTTCCCAGAAACGTCCGGACAGCCCTCGCTCATTTAATACGGAAGCCTTGATTTCTTCCAGCTTCTGTGCCGTGTATTCAAGACTGTTCCGCAACTGGACACCATATTCGTCCGCCACAATCCGGTTGCGCAAATCGATCACCCGACGGACCATTGCCCACGAAGGACGGGAAGGATAGAGCAATGGATAGCGGGTATAGAGCAGATAGGCTTTCACCTTCCGGTGATCCATCCCCATTGAGTATTGCAGAACAGCCTGATAAAGCAACATCTGCACTTTATTATTCTCTTTCGGCTCTATTTTTCCACGAATCGCATATTCGTCAGCTTTACCCGATTTCATTTCGATGAAGGAAGACATATCGCGTTGCATATAGTCGAGTCGTCCTTGCAGACCGAGTGCTTCGCATATATAAGAAGGTTCGAGCACGGCATCCGTTTTATCCAGTTCATAGCCGGCTGCATGAAAGGTGTCATTCACCGTCTCACGAATATGATCGAAATGAAGTTTGCAGTCATCAAAGAACTGCCGCTCCTTCTCCCGGTCACGCAGATCGGCACAAGCCGCCAGCTCAATAGGATAACGGCGGAAAGCTTTCCGCATACATTTCAGATAGTCGACCTCTCCCTCTGCATGTATCCACTCATCGAGGAAAAGGTTGGCTATATTTCCTAAAAGTAATGGACGTGCATTCTCTATCGGCTGTAGGCGGGAAAGGAAATAGTTTGCCGGATGATGTCCATAATCCCGATAACATTCTGCCAATGAACTGATATCAATCAGGTAGTCCGGTTCAAGGACAATGAACGAAGGGGTGAGAAAGCCAGCTTCGTCAACAGAGACATCCAGCAAGTTGAGTTGTGCATGACGCCAAAGTAACCGGCAAGTCTCCGCAAATTCTTCATTTATCTGAGGAATATTATAACGAACGCGCAACGGTTCATCCGCTATTTCATCCAAAGGGGTCACATACAGATACTGCTCATCGGAATACTGAAAACAGACACGCATCCGCTGGACGCGCTTGTGTGCCGGAGGAGCCACGATATAAGTGGCATCCGTTCGGGGAAGCAGCTGATACAGTTCCTGTGGAATATCTTCCTCAAAAAGTTTACGGATGAAGAAAGCCAATGTCTTCGCATCCCGCAGAAGATGTTCATGGGTAGGTTCCTGCTGTCGGTTCAGAATCGCATTGGAAGTCAGCCGGAAGGTATGTAGCCTGTTCTGTTCTGCCGCAGAAAGCCCCACTTTAGCCGCTACAAAACTAATTCGTGCGGAAAGATCGGTCATCTGCAAAATCCCATTGTGCATATGTAAGCGACAAAGCCTTTCGAGCAAATCGCGCATCTGTTTGTAACCGACTGTCAGTTGCAAATGATCTGCTTTACAAACAGCTAAAAGGATTTCATAAGATTCTCTTCCTTCATTTTCCATACGACAAAGGTACATGATAAAAATTACATCTGAAGAATATCTTCTTCAGATGTAGAACAACGAACGATAAATAATTAGGTTTATCAGACTTTTGCCACGCCTTCTTCCTCTTCTTCTTCCAATTCAGGCACCTCTTTCTTATCCTTTATCATCAGAATACTCATTTCATAAAGCAGATAAAGCGGGATAGCTACCACACTCAGTGTGAACGGGTCGCCAGTCGGAGTGATAATAGCCGCAGCGATTACGATGATGACAACTGCATGACGGCGATATTTGCGCAGGAAAGACTTATTGACTACTCCCAGCAAAGACAACAACCAAGTCACCAAAGGAAGTTCAAAAGCCAACCCCATACAGAGAATCAGCATCATAAAGTTATCGATATACGAATTGAGCGACAGAATATTCTCGACTTCCGAACTCAACTGATAGGTAGAAAGGAAACGGAGCGTCAACGGATATACCATAAAGTACCCCATAAGCACACCGATAAAGAACATACCGGTTCCTATGGTCAATGCTTTCCTCACTCCTTTCCGTTCATTCGGATAAAGGGCCGGATTGATAAAACGCCAGACCTCAAAGAAGATATAAGGCATAGCTGTCACTACCGACATCCAGAAGGCTGTCGACATATGTATAAAGAAAGGAGCTGCCAAATTGATATTGACAAGCGTCACCTTAAACTCCTGCGTAAAGAATTCATCAGTCAAATCGAATTTCTGACCGATATAGCGTAGTAAGTCGTAAAATACAAAATCATTATGGCAAGGCGCCAGTATTATATGGTCGAACAAATAGGGCATCGCTATGAAATAGCCGATTGCCAATACAAACCATACCCCGATAACACGAAAAAGTACCCGACGCAACTCATCCAAATGATCCCAGAAGGTCATTTCTGCCATTGCTTATTATTTCTTAGCTGAATCTGCCGGTGCGTCGATTTCGTCTTTTGCCTTATTGATTTCTTCTTTTGCCTCGTTCACGCCATCTTTAAAGCTCTTTACTCCTTTTCCTAATCCACGCATCAATTCGGGGATTTTCTTACCACCAAAAAGGAGAAGAATAACAAGAGCAATAATGATCCATTCAGAGCCACTAGGCAAAAAGCCTAATAATAATAAGTTTGTCATATGTTTATTTATTATAGAGGTTTATTAGTTGGTGCAAAGATAATTATTTTAATGGATAATGGACAATGGATAATGGATAATTTGCTATGCAGATGATTGTGCAACTCGTTTTTTATTCATTATCCAATCCATTGTCCATTATCCATTAAAGAAAGTAGACTCGTTTTACCCGGTTCGAAATACTGGTCAGCACTTCGTAAGGAATAGTATCCAGTTTATCCGAAAGAGTGGTTATCGGCAGGTCATCACCAAAAATGATAGCCTTGTCGCCTTCTCTGCAATCGATATCTGTCACATCAATCATACAGACATCCATACAGATGTTTCCGACATAAGGGGCTTTCTTGCCATTCACCAGACAATAGGCATTGCCACGTCCCAGATGACGATTCAAGCCATCGGCGTAACCGATAGGAATAGCTGCAATGCGGGAAGGGCGTGCCAGATGCCCCATCCGGCTATAACCTACCGTATCTTCTTCGGGTACATCCCGAATCTGAAGGATTGTCGTTTTCAGCGTACTTACATTATTGATAATCGAATTGTCGATCGGACTTACTCCATAAAGTCCTATTCCCAGGCGTACCATATCAAACTGTGCACCGGGGAAACGTTCAATGCCGGCAGTATTGCAGATATGACGCAGAATCTTGTGAGAGAAGGCTTCCTGCAATTCCTGAGAACCTTTCTCGAACAGCTCAATCTGTTGACGGGTAAAGAAGTCGAACTGCGCCGAATCACTTCCCACAAAATGAGAGAACACCGACCGGGGAATAACTGCATTCTGACTTTTCAAACGGCGAATCAACAAGGGAATTTCATCAATGGAAAATCCTAGACGATGCATACCCGTATCCAGTTTCACATGAATCGGGAAGTTGGTTATTCCTTCTTTTTCTGCTGCTTTAATCAGCGCGTCGAGCAAATGGAAATTATATACTTCCGGTTCGAGTTTATAATCAAACATCGTTTTGAACGATGTCAGCTCCGGGTCCATGATGATAATAGAAGAAGTGATACCTGCTTTACGAAGTTCGGAACCTTCATCGGCGACAGCTACAGCAAGGTAGTCGACATGGTGCTCCTGCAACGTTTTGGCTATCTCGTATGAACCGGCTCCGTAAGCTGCAGCTTTCACCATGCAGATTATTTTTGTCTCCGGATGACGGAGCATGGAACGATAATGATTCAAATTGGCAATCATCGCGCCCAAATTGACTTCCAGAATCGTTTCATGCACTTTCAGTTCCAGTTCTTCCGACACCAGATCAAAGTTAAACACACGGGAGCCTTTTATCAGGATAACTTCCGAATGCAGGGATTTGAAAAGACCTGATCTCAGCAACGCGTCCGTATCCGGAAAGAAATATCGTTCGGGCGTACCTTCAAAGCGGGCGGCACACGAAGAAATCTCCGCTCCTACACCAATCAGTTTGTTAATGCCCCGACTCTGAATCAGCTGTGCCACCCGACGGTAAAGCGTAGCTGTACTCTGTCCTGTCTCGAGAATATCCGATAAGATGAGTGTTCGTTTAAACCCTTTCTTCTCGGAACGGCGTACCAGAAAATCAAGCGCTATATCTAAGGAAGCCAGATCTGAATTGTAGCTGTCGTTAATCAGAACACAATTATTTTTACCTTCTTTTACTTCCAGACGCATGGCGATCGGTTCGAGCCGTGCCATTCGTTCGGTTATCTGGTCAGCAGGTGTCATCAGATAAAGACAAGCTGCCAGACAGTTCAACGCATTCTCGATGGAAGCATCGTCTATAAAAGGGATGCAGAAGATGTTATCCATATCCAGATAGCGGTAAGCGATCACCGTATGGTCTTCTTTTTTGGTCACTTTACTGATATAAAGCGGGCGTTCTATATCCTTGCAACTCCAGGCTATTTCACGTGCTGTCAACATCGACTTTGCCACGCAATTACTGATCAGCTCGTTATCTCCATTATAGATCACTACATCACAATCTTTAAAGAGGGTGAGTTTCTCCATACATTTCTCTTGCAATGAAAAGAAATTCTCCTGATGGGCACCACCTATATTGGTCAGAATACCGATAGTCGGTTTAATCATCCGCTTCAATGCTCCCATCTCTCCCATTTCGGAGATGCCGGCTTCGAAGATACCCAGTTCGGCTTCTTCATTCAGTTGCCAGACAGACAAGGGAACACCGATCTGCGAGTTGTAACTACGGGGCGAACGGACAATGCAGCGGTCCGGGCTTAATAATTGATGCAACCACTCTTTCACAATGGTCTTTCCATTACTACCCGTGATGCCGATTACCGGAATCTTAAAATTCTCCCGATGGGCCTCGGCCAGTTTTTGCAAAGCCTTCAATGGATTCGCTACAATTAAAAAGTTAAGATCACCTTCCAATTTCCACTCTCCGCTCTCCATTCTTTTAAAGTCCTTTTCCGTCACCACAAAATTACGCACTCCCCGGTCATACAGTTCGGGGATGTAACGTGCACCATTATTACGTTTGGTGGTTAGAGCAAAAAACAGGGTTTCTTCCGGAAAACTCAAAGAGCGGCTATCTGTAAGTAGCCAATCAATCGTCGCTTCGCACTCTCCTACACGGCGTGCACCGATATATTCGGCTATGGATTCAATCGTATATGACATAGTTCTTTTTCTTTTTGAAAGTCTAAGTACGGGTATTTTCCGTTAAGTCGTTCGATTTTTAACACTATTTGTCCTAAAAAGCGTTGATACGCTTCCGACTCCGGATGAAAAGGCTTGTGTGACAAGTCTCTGGATATATCTTCTACGGCAGTAATCAGCTGCTTTGTTTCAGCAGAGAAGAAGGTTTCCGAAAAACGTTCCCACAGATAACGGACAGTCATCGGTGACGGATGGAGCATATCATCGGCATAGAAACGATAATCACGGAGTTCATCCAACACAATCTCATAAGAAGGGAAATAGAATACATGTTCCGGAAACCGTTGTTGCAGGCGGTCGATTGCAAGCAACAGCGTCGATTTACTCAACTGGTTAGCATGCATCCCGTCTCGTATATGCCGGATAGGGCTAACCGTGAATAAGATCTTCAAGCCGGAGTTACGTGCAACGATACTGGTAATAAGCGAGGTATACTCGTTCACGATCTCATCGACTGAAAGAATCCGACGGTTGAAGTGACTTTCCGACAGTTTATGACAATTAGAGACTACTTGCCTTGTTTCTTTCTGCTCGTACACGTAAGCAGTACCGAAAGTCAGCATCAGCCAGTCGAGCTCATGAACAGAACGGTGAGCCTGCGACAGGCGAGCGTTTATCTTTTGAAGAACTCCCTCCGGAGATGACGCGGAAAATGAACCATGATGCATCGGACTATGCCAGCACTCCTTATACAGGAATAAATCTTTCTCCTGATATACCTTTCCCTTCAATATCTCCACTAAAGCGGCAGAGACAGACAGCGGATTATAGAGAATCCCGAAAGGGTTCATGTCAACACGGAACTTATTTTCAGCCAACAGCGAGCCTATGTTTTCAGCAAAACAAGAGCCCATCAGAAGAATCCGTTCTGAATGACTGATAAGCGGTGAACCCGTCGGCAGTTCTACCTTTGTTTGAAAATCCATATATTCTCCTTCTTTCGATTGTTTCTATAGAGCAAAAGTACGACAAAGATAAGATATTCCATTTTATCTTCAGCACACAAATAATGATATTCTCTACTCAAACACCCTAAAGCCACTTTGCTACGACGTCAGCCATTAATTGGAAAGTTACCTTCCATGCAAGGAAAAGAATCACTCGACTTAAGGAAAAAGTGTCTTCACCCGTTAGAAATCTATAAACGCAACTTGCAATTATAAAAACGAAGCTTGCGTTTATATAATCAAAACTTGCAATTACAAAAACAAAGCTTGCAATTAGACTTTGGAATGGGAGGAAAATAACTTATCTTCCTGCGAAGTAGAAGTTTGCTATAAAGGATAAACAAGTTAAGTCCACATACTTCATACGAACAAGCCGGTTTAAAAAGCTGTGAACGACGGGATTCCTTCCGACAGCTTAGCTTTAACAATAAGAATTTAAGCAAAAAGAAAGGGCTTCCGCTTTCTTTTTCGTATTTTTGCACCAAATTTTCTCGAATCATGAAGAATGAACCGATATATAACTTGCTAAACTCAATCAATAGCCCTGATGATCTGCGCCGTCTGGAAGTAGACCAACTGCCGGAAGTATGCGATGAATTAAGGCAAGACATTATTAAAGAACTCTCCTGTAACCCGGGGCACTTCGCTGCCAGCCTCGGTACTGTGGAACTGACTGTAGCCCTGCACTACGTCTACAATACACCTTATGACCGTATTGTATGGGACGTAGGACATCAGGCATACGGCCACAAAATTCTCACAGGACGGCGTGAAGCATTTTCCACTAACCGGAAACTGGGAGGCATTCGTCCTTTCCCTTCTCCTGAAGAGAGCGAATACGATACCTTCACCTGCGGACACGCTTCTAATTCCATCTCTGCCGCCCTCGGCATGGCTGTTGCCGCTGCCAGAAAGGGAGACGACCAACGCCATGTGATAGCCATTATCGGAGATGGTTCGATGAGTGGAGGACTGGCTTTTGAGGGACTGAACAATTCTTCAACTACCCCGAACAACCTGCTTATCATACTGAATGATAATGATATGGCCATTGACCGTAGTGTCGGTGGAATGAAACAATACCTGTTCAACCTGACAACTTCGAACCGCTACAACCAACTGCGTTTCAAGGCTTCCCGACTGCTATTCAAGCTCGGTATCCTGAACGACGAACGCCGCAAAGCACTTATCCGTTTCGGCAATAGTCTGAAATCAATGGCTGCCCAACAACAGAATATATTCGAAGGGATGAACATCCGCTACTTCGGTCCTATCGACGGACACGACATAAAGAATCTTTCACGAGTATTGCGCGACATTAAAGACTTGAAAGGTCCCAAAATACTGCATCTCCACACGATTAAAGGAAAAGGATTCGCCCCTGCCGAAAAACACGCTACCGAATGGCACGCTCCCGGCAAATTCGACCCTATCACCGGAGAACGTTTTATAGCTAATACGGAAGGAATGCCTCCCCTGTTTCAAGACGTCTTCGGAAATACATTAGTGGAATTGGCAGAATCGAATCCGAAAATTGTAGGTGTAACACCCGCCATGCCTTCCGGTTGTTCGATGAACATTCTTATGTCTAAGATGCCTAAACGGGCTTTCGACGTAGGTATTGCCGAAGGCCACGCCGTCACTTTCTCCGGAGGAATGGCGAAGGATGGTTTGCTCCCCTTCTGCAACATCTATTCATCGTTTATGCAACGGGCTTATGACAATATTATCCATGATGTAGCTATTCAGAACCTTCCTGTAGTTCTCTGCCTCGACCGTGCGGGCCTGGTAGGAGAAGATGGTCCGACGCATCATGGTGCGTTCGACATGGCTTATCTGCGCCCGATACCTAATCTGACCATCGCCTCCCCCATGGATGAGCATGAATTACGGCGACTGATGTACACGGCACAGCTGCCGGACAAAGGTCCGTTCGTACTCCGCTACCCACGTGGCCGCGGTGTGTTGGTCGACTGGAAATGCCCGCTCGAAGAAATTCCCGTAGGCAAAGGACGAAAATTGAAAGATGGAAAGGATGTGGCTGTCATCAGCATAGGTCCTATCGGAAATAAAGCAGCCAATGCCATCGCCCGTGCCGAAGCAGAATCAGGAAAAAGCATCGCCCACTATGACCTGAGATTCCTCAAACCACTGGATGAGGAACTGCTGCATGAAGCAGGCCGAAAATTCCGTCACATCGTCACCATAGAAGACGGAACGATTCAGGGAGGAATGGGAAGTGCCGTACTCGAATTTATGGCCGACCATGCATATACCCCGACCATCAAACGCATCGGAATTCCGGATAAATTCGTGCAACACGGTACGATACCCGAGCTATATCAGCTCTGCGGAATGGATGAAGACAGTATAACAAAGGAACTGCTGAAACAATGTGAGCTTCTGCCCAGCATGAGCAAAATAAAAGAATTAACGAACTGAAAATGAAGATTATTATCGCAGGTGCCGGCAATGTAGGCACCCACCTGGCTAAATTATTGTCACGGGAAAAACAGGACATTATCCTGATGGACGATGACGAAGAAAAACTAAGTGCTCTTAGCGCCAACTTCGATTTGCTGACAGTCACAGCTTCTCCTTCTTCCATCTCGGGACTGAAAGAGGTAGGTGTGAAAGAGGCGGATTTGTTCATCGCAGTCACTCCCAACGAAAGCCAGAATATGACTGCCTGTATGCTAGCCACGAATTTGGGAGCTAAAAAGACGGTCGCCCGCATCGACAATTACGAATATCTTCTACCCAAAAACAAGGAATTTTTCCAAAAGTTGGGTGTACATTCGCTGATTTATCCGGAAATGCTGGCTGCCAAGGAAATCGTATCTTCCATGCGCATGAGCTGGGTACGTCAATGGTGGGAGTTCTGTGGAGGTGCCTTGATACTGATCGGTACCAAGATGCGCGAAAAAGCAGAAATATTGAATATTCCTCTTCATGAACTGGGTGCACCCGATATTCCCTACCACGTGGTAGCCATCAAACGAGGTACGGAAACCATCATTCCACGCGGAGATGATGTTATCAAACTACATGATATTGTTTATTTCACTACTACACGAAAATATATTCCTTATATCCGAAAAATAGCCGGTAAAGAGGACTATGCCGATGTACGCAACGTTATGATCATGGGCGGAAGCCGTATTGCTGTCCGTACCGCCCAGTACGTGCCGGATTATATGCAAGTGAAAATCGTAGATAATGATATCAACCGCTGCAACCGACTGACTGAATTATTGGACGATAAAACAATGATAATCAACGGGGATGGCCGGGACATGGACCTTCTCATCGAAGAAGGATTAAAAAATACCGAAGCATTTGTCGCTTTAACGGACAATTCGGAAACGAATATCCTCGCCTGCCTCGCCGCCAAACGAATGGGAGTGGAAAAGACGGTAGCGGAAGTAGAGAACATCGATTATATCGGCATGGCAGAAAGCCTTGATATCGGCACCGTCATCAATAAAAAGATGATTGCTGCCAGCCATATTTATCAGATGATGCTGGATGCCGATGTATCCAATGTGAAGTGTCTGACATTCGCCAATGCCGATGTAGCAGAGTTTACCGTGCCCGCCGGAGCAAAGATTACCAGAAATTTAATCAAGGACTTGGGATTGCCTAAAGGAACGACCATCGGAGGAATGATCCGTAATGGCGAAGGAGTGCTCGTAACGGGAGATACGCTGATTCGTCCCGGAGATCATGTTGTTGTATTCTGTCTGAGTATGATGATCAAGAAAATTGAAAAGTTCTTTAATTAGCAAGTATTAGGTGTTAAGTATCAGGTATTAAGTATTAGGTACTAACCGTAGCCGCTTATACTTGGCGCATAATACTTAATACCTAAAACAGACTGTTTATGATTAATTCGAAGATGATATATCGCATCATGGGGTTTCTGTTACTGATAGAAACAGCTATGTTAATGTGTTGTGGTGGCGTTTCACTATTCTATAAGGAAGACGACTTAAATAGTTTCCTGCTTTCATCAGCTATCACAGCCTTCGTAGGGGTGATTATGCTCGCTATCGGAAGAGGGGCTGAGAAATCACTCAACCGTCGCGACGGATATGTTATTGTCAGTGTAGCCTGGATCACATTCTCTCTTTTTGGAATGTTGCCTTATTATATAGGTGGTTATATTCCAAATGTTACTGATGCCTTCTTCGAGACTATGTCCGGATTTAGCAGTACAGGTGCCACCATCATGAACAATATAGAATCAATGCCTCACGGCATCCTCTTCTGGCGGGCAATGACACAATGGATAGGTGGTTTGGGAATTGTGTTCTTTACGATTGCTGTTCTTCCGATTTTTGGTATGGGAGGTATCCAGGTATTTGCAGCCGAAGCCAGCGGTCCTACTCACGACAAAGTACACCCACGTATCGGAGTTACTGCCAAATGGATCTGGGGAATCTATGCCGGAATGACCGGAACACTGATTATCTTACTGGTATTTGGAAGGATGGGGCTTTTCGACAGCATCTGCCATGCTTTTACTACTACCAGTACTGGCGGATTCTCTACTAAACAAACAAGCATTGAATATTATCACTCGCCTTACATAGATTATGTGATATCTATTTTCATGTTTCTATCGGGAGTCAATTTCACTTTATTATTGTTGATGTTCAACGGAAAAATAAAGAAGTTCATTCATGATGCCGAACTGAAGTTCTATTTCATATCTGTTGCTTTTTTCACAATTTTCATTGCTGTCTGGCTTTATCAGACCAGTTCGATGGGAGCAGAAGAGGCATTCCGAAAGTCTCTGTTTCAAGTTATATCACTGCAGACTTCCACCGGTTTTGCTACTGCTGACTATATGCTCTGGCCTTCTATTCTTTGGGGCTGTCTTCTTATCGTTATGATAATAGGGGCTTGTGCAGGTAGTACGACAGGCGGTATCAAATGTATCCGCATGGTCATTCTCTTCAAGGTTGCCAAGAATGAGTTTAAACATATTCTGCACCCCAATGCTGTATTACCCGTACGAGTGAATAAACAGGTTATCTCCCCTTCTATCCAGTCCACCGTACTGGCTTTCACATTCTTATATGCAGTTATCGCTATTGTCAGCATACTTATTATGATGGGATTCGGAGTAGGATTCCTTGAATCAATCGGAACAGTCATATCAAGCATCGGTAACATGGGACCGGGACTCGGCACGTGTGGCCCAGCCTTCTCGTGGAGTGAATTGCCTGATGCAGCCAAATGGCTACTCTCCTTTCTGATGCTTCTCGGACGTCTGGAGCTATTTACGGTATTGCTGCTGTTCAGTTCCGACTTTTGGAAAAAGAATTAATTGAACATCATATATAAAAAAGGTGCCGACTATTAGCCGGCACCACAATACACCAATTCAAACCTTTACTAACTTATCTAAAACCAATATTATATCTTTCTCAGAATAATCTTTCTTACTACTGGTTTGTTGATTTCGTAAATCTTGGAAACCAGAACATCCATCTCTTGTTCACGTGCATCACGAATCTCTTTAAACATCATCTTTGAATAAAGATCTCGACGTCCCTTCAACCACATGTTCTTCTCTACATTTTCATCCATCACTTCAATAGCCTTTCTGTCATTAGCAAACAATAAACCTTTTTGTTGGAAGAAACCAAACTGGCACCACGCATATTCTCTAAATGTTCTTTCAAGTTCCCAACGGTACTCATTGAGATGCATGATAGCTAATGCCTGCTGGTATTGTGGAGTTTTAGATTCTGCAGCCAAGTTTATACCCTTTGCCAAATCAGCAGCATCCCAGGTTCCTATTTCCTGATTGTCAATCAACAGTTTATATTGCCCCTTCAAACCGGTAACTTTCAGCAATTCTGTGTTCATTTCTTCCATAAAAGGAACTTCTTTTATAACTTCTGCCTGACTCTTCTTAGATCCCCAACCACGTGCAATAGTATCCAAAGGATAAGGCAATGCCTCTGCCAGATAATCAAAACTAATATCTTTGCCTATCTTCTTTATATTCGAGATGGTACAACCTTCTGCCTTCACTGCTTGTTTCTTATTCGCATTGATTTCCATGTTGGCCACATCTTTACCAGCAAAACCTTGTGCTTTCAGGAAAAGATAAGCCATCACCATATGACCGTCATTGTCCGGATGGATACGATCGTTACCACAAAGAGTAAAACTAGGATCTTTTTGTTGAAGTTCCTGATTTATAGCTACCATAGGTGCATTCCAATCTGTGAATTCCCAACCATTTCTTGCAGCAGATTCTCTTTGATATTCTATGATTCTCTTAATAGTCTCATTTTTTTTCTTAAAGACCGTATTGTCCTTTATTTGCGCAGTTTCGTCATAAGGAGAAGTTCCCGTCATTACAATACGAGTATGTGGCAACTCCTTGAAGCGTTTTTCCATCTGCTGGAAGTTTTTGATGCTTTCCTGATACTTCTGTTCACCAAATTCTTTCGCATTATCACCATTATATTCATAATAACCGGAATCATTCATACCGAAAGTTACCATCAATACAGTAGGATTTTTGCTAAAAATGTCGCCATCCAAACGTTTATTCATATCATACGCTGTATCACCTCCGATACCTCCATTGAATATGCGAATAGGCATATTCGGGAAACGGGTCATGTAATACAACCAGATAAATGAATGGTAACGACCACCATCCGTAATACTATTTCCTAAAAACACAGCTCTGTCACCTTCCTTAAAAGGTTTCACAGTCTGAGCAAACGCAGTAGTATACGCCATGCAAACTGCTGCAACTAATACTAAAAACTTTTTCATTTTATCAATCTATATTTTACAAATACTGTTAATCTACTATGAGGGATAATTTAATAGTATAAACTAAAAATTTTATCACCATCTACTTTCTTTTTATTTTAAATTCTTCATTTTAAAATAAGAAAACTCTGCCGGTACATCCTTATCTCCATAATGTAGTAATCCCGGACGCTGCACTCTATCCCAACGAATCAAGGATTTACCCTTGAAAGGGGTATTCTGCACAGATTGCCATGTTTTTCCATCCAGACTTTTATAAAAGTGGAATATACACCCCTGTTCAACTTCCAATTTCAAATATATCTCTTTACTTGCAAAAGCTGAATCATAAAGTACTGACTCAATATCGTCTTTCACCACTTTCAAAATAAGTTTATCTCCTTCAATTCCCCAAGCAATCAGGTTTTTATCATCGCCATACAAGGTCAATCCTTTCAGTCCTTTGCCTGTGTTTATTACTTTCGTCTCACAGCTATACTGTGGAGATTGAGGACGTAAACATAATGCTGTACCATATTTATTGTTATTCTTTGGAGTACCGGATAAAAATAACTTTCCTTTCTTTAGCACAGCGTGTATATCTGAATAAGGATAATTCCACGTCCAATCAACTTTCAATTGATTCCCCTTAAAATTATCTTCAAAATCCGAAAGAGGCTCTTGCTTTGTACCGACAAAAGGTACAGGCTGTTCAGCTATAGCCAAATTCCCAGTCTGGAAACGCACCCAATGATCATCCGTCATTTCCATTTCTTGCAAAATCGGTTGACGCCCGATAAAGAAACCATCTCCCTTCAAATAAGCGTGACACATATAAAACATACGACCATCAGATGTTCTCACCACAGTACCATGACCACATGATTTATAATCTCCTTCTCCGCCATGAAGAATGGGGTTTCCAGAATATTTTTCATAAGGTCCACCATAATTCCTTGCACGTGCTACATATACATCATAGTCACTAGAAGGACCACAACATCCATGGGCAGCGTATACTATATAATAGTAGTCGCCTTTTTTAAAATGGTACTGTCCTTCCATACCGATTCCCTTTTCATCTACTAAAAGAGTAAAAGGTTCACCATCCAAATGCAAACCATCAGCGGACAGTTTACATCCTAACAATTCTATCGGACGCGTATCCAAACCATAAGCTTTCCAACTGATATACAATTGCCCGTTATCATCATAAATAAATGCATCGATAGCTTCCTTTCCATACTCTACAATCGGACCATGATCGGTAAATTCATGTAAAGGAGAATCAGACGTAGCTACTCCAATATATGATATTCCAGTACTTTTTTGGCGGGCGGTATAATAACAATAAACTTTATTATTATGATAAAACAATTCTGGTGCCCAAAATGAATTAGAAGTCCAGGACGGTTGCTTGGTAAAAACATGCCCTACCTGTTTCCAGTTTACCAGATCCTTGGAGGTAAACATTGGATAAAAAGGTGCCCATTCCGAAGAGGTACCCGTAGCATAATATGTATCTTCAACCCGAATGACGGAAGGATCGGGTACATCTCCCCGAATAACAGGATTTGTGAAGTAGTTGTGTTCTTGTGCCACCATTTGCAATACAAAACAAATACCAAACAAAAAGAGTCCTATCTTTTTCATTGCATTTTATTTCTTAAAAGAATCATACACAGCAACTGCTACACGTGAATCTGCACAACCATAATATAAGTACCATTTCTGATTATGGAATACTAAACCTTCTATAAATACTGTTCCCGCGGGATATTGTCCGCTCTTCTCAAAATCTGATTCCGGAATATAGAATGGTTTATCCAATTGGTCAATCAATTTAGTCGGATCTTTAGCATCAAATAATGCTTGCCCGGCACAATAAGAATTAGCAGTATACAATGTATCCCCCTCTGCACCTGACTTATTCTTACCATTATAAAGCAATAAAATACCTTTATCAGTCATGATTGCAGGTGGACCACACTCTGTCAGGTCACTATCAAATTTACCTTCACGAGGAGTAATTACTTTCAGAAAGTCTCCTTTTTCATCAAGCATTGGTTCCCAATTAATCAAATCCGTGGAAGTAGCTACGTTTACAAATTTTTCTCCCCAATACATCCAATATTTTCCATCAATTTTAGCAATCACTTGTTTGCCATCTACCAATTTTGTGACAATAGAAGCTGATTTGGAAAATTCATCAAAAAAACGTCCGCCATATGCTTTTGCAAAAGCCGGACCATATTTTTCCCATATCTGAAGATCACGAGAAGTAGCTACGGCAAGACGGGCCTGCTTACGATTCCATTGTGTATAAAGCATTACATAAAGGCCATCCTCTGTCACAGCAACTCGCGGATCTTCACACCCCCCTGGCCATTCCAATTCTTTCTGGTTATCATCTGCCGGATAAAATACAGGAACAGTCATCCGGTTAAAATGCAAACCATCATCAGAATAAGCATACCCTAAGCGAGAAGTGCGTGAACCAATTCCTACCGCCGAATTATCTTCTGCCCGGTAAAGCACAACCACTTTACCATCATAAATTGTAGCAGCCGGATTAAAAGTATCACTAGATTCCCATGCTACCGAATCCTGTCTCATTGGGCAATAAAAAACAGTAGTGGTATCAGGAGAAACAATTGGGTTAATACCTTCCGGGCGTTGAAAATCCGCCCATGCCCAATCGGGAAATTCAGATGTTTGCTTCTTCTCTCCACAGGAAGTAATCACTGCTGCAACCATCAATAAATAAGCTATATGTTGAAATTTTCTTTTCATGATTGTTCTTTATAATAGTTCATTAATTAAGGAAAAGATGGTGGAACAACCTTTGCTCCCCACTTCATATCCGGTTTACCCGAAGTACTGTATTCGATAGTAGCTCCGCTGTTGAGTTGATCCCAGTCTATCCATGTACTTTCATGTGATTTTCCGTTTAGCTTCATGGATTTGATATAGATGTCCTTTTCTGAACCTCCCTTTATCACAATATCACCTTTTTTCAAATGCACCTTAACAGATGAAAAGATTGGAGTATTTATCGTAAATCCCCCCACGCCCGGAATCTCCGGATAAAGCCCGATACAAGCAAACACATACCAAGCCCCCATTGTACCCAGATCGTCATTTCCCGGAAGACCGTCTATCTTACTTGAATATTGCTCATTCAACACACGATTAATGATTTCTTGTGTTTTGTATGGACGACCAATCCAATTATATATCCAAGGTATGTGGAAACTCGGCTCATTGCCGGAAGCAAACCATGCATCGTTATATCCGGCATCCAGGCGCGTAAAGAATTCATCCAACCGTTTCTCGGCTTTTTCCTTACCACCTATTATTTCTACCAAACCGACAATATCATAAGGCACCATCCAAAAATAATTCTTATAAGTAGATTCACGGAAGTCTTCACCAAGAGATTTCCATGATCCGTCCGGATTACGTGATTGTAGCCAACCTGTGTCCGGATTATACAAATTCTTCCATGAACGGGCAAAATGGAAATAACGCCAACTGGCAAATTCATCTCCCACTGCATGCAATGCAAACTGTCCGATAGCAAAATCTGCTGAGGTATACTCCAATTGAATAGATGCATTATAATAACCCTTATCCAAATATTGCTTCAATCCCGGGCGAGTCTCCACATCTTGCGACTTAGAACCCGGTTCCTCCGCCCCTTTTCTCATAATCTTGAAGATAGGTTTCGGATCATAGTTACGAGCTCCGAAAGCATAAGCATTAGCAATCAGAATAGGAGTCGGATCTCCCTGCATTACCCCTGTTTCAATATTAGCCATCACCCAACGAGGAAAAGAACCACCGGACTGTTCTGCAAATAATTGATGGGAAATAACAATATCGGAAGCTACCTCCGGATCAAGCATGGATAATAATTGAATCTGTGTACGATATGTATCCCAATTACTAAAAGAAGTATAATGTTTAGAACGTGACTTATGCACTCTGAAATCCGCTCCCATATATTCCCCATTTACATCGCTACAAACATTCGGGTGAATAAATGAACGATATAAATGTGTATAGAATTGGGTCGTACGATCGGGATTGGTACCCTCCACTTCAATCATACCCAAATAATGATTCCATTTTGCCTCCGCTTGATTCTGTATCTTTTGGAAATCCCATTCTGTATTTTCGGCTTTCAAATTTTCACGTGCATTCTCTACTGAAACATAAGAAACTCCAATCTTATATTGAATATTCTTCTTTTTGTTTACATCGAAAGTAAAGTATACACCAGAATACTCTCCTTCCGCAAAAGTTGTATTTGGCATCAATTCTTCTCTTTTCCATGTACCGGTTTCTAAAGCATCGGTATCAAACTCTGCAACAAAATAGACTTTATACGGAGTACGAAGTCCACAGAAATTTCCTCCTTCTGCATAACCTTCACACTTATTCGGGGCAGTAATAACAATAGCAGCCTGTTCAATAGGAGTTGCAGAAATACCTCCACCGATGATTATTGTACCATATTGTTGATCTGCCGGATATTCATAGCTAGCCATCCCCGTTCGCTCGGTCACTGTCAGTTTTGCTTTGATATCCTCTTGCACCATAGCCTCATAATAACCGGCATGTCCTTTTTCTTCAGATATATTTATACGATAGTTAAGGATATTATCTGGAGACATTTTCAGTTTTCCTTTCACTGGAAAAGTAGGAAAATTTCCCATATGCTCACAACCACCACCACTCAACTGATTGATGACAAACCCCGACCTTTTAGAGAAATAAGATGGAGTAAATTGCACCATTCCGTAAGGATAAGTTGCTCCCGGATAGAGATATCCGGAAGTCAGTCCGGTACCTTTTGTTCCAATCAATGTATTGACTTGGCAAGCATAATCATCAGCCACAGCTTGTGTTGCAACCATTCCTCCTAAAATAAGAGAGAACAATAAACTAAATAAGAATTTATATTTCATTCCGGATGTTCTTTAGTAGAGTCTATTTCGAATAAGAAACAGGAATACCACTAATAGTATCCTATTTCGTTATTCGAATAAAATCTATCGTATTATTGAACTTTATTCTTTGATTCTTTATTCTTTAGACAAAGAGAAAGGAGCAGCATACTTCGAAGTACATCTTTCTTTATTAGGTTGGCTTCCCATTTCAAATTTTAAGACTCCTCCTTCTGCTATATCATCATAATGGATATAGTTTTTATCTAAAAGTCTGCCATTCAAAGTAGCTGATTGTATATACAAATTTTCTTTACTATTTTCCGGTGCTTCAATCACAAACTTATTGCCATTTTCCATGGTTATGGTAGCCTTCTTAAATAATGGGCTGCCAATCACATATTCATCTGTACCCGGACAAACAGCATATATACCCAATGAACTCAGAATATACCATGAAGACATACCGCCTTGGTCTTCATCACCCGGATAACCTTTCTCTGTTGAGTTATATAATCTTTCAACAATCTGACGTACCCAATATTGAGTTTTCCACGGCTGACCTGCATAGCAATACAAATAAGGCATGTGTTGAATCGGCTGATTTCCGTGTGCATATTGTCCCATATTAGCTAGCTCCATTTCTTTCATTTCATGAATAATCCCGCCATAAGTACCTGGTTTAATTACATTAGGAATAGTAAATACAGAATCTATTTTAGTAGTAAACTTCTCATCACTTCCAAACAAATCAATCAAACCTTGTACATCATGGAACACTGACCATGTATAATGCCATGCATTTCCTTCACAGAAAGGTCCACCCCATTCTAGTGGATCGAATGGTTCCTGCCATTTACCATCAACACCCTTTCCACGCATAAATCCGATAGACTTATCAAAGACATTTTTATAGTTGAACATCTGACGGGCAAATACTTCCTGGTAATGTTTATTTCCAACCATTTTAGCAAGTTGATATCCGCAGAAATCATCATATGCATATTCCATTGTTTGTGCACTAGAACCCATTGATTCAGGATAAGGGACATATCCTAACTGGAAATATTCTTTCCAGAATCCACGTCCGTTAGCACCACCCCAAGGACCTTTATTCATTGCCTCATGCGCATAAGCCTCCAGCGCTTTTTCAGGATCAAAATCACGAATCCCTTTTGCCCATGCATCTGCCAGCAGTGAAATAGAATGATTACCTAACATTCCTCCTGTTTCACCCGGGGAAGACCATGAAGGTAACCAACCGCATTGTTCCTGTGCTGCCAGAAGAGCATTCATATAACGTCCCTGCATTGTTGGATGCAAAATGTTTGTCAAAGGAAATTGAGAACGGAATGTATCCCAAAATCCATTATCAGTATACATGTAACCATCATAAATCTTACCATTATATGGGCTATAATAATACGGTTCACCATTTTCTTTGCGTTCGTAGAATTTACGAGAGAATAAGTTAGCACGGAAAAGACAAGAGTAGAAAGTCTTCATCTGTTCGTCCGTACATCCTTCAACTACAATTCTATTCAGTACTTCATTCCAAGTCTTCTGACCACGTGCTTTCGTTACTTCCAGATTCTTATCTTTACCGAGTTCTTTATTTAAAGTTATCAGAGCCTGCTCTGCACTTATGTATGAGGAAGCTGCTTTAGCCTGAACCTTCGAGCCTTTTTTAAATTTAATAAATGCACCATATCCTTTACCTGATCCATCTAATTTCTGTGGAAACACTTCATCCTTTTGGTTTTCCCATACGCCGTAATCTTCGAAAGATTTATCAAATTGAACAACAAAATAGTTACGGAATGATTTTGAATCGTTCACAAAACGTTGATTATTTACCCAACCGGAGATTTGTCTCTTAGCCGGATCAATTTTGATTTCACTCATATCCGTATATCCGTCAAGTACCAAATAAGCATCTCCTGTAGTAGGATAGGAAAAACGTAAATGTACACCACGGGTAGTCGGAGCCATTTCAGTAGTAATGCCATTATCGAATGTTACTTTATAATAATGAGGTTTAGCTATCTCATTATCGTGACTAAACTTAGTAGCACGGGCATCTTGATTTACAACCAACTCCCCTACCATCGGCATGAAAGAATATACAGCATAATCACTCACCCAAGGACTACATTGATGTGATTGGCTAAAAGCACGAATCTTATCAACAGCATACATATACTTAAATCCATCCCCATTTTTACCTGTTTGCGCAGACCACATATGCATACCATAAGGCATACCTGTAGTAGGATAAGTATTACCGTAGCTCAAACCAAAATTAGAATCGGTACCTTGTAACGTATTCACATACTGTACCAGATCTTTTAGCTGAGCATTCATCACAGTCGAATACAAAAAGAAGATAATTAAATAAACTAGTTTCTTCATGGTTTATTATTGAATTTATTAATTAAATAAAGACTTACTATTTATTGACATAAGTAATACCTTTCCAATCATCAGTACGGAAAGGAGACATTGGCAGATCCGCACCGTTATACATATTGCATATCGGATAATCAGCCCATGCATAACGTACTGCAACCGGGAGGGTAACTTCAGGTGAGGAAACAACAACTGTATTTCCTTCGATCACAGCATCTGCCCAATGAAATTTATGGTCTACACCAGCAATGGTAAATCCTTTCGGCATTTCGCCATTCGCCGTCTTCAGACCACCATCAATATGATCAAAGAAGATACGAATTTTATTTCCTTCAATCTTATAAGATTTATATATCGGACCGGAATAAGGAATCTTCTCGCCATAAGTCTGCGCCCGGGCCGCTAATGCCAAGCGTCTACCCACTTCTTGCTTGTTCTTCGGATGAATATCAAACTCCTCACCTATATCAATTGCCACAGCCATACCTGTATTTTGCAAATGTAAAGTCCGAGTTTGAGCTTCTCTCAATTCCGCCCAAGTAGATTCAACAGGAGCTGTTTGTTTCGCTGTAAAACTAGCTAACTGCACCATATAGAAAGGGAAATCATATCCCCAGCGATTTCTCCAATCAGTAATCATCAACGGCATTAAATCACGATACTGAAAAGCCTCTCCCGCATTTGATTCTCCCTGATACCAGATGGCTCCTTTGATAGCATAGGGAATCAGTGGATTAAGCATAGCATTAAATAAGAAAGTAGGAGAATTTGGATTCCATGACATATCAACAGGCATTGGTGCAACCTCTCTCATATCTAAAGAAACCTGATATTTCCAATTACCAGCCAACTGGATAGCTTCTGTATCGGAAAGATGAAGTGAAATACTTTCAGGACTTCCATTGATACCACCAGTACCACCAGTATCCATTACACGTACAGCAATCACCGCTTTTCCCTTCTTCACAAGTTCTTTCGGAATCTTATAGCTTCTAGGTGCCATCCATCCTTCTGTATGTCCTATCTGTATACCATTGAAATAAGTAAAATCATTATCATCAATAACACCTAAATTCAAGATCAAGTCTTTTCCTGCCCAACCAGCCGGGATATCAATTGTTTTCCTAAACCAAACAAGCCCACTAAATCCTGGTAAATCTTGTTCTTGCATCAAACCTGGAACTTTCATAGATTTCCATGCCGCATCGTTAAAATCAGGAGCTGCCCATATAGCCTCCCCATTAACACACCCCTTGTCAATTCTTTCAACTTCAGATTTCCAAGTCTCAACATCTTCTTCAAACTTTTTCTTGCGTCCTTCCTGAGATGCAGGCAAACCGACCAATGCTTCGAGTCTTTTCTTCATACTCGGTATAGTGGCTAACGCCTCGTTACTGGTCCATGTTTCTATGATTGTTCCTCCCCAAGATGTATCAATCAACCCGATTGGCACATTACGGTATTTATTTAAATCACGTCCAAAGAAGTAACCTGCTGCAGAAAAGTCCGCTACACTCTTTGATGTACACACTTGCCAACCATTCTCTTTTGCTGTAATATTCTCAACAGGTGTAGGACTCATCGCATTTTCTACCAGTAAGAAACGAATATTAGGATAATTATTTGCCTCTTCTTTCTCCTGTTCATAGTTCTTCACCTTGCCCCAACCTTCTACCTGCATTTCCATGTTGGATTGTCCGGAACATATCCAGACTTCACCAATCATTACATTAGAAAGTTTCACCTTTTTACCATCAGAAATTGTAATATTATAAGGGCCACCCGCTACTGGGGTAGCAACTTTCGTACTCCATTTTCCTTGTTCATCAGCTTGAATAGTATATTTCTTCTGATCCCATGAAGTCGTAATTTCTACTTTCTTATTAGGCTTAGACTCGCCCCAGATAGGGGCTTGCGTTTGTTGCTGCAACACCATATTATCCGAAAATATCGGAAGCAATTTCACTTGTGCAGAGAGTGTAGCACTCCCTAATAGAAAGAATAGAGAGATTGCAAGATTCTTATTCATATTAACTACTTTTTTATAGTATACAATGTTTCAATTTATTTTATGACGAACAAATATACAATAACCACTAAACTTACTCCTTAAAAAAGTAAAAAGAGAATAATGTTTTTATAGCAAACATTATTCTCTTTTTATCTAAGCTCTACTTATTTACTAGAAGCCCAACTGAACTCCAAAGTTTATAACACGCTGATTCATATAAGCATCACCTGCTGTATTGGTCTTAATTTCAGGGTCTTGCTGATATTTATCATAACCGGTAAAAGTCAGTAAGTTATAAGCATTTACATAAAAACGGACATTGTCTAAGAACTTAGGTAATGCTGTCTTGGGAAGTTGATAACCCAAGTCAACAGTCTTCAAACGAATATACCATGCATTAATCAGCCAAAAATCCGAATTATAAGCAGAAGCACTGTTTATTGTACCATCTTGCATTGTCAAACGTGGGAACTCAATACTTTCTCCATTTTCATAACGTTCCTGTGTCCAACGCTTTTGGTGAAGTGGCTGGAACTGACTCTTACCAGACTCAATCCCTGTTCCATTGATAGCAAAACTATAATCAAACGATCCTTGGAATAATACACTGATACTAAACCCTTTCCAACTTCCTCCAATCGTCCATCCCAATGTTGTAGTAGGTAAGTTCGGTTTACCAATAGCACGTTTATCAAAATCATTGATAGTACCATCACCATTCAAATCTGCATACTTTAAGTCACCTGCCTGCACAGCAATATCAGGTTTAGCCGGAGCGTCCGCAGCACCAGAATTAATCTTTTCAATATCTTCCGGTGTATAATAGCCAATCCAATGATAACCAAAAGGCTGCCCAATCTGTCTACCCGTTTCTCTCAACCATTCATATTTCTGTTGAGCCTCAGCTTTATAATCGACTCGATTTTTAGCATAACCAAATACAAAATTGGTATTAAAGTTGAAGTTACCAAAACGGTCTTGATAACCAATCTGTCCATCAAAACCTTTATTGGTAGTTTCTGCTACATTTTCAGGAGACAAGCCGATACCTAATATGTCCGGAATATCATTTCTAGTAACTAGCTGATCATAACGTTTATCTATAAACCAGTCGAAAGTCAAGGAGAATTTATCAAACAAATTCATATCTACACCAACATTAAACTTTCTCGCTTTCTCCCACGTTACATTTAAATTTCCTAAATCACCTTCTTTAATGCCACTAACACCAAAGTTGTTACCTTCACCAAAAGCATAAGAATCACCTATTTTATATACCTGCCGATACAGATAACGATCGCCGCTTGCTACATCTGACCCTACAAGACCATAAGAAGTTCTAAACTTCAATAACTGCACATTCCTTCCCAACCAGTCTACATTCTTGAAAAAGTCTTCTTGAGAGATAGCATAACCTATAGCCAATGCTGGAAAGAATCCGAAATTGTTATCTTTACCAAAACGATCGGTCCCATTATATGCCATGTTCAAATCTACCAAATATTTATTTTTATATTTATAGCCTAGCTGCATCGTATAACCTTCGAAATTATTGGGAACAGCTGCATCCTTTTCATTTGTTGTACTCTGACGATTGTACAAAAACATAACATTTACATCATGTGCATTATTGAAAACATGGGCATATTTCAAAGATGCTTTGATATTCAAATCTTTGATAGCTTTATCTGTACTGTTATATACAAAATACTGCTCATAATCATAGACTCCATTCGGATTGATATTATACAAACCTGTTGTAGAATCGTAATGATAAGTCGGATATCGTGTACGCATCACTGCACGATAATTTTCATCACTACTGGAATATGCCAATTGAAAATCAGCTGCAAGCCCTGGCGTTAAGAAGTCCATCTTCCATGTTGCACCATACAAAATATTATTATCATTACGTCTAGTACGTTTATATCCTTCATTTGCCAACCGTGCGTTCAATGTCGGTTTTCTATCTTGCGTATCATATAAATAAGCAAATGAACCATCCGGATTCAAAAGTGGAGCCGAATAAGGGTGCATCTTAGAGAAATCATAAAGCTCACCTGTTACATTCATATTGTACGGTTCATTGATATCCATGAAGCGCGAAGAAACATCTAAACGCATATTGAAGTTATCAGTCACATCAAAATCAAGATTAGTGCGATAGTTGAAACGACGATAGGAATAATTAGGATTCACACCATCACCAGAATTCCCCCCAAAGTCTTTTACCAAGCCATTCTGAGTAAAATATCCCGCAGAAACAAAATATCTCAATTTCTTAGAACCACCTGAGACATCAACATTTATGTTCTCCTGAAATGCCATTTTCTTAAAAATCTCATCATACCAATTGACATCAGGATGCCCATAAGGATCAGTATGATCTCTGAAAGCGATCATATCGTCTTCAGTATACGGGAAATCAGACAAAGTACCATCATTCGTATGTGCTTCCTTTACTAATTGTAAAGATTCGTAAGCGTTCAGAAATTTAGGCGTACGAACTGGGGTTTGCATACCTGTTTCCAAACGTACATTAATTTTCGGTTTACCTTGCTCCCCACGACGTGTTTTTACTACTAATACACCATTAGCACCTTTGATACCATAGATGGCCGTAGTAGAAGCATCCTTCAATATTGATATACTTTCAATTTCGTTGACATTAATTTGAGACAACTGTTCATAAGTATACTGCATGTCATCCACCATAATCAACGGTTTGTTACCATCATTATTCAAAGAACTGACACCGCGGATAAAGAAGTCGGAAGCATCTTTACCAGGTTGCCCAGACTGTTGCTGACTAAAAAAACCCGGCAGCTTTCCTGTCAAAGCATTCTGTACACTACTAGTTGGAACATTACGAATCTCACGTGCCTGTATTCCACTAACTGCACCTGTCAACGTTATACGCTTAGCCTTACCATAACCAACGACAACGACTTCATCCAAATTTGTTTGATCAGGAGCCAATTCTACATTCAGCATTTGCTGACTATTTACTTTAATGCTTTGTTTCTTAAAACCGATATAAGAAAACTCCAATACAGCACCTTTGTTTACATTTAATTGGAAATTACCGTCAATATCGGTAATTGTACCCACTGTTGTACCTTGTATTTTTACATTTACCCCCGGCAACAACTCACCGTCGGCTGAAGAGACAATTCCCTTCAAAACGAACGATTGACCGAACGCCGACATAAAAAGGCTTATACATACTAATATTAATAATAGTCTTTTCATAATATTACCACTTCGGATTTTGAATCATGTTATCATTCTTAACTACCTCATTATATGGGATCGGATATAAATAGCGTTTCACATCAAACGTCGTACTTAGGACATCCACTTCATTGAAACTCGTAGTATTTCCTTTTACCCTAATCTCCAAACCTTCCAAAGGATTCTTAAATATCTCTTCAGCAATTCTCCATCTGCGAATATCCCAATATCGTTGTTCTTCAAATGCCATTTCAATACGCCGTTCGTTTTGAATCACTTCACGCATCTCTGCCTGTGTCATATTTTTCTTAAGCCCATAAGGAGATTCATCATTACCTGCTTCAATACCAGCACGTGCCCGTAATGCAATGATAGCATCGTACACATCCTGAGAAGGAGAAGAAAGGTACTCATTCATTGCCTCTGCATAATTCAACAACATCTCTGCATAACGAAACATAACCCAAAGATGTATCTTATTCCCATATTGAGACTCTTCACCGAATTTACCCATAAACTTACACATATAATAACCCGTCTTAGAATATTCAGCAGAGTTAGATGGATTATTAACTCCTCCGATTGAAATATCAAGCGTATTATTCAACCAAGATGACCCATGATGCAGTATTGTATAATCCAAACGCGGATCACGGTTTTCATATGGATTACTCTGATTAAGAGTATATTTACTACCTTGTCCAGCAAACATACCATCCTTCATAGGGAAAGCGTCTACCAAATTTTGAGTTGGAAGCGTACGTCCTTTACCTAAATTGTCACCAGAAAATCCTAAAGGCCCATTATTGCTTTCTATAGACTTATCTTCACCCCCCGGACGATAAAAGATGACTTCAGGATTATTAGTCTTATTATAAAAACCTAAAAAGACGTCACGAAAATCCCGATTATCGCCATCAGATGTAGACTGTGTTAAACCATATGCCCCATTACCATTCGGACCGTACTCATCAATAAATGTCTTGGCAGCTTTAGCCGCATCATTCCAACGCTCTCTATCATAAGAAGCATAGCCTATCAATTCATTACCAATCTCAATAGGACGTTCATTAAATAAAGGACTCGCTGCATATAATAGCACTCGAGACTTTAAAGCTAGACAAGCCTCACGAGTAGGAGTATGTGCATATTGTTCAAAATCAGGCATTGGATTGGTACGCAAATCATCTTTAATATCATCTAATTCATCACAAATATACTGTACACATTGCTCAAAAGTATTTCTTGGGATCTCCATATCATCACCCAATATATGTACATCATCCCCCATCAAAGGAACACCACCATAGCGTTTCACTAATTCGAAATAGAAATAAGCTCTCAAGAAACGCGCTTCTGCTTTCATTGTAACATTCAATGGTTTTGTTTCTCCCTTTGCGTTCTTATAAGTCAGCATAAAAGGGACAACATCAATATGATTAATTAGAATGTTTGCCTTACGGATTCCTGAATAATACTCTTTCCATCGCATGTCCGATTCAACACGTGTACTCGCAGTATACCGTCCCATTGCCAACTTATAAACATCCGGGTCAGAAACATTTATAGATATAGCATCATCAGACGCAGCATCTAAATAATCACTTCCTACACGATTGTGCCCGTTTTGCAACGTAGCATAAATATTATTCATAAACTTTACCGCATTCGTACCAAGAGAATCGGTTTTTGAAAATACAAAATCAATTGATACCAGTTCAACTGGCTCTGGTTCATACCCATCGGTACAGGATACAGCTGTAAACAACAATCCAGCTCCGATTAGCGTCAAATATTTATTTCGTATCATAGATATCATAGTATATTAGAATTTAACATTAATACCTGTGCTGATGCAACGTTGTAGCGGATAGTTACCGAAGCTAACTTCGGGGTCAACGAGTTCATTAGCAGCTTTTGTGAATAAGTTTTGTCCACTTACGAAAACCTTCACACGTGCTCCACCTAAATAATTACGACAGAATGAATCAGGTAAGTTATATCCTAAACTAACATTTTTCAACCGAATATAATTACCGGAACGTAACCAAAAAGAAGACCCCCAGCCATTACCTTGATTATACTTATTACCACCAGCACTCAACCTCGGGAAAGTTGCTGTAGCAGCAGTTTCTGGAGTCCATCGATCTAACATGTTTTCATATGCCTGTCCATAAACTTGTCCTTGAGTTTGAAAACCTTCCAATAAATTCCAATCACTCATTAAAACATCTTTATTGTACACTCCTTGCCAAAACATTGAGAATTCTAATCCACGCCATTCGAAACCTAAATCAATACCAAAATAAGAGAGTGGTTTATCGCCACCAATCATTACCTTATCAAAGTCATTGATAACTCCATCGTTATTCTGATCTTTGTACTTGATATCACCAGGCTGAATATTGTTAAATCCTTCAATTACAGGACTCTTTGTAATTTCGTCTTGAGAAGTGAAAAAACCTTCTGCCACCAAACCGAAGATTGCCCCTTTGGGCTTACCTGTAGTACGCAGATATTCATAAGGCACTTTTTGTTCGTCTTTATATAACACTTTACTTTGCTCACAACTCCAGTTAGCAGATGCATAATAATTAAAATCGCCAACGTGATCTTGATAGGTAATTGAGAATTCACCTCCATACCAACGTTCTTTAGCAATATTTTCATCTGGATAATTCTGGCCAATTAGTTCGATACTTTTTCCACGAGCCTGCAACAAGTCATAATATTTATCATTAAAATAATCAGCAGTTACCTGTAATTTATTGTTAAACAAAGCTATATCTACACCAATATTCAGTTTATTACCTTTTTCCCACGTTTGATATAAATTCGCCAGTTTATCTTTTTCTGTAAAACTTCCTGAACTTTGTCCTAAATTAGTCCCCAACCGATAATCATCACCTCCTGAGGAATAAGTCTGATAATACGTATAGTACCCAGCATTGTTCATACCATTACCTGTTTTACCATACACACCGCGTATCTTTAGTTGATTCAGCCACTCACAGTTTTCCATAAAATTCTCTTTGCTGATATCCCATCCTAAACCGAAAGCATAAAAGGTTCCCCACCTTCTGCCTGGAGCATAACGATTGTAATAACTTTCACTTAATGCTACCTGTGCAAAATATCGCCCCGCATAATCATAAGAGACATCACCTATAATATTTGATGGATATTCAGGAAGATCCCAGTTAGTAAGAGTATTTCGCGTATCTCCTAGAACACTGGCCTTAAATTTGTGCTTACCAAATTGACGTTCATAATCAACAGCAAGTTGACCATACATCTGCCGATAGGTAGACACAGAACTAAATGAATTTGATTGCGTTTTCTTTTCTCCATACCGAGTATAAACGTCATTGCCATCCTTATCAATAGTATAATCAAAAACTTCAGAAGTTTTTGTTCGTTTCGTAGTCGAACGATTCTGAGAAGTTACACTACCTACCATACGAACAGACAAGCCTTTAACTAACTTGCCAAAATCATAGCGCAAATTAATAGCTCCCAATACATCCCGAGCCCCATCTGTTATATAACCAGAGTTAATAGTCTGCGATAGCAAATTATTATTGAACGACTGACTACCTCCCCATGATCCATCCGGATTTGTCACAGGATATGCATTACTTGGAGTAGAATAAATTGAACTGAGAATATCATCATACCCATTTCCAGTCCCTCCTGGTTGGGTACCTTCTTCTATACGTCCCATCAAAGTAACTTTTGCAATCAAATCATCAGTTATATTGATGTTCACTTTAGAAGAAATCATATAACGATCAAATGTCATATTTGTATCGTGAGCATCTCCACCTGGATTTTTAAATAATCCATTTTCACCTACATAGCCTACACTAATAAAATATTGTGCGTACTTGTTACCACCTGTAGCATTCAAATTATAAGACTGAGTAGTCGAATTTTTGTTCATCAGTTCATCACACCAATTCACACTTGGATGTGTATACGGGCTGGAATGATCACGAAACTTAATAAAGTCATCATAAGAATAAAAGGGATTTTTACCATCATTCAGCAACGCCTCATTCAATAAATAAGCATATTGAGAAGTAGACAGCGGATTTAGTTTTTTCACAGAACTCTGCACACCAAACCGTCCAGTAAACGATAACTGAAATCCCTGTTTGATAGGATCTTTAGTAGTAATTACTAATGCACCACGAGAACTGCGCATCCCCAAAAACATAGATGACAAAGCATCCTTCTGAATTGATACCGATTCAATAGCATCAGGATCGATAGAATACAATTCTCTTTGCACACCATCCACTACCACCACCGGTGCATTGTGGCGTGATAGAACATTAAATTCCGTATTATCACTATATGCCTCTTTACCCAATGTAGGGCTATTAAAGTTAAAGATGGTTCCAGAAGAACTGGATTCAATTTGACTCTTACGTGCACCACGAGTACGTACAATATCTAATCCTAGTAAACGCCCTTGTAATGAAGGAAGAATAGTAGTTCCCATCAATGAACTAACCTGATCTGTATAAACCGTAGCAGCTGAACCTAAATAGCTTGCTTTATCTTTCGTATCATAAGGTCCATTTATTACATCTGGAAATTTCACGAACTCTTCTGTCAACGTTACTTTAAAAATACGTTCCAGATTTCTTAGCTTGTTCACCTTAATCTCCTTATGTAAAAAACCTGGATGAGAAAAACGAAGCATATCGCCCTTCTTATACTGAAATTCAAAAGCTCCATCATCACCTGTCACAGTCTTAAAATCAGTATTCTTCATCGTGATTACAACACCCGAGACAGGATTGCCATATTGATCGATTACCTTACCTGTAATATTAGCCGTTCCTCCTGCTTCTTGAGCCACCGCATTCAAATGTCCCAAGCCAAATAGTAGCCACATTACAAACCATGTGAAACAGTACCGACTATTTCTTTTATTCAAAATATTACGCATATAATCTTTTTTAAGGTTAAACTCTATTCACATTGAAACTCAAATACGAAAGGCTCTTTTATTCCTTCTTCTACCTCTTCTCCTTCATTATCTCTACTGTCATCTGACTGGGAAATAGATACTGTTCCATCTTCATTTGTGAAAATATACTCTATACGAGAAATTGTTTCACCGTCCGGAATGTTAAAAAATCCACCAGGCCAAAGAGTTACATTATATCTTGGCAATTTCGTTTCTCTTTTCATCAGTGTTTTCGCACTCTTTTCATTGACTGTATATATCTTTCCTTCTATCGTATAAGCAGTAGCTTCTATATACACATTCTCAGCTTTTATCAATTCATTGGTATTAATATCCCCTTGAAAAGTGAATGTTACATAATCATCTTGTAAAGCAGACAAAGGTTCAATTTGATAATAGTGCGTAGAACAAAAATCAATCACAGTACCTGATCCTTCTACCACTTCAAAGCAATCATCAGCATCCTTAACAGAATAATGAGCCTCGTCTCCTCCAATCCCATCACTAGAGTGATTGATAAAAAAACTTGGTCGGAATTTTAAGTTACTTTTTCCTGAATTACACTTAATTGTTACTGTATAATGTATTGTTCCATTTACACTAGAATAGTTATCTGATTTAAATGCAATCCATTCCATATCGTTCAAGACATTGCCTCGTACACCATATTTTTTTTTCAATGCCGCTGACCAACTCATACCTTTATAATTTGCAGGCTGTTCAGTATCCGGAATTACTGTCATTTTGTGATCCACTTCCGTTTCATACCTATCTTCTCTGTATGTCACAGTTGCATTCTGACGTACATTCCAACTTCTTGGAGCCAAGAATCCAACAATAAACGTTTCATTGCTTGCATCACCATCGATGTTTATTTCTCCACTAAACGTAAAAGTTGCAATTTCACCAGCCTTAATATAGGCAACCATCTCTCCAGCCTCGTTCTCTTGTCTAACATTTACCTCCTTAATCAAAAAGGAACATCCAAAGACTATTAAGGAAAGTACCAACAAAAAAGAGATTTTTATTCTATGTTTTTTAAAATAATATTTCATAAGCTTTTCTTTTTAAATCATTCTTCTATTTTTTCAAAAGAATAAACATAAGAGTTGCTCGAGCATCCCGGACTAATTGTAAGGGTTATATGGCGTTTCCCTTGTACAATCGGGTAAGTGATTTCAGTTATTGCTTCTCTTTCAGCACCTTCCTCCTGAAAAGTTAAGAAAAAAGGATATGTCAAATTATCAATTCTCCATGTACCATTTTTCTTTACTAAAAAAGGGAGATAGTTTTCAATATTATATGTATTATCTTTATTCATAATCAGACGAAACTGACTAAAGTCCATCACTTCAGATATATCCGTTCCATTGCGTATAACAGTTTTTAATTGCCACTTCCCATCTAACTGCTTTGGTACTTCCATATAAGAATCAGGAGTTATTTCATCTTTAAATGTATTGCAAGCACTCACAATACCTAATAAGACGAAAAGTAAAACCGTAGTTTGTATTTTAAATCTCATATTTCTTATTTTTAATATAACAATCATTCCTATTCATAATAAGGATTCTGCAACAAATCCGGTGATTTCACAGTCTCTTTATAAGGTATTGGATAAAAATACATCGCTTTACGGAAGGTATGCTGACGAGTATCAATGATTCTTCCTGTCTTCTGCTCACCATTTCTTGTGATTTCAAAACCATGCATCATCCTATTATCTGTATCTTCAGCAATCATCCAACGACGTACATCAAAGAAACGATGTCCTTCAAACGCTAAATCCAACCGACGTTCCAACCGGATAGCTTCTGTCATATCAGCCTGACTCATATTATTTTCAATTCCATATGTTCCATCCTCGCCAGGCTCTATGCCAGCACACTCACGTATCTTTCTCAATACAATATACGGGCTAATTTCTTGATCTCCTAGTACATCTTTATGATCAGGTCCATAATATTCATTAGCAGCTTCTGCATAATTCAGCAAAATTTCAGTATAACGCATCAATGGTCGTGCTTGCGAACCTCCATAAAGCATTTGATTTGCCATTGAACCAAATTTCAAGAATTTATGTGTATAATACCCTGTCGGAGTCCCTCGATAGATAGCGTCCTGTTGTGTTCCCACAGATATATTAATTTCAGTATCCTGCATATTACTCTTCATTATGCATCCATCATAAGTAACAGTGAACATGAAACGAGGGTCACGTTTGTTAGCAGGATTCGTAGGGGCATAATCTGGACTATCCTTAGTCGGTGTGCCATCTGCCATTGGGAAAAGTTCAGCCAAATCATGATAAACATACCCTCCAATACCATTTCCTCCTGTACTAGGAGGAGCAAACCATCGGTTTGTATCTATACTAGCTCCTGCTTTCTTTTCAAAGATTGTACCGCAATAAACCTCCGTTCCCACTTTTCCATAATAATCAGCAGGTAACAACTGTGCATAATATCCCCATCCCGGATAAGCCTCATTATTCTCATCTTCATTACGGATGTACAAATCATACTGCTTCATCTTTATCACATCAAGGGCAGCATCTACAGCTATCTTCCAACGCTCCTTATCATAAGTAGTATACCCTAACAATTCTTTCGGAAAATCAGTAGGCGCAAAATCACTACCGTTGAATAATTTGCTAGCAGCGTACAAACGTACACGTGAAATTAAGGCTTTACAAGCTCCTCGGGTTACACGTCCAAATTTGTTTCCACTTCTTTCAACTGGCAATGTTTCTGCAGCTTTATTAGCTTCATCCACAATATACTCAACGCAATCCGCATAAGAGTTACGCTCCTTGATTGCTTCTTCTACAGTTTCATAAACATCATCACCAATTAAAACCACACCACCATAATGTCTTAATAGCATTGCATAATACCAAGCACGCAAAAAGCGTGCTTCTGCTTTATACTCTTCCTTTGCCGCTTCAGCCATTCGGGATCCATCTGCATATTTAAAAAACACATTTACTCGACGAATATTTCGATATGCAATTCTCCAAACATCGTCCTCAGAAATAGTAACAGGATTGACTGTTCCAGTAGCGAACATTACATCTGTCGTAAGCCCGGTACTAGCTTTATACGCAGCTTCATCACAACTAGTCTGCAATCCTCCATGATCATTATACTGATCTTTATACCGATTATGTTGGATATCAAAACCAATATCCACATAAATCTGGTTTAAGAAATCTGCCGTATAAGTACTATCAGCGAATACGGTTGCCTGATCTAAGTCCGTGGTTTCTGTCTCACCCAGAAAATCATCTGAGCAAGACGAAAAAAGCCACACACCTACAATAGATAGGAATAAATAAAATAAGCTTTTCATATACATAGAAATAGCGGTTAATAAATTTAGTTGATAAACTCTAAAAACGGTAATATTCATTATTATTAGTTCTTTTTAATATGTGTACTACTTTGTTGTTATTTATATAATAACGATTTAAAAACGATATACCACTAAAACAATTACATGTTTTTTATTAATAAATTTACTTGTATGCAGGAAAGCTCAGAACATATTAAAAAAGAAAGCCATTTCTCCCTTTTATGAAGAAACGACTTTCTAAATCAATTTACCAAGATGAGTCCGTCAGTAGCTATCACTCATCTTCATCATATATACTTTCCCAATTGAAAACACGATAGAAATAAGGGCGGCAAAAGTCAGCACTACCCGGAAAATCAAAATTATCTCCAACAGTATCAGCATCAGTATTAGTAGAAAATACTAATTCACCTTCTCGTGCAAGTTCTAAATGCAGATTTACTCTTAGTAAATCTTTATAATACTGATTACCTATCTTATCTACAGAATAAGGTACATTAAATAAAATCTTTTGATTAGTAAAAGGTCCATAAGGTGTTTCACTACGATATAGATAAACAGAATGACCATAAGATTTGGCCTGTCCTACCATATAATAGTAATCTCCTTTTCTAAAGATCTGTGGCATACTACATACATAATTATTTTCCATTATAGTAGAGCGAGTCCTCTCCTCTTTCGTCGGATACATCTTTTGCCATATAAAGTTACCATTTAAATCACGTATGTAATACTCCCACTCTGAAGCCAAGTCATGAGTAGTGGTACGAGCTACTAATGGTCGATTATTCTCTGTTACGTAAAGATAAATATGCCCATCTTCATCTTTCCACATAGTAGAACCATAGCCAACATCATCTATATTAAATTCTTCATTTTTACTAATTATTTTAAGATAAGTACTATTACCGGGCTGTCCTTCCAAACTATAAACAGCTAGACAAGTACCAGTTCGAGTCATTTTCTCCTCATTATATTTCCCCCATAACATTTGAAGTTCTTCAACCCCATTATTATCAAATACCGTAGCGCCACCTATTTGATAAAAATACTCTTCATCTGTTTCTCCCATAATAGTCTCATCTGGAGCTATGTGTGCATACGCTTGATAATAGCCTTCTCCATCTGGATCATTAGTCTGCACATAATCAACCAACCATCTTAGGTCATCATCCGTTTCTCCGAGACTACCACTAACAGTCGTTTGGACCATAATACTATTATGTGGGAAATTACAATTCCCCCTTGCTCTTGTTTCAGCATCTACAACTCCATAATAGCTATCATTAAAAGCCCAAAAAACATTTCCATCAGACAATAATGTAGATTGCACACCAATTCCACCATTCCATCCCAATGTACGGGTAAATAGCTTATCATACTTTTTGTCTTTATAAACAAAAACCTCACCACTATGCTGACCCACATTAGGAATTAGCTGCAATTCCCATGCCGAATCCATATTTGGAGGAGTAATCGTTACATCACTATCCACTATTTCTTCATATGCAGTTTGCGCTGCATCATAATCGTTGCATGCAACTAATACCAGTCCTGCAACGAAAGTTGTACATAGAGCACTATATATATTTCTTGTTTTCATAAGATTTATCAATTATTATCAGCCACTCAATTATTTTCGTTAGCAATAGCCACTGGAGACATTACCTCTTTCATTTCATACCAATCATTCGAATTATAATTATAACGATAATTCAACGTAAACTCTTTCTTATCAGGATTATAGTATGATGGAGTATCTTCAATATTTAACACAGTAATTCCACCATTTACATCATACCATTTATCTAATGTCACTTTTTGGCATTTTATATATTCTCCAGTTGGCAACCCATTACTCCCAATAATAGCAACATCAATCATTTCCTCAGGATGAACTGTAACAACGATCCCTTGTTTACGAAGCTCCTTTCTATCCGATGTAAGGGTAGATCCTGTTAAAATACGAATACCATGTTCCGTAACTGGAGCAACCAATTTAGTAGCATTTATTGGTTTATAATCAGGGGCATCATTCTTTTTGTCCAAAGGCTCCCAAGTATCCTTAACCACTCGCAAACTTGTTCCATTCATTGTATAATAGCTTTTTTCCTTGGTCGTTGCATAAGCATTTTTCATAAGTATCTGCATCAATACGTTCCTTCTTTCAGAAGAAATCATGTAATCAGAAACAGAAGCTATTCTTAAAGGAAGAAAGTAATTATCTTCAGGTTCCAAACCATCAATATCCACTTGAATTGGGAATAAAGAATAAGATGAATTTACATTTGGATATAATTTTATAGCCCAATCATCTACCTTATAGTGGTCTTTCGGTAATTCTAAGACATAGTTTTTATAATTATCCCCATATCTCTTCTGATTATAGTCTGATAATACAGTTTCATTCCTTTCTAGTTCTACTGTTACTTCTTTTTCAATTGGAGTCGTACCACTTGCATAAACAGAAAGGTATCCTATCCCTTCCCCGCCAAAAGAAAATTCTTGCTTGAAGATATTATCTTCTCCGCTAACAATATAAATTTCCTTACGATACTGTTCATCCTGATAAAATTCTTGCTCACAAGACGTTAGAACACCAGTAGTTGTCACACCTACCATAAGTATCAATTTATTGATAATTTTCCTATATTTCATAATTTATTCATTTAAAAAATTATTTATCCCAACCCGGGTTTTGATCAAGAACAGAAACTTTTCTAATCTCATCTAGATGCAAAGGCAACCATACCATCTTAGGTTTGAAATCACGTTCAGTTATTGATTTATACTGAATCACGGTAGGTTGGTAAAATCCCTCCCATTCAGCTTGTTCTACATTCAATCCCATTAAAGGTTCCCTTTCTAAATCTTCAACAATTCCCCAGCGCCTAATATCATAATAACGTTGTCCTTCCCAGAATAACTCAATCAAACGCTCACGTTGAATGACTTTGTTAAAAGCATCTGCTGTAGCTAAATCATCTGTTGTCAATCCTGGAATACCTGCACGATAACGAATCTGATTAAAATAATATTTGATAGCTTCTGTATCACGAATATAAGTTTGACCATCAATCTCATGCGCTTGAGTTAAATTATTCAAGGCTTCTGCATAAGCAAGCAATATTTCTGCATATCGAATAATCGGAAATGGCTTATCTTTTTGACGTGCACCACTACCACTCATGGCATCTTGTGGATTTATATATTTTCGAGAAGTATATCCAGTTATATTATAAACATTATTATTAGAATGATTTTTACCTGAATTAGCTCCATTCCAATAATCAATATTAACATTTTTCTTTGCACTTTCAGTAGTAGATCCCATCGGCCACCAAGCATGTGAATAGCCAATATTCACATAGAAACGTGGTTCACGGTTAGTATATGCCAAGTATGTTCCCTGGCTGATTTTATAACCTTCAGATAAAACTTTATCTTCTGTCGTCACACAAGTCTTATCATAAGGACGGGCTATATATGGATATGTACTACTGGAATTTTTGATATCACGCCCATCTGCCATATAAAATTGGTCTACTATATGCTGAGGCACACACAAACAAGAAGAACCTCCAAAATTCAATGGGAATACATAACCCATATGGCTACCCACTTGAGCTGTAGAACTGCACCAAATGAACTCAGGATTTTGATTAATAGAAAGCTCTCCATTGAACATTTCGGCATAGGATCTATAAGGGTCTACAACTTTTTTATCTCCCATCCCTACGCCATTTGGAAATTCAGCAGTAGGAACTCCTTGGGGAAGTGTGACTACATATGTACCATAATTTCCAGATTCAGGATGTTCAACATCAGTGGAAGCAGAAACTGTATATAATTGATATCGTCCTAAATCAATTACTTTTTTCGCTGCTGCAGCAGCAAGTGCCCATTTACGTTCATCATATGTTTGAGAAACATAATATTCTCCATCTGTACAACGCGTGAAATCACCAAAGAATCTACGGGCAGCCTCTCCACCATTATACAATGGGCTAGCAGCTTGTAATCTCACACGAGCAGCTAAAGCTAAGGCAGCTCCTTCTGTAGGAATATATTGATCCATCGAAGTGGTAACATCAGGTAAATTTTTAGCAGCCTCATCAAATTCAGAACAAATATAATCCACACATTCATCGTACGTATTGCGTGTTCTTGCATAATATTCCGCTTCCTCATTATTACTCACAACTTCATCACCCAGCAAAATCATTGGACCATTCTGTTGCAAAATCAAATAATATGCATAAGCTCTTAAGAAACGGCATTTTGCACGAAATTCCATTCTTTCAAAACTATTCATATCACGAACACCATCAATATGTGGCAATATAGTATTCACCTTACGAATCACCTTATAACATTTAGGCCAAATATTGAAATCCCATGTCCAACCGCCCATTGAACTAGAAGTAATCTCATTATTCATTAACTTCGTTCCAGAGAATTGTATAACAACCATGCCATTCCAATCACCACAGCTCACAGCCTCGTCTGAACCTGTAACTCCAGGAGTGTTCCCATATTCCCAATTTTTATCGACAACAGGAAGCAGAGCGGCAGCTCCATTAAAATAACGTTCAATATTACGCTTATTTGCATAAATAGAATCTTCTTGAAAGGTATCCTCAAAATAATCATCTATATTCAAATAATTACAAGAAGCAAAAAAGCCGGATACCAATAACAGAACCGATAATATAAAATATTTTTTCATGGACTAATTTCTATTAAGTTTACATATAGTATTAGAAATTCAAATAAAGCTGCAATGAATAACGTGCAGGCAAAGGATAAGCCTGTCCACAAGAGGTCGCTTGTTCTGGATCAAAGATCTTTACAGAATCCCATACTGCTAAATTTTCACACATCAACTGAATATTCATGGAATTAATACCCAAAATACGTTGTAATGCAGGAACTTTTAGATTATATGCCAAGCTCAACTCCTGCAAACGTAAGTAACGGGCATCACCCATCCAAAATGTAGAAGGTTTCGTATTATTCTCATTTTTCCCATAATACAAACGTGGAAAACGAGCATTTGGATTCTCTGTAGCCTGATTTCCTGAATATTCAGCAGAAATCCAACGATTCTCCGGATTATAAGCAATAGTCATTATATTTCCTTTATCCTTCTGATTAAATGGCATATATCCATCGAAACTTTTACCATCCGAACCACCATATAAGAACTTATTACGTCCTGTCCCCTTGAACAAGACATTTAGTGTCCAACTTTTATAACGAAACTCAGCACCAATACCATACATCAACTGTGGTACCCCTGAATAAGCAAATAAAGGTACTTTATCATCATCAGTAATCTTGCCATCACCATTTATATCTCGATATTTAATATCACCAGGGCGTACCGTACCAAATTGTGTAGGACTCATTTCTACATCTTGTTGATCTTTAAACAATCCCATAGCAACAAATCCACGTTGTACATTATTGGCGTAACCATTATTTTCCAAATATGTATAAGGCTTTTTTGTATCTTCCCAATTTAATATCTTATTCTTGCTTAAAGTAAAATTACTACGTAATATCACATGTGCATCCTTTCCTATCTGTTGATAGAATTCCATATTTCCATCAGCACCCCAGCTCTTCATACGACCTATATTACCATAAGGCATTTGAATCAAGCCTACATAATCAGGAATTTGTTTACGTTCCTGAAAAATTCCATCCCGTGTATCCTTAAAATAATCTAAAGTCAAAGTAAATTTATCCTTAAATAAATGAAGATCCATGCCAACATCAAATTTCTTTGCTTTTTCCCACATCAAATTATTGGCACCAACTTGTTCTTCTGTTAAGCTACCAGTCCCTCCCCAAGGATTTGAAGCATTTTCTTCTTTTATTAGGGTCAGATAAGGAAAACGTCTAGAACTGATGCGGTCATTACCAACAACACCATAAGAAACGCGAAGCTTTAGAAAATTCAACCAACTTACATTTTCACGCATAAATTCATATGAAGATGGTACCCATGCGAAAGCTCCTGCCGGAAAGAATCCATATTGTTTACCTGGTTCAAAGTTTTCAGATCCATTCAAACCAAAGTTCAAATCCCAAAAATATGTATCTTTAAAACCATATGTAAAACGACCAGAAAGACTTTGATAACGTTTTGGTATAGCATTCATGCTTTTATCCGCACCAGTTTCAGATGTATCTTCTATATAATAAAACAATAAACCGCCTACACGATGATCACCAAAGGTACGGTCATAATTAACATTTGCCTCTAAATATAGCTTCCTCCAAACCCAAGCAGCACTACTATATGTAACGTTCTTTTCATCAGCTATTTTCTCAAAACTCAAGGTACCATTAGGGTTACGCTCCTTCAATGCCTCATTTAGTTCCGGCATTTTATAGCGCGCTTCTCCGAATAAGCTTTGTGTATCCCATGATCCCTGTACTTTAGCTGATAGCCCTTTAGTAATCATCGACAAATCCTGTGTAATACCTAAAGTAACTAAATTCCTGGTATTCTGTTCTCTAGCATTACCTGTATAATTCAATAGAACATACGGAGATATTTCATCCTTAGTTCCTGCAGCAGGATAATATCCGTTTGAATAGCGTAATGGATAGCTTATTGGAGTAGTCTTTGCCTGTGAACTCCATAGCCAATCTGTCAAACTGACTCCTCTAGAATATTCCCCCATGCTCGGGCGAGTATTCACCGACATATAGCCAGTTGTTCCAATATAGACTTTAGTTGTTTTAGTCAAATCTATATCCAAATTCAAACGATAATTATAAGTATCATAGCCTACACCTTTATTGTATTTACTATCTTTGGATGGATTATAAGCCGCAGATTCTTTCGACATTCCTAAACTTGCAAAATAACGGGCAACACTGCTACCACCTTGAGCACTTACATAATAAGTTTGCTGGAAAGAATTGGGATTTAAAATAACATCTTGCCAGTCAATGTTTGGGTACAGATCCGGATCTAAACCATATTTTATAATATCCATTTCTGTCTTGTTATAAATAGGAGATAATCCGGTTGCAACAGAAGCTTCATTTGCCATTTCAGCATATTGAGTGGCATTAACATATTCAGGTAAACGTTTTAAATGTGAGATTGTCATATTAGCACGACCACTGATCTTCAATTTGGACTCCAAACCACGCTTCGTCGTTACCAATACTACACCATTTGCACCTCGACTACCATACACCGCTGTAGCCGCAGCATCTTTCAAAACAGAAAAGCTTTCAACATCGGCAGCATCTATCTGACTCAAACTACCTTCCAAACCATCAATCAACACTAATGCACCACTATTAGCACCAAACGTACCAATACCGCGCACCCAAAACTCGGAAATATTTTTGCCCGGTTCACCGCTAGATTGAACTCCAATCACACCTGCAACACGACCTGCTAGTGTATTAACTATATTTGTAGCAGGAACCTCTAGCTGTGCTGGATCCATCGTTGTAATTGCACCAGCAACACTGACCTTTCGCTGTGTACCCATACCTACTACCACTACTTCATCAATATTCTCCGTAGCCGGTTTTAAGGTAACTTTAATGTTATCAATTTTATTCGTTAAACGTTGCTCATAGTTTTCATATCCCAAAAAAGACACAACCACTATATCATATATGTTCACCTTTAACCGAAATTTACCATCAATATTAGTAGTTATTCCCACACCCGGTTTATCTTTAACATATACATTTGCTCCCGGAACCGGTTCATTAAATTCATCGAAGACTGTACCAGTCAACATGAAGCTATGCTCTTTCTGTGCGTGTACTTGTGCTACAAACGCAAGAAGCAAAGCAAAAATTACAAATATTCGATTCATATTATATTAAATATAAAGTTTCACTAATTATTTATTCGACAGCCAATCGACGAATAGCACGGTTCTCTGAGTCACCGATATACATTACATCGTCGTTATCAATACAGATTCCCAGTGGTTTTTTAAATTGAGCATCTTCTGCACTACCATTTACATAACCTGAATTTTGAGGTTTTCCTGCTAATGTAGATACATAACCTGTACTCATTGTTATCTTACGAATACAGTGATTCTCGGTATCAGTCAAAATTATATTGCCTTCGGAATCGACACACATCTGTCCAGGTTTATTAAACATAGCCTGTCCTATCGGTCCGTCCAAATATCCGCTTTTACCTTCTTGACCAGCCCAACATGCCCATTCTTTAGTACGTAAATCATATTTATAAATGCAATGTTTATCGTTATTTGAGAAATAAAAAACATTCTCATCTTGGGGATCGAAAACAAGTCCATAAGCACTACCATCCTTGGTTCCAACCAAATCCCCATTCGTTAGATTCTCTCCCCTAGCATTCTCTACATCAATCCGTACCAGATTTCCACCCAACATTCTTGAATACATTTTTCCATCTGGTCCCATTGTAAAATTACACTTGGCTGCCCATACTCCAAATCCTTCAATATTTGGGAAATTTGAATCATCCCATGAAACAGAGCTTATAGCTGTAGTTGGTGCATAATCCGTCTTAGGGTCAAAATAATTAACATCATGACTATCTCTATTGGCCCAAAACTGATAAACGATTCCCTCCTTACTATTATATCCCAAGATAGGAGAGTTAAACATCGCATTAATATCTGATTTTAGAGATATTAATTTATCAGCCTCCTCATTCAACATAAATGCAGCAAATTTTCCATCATTATCTACTAAAAAGAAAACATTTTTATCCTTATCTACACAAATACACCTGTCAATATTTGCTCTAAATTGTGCTTCCGAAAGTGGTATAGTTCCTGTTGGATTCACCTGCGCTGATGTACTTCCTCCCACTAATGTAGTAACAGTGGTCTGGATATAATAATTAAATGTCTGATTGTACTCTCCCATTTGCTCCTGCACTTGTACTTTAACAACACACTCCGGGTCCTCTACTGTAGATGCACGTTTTGGAGCCAATACCAACATTCTATCATCCTTCACTGAAATTACAGAAGCCTCTTTATCATTGAAAAAGACCTTCACATTTTCCTTACTATTCCCAAAATTTGATCCATTAAGAATCACTTGAGTGGCAAGTTTGCCTTCATTCGGATAGAAATCAGTCAACACAATCGGCTTATTCGGGTCATAGCCCGAAGTTGACTCTTCATCGTCTTTACAAGACGCAAAGCAGCAGCCTACAGCTATGCAAACAAGCCACTGCCATTTAAAACATTTTTGTAATAAGTTTCTCATAGAAAATACCGTTTTTAAGAATTTATATAATAATAATGATCATAGTCTTACTTTTGTTATTTTATGTTTCTTTCTCATACTTTTCGCTACAGTTAATATTAAGACGACTAGAATAATACTAACCACTAAGTAATATTCATTTATTTTTTATTTTCTATAACATATAAGAGGAAAGGTAGAAAGCTATTTCCTGTATTTATCAACTGTCTCTTGTATACCAACCGGAAAACCAAAAAAGTTAGAAGAAATCTTATACAATGAAGGACAATCATCGTTTTCTTTAGATAAGTCATTCCATTCTTTCCACAAACTATCAAATATGGTAATATACTTATCCATTTCTACCCGATTAAAAGGCTTTTTTGTTGTATCTGCCACATAACCACATAGCATAATCTGCCACGAAACAGAAAAAAGCTCATATTTAATGCGCCCATACGAACAGGAAGTACGAATGAAATGATTCAATTCTTCTGAAGGAAAATGTAGTTTTTGAGAGATCTGTTCTATTTCCTTCCAAATACGGACAGCTTCTTCCTTTTCTTTCAGATAAGCATTTACCTGATTTCTTTCAATCATACGATCAAAATAACTCTTTTGATATACATCTCCAGTTATGGTATCATCACGTGTCCAATTAACATAAGTATCTCCCATAGCACTATATTGCCCTTTTATCACTCCATCTTCTGATAACAGGCAAAGCCGACGAAACATCTCCCATTCCGACTCGGGAAGCCCCTTTGCTTTTGCAAAATCATATAGTATTTCCTTTTCTGTTTTCAAAGGATTACTAGCCCAATGCGACATGACATAAGCATTTAATTCAACCCAAAACTCATTTTTGATATAAGGCCCTCCCCAACCACCACCACGTGACCAAGTCCAAATACCCTTAAACAAGGGATTATCTTTCACTTGGTTTAAACAATACGGATTCTTTATACCAGGTTTCTTAAATTCTTCAAAACCACCAATTACTCCTTTGGCGATATAATTTGGATGCGCTCCCTTTCCTTCATATTCACGTTGGCATTGCACTTCTACTACTTGTTGATGTTTACCAATACCTATACAAGGATTAAAAGGAACACCATATTGTCCTGATTCTTCCAGCCAATATTTGTCCAGTGCACTATAATTCATATCAGGATTTACAATTGCTGATCTCCAAAAATCTGTCATGGTGTGTTTGATAGAGAAATAAAGATTGGGATGCGGCTCTATACTGTCTGTAACAGATAAATAATATTTTGGGACCGAGTGCAATTGTCCCATAATATCCCATGTACGATAAAACAACTTCTTATTACGTCTTTCACAAACTTCTTTCCGCAATAAATTAACTAACGTAATATGGTCATGCATACCGTTTTGTACCGGATGATTACCTACGTAATAAGGAGCATCATGCAGATAAGTTTCTCCTGTACGAATCACTAATCCATCCAATTGTGGAAACGTTTTAAACATTTCCTCCATCAATTCACGAATACAAAACTGAGTGTAAGGTTTCGAGATATCAAGTTTTCCTTGTTCGTTAGTAAGTTCTGCTCTATGTTTTTCTACCAATGAGGAAGGAAGTACTAACATATCAAGCATGCAGTATACCTGAAGACCTTCCTTTTTTGCCGCATCATATTTTTTATGGATTATTTCTGCTTTCTCTGCCACCCAGCGCCCGGCTTCAGTAGTATCCGGAAATAAAGAAGGATCAAAACTCTTCCAGTCAATTCCAAACTGCGCAGCCTCAAACAAGAAAAAAACTTTTGCTCCATATTCATTTGTTTTCAAGAAAGAAGGATCGAGAAACTTTGATTCTGTCATAGCTTCACCCGGATTATGGTGTACCATATCCATCACAACAAATTTCTGTCGTACACAACCTGTCAGCAATAGATTAGCTGCATAACATGATAAAAAAATAAAATAAATATATCGCTTCATGTGTTGTTTTATAGTATGATTTTTCTCCTACTTCTATTTAGCAAATGGATCTCTTAATTTAGGAGCTTTTTTACCTGTAATAGCTTTATATATATGCTCCGCCAATATGAGCGAACCGTTCTTATTCAGATGCACATTATCCCATACATAGCAAGTTGAATCAACTTTATGCTCTAATGGGCTATACAGATCTACCAATTTCAGATGGAACTTTCTTGCAACGTTCTTTTGGATCGGATAAATTTCATCTGTTATTACCTCATTGCGGATTCCATATAAATTATTACTTGCCGGAATACAACGACATATAATGATTTTCGGTTTAGATCCACACTTCTGGAAAGTAGTGATCATATATTCTAAATCAGTTTCAAATTCATCCTTATATTTCCAATTTTCTGGTTTGGAATCATTAGTACCAAGTTTAATAATTACAACGTTCGGTTGAAATTTCTGTGCATTGATAAATGCATCGGTACTCATATAAGGATGATCACCTTTTCGCAATAAAGTATGGCCCCACTTTCCAAAATTACCAACTTCATATTGATCTCCAAGCATACGAGCCAAAGGAGTCGGATAATTGTCAACCCCTTCGGTGATACTATTGCCAATGCAAGCTATTTTAATCTTATCCTGCGCTACACCGCAAACAGATATGAGCATCAGAAATGCGAAAACTAATATTCGAACTATTTTCGTCATATGATTTTGTATTCTAGTCACTATTTTTCCTGTTTCAACTGAAAACAAAACCTCTTTACCTTTTAAAAAACAATCCACCTATCTTAACCTACGATATTTTGCAAGCTCCCTCCGACTATAGTAAGAGTAATGAGGAGCCAATTTTAGCCGGAGGATAAAATTGAAAATCAATCAAACACCAATCCTAACCTTTTACCTAAATTAAACCCATAAAAAACAATGTTTATATTAAGAACGAGTAAACAGGCAAATACCACTAAAAAGAAATAAAAAAAATATCCATAAATTTTGATTCATAGGACAAAAGGTCTTATTCTCCAAAGCCTATCTCTACAAAACCTACTTTACTTACGCTTAATATTGAGTAAATATTCTGGATACAAACCTCATTACTTCAGGTAACTCCATCCGCCAGTAAGTCCACGAATGCCCACCGTCTTTCACACGAAATTCATGACCAACCTGATGTTGCAACAGCGTGTTATGTAGAAGACAGTTCGTTATCGATAAAAAATCATCGTCACCACAACTGATATACCAGCGAATCCATTTGATGCGGTCTAACTTTTCTTTCGGGGATTTCTCCAAGATAGTTTGTATATCCATTTGTCCGAGAATTTCCGCTTTCTTTTCTTCCGATACCTTCGATAAATCCGATTGATTCTTCATTTGATCGAATGTCCATTCCCCTCCAACAGCACTCAACGGAGCAGCAGCAACGAACATCTCCGGATAATGAAGCGCATAAAACAACGCTCCACCACCTCCCATCGACAAGCCGGAGATAGCACGGTAACGACTTTCAGCACGCACCCTGTACGTTTTCTCTATATGTGGGATTAATTCCTTAAAAAAGAAATCTTCGTAATTATACGTTCCGTCCAGCAAGTTAAAATAGCCTTTATGAACCGTGTCAGCATCAGGCATAACAATAATCATCGGTGCTGATTTCCCCTCAGCAATCGCCTTATCAGCAATATACTGAACCTGACCAAATTGTATCCATCCCGTATGATTGTCACCTAACCCGTGAAGCAAATACAATACAGGATAACTACCATCTCCTTCCTCATAGCCTGCCGGCAAATAAATGGAGTAACTGCGTTCCATTCCCAAAATCTCACTTTTCACAGTACGTGTCTCATATACTTTCCCTTGTTGAGCAAAGGCCGTAGCAACCAGACACACCGCTAAAAGCGCTGACAATAAATGTTTTCTCATACGTATCTATTATTTCATGTAAATATAGTATTTTAAATTACCTGCGTTTAATTGGATTGTTTTCTTTTCTATACGAACATTCTTCCCATTCATCTTACAAGCAACAGCCCCATCGGGAATACAGAGTGTAGCAGTAACTCCTGCAGGAATATCGACTTGAAGAGTCATAATATTATCTGTCAATTCCCAATCAACAGCAATCACACCATACGGAGTGTCTTTGGTCATCTTAGCCCAAGTCACACCTTCCGGTATTTGTGGATCGATAAATACATGCCGATAACCGGGTGCTGTCTCATCCATTCTTAGTCCTCCTATTGCCTGATAAAACCAGGCTCCAATTCCATTATAGCAGTTATGCACCCTGCTCCGTTCACCATTCCAAGACTCCCAAGTCGCTGTAGCGCCATTATCTATCATATACAAATAACCTGGATAATCACGTTTCTTCAGCATTTGATATAAAAAGTCAACTTCCCTGTTACGAATAGCCCACTCTGTCAGAATAGGGACACCTACCAGCCCTACAGCAATATGGCCCTTGTACTGCTTTTCAGTATCAGTCATCATCTTTCTTTTCACATCATCGTACAAAGAATCCGGTACAGCTCCTACAAGCATCGGATAACACATGTCTAACTGTGAACCGGTAGAATAGATGCCTTCACTCGGATGATAAAACGTCTGATGAATCAACTCATTAAGATTTTTCCTGCGCACAGCAAACTCTTGTGCTTCCTTTTCTTCTCTAAGTATCAGGGCTATTTTCTCCATTGTCCCCAAACATTCACTGATAAAACAATTATTCACCAGATCAACAGAAGATTGCGCTCCTGCATCCACTCCCATCGGTGCAAGCCAGTCACCAAGATACCAATCACGATATTGAGTGTCAGGCCAGCGTTTCAGCAATCCATCCACTGTATATTTATCCACATATGAGAACCATTCTTTCATTTTTGGATAATAGTTCTTTATCAATCTCGAATCATCGTAATTCACATACGTTCGCCATGGCGCCTGCACAATAAATCCACACCAATACGGACCGCCGCCACCTGCACCGGGATTAGGACCTACATGAGCCAGACTTCCCCCGTCGCGCATTGAATCTCCCCATGTTTGTATCCAGTTTGTGAAAGTCGGCGCTACATCATACATTGTTTGCAAACTCATTGTAGACGAATTTCCATCGCCACCATAGCCTGCTCGCTCCAGATGCGGACAGTCGACCATATATCCGCTAAATGTCAGACACTTCATGGTATATTGAATCATATTATGAATGGCGTTCAAGTCTGCATCCGAACATTCGAAAGTCGCGGTCTGCCGATAATCGCCATAAATCTGGAGAGATTTTATCCATTCAGTTTTCGGTCCTACCGGAAGGTTGGAGATACGGACATAACGATAAGCATGATGATTGAACTTATTCCTAAAATATTCTCCCCTCCGTCCACCGGAAATATAAACATCACTCTCACCCTGTTTGTCAAAATCTCCTTCCTTAGTCAGATTATCACTATATTCCATCGTAACCTCATGCCCCACAGGTAACACCGGCATCTGCATTTCAAACCATCCGGTCTGTATTCTTCCCATATCTACCAACCAAGTACCTTCACTAAGTTTCCTGATAGAAACAGGTTGCAATGTGTGATGTATCTTGTTAGCTTCACACATTTGAGGTGAAACGATGTGTTCCGGTACATTTACTTCCACCACAGGGTACCATTTCATTTTATCCAGAGAATAGGTTGAAAATTCTGTCGGCACTATTCGCCCATCCACTCTTTCACCACCAAATTGCAAAGCACACCAATTACCTATATCTGAATAACCACTTTCACGTCCGCTCCAAGAAGTGTCGGTTGCAGTTAATACTTTCCATTTTCCATCTTTCAGCATATCCAGTTCCGCTTTTACCAACGGACCGTCATAAGCAGCACCAAAAGTAGTTTTCTTATACCAACCTTGTCCAAGCCATATCAACAGATCATTCTCTCCTTCTTTCAAATAAGAAGATACGTCATAAGTGACCATTAACGAACGTTTATTCAGCTGTGAAACAGCAGGGGTAAGAACATTCTCCGTAACTTTCTTTCCATTGACATATACTTCATGATACCCCAGAGAATTCACATAAAGAAAAGCTGTTGCCAGTTCATCTATTTGCACTTTTTTGCGAAGTAAAGGAGCACAAACTTTGCCTCCTTCCGGGGATGAACCGATATAGGCGCCATGTATCTGTTCCTTATTCAAAAGACCAATAGAAAAACGTGCCACCGTACTCCATTGGGAAACATTTCTTTTCCGGTCCCAGGCACGTACCCTCCAATAGCATAAAGAACGCGAAGCCAGAGGCAAGCCTTGATAAGGTACCATCACAGAAACATCAGATTTCAACTTTCCCGATTGCCATAAGTCCGCCTTCCCCCCTATTAACAGAAGACTATCTGACGCTACCTGAATTTCGTAAAAGGCTTGTCTATCCACCGCCCCATCTCCTTTCAATTTCCAGCTAAAACAGGGAGTAACGTTGTCAATCCCCAAAGGATCAACCATATTCTCACATTTTAACTCCACCAAAGAGAAAGGCCCCCTGTTCTCTTTCCCATGTACAATCTTTGGCAGACACCAAAGACAGCATATTATTCCTATGCCTAGTAACAGTTTTTTATTCTTCATAAATAAGTTTCTATGAATATTACAGCTATGGATCATCAGTCCAATACTCTCATAATAAATAATAAATGACTCAATCTATCTTTGTTAACTTGACTTTATGAGTTGTCGGCTTATTCATTTTATAGATTGTATCGACAATGGTCTTCATATATTTACTCCACACTTCGCGTATCTCAGGATACATCGCTTTGGTATACCACTCATAACTCATTCTCAGAAAACCATCTTTAGGTAAATACTCCCTAAGTTTATTTACGGCCTCCTCATTATCAGCAAACAACAGACCTTCCTTTTTCAAGAACGAGTATTCCGTCCACAAATATTCTCTGAAACGTTTTTCCACTTCAAAACGTTCTTCGTTCAGATACATGATTTTCATAGCTTGCTGATACTGGGGTGTATTGGGATAATCGGCCAGATTGATACCATCTTCCAACTGCTCAGATGAAACATTATCAATAAACAATCCGTCTATTGTCAACCGATAATGACCTTTTCCCAGGTTAGTCACCTGCAAACGCTCTTGATTAAATTCTTCCATAAACGGAACTAAATCCATAGCATCGCGTTGTGACCTTTTGTTTCCCCAACCATGTCTTGGAATAGAGTCCAAAGGATAAGGAAGTGAATTTGCCAAATAATCAAAACTTAAACTACCTGCTTCTTTCTTCAGTCCGGAGACTTTACAATTCCTATGACTTAATAGATTCTTGTTATTTGCATCAATCGAAACATCCGATACTTCGACCCCATCCAATCCCTGCGCCTTTAAAAATAAATAAGCCATCACCATCTGCCCGTCATTATCAGGATGGATTCTATCCACTCTACAAAAAGTGAATGTTGAGTCTTTCTTTTGCTCTTCCAGACTTATTTGCACCATCGGCTGATTAAAATCCACAAATCCCCATCCATTCTTCTTAGCCGCTTTGCGCTGGGCATCAATTATCTTTAAAATAGCATCATTTTTATGAAGAAAAAGCAAACTATTCAATTTCGTCGTTTCATCATAAGGTGAACCACCTATCAGCACTTTGGTCATTTTATTCTCTGCCAGCAAGCGTTTCTCTATTTCCCGAAAACTTTCCAATGATTTTTCGATCCGTTGCTCCGACAACTCCTTAGCATTCTCCTTCCAAAAAATATCATACCCTGTGTCATTCATACCAAAAGTCAGAGTCACATAAGTCGGTTTTCTGTCAAAAACATCGTAGTCCAACCGATCTTTAATATCCCATGCACTCTCCCCGCCAATTCCGGCATTCATTATTGTTATCGGCTTGTTTGGGAAACGAGTCATGTAATACAACCATACAAACGAATGATAATGTCCGCCATGGGTTATACTATTTCCAACAAAAACTACCCGTTCTCCTTTTTTAAAGGGAGGAATTGCCGATTGTGCGCACAAGCTATTACAACAAGTGCAGACTAGAAACAGCAGGAAAAATACCTTTACGTTTATTTTACAGTTCATTTGATTATATGCTTTATTACAAATTTAATTATTTATCCTTCAAAACATTCTCTTTTCCAACTTTGAATGAAAAAGAATCTTGTTTAAAAAGACGATTCAAGTTTACTTAACCACTAAAACAGATCTTTTATTTTTCCTGCAACTTCCACTAGGAAAAATCAATTTCTTATTGTCACTTGTCACTTTTCAGAGATAACCATTTATCAATCAAACGAATATCGGTGATAATAAGCAGTGACAATAAGAGTGATAATAAGATTTTCGAAGTTTCTATTGTCACTTCCAGTCTACCCACATCAAGTATGCCCACTGATTTATACAACCTTAACGTCCTATTTTTCTTCGTTCTGTCCGTACACAAAACTATTTATCATAGCACATATTAAAACAAATGACGGTAACATTAATACATAAAGAAGCTTTGACGAATAAGCTTTGTCAGTAATATGTCTTCGTTTCACGTACATGGAGCATTCGGACTATGTACGTGATCTGATGGGATTACGTATGTGAAACGATGGGATTACGTACATGAAACGAACTATTGCTAGTACCAAAAGGCATTAAGCAAGCATACATACTAGATTAATAAGTCAATCATTGTCTATTAAATCAAGCAGGTTATTCAAGGTAAAGCGTTCACTTTCTACTCCTGAGCATAGTAAATACAGTATATAAGAGATATAAAAAAACAGAAGATAGCGCAGCAATGCTGAACTTACTATCTTCTGGTATTCAAAATAAAAAAGTAGTCCTTAGTTTTCTACATATATCATATATCCAATTTCTTCTGTTCAGCCTTACCATACTGTTTAAGCAAAACACTGACTCCCTCTTTCAACATTTCCGGTTCTGCTTCAACAGAAATGGTCCGTTCTTCACCCGGCATCAAAGTTATATAATTATCAGACATGATAACAGGAAGAATTCTTTCTTGAGTAGCCGTATTCACCAATCTTATCCGGTTAGCACAAGCAACTGTTTTCGAATGATTTTTCACCGATAATTTCATCTTCCCTTCAGATATCATCGACTTGTCAACTAACTTGCAAGACAATTCTGCTTCCGGTAACGTATTCAAGGCCGTATAATCAAGATCAGTCACACCGTTTCTCCAGTAGAAGTTATCTGAAATCAAATTACCATTTGCGTCTGTCAGTTCTAACCGGATGAAATGGAGTGGAGTCAATTCCTCAACATTTTTTTGTTTCTTACCATAGATTTCAAATTCATACAGTGAATATCCAAAGTCTGTAGCACGGCTAACTCCTTCCATTTTCACATAACGCGCAGTAACCGGAGAGAGTTTGATCTCATCTGTACCGCCTTTTCCATCTTTGTTTGTATAGACAGTTTTCCATTTCTTCGCATCATTCGAGACTTGGATTTCATACTCTTTGGCACGTGCAGTTTCCCATTTCAACACAACATTCTCTATTTTTTCTTTCTTACCCAAGTCAACATAAATCCATTGAGAATCGCTCGCATCACTTTCCCAACGACTCCCTGCTCCTCCGTCAGCTACTAAAGAAGCCGGTCTGGATGCTGATGATGAAGAAGCTACCACATTCTTGCCAAAAGCCAGATTGTATGGATTGAAGTTTAACGTGAATGCTTCCGCAATGTTACTTGCCGGTACGTCCATCTGTTTTGTACGTCCATAAGCCGCAACCTCTTTTCCATTCAGGTTGTAGATAGTTGCTTTAGCATAAGCGCCCTTCAAGTCTTTGGTAGTGGTATTTACTGCTTTTATACTATTATTAGAAGAGTTCCACTGGAGATGAAGATGTTCGCAAGCCTTCTTTGCTCCCCAATAAGCTCCGGTAGGATCATAATAATAGTCATACGTCTGCCATACGAATGATGGATATGCCGGATGACTCATCCAGATCAGAAGTCCGGCTGCATCATTCCACATTTTATCATTCCATGCTTCATACATTCCTTTCATTACTTCAATATTCAGCAACTGAGCTTTCTCACAGAACTCTTCCAGACAGGAAGATTCCCCGAATTGTGTATTTACTGATTTTTTATAATTGATAGGGTTGGCATTGGACGCTTCTTTACCAAAGAAATGCTTATTCCAAACGTTATCATCATCATCTTTCAATTGTTCATCAGTAGGCAGAGGCCACCATGAGTCTTGGGGTATAAACAGTTTCACACTCTCAAATGTCGGAAAGGTAGCCGTTCCTATTTCAGTACGCAGACCATAGCCATGATCTATACCATACGGATAAGCCGGTTCATTGAATGCCAGATTACTGCCCGAAGTCTCAAAATGATGTTTAGGCGGCTGATTTCCCCACCATCCACTTCCGGATAAACCGTCCTGATTGGAACAAGACTTATACATTCGGTCGTTTTTGTCTTCTTGAGCTATCATCTCATGCAAATAATTATCCAAATCAGGCTCCGGATGTGTTTCATTAGCACCGCACCAGATAGCAATAGAAGGGTGATTCCTTAAACGTCTCACTTTATCAAGAGCATTCGCTTTGAATGCTTCCGGCTGAGCTACGCTATTATAAGCTACATACAGCCAGAAATCATTCCATACCATGATTCCATACTTATCGCAATAATCATAGAATTCATCATCAGTCACACAACCTGTCCACAAACGGATCATGTTGTAGTTCATATCTTTATGCAACTTGATTTTGGTTTCATACTCTTTGCCATGACAACGAAGCAGATACTCGCTCATTCCCCAGTTTCCACCTTTCAGATAAATCTTCTGTCCATTGATAAAGAATGTCAGAACCGGGTAATTCACTACGTTGTTGATCATCTTATATTCATACTTTTTGATACCAAAAGTAATATCCTTTTCATCCGATACTTTTCCATCTATCGAACAAGTCAGTTTACAGGTATAAAGATTCGGTTCTCCATAGCCGTTAGGCCACCAAAGTTTCGGATTACGAATAACTAATGCAGCAAAATCACTTTTATCTACCGACAACTGTGCTGTTTCTTTTCCTCCCACCCGAATGTGCTTGGAAAAGGTTATATTTCCCGGCTGAATAACACCGGAAACTTCCACTTCTTTCGGAGCAGAAGAAGCATTCTTGATTCCTGTAGAGAAAGATAACTCCGCTTGTTGCAAAGTCGGCAATTCCGAGCGAATCCACGGGTCTTCCATCACAGCATCACCTGTAATAGACAGATATGCATTTCCTGTAATTCCGGCAAGACGCCCCGGAACATACGGCATCCAATCCCAACCGGCACCTGCCAGATAGCTGGGACTACAAGCAACACCATACGGATCTTTTCCTTTACGAGTCTTTTTCTGGTCGGGATCAGTAATCAAAACCGCAACCGCATTCTTTCCTGATTTCTTAATCAGATGTGTCACATCAAATTTGGAACGCAACATATGCCCGCTTACATCTTTAGTAGATGTCTTTGTCCCCGATATTTTTTCTCCGTTAAAATAGAAATCGGCGAAACGATTGGTATTGTCAAAATGAAGCCAAACACGCTTACCGGCTGAATAAGATGCCGGAAGTTCAAATTCCGTACGATACCAGAAAGGACGGTTATAAAACGCCTCGTCTACTTTGTATATATTATCAGCATAGTTAGGATCGGGAACGATTCCGGCTTCAACATATGCTGTAAAAACTGCTCCGGGCACTACTCCTTTCACATAGTCCGGCATTTTAAAACCTGGGGTAGAGATTTGTTCTCCTCCCATATTATTCAAATCTGCCTGCGGTTTGACTTCCCATACTATCTTGGGATTGGAACTGTTCAATGACATGGTAGAAGTCTGAGCATGCCCTATTCCATTCAGTACAAACAAACTTGATGCCAGTAAAAGAAGTCTAAACTTATTCATCATATTATTCAGCTATTTTAAATGTTAGATAAAACTCCCCATTTTGTATTGGGCTTATCGCCCATAAATAATTCCAATGTTCCTCCTGCTGCAATCTCAGCAAAGTCAAGGTAACATTTATTGTACTCCTTGCCATTCAGTAAGGCTTTTTGTATATATAGATTATTTGTGTTGTTATTGTGAGCAATAATAGTAAATACTTTTCCCTGATGATATTTTGAATCCAGCTTAAATTCTACCTTGTCAAAAACAGGACTGGTTATTTCCATACGTGTATTACCGGGACAGGAAGGATGAATTCCGGAAGCAGCCAATATATACCACGCAGACATCTGTCCGACATCTTCATTGCCAACAATTCCTTCTACTTTGTTCGCATAAGCATTTTTACAGATATATCGTGTCCACTTCTGTGTATACCAAGGCACATCCAGCTGATTAAAAAGGAAAGGAACAAAATGTACCGGTTCATTAGCATGATTATAATAATTATTCCATAACATATCAGAAGGAGTATGATCAAATAAATTAGTCAGATTAGCTATTACCTTTTCCTTGCCACCCATCAATTCAACCATTCCCGGAACATCATGCGGTACAAACCAACCTTGCTGATAAGCATTCGACTCAATGCAACCATACCATTCTTCGGTCAGTGCATTCTCCGGCCATGCTTTCCATGATCCATCTGCATTACGGGGACGGAACCAGCCTTTTTCCACATCAAACATATTATGATAGGCTTGCCCTTTTTCATAAAAGAGCTTTGCATCTTCTTCTTTTCCCAACGCCTTTGCCAACTGAGCCACACACCAGTCTGCATAAGCATATTCCAGAGTATACGAAATACTCAACGGTTCAGGTGTATATCCCAACAAATCATTCCCAAACTTAGCCGACGTGTTGACTGCATACTGATATGCTTTTTCCACATCGTATGTGCGAATTCCTTTCATATAAGCGTCTGCCAGCACCGACAATGCAGGATTACCTATCATACAACCGGAATAAGAATTCAGAAGTTCCCAACGTTCGTAATATTCCCGTCCACTCTGATCTGCCATCGTTATCAGTGAATTCAACGCATCACTCACCAAATGCGGATTGATCATCGCTTGTAAAGGGAACTGGCTACGGAAAACATCCCAACCACTAAATATGGTACGTTTGATAAATGTACCATCCTGTTCATGTATCTTTTTATCTCCGCCAATGTATCGCCCGTCTACATCTGTATAGATACGCGGATCAATCATAGTATGATACAATGATGTATAAAAAACAGTTTTCTCGTCATCCGTTCCACCGGATATCCGTACACGGCTAAGCTCTTGATTCCACAAATCATTTGCTTCCTGTTTTACTTGAGCAAAGTTTTTAGAAGCAATCTCCTGTTTAAAGTTGTTGGCTGCTCCTTCCATATCGACAAAGGAGATACCGACTTTCATCTCAACTTCTTCTCCTTCTTTCGTCGGAAATTCGGTGAAGAATCCAAGATGCTTTCCTTCCAGCTCTTTTTTATCTTTAATGACCGGAGCTTGTGATACACGTGTCAGATAAGGAATACTCACCACTTCATCACGCTTCCGAACCCAGTCATCGGGAATATCTGCACTCCAAAAACCATAATTACTCAATGGTTTGCTAAATTGTGCATAATAATAAACAGTATAATCGGAGTTTCCCTCACCGTTTCCCCATCCGCCACCATCGGGTGTACACTTCATCCAACCTTGGATGGTATGATCATCCAATACTTTCACATATTGCGAAGTGGAGGTTCCTCCCACTCTACGTGCCAAGTCTATCTGAATACGAGATTGCTCACTGGAAGGGAAAGTGAATTGCAATATTCCACAATGAGGTGTCGCACTACTCTCTACTTTAATCTTATAATCAGTCAGTTCTACTGAATAATACCCTGCTTTAGCTATTTCGGTTGCTTTATCATAAGCAGAACGATAACCTTTTATACTTCCATCTTCTTTACCCGCAATTTTTTGCAATTTGCCCGTTGTAGGCATCACAAGGAAATTTCCTAAATCCCCAAACCACCCTACTCCACTCATTTGGGTAAAGGCAAAACCTTCAATGGTTTTATGTTCATCACTATAACCGGAACCATTGTCACCGCCGGTTATTGTATTAGGACTTACTTGTACCATGCCGTAAGGAGTAGTAGCGCCGGGAAATGTCTTACCTAATCCATGATAAACACCGGCAGCTCCTACACTGGTACTGGCACCTATAAAAGGATTTACATAATCAGTCGGAATTAAATCTTCTGTTACCACTCCTGCCGAAGAACAAGCTGTCAGCCACAAAAAAGAGCAAGCTATTAAAAGATTAGCGCTAGCTTTATACATAAAAATATTACAGTTTACTATTATTAGAATATGTTCAATTCAAGTTCAAAGCAAATGTCTTTATACCGAAACGAGGGATAGAAATACTAATTTCAGATTTTCCGGCACGTGTTTTTATTGTCTTTCTGTCGATAATTCTACCATTCAGATCTACTTCTTCTATACTAGACAGCGGTATATCAAAAGTGATATTGTGCTGCTTCTTGTCACCTTCCGCATTAAACAAGCGTAATATAATTTTCCCATCTTTCATATTGGCAGCACTCACCTGATAACCGCTGTTCTTTAAGTTTACCAATGATCTTGACTCCAATTTTACAGATGGATGATAAGAACATAACAATGGTTCATTCCAACAATCACTCTTCGTTGCAATAGCAGCCTTGTCCCATTTTCCACGATGAGGAACAATAGCATATTTCATTCTCAATGGTCCCGTGATCTTATAGTCAGGTCCCCAAAGTCCATTACCAGAATATTGAGCAGTCAATCCTAGCGGATAATCCTCTCCATGTGAATAGGAAGTTGTATGATCTGAGAATAAAGCCAATGCATAATCCCCTTCCTGCTCTGCCAAATCAACCCAATGGAGAATAATGTTATGCTTAATCTGATCCCAACTATTGAAAAATGTATTATCTAACTTACTTTCACAAACATCAAACGGTGCGTTTTTATAAATACGGGGAGAACGAAGATCTACAGGGAAAAGTACACTTAACTTAAATCTGTCATCACAATAAGCTCTGCGATTATCCCGCCAACTATTTTCTTTATATTCTCCTATACCTACATTTTTCTTCCACTTAATAGTAAGATCAAAATCAATACGTTTCTCCCCTTGGGCAATGCTTATAATCTGTACAAAAGGATGTGAAGCGATTTCTCCTTCCAATTTTACCTTTGTCTCTTGTATATTACTCCGCAAAACCGTCATCTTAGCTGGAGTCTCTGTAGAAGACCGAAACTTACCTTCGTCATAAAAATAGCCTCTCAGCTCACCAATCGAATAGTCACCCGTCTGTTTGGCAAACTCCTTGTTTCCTTCTTTTTTGGCTACCAGACTTTTAATAATTCCTCCCTTCGACAAGTCAAAAACAATTTTATACATATCATTTTCAACCACATATTCCCGTTCATTTATTATCTTTTCGTTTCCTGAAACCGTTCTTTTACCTGTCTTTACTTGCTTTATACAGTATGTGGAGTAGCCGAAGGGAGGAACATCTGCTTCAAACAACAATCTAATTTTTCCACCTTCTTTTCCTATTGAATAATCAACTTTTTTATTTCTACAATCATTGACTTCCAAATCAGTATCTGCATATTCCTGTGGAAGTACAACATTGACCTGCTCTGTTCTTCTTATCCCCAATGTATTATAAACACGTACAAATCCCTGAGCATTTTCAGAATTAATAGTATCGTTATCAAAACTGCATATAGAAGCGGAAGTAATTTTATCAGCCACAGTATTTGTCTCATCTGTCCATCGCTTTATTTGATCCGCCCACGTTCCAAATTTATTTAGTCCATTATAAGGTACAATCCAGGAATCATGATGTTGCGCAAGCATCAAAGTACGCCATGCCTCATCCAAATCTTCCTGAACACAAGTGTAACCATTGGCAAGATGAGCAATAACAGACATCTTCTCTGCCATTATTATTTTATTCTCAGAAGTACGTACTTCTTGAGCAATTCTCTGCAACACTTGGCTTCCCCACATTAAGTTTACACGCATATCTTCCTGCGAGAAATGCCAGTCATCATTCGTTTTACCAATGGAAATATTCTCAAAATAATCTTTCCACGTCACATAAATTGAATTACTTTTTATATTCTTTCCACTTCCCAACCATGGACCATTTTTCCATCCGGCATCTTGGAAACACATTCCCACAGGATGTTCAATCCCTGCATCACGACAAGCATTCAGATAAGATTCTTCATTACACCAAGCAGTTGTCTGCCAAGTAGAATTCTCTTCCAATTTCTCGCAAGCATAGCGAGGAACAGTAAGAATGGGAGTTCCATCCGGGCCTACCCAATTGACCAATTCGCCGCCATAAGCGTTAGTGTATCCTCCCCAACAAGTATTCGGGCATTTGAGTACAGCATACTTAAAACCAAATAGCTTCAATATCTGAGGCAAACAACTTGTGAAACAAGGTTCTTCCACAGAATAAGTGGTAAAAGTCACTCCCGGAAAATGTTTATTTATCTTAGCAATACCATATTGAAACTGACGTATAATGCTTTCGCCCGATATATTATAACAATAAGGCTGAGCATAAGTAGGATTTGTAAACTCTACCTGTTTACTTACTACTATATTTTTTAATTGTCGATAGGCTTCAGGAGTCTGTATTTGCACCGTATCCCATGTTTCAGGCTCTATTTCCAGACAAATTCGCCAATCCGGATGCTTGGACAACTGGTCGACAATAAACTGAGTTTTCCACTTCACCGGATAATGCCCGTATATCCCTCCATGATATCCATCAACAAAATAAGCTTGTTGCGAATGAACATGCGTACATATAAAAACAAGTAGTAATATGATGTTATAAAGTCTATTCATGGTATTTTTAAGCCTATTTATTTTCGCAATTCTCTATCCGACTCATAAATTCAGATAGTTTTTGCTTAGCAAGTTCTCTATCATCCTTAGGAAACGACCAATCCACAAGAGCCACAACATTTTGATACTCAATAAATTCCTCTCGTATTTCCCCATTATTATTCACATCCAAAAGGAAGTCTTCCTTCTCTTCTGAAGTCAATTCACCTGCAAAATATTTATTTAAATTAGTTCCCATTATTCGTTCCTTTTTACAAAAGAACGATTATCCTGGTAAATACCCCTAAAAAAATATCAATAAAATTATTAAAAGTCATGCTGCAAGGCAAATATTTAGTTTTACCCTTAACTTTTTGAGTGCTATCCCCATCTGACATTCTACTGTATTTACTGAAATACCCAAACGTTCTGAGATTTCTCTATATTTTAATCCTTCGACACGACTTAATAAAAATATGTCACGACATTTCCGAGGCAAACTATTGATTGCATTGCGAACGAGAATTTCCGTTTCATTTCCTTCCGAGATATCCGATACATCAAACCTGTCTAAAGATTGTAACTTCAAAGACATTTCTATTTCGAAAGATGTTTGTACAAACTCAATATATTTCTGTTCAAACATTTTATGTTTCAAATGATCCAAGCATCTGTTCTTTATTAACCTGAAAAGATACGCGTTCATATTTTCAATGCGATCCATAGAATCGCGCTTCGCCCATAAGTCGGTAAACACATCTTGTGTTATGTTTTCGGCATCCTCTTCCAGTATCACAAATTCCTTTGCAAACCGAACTAATTTTGAATAATAAGTAAGATACAATTCTGAAAAATCCATAGTTGTGTTTCTTTAGATTAGTATTCAGTTATCAAAAATCTTGTGATGCAAATATAGAGATGAAAAAAGCCTACTTCTTATTGGAAGTAGGCTGTAAAGTAGATATTTTTAAAGGTATTTTTCAGATAACATATTATTATTCAATATTTTACCAATTTACCATTTTAAGGTTTTGGTAAACCAAATAGAATCATTTTTGAGACAAAGAACCAAGCTTTTTCACCTCTTCTTCGAAGATATTTCCATCTAATACAGACATCCTCTTCACTTTACTCTTATAATTATAGATCGTTTGTACTGAGTAATGCAAGAAAACAGCAATTTGCGAAACATCTGTAATCCCCATTCGCATCAAAGCAAAAATACGCAATTCTGTATTCAACTGGTCTTTGTCCAGTTTATAACAATCTTCCGGTTTCAACAATGAATTGAACTCTTCGACAAAATTAGGATACAATTTTAAGAACGCTTTATCAAAATTGGTATATAATCCTTCCAGTTCCTTTTCAAAAGGACGAGAAGAAGATTTGTATAAATCATCTACTTGTCCGGTTTTTATTTTTCGATTTACATTTTTCCTATATTCATCCAGTTTATTAATGTAAACGGCACACTGGTTCATAAAATAGCCTACATATCTTTCTTTTATTAAATTAGCCTCATCCAAATTCTTGTTCAACGCAACCAACTCTTCATTCATAACATTAAGATTCTTCTTTGCACGGGAAACAATCTTAGTCTGTTTATAAGTGAAATATAAAGTGATAGCAAGAGCTACTACAAACAGACTAGTGAGCAAAATATAAAAACGAAGATTCTGCTTTTGCTTCTCTAGCCTATATAAGTAAGTATTCTCTATAATAGGATGAATACGGGCTATTACCGTATTCTTAAAACGGGAATTATAAAAGATAGCATCACTCAATGCTACTTTGATATAATTATAAGATCTATCGATATCTCCTTTATGGTATAAATTCACAGCTAAAGTCAATAAAGCCTCATTTTCTTTCACTGCCAATTTTATATCGGTCATAGCAGCTAATATAAGATACTTTTCCTCTAATTCAAGCTCTCCAACCTGTCTATACGCTCTTGACAGTCCCATAGACATCATCGCAAACCCATGAGTACCAGTTTTTTCCTTTTGATAGATTTTAGTCAGTATCTTAAGTGCTTCTTTTGCATTTCCCTGATCCTGAAGTTTTATAGCTCTTTCTTTCGAATATTCCTCCGAGGCATCATACAAAATACTCATGACTGTATCTCGATATGCCTCTTTTTCAACCAAATATTCACTGGCGAACCGAACATCATCTGTATATTTAATCAGGTTTTCATAATACCGAATACGATTCCAACAATACAAAGCTTGTAAATGACTTGGTAAATCCGAACAATTGATAGACTTGAAAATATCATTAGCTTGAACAAACAGCCCCGACAACGAATAAACAAAAGCCAACTGTAACTTGCCTTCCAATAAGTAGGTTTCATTACCCAGTTTTTTAGCTATCTCAATATTTTCATTAATGTATTGTTCTGCAGAATCGCAGACAAACGTTTCATATTGGTGGAGGATTTCGGAGTTCAGACGGTACATATCGTCCAATGTCTTCTGTTCTTTCTTTTTCGCTTTCAGCTCTTTGATAGTAGCTTCTTTCTTTTCTGTATACACAAGACGCTCAGAAATCACTTTATCTAAAACTTTCAACAGAGAATCATTCTCGCTATTTGCATGAAGATCCAACAATGAACCTAGTAAAATTGTTATAAAGCAAAGTGTGTATTTCATATCAATGTGTTATATACAATTTGCAAAAAAATGAATTTTCTTTGGGTAATTCGTCAAAAAGAACGTAAATCGTTCTTTTTATTACATCTTTTAACCAAATGCGAACTGATTCATACTATAAAAGAAGATAATTCTCCAGAGCAATATGAAGATAAAAACGGACTTGAAGTAAAGCAAGTTAAAAAATACTTTTTTGTAATCCGGACTTTGCAAAAAATATGAATATTAATCCTATATTTGCAGCCGTTAAAAGAGAAAGATGAAACAAAGCTTAAAATACGGACTATTTCTGGTACTTGCTTTGCTGATCCATGTTGTTCCCAATGAAACAATGGAAGATAACTGCAGAGTAGCCCCCCCGACATATCGCCAGGAGAAATGCTACGTATCTCAGGACCACCCTGTTCATAATGCTCTTGAACGCCTATATTATTTTTATTCTACCCAATCTTGTGATATGAGTCATGCAGATGTTGCACATGTCCCCACGGATAAAAGCGTGCAACTGCTGATTGCTTATTTTCGTGAATATAAAAGCCAGCAAAACACTTCGCAAACTCATTCACTTCATATTCCCAAGTACTTTTACGATCCTATTACATATTATATATATGGCCTAAGGAAGATCGTCATTTAGACGGTACAATCTTTTATCTTATTCGTCAATTCATTACAGTTGGTTTCATCCGGGTGTGGAAAAACTAATTGTTTATCTCTATATAATATTCAATCTAAACAGCTATTGAAATTATGAATTTTACATTTTTAGTTGTTGTTTTACTGACAGCGCTTGCTTTTGTCGGTGTAGTAATAGCCCTTTCACGAGCTATTTCACCACGTTCGTACAATGTACAAAAGTTTGAAGCTTATGAATGTGGTATACCAACGCGTGGCAAATCATGGATGCAGTTCCGTGTAGGTTACTACTTGTTTGCCATCTTGTTTCTGATGTTCGACGTGGAGACAGCTTTCTTGTTCCCGTGGGCAGTGGTCATGCATGACATGGGGCCCCAAGGACTCGTTAGCATTCTCTTCTTCTTTATTATTTTAGTTCTGGGTCTTGCTTATGCCTGGAGGAAAGGAGCTTTGGAATGGAAATAACCAAAAAACCGAAAATAAAATCAATTCCGTATGATGAATTCATCGATAATGAATCATTGGAAAAGTTGGTCAAAGAACTTAATGCCGGAGGAGCGAATGTTTTTCTCGGGGTTCTGGACGATCTGGTCAACTGGGGACGCAGCAATTCACTGTGGCCGCTTACTTTCGCAACCAGCTGTTGCGGTATCGAATTCATGGCACTGGGTGCCGCGCGTTATGATATGGCCCGCTTCGGGTTCGAAGTAGCACGTGCCAGTCCGCGTCAAGCTGATATGATCATGGTTTGCGGAACAATCACGAATAAGATGGCACCGGTACTGAAACGCTTGTATGACCAAATGCCTGATCCGAAATATGTGGTTGCCGTAGGTGGATGTGCCGTCAGTGGAGGTCCTTTTAAAAAGTCATACCACGTGGTGAACGGAGTGGACAAGATTCTTCCGGTAGACGTATATATTCCCGGATGTCCGCCGCGCCCGGAAGCTTTCTATTATGGCATGATGCAATTACAACGTAAAGTGAAAATAGAAAAATTCTTTGGTGGAACGAATAGAAAAGAGAAGAAACCGGAATTTATGAAATGAAGAATGAAAAATGAAGAATGAAGAGTTTCTATGTAGTTCCGAAATTCAGATAATTCTTCATTCCTAATTCTTAATTTAAACAATTATGCAAGAAATACAATTTATAGCTCCTGCAGCGTTACACGACGAGATGCTGCGCTTGCGAAATGAAAAACAGATGGACTTCTTGGAAAGCCTGACCGGTATGGACTGGGGAGTGGCAGACGAGAAGGACGCCCCGGAGAAACTCCGTGGTTTAGGCGTTGTCTACCATCTGGAATCGACTGTTACGGGAGAACGGATAGCACTAAAAACAGCCGTGAACGACCGTGAACGACCGGAAATTCCGTCAGTCAGCGATATATGGAAGATAGCCGACTTTTACGAACGCGAAGTCTTCGACTACTATGGCATTGTTTTCGTAGGTCATCCGGATATGCGCCGCCTTTACTTACGTAATGATTGGGTAGGATACCCCATGCGTAAAGATAATGATCCGGAGAAAGACAATCCGCTTTGTATGGCCAACGAGGAGACGTTCGATACAACACAGGAAATAGAACTTAATCCGGACGGAACCATTAAAAACAGAGAAATGAAACTCTTCGGAGAAGAAGAGTATGTAGTCAACATTGGTCCGCAACACCCTGCAACGCATGGTGTAATGCGCTTCCGCGTTTCTCTTGAAGGCGAGATCATTCGTAAAATCGATGCTAACTGCGGTTATATCCACCGGGGTATTGAAAAAATGAACGAGAGTCTTACATATCCGCAGACACTGGCGTTAACAGACCGCCTCGATTATCTGGGAGCACACCAAAACCGCCATGCTTTATGCATGTGTATCGAGAAAGCAATGGGCATTGAAGTGAGCGACCGTGTCAAATACATCCGTACTATCATGGATGAGTTGCAACGCATTGACTCTCACTTACTATTCTACTCCGCGCTTGCCATGGACCTCGGAGCACTAACAGCTTTCTTCTATGGATTCCGTGACCGTGAAAAGATTCTCGATATTTTTGAAGAAACTTGTGGCGGACGCTTGATTATGAACTACAATACTATTGGTGGTGTACAAGCTGACCTTCATCCTAATTTCATCAAACGAGTGAAAGAATTTATCCCTTATATGAGAGGAATCATTCACGAATACCATGACATATTTACCGGCAACATTATTGCTCAAAGCCGTATGAAGGGAGTCGGTGTCTTAAGTCGTGAAGATGCAATTTCATTTGGTTGTACCGGAGGTACAGGCCGTGCTTCAGGATGGGCTTGTGATGTGCGTAAGCGAATACCGTATGGTGTATATGATAAAGTAGACTTTCAGGAAATTGTTTATACGGAAGGCGACTGTTTTGCCCGTTACTTGGTTCGTATGGACGAAATCATGGAAAGCCTGAAGATTATTGAGCAATTAATAGACAATATTCCCGAAGGACCCTACCAGGAAAAGATGAAACCTATCATCCGTGTTCCCGAAGGCAGTTATTATGCTGCCGTAGAAGGAAGCCGTGGAGAATTCGGAGTTTTTCTCGAAAGTCAGGGTGACAAGATGCCTTATCGCCTGCACTATCGCGCTACGGGATTGCCACTTGTTGCTGCAATCGATACGATTTGTCGCGGAGCAAAGATCGCTGACTTGATTGCCATCGGAGGAACACTGGACTATGTAGTACCGGATATCGACCGATAAACAAGAGATAAAACAAGTATTAAGTATAAAGTATTAAGTATTAACCGACTATGCAATATGATATACGCTATATTCCGCATGGAATTAATACTTAATACTTAAAACCTAATAATTAAAATATATATGTTCGACTTTAGTATAGTAACAAACTGGATACATGAGCTGCTGCTCTCCGTCATGCCGGAGGGATGGGCTATCTTTATAGAGTGCGTAGCTGTCGGCGTGTGCATCATTGCACTATATGCTATTCTGGCTATCGTATTAATTTACATGGAACGTAAAGTCTGTGGTTTCTTCCAGTGCCGTCTCGGTCCGAACCGTGTCGGTAAATGGGGTTCTATTCAAGTGATATGCGACGTACTCAAGATGCTGACCAAGGAGATTTTCACTCCAAAGGATGCCGACCGCTTTCTCTACAACCTGGCTCCATTCATGGTAATTATCGCCTCGTTCCTCACTTTCGCTTGTATTCCTTTTAATAAAGGAGCGGAAATTCTGAATTTTAATGTGGGCGTATTCTTCCTGCTGGCAGCTTCCAGTATCGGTGTAGTAGGTATTCTGCTTGCCGGCTGGGGTAGTAATAATAAGTTTTCTCTGATCGGTGCCATGCGAAGCGGTGCACAGATTATCAGTTATGAACTGTCTGTAGGCATGAGTATCATGACGATGGTTGTACTGATGGGTACCATGCAATTCTCTGAAATTGTAGAGGGGCAAGCCAACGGATGGTTTATCTTTAAAGGACATATTCCTGCCGTGATCGCTTTCATCATCTATCTCATTGCCGGAAATGCAGAATGTAACCGTGGTCCGTTCGACCTTCCTGAAGCTGAAAGTGAATTGACAGCCGGATATCATACGGAATATTCCGGTATGCACTTCGGTTTCTTTTATCTAGCGGAATATCTGAATTTGTTTATCGTAGCCAGTGTAGCCGCTACTATCTTCTTAGGAGGCTGGATGCCGCTGCATATCGTTGGTCTGGACGGATTCAACGCTGTAATGGACTACATCCCCGGCTTCATCTGGTTCTTTGCCAAGGCATTCTTCGTTGTGTTCCTCTTAATGTGGATCAAATGGACTTTTCCACGTCTGCGTATCGACCAGATTCTGAATCTGGAATGGAAATATCTGGTTCCTATTTCTATGGTAAACCTATTGTTAATGGCATGTTGTGTCGCTTTCGGCTTCCACTTTTAAACGGTAAGACGGCGCAACCGGGTTTCCATTTGGAATAATCATATAATATAAGAATTATGGAATATAAAGATCAAAAATATACGTACTTAGGAGGACTGATACATGGTATCAGCACTCTAGCAACGGGTATGAAAACCAGTATCAAGGTATACTTCCGTAAGAAGGTGACTGAACAGTATCCTGAAAACCGGAAAGAGCTGAAAATGTTCGACCGGTTCCGTGGTACACTGGCAATGCCCCACAATGAGAATAACGAACACCGCTGTGTAGCCTGCGGATTGTGTCAGATGGCTTGTCCGAACGATACAATCAAAGTGACCAGCGAAACGATTGAGACAGAGGACGGTAAGAAGAAGAAAATCCTGGCAAAATATGAATATGACCTGGGAGCTTGTATGTTCTGCCAACTGTGCGTGAATGCTTGTCCGCATGACGCCATCACGTTCGACCAGAATTTCGAGCATGCTGTCTTTGACCGGACGAAGCTTGTCTTGCGACTGAATCATGTCGGTAGTAAAGTAATTGAAAAGAAAAAAGAAGTTTAGATATGGGATCAACACTTGAAACAGTAGTATTCTACTTTTTGGCAGCATTTATTATTGCAATGTCCATCATGACGGTGACTACCCAACGTATTGTCCGCTCAGCCACCTATCTGCTCTTCGTGCTCTTCGGCACGGCTGGCATCTATTTCCTGCTGGGTTACACATTTCTGGGATCTGTCCAGATTATGGTTTATGCCGGTGGTATCGTCGTTCTTTATGTATTCTCCATCCTGCTGACCAGCGGAGAAGGTGACCGCGCCGAGAAACTAAAACGAAGCAGGCTTCTGGCAGGACTCTTTACGATGATTGCAGGTCTGGGAATTATCTTGTTCATCACTCTGAAGCACAACTTCCTGCAAACCGGAAATCTGGCACCGCAGGAGATAAACATTCACGCTATCGGTAATGCCCTGCTAAGCAGTGACAAATATGGTTATATATTACCTTTCGAAGCAATCAGTATTTTATTGCTGGCTTGTATCATCGGTGGTATCATAATCGCCCGAAAGAGATAAATAAGTAAGTATTAACTATTAAGTATCAGGTATTAGGCTGCGCAATGAACCGCAGGGAATTAATACTTAACACTTAAAACCTAATAATTTCAGATATGATACACATGGAATATTATCTGGTAGTTTCTACCATCATGATGTTTGCAGGAATCTATGGATTCTTTACCCGCCGTAACACGCTGGCTATCCTGATTTCTGTAGAGTTAATGCTGAATGCCACGGACATCAACTTCGCCGTGTTCAACCGTTTTCTCTTTCCGGGAGGAATGGAAGGTTATTTCTTTGCACTCTTTTCCATCGCCATCTCGGCTGCGGAAACAGCAATCGCTATCGCCATCATGATTAACATTTATCGTAATCTCCGAAGCATTCAGGTTCGCAATCTGGACGACTTGAAGTGGTGACGCGTTTCATCACCGGAGGAGCTAAGAGTTTCATGCCTTGAAACTAAAAGTTTCATACCGGGGAAACAAGAGTTTCACGCCGGGGAAACAAGAGTTTCACGCCGGGGAAACAAGAGTTTCACGCCGGGGAAACAAGAGTTTCGCACCGGGGAAACAAAGGTTTCATACCGGGAAACACAACGGCAAGTCCGGTAATGACGGCTATAAGCTAAAAGATAAAGAATGAATTATAATAAAACAAGTAATTAAAACAAACTGTATGGAACTAACAATTCTAATACTCCTTCTTCCCTTCCTCTCCTTCCTCATTCTGGGAATCGGAGGAAAATGGATGTCTCATCGGACAGCGGGTACTATCGGTACGCTGATACTGGGAGCAGTAGCAGTACTATCATACGTTACAGCTTTCCAATATTTCTCCGCTCCACGCCTGGAAGACGGAACATTTGCCACATTGATACCTTATAATTTTACGTGGCTTCCTTTCACCGAGACTTTACGATTTGACTTGGGCATTCTGCTCGATCCCATATCTGTGATGATGTTGATCGTCATCTCCACCGTATCACTGATGGTGCATATCTACTCCTTCGGTTATATGAAAGGCGAGACTGGTTTTCAACGTTATTACGCTTTCCTGTCACTCTTCACCATGGCTATGCTGGGACTGGTTGTGGCAACAAATATTTTCCAGATGTATCTTTTCTGGGAACTGGTGGGTGTAAGTTCTTACTTACTGATCGGATTCTACTATACCAAACCTGCTGCTATTGCGGCTTCCAAGAAAGCGTTCATCGTCACTCGTTTTGCTGACCTGGGTTTCCTGATCGGTATTCTGATCTACGGATATTATGGTGGAACCTTCGGTTTTACCCCGGACACAGTTTCATTGATTAGTGGCGGAGCCTCCATGCTTCCATTAGCGCTCGGACTGATGTTTGTCGGTGGTGCCGGAAAGAGTGCCATGTTCCCATTACACATTTGGTTACCTGATGCCATGGAAGGTCCGACTCCGGTCAGTGCCCTAATCCATGCTGCTACAATGGTCGTTGCCGGTGTGTATCTGGTTGCCCGTATGTTTCCGCTTTTCATCGCTTATGCACCTGATGTGCTGCACATGATTGCCTGGGTAGGTGCCTTCACGGCTTTCTATGCTGCAAGTGTAGCTTGCGTACAATCGGACATCAAGCGTGTACTGGCATTCTCTACGATCTCACAGATTGGCTTTATGATGGTAGCTTTAGGCGTTTGTACTTCTATGGACCCACATGAAGGAGGTTTGGGCTACATGGCTTCCATGTTCCACCTCTTCACACATGCCATGTTCAAAGCATTACTATTTTTGGGTGCCGGCAGCATTATCCATGCGGTACACTCCAACGAAATGTCAGCTATGGGAGGATTACGCAAATACATGCCTATTACTCACTGGACATTCCTGATTGCCTGTCTTGCCATTGCCGGTATTCCTCCATTCTCCGGTTTCTTCTCCAAAGATGAGATTCTGGCAGCATGCTTCCAATACAGTCCGGTAATGGGTTGGGTAATGACAGTGATTGCTGCAATGACAGCATTCTACATGTTCCGTCTCTACTATGGTATCTTCTGGGGGAAAGAGCCGTCCCGGGCAAGTTCCCATTCGGATCATACACCGCACGGAAACCAGGAAGCGGCACCTTGCCACCCACATGAAAGTCCGTTGGCTATGACATTTCCATTAATGTTTCTGGCTGCTGTTACCTGTGGAGCAGGTTTCATCCCTTTCGGACACTTTATCAGTTCGAACGGTGAATCCTATTCTATTCATCTTGATCCGTCAGTAGCTATCACAAGTGTTGTTATTGCAATCATTTCTATAGCAGTTGCTACCTGGATGTATAAGAATGCCAGACAGCCAGTCGCCGATTCGTTGGCCAAACAGTTTAAAGGCTTACACAAGGCGGCATACAATCGTTTTTATATCGACGATATATACCAGTTTGTAACACACAAGATTATCTTCCGCTGCATTTCTACTCCTATCGCCTGGTTTGACCGTCATGTTGTAGACGGATTCTTTGATTTTCTGGCATGGGCAACGAATACAACCAGCGACGAAATTCGTGGTTTACAAAGCGGTCAGGTACAGCAATACGCATATGTGTTCCTTTGCGGAGCGTTGGCGCTTATCCTGCTGTTGGTTCTTTAATATAGTAAATAGTAAATCTTTAATTAGTAAATCATAAAGATGAATTTTTTATCAATCTTCGTACTCATCCCCTTACTGATGCTTGCCGGACTTTGGGCAGCACGGGGCATAAAAGCAATCCGAGGGGTTATGGTTACCGGCGCATCGGCACTTCTGATAGCCTCCGTCGTTCTTACCTTCATGTATTTGGGAGAACGCAGTGCCGGAAACACGGCAGAAATGTTATTCCGTGCAGATACGGTTTGGTATGCTCCGCTCAACATCGCTTATTCGGTAGGTGTTGACGGAATTTCGGTAGCGATGTTATTATTGTCTGCCATTATTGTGTTCACAGGTACGTTCGCTTCCTGGCGTCTGCAACCTCTGACAAAAGAATATTTCCTCTGGTTCACCCTATTGTCTATGGGAGTATTCGGATTCTTTATATCAATCGACTTGTTTACCATGTTCATGTTCTACGAAATCGCGTTGATTCCTATGTACCTGCTAATCGGCGTATGGGGATCGGGACGGAAAGAATATGCAGCCATGAAACTGACACTTATGCTAATGGGTGGTTCCGCTTTCCTGCTGATCGGTATCCTCGGAATCTATTTCGGTTCGGGAGCTACTACCATGAACCTTCTGGAGATTGCACAGTTGCACAACATACCTTTTGCACAGCAATGCATCTGGTTCCCGCTGACCTTCCTTGGGTTTGGCGTATTGGGTGCTCTTTTCCCATTCCATACATGGAGTCCCGACGGTCATGCTTCCGCACCGACTGCCGTATCCATGCTTCATGCCGGAGTACTAATGAAATTGGGAGGTTACGGATGTTTCCGTATTGCCATGTATCTGATGCCGGAAGCTGCTAATGAACTTTCATGGATCTTCCTGATACTGACAGGTATCTCTGTTGTCTACGGAGCTTTCTCCGCTTGCGTACAGACAGACTTGAAATACATCAATGCTTACTCTTCCGTATCTCACTGCGGACTGGTACTTTTTGCCATTCTGATGCTGAATCAGACAGCCGCAACAGGAGCCATTCTTCAGATGCTTTCCCACGGATTGATGACAGCCTTGTTCTTCGCCCTGATCGGTATGATCTACGGACGTACGCATACCCGCGATGTCCGCGAACTTGCAGGGTTAATGAAAGTGATGCCGTTCCTCAGCGTTTGTTATGTGATTGCCGGTCTTGCCAATCTCGGTTTGCCGGGCTTAAGTGGATTCATTGCTGAAATGACCATCTTCGTCGGATCTTTCCAGAACAACGATGTATTCCACCGTACACTGACCATCATCGCTTGTTCATCCATTGTTATTACGGCAGTTTATATCCTGCGTCTGGTAGGCAAGATTCTGTACGGCACCTGCACTAACAAACATCATCTCGCATTGACAGATGCGACCTGGGATGAACGCGTAGCTGTTATTTGCCTCATCGTTTGTGTAGCCGGATTGGGTATGGCTCCTTTCTGGGTAAGCCACATGATTGGTGAAAGTGTACTCCCTGTGGTCTCACAACTCATCCCATAACCTTTAATTTTTAATCTTTAATTCTTAATTTATAAAGATGGATTATTCACAATTTCTACATATGCGGGAAGAGCTGTCGCTCATAGCAGTTTTACTACTGCTATTCCTTGCCGATCTCTTCATGAGCCCGGACGCACACAAGCAAAAAGGAACGACACCTGTCTTAAACACCATGCTGCCTGTTATCCTGATGGCAATCCATACAGCGATCAATCTGGTTCCCGGGACAACTGCCGATATTTTTGGCGGCATGTATCACTATGTGCCCATGCATACGGTTGTCAAATCAATACTGAATATAGGTACACTGATCGTTTTCCTGATGGCACACGAATGGATGAAACGCGATGATACTTCATTCAAACAAGGCGAGTTCTATGTACTTATACTCTCTACCTTGTTCGGTATGTATCTTATGATTTCCGCAGGACACTTCCTGATGTTCTTTATCGGACTGGAAACAGCCTCCATCCCTATGGCAGCATTAATTGCTTTCGACAAGTATCGTCACAACTCTGCTGAAGCCGGTGCCAAGTACATCCTTACCGCCCTCTTCTCCAGTGCACTGTTGCTCTTTGGTCTTTCTATGATTTACGGTTCCGCAGGAACACTCTATTTCGAAGACCTTCCTGCACATATCGACGGAAATCCGTTGCAAATCATGGCATTTGTATTCTTCTTTACCGGTATGGCGTTTAAACTTTCTCTGGTCCCGTTCCATTTATGGACGGCAGACGTTTACGAAGGCGCACCAAGTGCAGTTACTGCCTACCTGAGTGTCATTTCTAAAGGTTCGGCAGCATTTGTGCTGATGGCTATCCTGATCAAAGTATTCGCACCGATGATACATGACTGGCAGGAAGTGCTTTACTGGGTGACTATCGCCTCTATCACCATTGCCAACATATTCGCTATCCGTCAGCAGAACTTAAAACGACTGATGGCGTTCTCCAGTATTTCACAGGCAGGATATATCATGCTGGGTATCATCGGAGGAACAGCACAGGGAATGACTGCTTTGGTATATTACGTACTTGTATATGCTGCTGCCAATCTCGGCGTATTCGCTGTGATTACCATCGTAGCGTTACGTAGTCAGAAGTTTACACTCGAAGATTATGCAGGACTTTATAAGACGAACCCGAAAATGGCTTTCCTAATGACTATTTCCCTGTTCTCGTTGGCAGGTATCCCGCCGTTTGCAGGATTCTTCTCAAAGTTCTTCATTTTTATGGCAGCTTTCGAGGCAGGTTTCCATCTGCTGGTATTCATAGCATTAGCCAACACTGTAATTTCATTATATTACTATCTGTTGATCGTAAAAGCAATGTATATCACGCCTTCCGATCATCCGATTCCAACTTTCCGCAGCGACCGCTGCACGAAGTGGGGACTGGCACTCTGCACACTGGGTATTATCGGACTGGGTATCGCAAGCATCGTATATCAGTCTATCGATAAACTATCATTCGGAATATAAGAAACCGACTCTCTATAAAAGTAACGGTCTTGATGAGGAAATCTCATCAAGACCGTTACTTTTATAGCATTCTTACTTATCTATTTTTCTGAAACCACCACGAAACAAGGAAGACGGAACCAAAAACGCGAACCTTTTCCCGGCTCGGATTCCACTCCTATTTGCCCACCCATTTGTTCCACAATACTTTGACAGATAGAGAGACCTAAACCGGTACCATGCACAAATGAATTCAGCTTCACAAAACGTTCAAAAATATGTGACTGGCCTTCTTTGTCAATGCCAACTCCCGTATCTTGCACATAAAACTCCAGTTCTCCTCCCTCCTGTTGATAACCTACACGAATACTGCCTTCCGAAGTAAACTTAATCGCATTATTTACAAAATTGGAAATCACCTGATGCAGACGATTGCGGTCACTGATAATTCTACATTCCGCAAGATGCGGATCAAATACCAGTTCCACATTCTCCTTCACCTTCATCTGCATGGAACGGACAATATCTTCACAAAGCATATTCACATCTACATCTCCACTAGTGAATTCAAATGTACCTGCCTCGATCTTCGATAAGTCCAGTATATCCGAAATCAGTTGTAAAAGCAAGTCATTGTTCTCCTTGACAATCTGGATATATTCCCGCCGTTCCTCGATACTTTCCGTATCAACCAGCAAGTCTGAGAAACCAACAATCGCATTCAGTGGCGTACGGATTTCATGACTCATATTGGCAAGGAAAGCACTTTTCAGTCGATCCATCATCTGCGCCTTATCACGTGCCAGAATCAATTCTGCCTCCGTCTCTTTCAGCTCTGTAATATCATAATTGATCCCTATGATCTCTATTTCATTTTTCTCAGGCAGATAGGTAGTAACCACCACATTCATTCGTATCCAGTTCCACTCATCTTTATTACCCGGACGTTTCACCCTCATTTCTCCCTGGAAGTGTTTCCGGTTCCCTGTTCTTACTTCTTTATAAAAGTCAAGGATAGACTGACGATCATCCGGGTGCATATTGCGATAAACTCCCACAATATCAGCTAACGGAACATCTTCGTCCTCTCCCAAATTCTTGTACCATTGTTTAATGGCGTATCCTTTCCGATTCAAAAGATTCAGCTTCGCATATCCTACTTTCGCATAGTCTGATATCAGAAGGAAGAAATTCTCAAAATCATGGATACGATTCATGGCATCAATGCTTTCCGTATTATCAATACTAATCAGGATATACCCATTAAAGTTTCCTTCATTGTCATACAGTTTGCTAACTTTCGTATATATATCAATGGTACTGGAGCGATTAGGCTGGTAATATCCTTGTGCACGTTCAAAAGAATAGCTTAAACGGAAATCCACCAAGTCTTCATCCCGTACCCGGTCACGAATATCTTGCGGCACATTGGGATTATCAAAGAAATTGACTCCGATCACATCGCTCTTATCTGCCACAGCAAATATCTCCAGATCTTTATTGTTCAAGTCGATCAGATATCCATCTTTATCATAGATCTCCACCCCTGCCGGAATATTGGCAAAAATGCTTTTAAAGAGTTTCTCGCTACGGTCCAATGCCCGGTTCGCTTTTACAGCTTCCGTAGAATCCGTAAACAGACCGACTACTTCATCTTTCTCAGGCGAATAAAGAATCCAATGGCTATACAATCCTGTATTAGGAAAGTATTCATCTTTCTCCTTATATGAGTCACTTTCCAACACATCAACCAGGAAATCCAGTTTTGATGAAGGATCACGATATATCGCGGAGGCTAAAGCCCCCATATATTCTTGCAGCGGATTTCCAAAGAAACGGGTACTGATCTGGTTAGCATCCGTTATCCGGTAATCACAAGGCTGATTCTTTTCATCGCGAATGATAGACATACGTATATATCCCATCGGCATAAAGTGGAAAAGATTTTTCAGGAAAGACTGCTCCCGGGTTACACGGTCTTTGGCTTTACGCAGTTCGATGCAAATACTAATGATATTTCCCAATGAAGAGAACCACTGAAAATCTTCATTACTCCATTCATGATAAGTATCTACCAGATCAATACCCATGTATCCCCACACGTGATCGCCCGCCATCAGAGGAGTGACCATCAATGAGGTGATACCTTGAACGACAAGTATCTGATATTCATCCACCGCCTCTTCCGGCAACTGCTTCAATGAGTGCAGTACAATAGGTTTGCCGGATAAGATTTGCTGGCTCCACCACTTCGATTCATCAGTAGGTATACATTGCAGACTATCTTTCTCTGCCGAAACACCTTCGGAAACAACTTCATAGATACAACTATGATGAGTCTGTGTTTTATCATACTCAAAGATATAAACACGCCCCCTGCCATGACAAATATTCAGTATATCTTTTAGGATATCCGAGATACAAGATTCTATCTCATCATCCCGAAGAAAACGAAGCAGAGATTGCGAAATAAAACCTTGACGACGAAGCAGATCATTCACACGCCGCAAAGCGTTTCGCTGTTCCTCTTCTTTGGGAGCCTCCACCCGTTGAATCACTCCGAAAGACCGGTCTCCGCCATTGTCTCCCGTACCGGCTTCACGAAAAGCCAGGCGAGTATGCAACCAGACTTCACCATATTTTGAATGAATGGGAAAGGTTTGTTCGTAAAAGTCTTTATGAATAGATGAGTTTGCGCGAAACTCCTGAAAGATTTGATCACGATAATCCTCACGCACCATATTTATAAATTCTGCTGCTGAAATAGTATCACCTTCCAATCCTAACAGGTCGCAAAGAAAATCAGAACATAAGTAATATCCTGCCGATATATCTGCTTCCCACCATCCTACTTGGGCTAGAGAAGCCATTTTTCGGTATCGTTCGTTGTCTGTTTGCATATTTTATGTCTTGTACAGTAATGAAAGAACAAACATACGGAATAGTATCAGGCAAATCATATAAAACCTGAAATAATTGCTATTAAAAAGAAAGAGGTTAAATAAGAAAATATAAATGCGGCAAGGGAGGACATTACAGTCACCTGCAAAGCCTCCCTTGAACTCTATAAAAACGGATTTCGAATTTGTATATTAGAATGAAGATAAATTAGATCCTGTCCAGCCGAACAAAGAAGCATCCGCACCGGTATTGTTTTCAGATTCAACCAATGTGTTCAAGTCACCATTCAGCTTATTACCTCCTGTGATGCTCAGCGTATTAGTAATATTAATACTGGAATTAGCGTCACCCGCACCTTTACTGTCCTTCATATCGATCAAATCGATTGTTCCGCCTGTACCTTTCACTAATGCATTCTTGATAGTAGCTTTCGCACCGCGACGTACTTTAATCACATCTTGCATACGGTCTACGTTATCTGTGGTATTGGCAGCATTGTTTACGATCGTCATGTTTTCTACTATAAAGTCAGACTGACGCAAATGATCCGGATACAGACCATCCATATTACCGTCAGCTTCGATACCGCGCGGATCGGCTTCCGTACTTGTATAGTCTCTTTCCCAAACGCCATAACAGTTCTTCAATGTACCACAATAACCTTGTGTAAAGTCGAACATATCGTCATCCGGATTAACAGCCAACAAGTTAGTTACGTTCACCGTACCACCAAAGAATTCGATTGCATCGTCAGCACTTTCCAACACATAGATATTTTCTATTTTTGTTCCGTTACCAACACCGTTCAAGGTCAGTCCGTTATGTTCGATATCCGCAGTAGAGCGGGCACCTGCATAGCAGATTTTCACGTAAGTCAATGAACCGGAGCAATCATTGTCTACATTACCGCCGTATTTATAGTCATTGTTGATTTCAGTCAATGCTGTATCACTCTTATCGGCCTTCGAACCGGAAATAGGAGCTTTACCATTGATGATTACTCCACCCCAATATCCGGACACCGGACTTGTTGTATTTGCCGTAAAGACGATTGGTTTATCCGCCGTACCATCGGCATAGAGTTTACCTCCCTGTGCAACCAACAGATAACTGCTGAAACCTTCACGTGCCTTGATGGTAGTTCCGGCAGGAATATTCAAACGACCTCCGTCGGCAATGATGACTGTTCCGTTCAGAATGTATTCTTTCGCATCCAATGTCTGTTCACCGGTCAGTGTTCCGGACAGAATATTTTCGCCTACCACGATAGAGCTACCTGTTCCTTCACCATTTCCACCGTTTCCATTTCCATTACCATCTCCGTCACTATCACTACTACATGCAGTGAATGTCAGTGCAGTTGCCATAGCGGCAAACGTCATCAAGTTTACAAACAATCTTTTCATTTTACTTTAATAATTAGTTAATAATCTTATTTCATGATCCGGTTTAAAATGTGCACGACACTCCCAGACTGATATTTATTCCTTTTTTGTAATCGCTAAGTACCACTTCTTCTCCACTTTCATTAGCCTTGCGACTCAACTTATACGATGGGTTCAGAAGGTTACGGGCTTTCAGTGTAAGTGAGATATACTTATTCAGTTTGGCCTGCGAGACGAAGTCAAGTGTCATGATTTCCTGTTCCATGATATCCTGATAGCCTTGCGTACCGATGGTATAAATTTTATCGCTGACATAGTTGAGCACCAATGTATTGATGAAACTATGATCTCCTTTTGTGTAGTTATGAGATAAGTCAAAATTAGCAATCCAGGGGGCGGCACCTTCCAGTTGCGACCCGGTGGTAACGGTTGCCAAAGGCATTTTCGCATTCGTATAGATATACGATCCGTTCAAACCGAAAGAGAGTTTATTCATTCCGTTTGCCGCACTGCTTACCGGGCGGACAAACAGGTTTTTGCGTACCTCCACTTCCGCTCCGGCTACCGTTGCCTTATCTGCTATGTTCTCATAAGAAAGATATCCTCCGGCACTTGCTACCTCAATGCGTGAGATCGGATTCTTGATGAGTTTATAAAAGGCTGTCAGAGAAATCAGTTCAGTCGGAGTAGGATTAAAGTCCCATTTCAAATCGACGTTATAGTTGTCCGAGGGCTTCAGGTTCGCATTACCCTGACTGTTAAAGTTCACTCCTACGTAACGATAAGGAGAAATTTCCTTAGGTTGCGGCAACGTATAAGTTTTACTTGCACCCAAACGTAAGGAGTGCTTCTCACTCAGATTGTATTTCAAATTCAAACTTGGAAGAAAAAAGTCCTTTTGAATCGTGTTGTTCCCTTCCGAACCACCTTTATTCACATTATAGTCTACCTGAATATCTACATTATCATATTTCATTCCTACATTTACAATCCACTGGGGAGTAAACTGGTAAGTAGCTTCCGCATAAGCGGAATGAATATTTTTCGTGACCGAATACTTATCGATGTTCTTCTGAACGGCAAACCATCCGGAAGAAAGATTCGTCTGATTATAATAGTCGTCGAGCGAAAAATTGTCGAGTGAAGGAATGGAAGAAGCGTGTCCCACAGTCAGATTGTATTCAGTCGCTTTAAAATTATCATCAACAAACCGGCCCGCATAGCCAAGACGTATTTGAGAGATTTCTTCTACATTATCTTTCAGACGATAAACAAGTCCTGCCTTTACATTGATGTCATCTTCATCCAAAGTGGAGAAGTACCGTTGTTGGGAGTTACCTCTAAGTAAGGTGTAGCCTTCTTCTGCCTTTGTTATATTGTTGATCCGGCGGTCGGGTTCGTTTCCTTTCACAATATTATAAGAAGCACCGGCATCCAGACTCAATGTTTTGGTCAGTCCCCAGTTAGTCATCAGCTGGTTAACGATCAGCAAGTTGTCATTCGTTTGCTGGCGACGGGTAAATCCTTGATTATCATAATCATCACTAAAGATCGAGTTTTTACCGGTATAGTCACCCACAGATTGCACATTGGCATGAATCATCATAAAATTGTAACTCACATGATGACGGTTCTGCATATCATAATCCACATTGGCCAGTGCCAGCTGACTGATATTCTCGGTGTACTTCTTACCCGTCATATCTTTGTACACCGTACCACTTGTCGTTGTATTACGAATTGTTTCATCCGTATATTGATAATCTGTCGTATGTCCGGCAGTCAGGAAGAAAGAGAGCGGATTCTTGTCTTTTCCTAGATAAAACCGCTTTCCACCGGAGATGCTGTAACTTCGGTTCATCTGAAAGCTCTGACTGGAAGGGTCCAGTTTATTCTTGAATCCCCAGCTATTTTCATCGGCAGGTTCTGTTGTATTGGCAAAACCCAGAAAATTGACTCCGTCGAGTTTCAGAAAGTCGGCTGTCACTGTCTGAGTGTTCAGTCCACCGGAAATACCGATATTCAGGTTTCCGCTACCGATCAGTTCTTTGGAAACAATGTCGATCGTCGCACCGCCCACATCACTGATACCTCCGGCATTAAATGCCTTATTAACGCCAACAGACTGAATAATATCCGTACCGAAGAAGTCGAGAGAGATATTCTTATATTCCGGATCTTCCGAAGGAACAGAAAATCCGTTAAAGGTAGTCGCGTTATAGCGGTCGCCCAGTCCGCGGACAAAGACATTCTTGACTCCATCCTGTTTAGAAACCCCCACCACTTTGGTTACAGCTCCCTCCGCATCGGAAACACCTTTGCGGGAAAGCTCCTTGACGCTGACAGCCTGCACGGCAATGACTGCTTTTTGTTGTTCGAGCAACAACATATTCTCATTCTCGCGATTCTTCTTTGCTACCACCACTACATCCGAGAGTTCATGTGTATCCGTCTCCAATTCCAGATCCAAAATCACCAGTTTCCCGTTCTCCACACGAACTTTGCGGCGTACTTCCGTCTTGTATCCTATATATTTTATTTCAACATCATACATACCTTCCAACACACCGGTACTGTTCAACTCAAAATTACCGTCCATATCGGTCACAGCTCCGGCAGGAGTTCCCACCAATCGTATCGTTGCTCCAATCAAAGGTTCTTTGGAGAGCTTGTCTTTCACCGCACCTTTAATCTTGATATTGGCAGCCAATGCAGGAAGAACACACAACAAACAAAAAAAGGCTGCAACAGAAAATCTAAAAAGAAATAGTTTTTTCATCGAACTTCGCTCTACGTTTTTAATTACGTCGGCAAAGGTAGAAGGAGGAGGTTACAATACGAATACGAATCAGATACAATGGTTTGAAATAGCCGTTTCAGGTTTATTACATCGTGTTACAAACTTGTTATCAACGACTTACAATACAGCTTTAATCCACTTCTCTGTAAGATTTAATCTGCATAACGGATAATAGATTTTAGTACCCCGAAGAATAAATCTCAGGGAACAGGACTCTAAACTATTATAATAGGGTGGATACAGAAAAGCTAGATCAGTTTCTTTTTCTTCCGGTAGTTCTCGCGAAACTCTTTAGGAGAACAATCTTTTTTCTTCTTAAAGATACGATTAAAATTAGAAAGGTTATTGAACCCGCACTCATAACAGATTTCTGCGATAGACATCGTAGAATCTACCAGCAACCGCGAAGCAAAACCCAACCGGATATCAATGATATAGTCGGAAAGGTTTTTCCCCGTGCGCAATTTAAAGAAGCGGCTGAACGACACATCAGTCATTCCGACCATACCAGCCAACTGCCCCAATCGAATTTCTTCCTGATAGTGAAGATTGATATACTCCTGCACCTTTTGTACACGACGACTATCGGAATGGACATCAATCTTAGCAAAAGAAGAACTGGATAATGTCCGGGCTTCTTCCTCAAAGAGAGAGAGCTCATAGAGAATCGTCATAAATTTGATAACTGCATAGAATCCTTGCTTTTCAGAAGCAAGCGTATCCAGCATGGGATAGATCTTGAGTATAGCAGACATCGGAAAACAGAGTCCTTTCTGAGCCTTATCCAGCATCCGGCGAATAGAGTCGAACTGGTTTTTATTGATAAAGCTCTTAAAGAACAGGTCTGAAGAGAATTGAATAGTGATCTCTCGTATCTCTTTGGAACGACATTCATTTTGTTCCCATACATGTTCCAGATCTTTGCCTGTGATCAGAACCAGATCATAATCTCCTATCACTTCAGAGGAATCTCCCACAACACGTCTTACTCCCGCAGCCTTCTCTGTAAAGTTCAGTTCAAATTCAGAATGATTATGAATCGGATAAGTAAATTCCGTTTTATAACGTTCTGCAATATAGAAACAGTCTTTGTCAGACAAAGGTGTAATCTCACGGATAATCTGGTTGGGTATAGGTGTATTCATAATCAATTATAGTTAACAGTATGTATCGTTTATATAATATGCTATCTTTTGAATCAATGTTCTATCTTCACTCCTATCCGACGCAGGTCTTCACCTGAAGGATTTTGGAAGACTCGCAGACCGAACTCCGGAATGATGGCCAGCACATGATCGAACACGTCTGCCTGTATGCCCTCATACGCCACCCAAACTTTGTTGGCAGAGAAGAAATAAAGTTCCAATGGAATACCTGTCTCTGTAGGCTGAAGTTGACGTACCATGCAAGTCATTTCCTGATTAACGGTAGGCAAACTCCGCAAATAATTTGTCAGATAGGCACGGAAAACTCCCAGATTGGTCTGTCTTCGTCCGTTCACTAACACGGAATTGTCAATATCATGTTCCTTATTATATTCTTCTACTACCCTCTCCGTCTCCTCTACATAATTTGTCAATAACTGTATCTTACGATATTTCTCCAGCATTTCCGGAGTGCAGAAGCGTACACTCGTCATATCAATATTAATGGAACGCTTCACTCGACGTCCACCGGATTCCTGCATCCCTTGCCAATTCTGGAAAGAATCGCTTATCAGGAGGTAAGGAGGAATAGTCGTTATCGTATTATCAAAATTACGTACCTTTACAGTATTCAGGGTAACCTCTATCACAGTACCGTCCGCCCCATATTTTGGCATAGTAATCCAATCGCCCACTTTCAGCATATTGTTGGCAGAAAGCTGGATACCGGACACAAATCCCATGATACTGTCTTTGAATACCAACATCAGGATAGCGGCAGATGCTCCTAATCCGGTCAGTAAGACCATCGGACTCTGATTGATCAAAATACTGATAATAATGATAGCTCCTATAAAGAAAAGAATCACTTGTGCCGTTTGCAAAAGTCCTTTCAACGGTTTGTCCCTATACTGCTCCCGCTCACTGTATACTTGATAGACAGCCGTAAACAAAGCACTGATAAAACGAAGAAAAACAGCAATGATATATATCAGGCAGAGACGGCGCAGGAAATCAAGTAAATCAGAATCCGCATGCTCGGGGAATGCGATAGGAATGGCAATATAAATCAAGATAGGTGCCACCATCCGGCTGACATTCACCATCACTTTATGGTTGAATACAATATCGTCCCAAGTAGCTTTAGTCTGCTTCACCAACTTGGCCACTACCCGCAGAATAATTTTTCGACAGATCAGATTAGCCAATAAAGCAATTCCTATAATGAATAGCAATACGATCAGATTATCTATTTTGTCCGCCCAGACCTCATCCACTCCTGCCGAGACCAACGTACGGTTAACCTCCTGCATCACAGCGTTCCCTACATTTTCCGTTTCTCCATTTGCTAACGCCACACTCACCGTATCAATCACTTCTTTCATAAAATAGTTCCTCTTTTAGTTTACTGTCCTTTATTCTTTTATTTATTCCCTTCGGTTTATTTTTCCTTTGCCAGATATTCCTGAATATCCTGCCTCAGCCAATCGTAGTGGAAGAGTCGCTTATAAGCAACATTCTTCTTCAACATAATCTCCACATTCACCTGGCTATTCTGATAACAAGTCAGTTCATTCCTGAATTGTTCATTATGCTCTGCCAGTCGTTTGATTTCCTGTTCCCGTTCCCGGCGTAAGGCGGTACAGACAGGAATCAAGAGTTTCATTACCACATTATCCATCACATGATGCCCCTGCATATACAGATAGGTAGTTTCCGGGACAAGCCCCAGTTCCTTCAATTCCGGCCGCAATGCGTTGACTTGGCCGACAGAACCGGGGAAACGTGCCTTCAGTTCAGAGAGTTTCTGATTGACACGATGTTGCAGTGCTTCCAGACTGTGTTCCGGATGTTTAAGACTGATCTCACGCAAAGCTGTATAAGTATGGAAATCGTACATCGGAAAAGTATAAGTATCCCGTTGACGATAGAACCACACGTTCCATAAGAAAAGCGGATATACGATTTCGGAGTATCGCTTCAGATAAGCGTTGAAATCCAGAATAAAACGATCGTTCAATGTAGCCTGTACACATACTTCGTGAAGGCTTTCGGCAAAGCAGTGATAGTTCTCAATGGCGTATGTATAGGTCTGGAAGATATATCTGTTCCGGTTGATTTTACGAGAAGTATTCGTAGCCCCCTGCAACAGGAAATCATAATCACTGTCTACGCAGGCAATCAGGCTTCTTCCAAGTTCGGCAGTATTCAGCGTGTTCATAAGCACCATCTTCTTACCTTTCGCCAACGAAGTAGCCGAAGGGAGCATCACTTGAAAATAATGCTCGTCATTTTCAAATTCTTCGAGTAATGTGCGCCAAAAGGCAACATCATCGTAGCTCTCTACATAAGCAATGATGCGCCGGCGTGCCTTTTTTGAATATAGCTTGTGAGCAGCATTGAAGTAAGAAGAAGTCAGATTATCGCGTAGTGAAGTTGCCATGTATAGATCGTTATTAACAATTAATAGTCGGGTGGATTTTAAACCCATCCGCTTCCGTAGAAATATCGCTCACCTCTGTCACTGCATCCAGCCAGCCTTCCATGATAACGGCAGGCGAATGGGTGGTCAGAATGATTTGTACGTTGGGATTCAGTTCCCGGATCATTGAAATCAATTTCTGTTGCCACTCAATATGCAGAGAGGCCTCCGGCTCATCCATAAAAAGAACACAATGGCTGTTGTCCTGCACAAGTACCGTTAGTAGAATCACCAGCATTTGCTTTTCACCGGACGAGAGTTTATATGGAAACAGCAGTTCTCCATCCTGATAAAAGGCTATATCATTCCGACGGCGATCTATCTTTTTACGGGTGTAACTGAAAAGTTCGTCAATCATATCCTGAAAGCGACGCTTGGCAAGGGACAGAGTAGCCGCTTTATTGCGCTGTTCTTCGTCATTGCTGGAAAGCATCTCAATCATCTTATTACCGATATTAACCTGATAATCAAGATAGCGGCGTTGCAACAGATATAGTTGCCAGTCCAGTTCGGACTTCACATTCTTATCTGCCATGCGTGCCGTAAAGTCACCCATAATCAAAGGACGGTCGTAGCTACGAATCACATCGTAAGGGATGTAAGTCGCTTCGGGATTATCAAAGAAAAGGTGTACCCCGTTCTTCGCATCGCTCTTCATTTCACCGGAGAGTTGTATATCGCCCGAAAGCTGTTCGAGGTATCCCACCGAACGGTTCAGAATAGTCGTCTTTCCCACTCCGTTGATGCCGGAAAGAATATTCACATCCGGGCGTAAATCCCATCTTATATTAAAGCGGCCCCAGAGTCCGTTGATCTCGATCCGCTGGATATAGTCTGCCTGTTGTTCCATAATATTCAATTTTAATCAAGGCAAATATAAACAAATCATGCGACAAATTAGTTACCTTTGCAGCAGTTTTCAATAAAGGTAACAATTAAAAGGTATACACGAACTTATGGGTAATAATAAGAACCCGCACGGCCATCTGTTTGCACTAACTGCAAACGTAATGTGGGGATTAATGTCTCCTATCGGAAAATCGGCACTTCAGGAGTTTTCTGCAATCTCCGTCACTACCTTTCGTATGGTAGGAGCTGCAGCTGCATTTTGGATACTTTCCATCTTTTGCAAGCAGGAACATGTGGATCATCGTGATATGCTTAAGATTTTCTTTGCTTCCTTGTTTGCACTGGTTTTCAATCAAGGAGTATTTATCTTCGGACTTTCCATGACTTCACCTATCGACGCATCTATCGTAACAACGACCCTGCCGATAGTGACCATGGTCGTAGCTGCTATCTATCTGAAAGAACCGATTACGAATAAGAAAGTGCTGGGTATTTTCGTCGGTGCCATGGGAGCGCTGATTCTTATTATCAGCAGTCAGGCGGCAAGCAGCGGCAACGGAAGTCTGATTGGTGACCTGCTCTGTCTGGTTGCGCAGATCAGTTTCTCTATCTACTTAACGGTATTCAAAGGTCTGTCACAACGATATTCGACAGTGACTATTAATAAATGGATGTTTATCTACGCTTCGATATGCTATATTCCTTTCTCCTACTATGATATTTCAACTATTCAATGGGCTGCTATTCCAACGATTGCCATTGTGCAGGTACTGTATGTCGTATTGGGAGGAAGTTTCCTGGCTTATCTCTGCATCATGACAGCTCAGAGGCTACTTCGCCCGACAGTAGTAAGTATGTATAATTATATGCAGCCGATTGTGGCTTCGATTGCAGCGATTATCATGGGAATCGGGAGCTTCGGCTGGGAAAAGGGAATTGCCATTACGCTCGTGTTTTTGGGTGTGTATATTGTGACACAGAGTAAGTCTAAGGCGGATTTTGAGAAAGCGGGAAAGGAGCTGTAGGAGTTCCCTAATTCCGATTAAAATAAAGAGACTGACTAAAAAGTCGGTAGTATCTAAAACTCCCCTCCTTCGGGAAGGAGGAGATTGGAGATACTACCGACTTTTTAGTCAGTCTCTTTCTGCTATATATTCAATAATTCCTAGTTAGCCAGAATCGTTATCTCAGCACCGGATGCAAAATCCTGTCCGTTCTGTTCACTTAAAGCTGTAAAACGGATATAGCGTGCTTTCACCGGTTTGTCAAACAAGACTCTCTTTTCTTTGGAGTCCCTTGCGAACGTTCCTTTATTAACAGGTTCTCCCCACTCTTTACCATCCATGCTGACCTGAATAGAGTAATCTTTGATATTACCGTTACCGCCATTCTGACGTGGCAAGTAAGTGAATCCTTTGATTTCTTTCACTTCACCAGCATCCAAATCTACCCAATGCGGATATTTGGCTACTGTCACAGAATACATGGTATGCCAGATAGTATTCGGATCGCCGTCAGTCAGATGAGAAGCATCGCCTTCACCCGATTCCTGACTACTGGCGTACACAACTTGCGTCTGAATGCTTTCTATTTTCTCAAACTTCATTGTGCTGCTGATATCCTTACTATCCTTATACCATGCCTTGATCGTACCTCCGTTACGCATAGGGACAGGTTCTGTGTATTCCTGCACTTTCTTACTTCCGTCAATGCTATAACAAATGACAGCATCTTTCTTTGCCGAAGTCAATTCGACCATTCCAGCAGGAGTGCGGGTGATAGATAGAGGAAGATCTCCCGCAGGGGCAACATTGGCAACAACACTCAGTTCCTTACCGGCAGGACGAATGATGAAGCCCATACTGTGCTGGTTGGCAAACACACGGTCGTGTACAAGAGGACCTCCCTGACCACAACTGTTACCACCCAAACCGGTCACTGCACAATCCAAATGCAGATAGGTATCGCCTGCCTTCGGCAACTGATAAGGATGGGAAGCTAGAATCAGATCGAGAGCCGAGTACTGAAGTGCCGAAGCCGAAAGACGGTCGGTAGCTACGAAGACAGCTCCATTGCCTGCCTGATTGGTCAACGCACACCAGCGAACATCTTCGTGATTGCCCATATCCTGAGGTTTCGGGAAGTTCACGAACTCACCTGCTACGGTATTCGTATACTGTTCGATAAACTGTCCGCTCTTACGGTCGGCATAGTTATCTACCGGTCCGCGTCCATAGTAAGTGAAGTTACTGTATTGTTGGGGAACTTTCATCACATAGCCCAAACGCGGCAGCACCAAACTTGAACGATTAGAAGTAATGCTGGACTGCAATTCGATAGAACCGTCCGGATATACTGTCCATATCTGGTTAGTGATAAATTTAAAGTCATTGCTACCGAATTTTCTGTCGGTCAGTTCTTCGATGCTATTCTTACCGGAGCTTGTACCGCCCTTAATACGTGCGGCATTCGGTGCCTGAGATTCTACCGTAAAGCTCAAGACCAATGTTCCATTGCCTTTATTCAGCACTTTATATTCAGTTGCTTTATGAATCAGATTGTGCAAACCATGTTCGAACCAGGGAGCATAGAACCAGTTATCATTGTTTGTAAAAGCACGGAGAGCATCGAGCTTCGGACCGTTGCCATCGGAGATAACTGTCTCGTTGCCATACTTCAGACTGTAGATACTTCCGGTTTGCGGATCAAATATGGCTTCAAAGTCAGCTCCTTTTATAAAGATACGCTTCGTATCCTTGTCCAGCACGAATCCATCCAGTTTTCCTGCACCGGCTGCCACCTCACGGATGGATGGGCGGTCTGTAGCCTCCTTCAACAAAATCTGTTCCTCTGCCATCGGGAAGCCTTTGGCAGCCCAGGGTCTTTGACCTTTCAATATGAATTGGACTTTTACAAAGTACTCTGCATCTTTTTTAAGAGAGGCATAATTATAAGGAAGCGTAATCTGCATGCGCTGCCGTGGAGCTACGTTAATATCCATCGGCTGACTTGTCTGTATCGCTTTACCATCTTCATAGAGTGACCACACCAACAAATAATCCTCTGCCAAATTCTTAAAGTAGTACTTATTGAAGATTTCGAATGCTCCTTTTTCAATATCCAGCGCTTTCACTCCGATGTGCTGATATACCTTTTTCACTTCATAGTACTGAGGCTTCGGTTCAAGGTCACCAAACACGATGCCGTTCATTACAAACTGTCCATCATTGGGAGTATCACCAAAGTCGCCCCCATAAGCCAGATAACGAACACCTGTCTTCGGGTCATAATTGTACATGGACTGGTCTACCCAATCCCAGATAGCACCGCCACAGAAGAAATTGGTCGATTCCATCGCCTCCCAGTAATCAATCAGATTGCCGCAGGCATTCCCCATTGAGTGAGCATATTCGGATATATGGAACGGATACTTGATGTCATATTTCCCCTGAACGGCTCCGCGTACCCAGCCGATAGACGGATATTGGTTGGAGCCCATATCTACAATGTCATTATTACGTTCATATTGTACAGGGCGGGAAGCATCAAACTTCTTCAATGCATCATAAGCAGCCACAAAGTTCTTCCCCGGTCCGGCTTCATTGCCCAACGACCAGATAACGATAGACGGATTGTTAACATTAGCACGCACCATTTCCATCACACGTGCCACGTGTGCATTTTTCCATTCTACCGGATGAGAGAGAAGCAGCACCATAATAATATTCATGAGATTCTATATTAGCCTCATCTTCCAGATAAATACCATATTTGTTGCACAGGAAATACCAATACGGATCATCCGGATAATGTGAATTACGTACATGATTGATGTTGGCGCGCTTCATCAACATAATCTCTTTTTCCATCATCTCACGGGTAATGGCATGCCCCACTCCCGGATTGGATTCGTGCCGGTTTACCCCTTTCAGTTTGACCGTCTTTCCATTCACATAATAATATCGTCCGGCAAGCCCGAATTCATCTTCGGAGGCAGGAGTATCTTTAATCTCCACCTTCCGGAAACCGACAATAGTGGAAACCATCTCAATTGTTTTGTTCTTCTTATCCTTCAATTCGGCTACCAATGTGTAGCGATAAGGAAACTCCGCCGACCATTTGTTGGGAGCTTTCACCTTAAGGACAGTCTGAACACTGCCTGTTTCATTCGGAGCGATTTTGTCGATAACAGGAGACAGGAATCCATCTACTAATGTATTCTCATCAGAGTAAAGTTTGTTAGCATATAAAGAATAATATACTTTGTAGTCTTTTATTGCTTTCTTACCCAGATTACGGATCTCAGCATTGACTGTCAAAGAACCGTCTGTATAAGTAGCATCCAGATCGGGGGTGGCAACCAAGTCACGGAAATGAACTTTAGGAACCGAATACAAGGCAACCGTGCGGAAGATACCCGGCAAACGGAACATATCCTGAGCTTCGAGGAAGGAACCGTCCGAACTACGGTATACTTCAGCAGCTACGGTATTCTTACCTTTCTGCAAATAAGGAGTGATATTGAAATCAGCGGTATTGCGTGAATTCTTGGAGAAGCCCACATATTGACCGTTAATCCACAGATAGAAGAAGGAATCGACACCATCGAAACTGATAAAGGTCTCACGTCCGTCCCAGTCCTGCGGAATTTCGAAATCACGGCGGAAGGAACCCACTTCATTCCGGTCCTTATAAGTGGTCCAGTTGGCAGGAGGGGTACGCATCACGCCCCCACGCCAGTCGTCCACTTTCACGCTATGCTGAAAGATCACCGGTTGGTTGACGTAAATAGGGGTTCCATACTTCCGGCTTCCGTCTTTTTGAATGCCATAAATGTTCCAGCTAGAAGGTACGGGAATCACATCCCATGAAGTTACATCATAATTCGTCTCATAGAAATCTTTAGGGCGGGAGTCCGGATCGGGTGCCCAGTGAAACTTCCAGTCACCATTGAGTGACTGCCAGAACTGACTGTTCTCCGGTAATACCTTTCGGGCATTGTCCAGATGCTGGAACGGGAAGAAATAAGCATGCGGCTGTTCCTTGTTCAGCGCCAGATTTTCGGGAGATTCCCACTCTTTTCCTGTAGGGGCATTCACTGATCCATAAGCGAACCCCTCTAACGGTTGGTCTGCGAAGCTTTGTATTGACAAACTACAACACAAAAGCCCGGTTAATAAGGTTTTGTTCATCAGGTGTTAAAGTTAACAATTGGTTATTACTAATTAGGGTATATTTATCGGGGGTAAATGTTCGGTCGTTTTTTAATCCATCACTGTTTCCGGTTTATCATCGTTTTAATTCATCAAAATAGGTATCCAGCAGGCTCTTAGCAGCTGTAAACGAAGTAAGATTTCCCTGCAACACTTGTTGTTCCTTCTCCTGAAGCATCGCTTCAATCTGAGGATTGTGATAGAAACTATCACGGAGCTGTTCATTAATTGTCTCGTACATCCAGTACTTACTCTGCTCATTACGGCGATATCCAAAATAGCCGTTTTTCTTCACAAAGTCGATATATTCATACACCATGTCCCAGATTTCCTTCACGCCGATATTATAAAAACCGGAATAAGTCAATACTTTCGGAATCCATCCCGATTCGGGAGCCGGAAACAGATGCAGCGCATTGCGGAATTGACTGGCAGCCAGCTTGGCAGGTTCCAGATTATCTCCGTCGGCTTTGTTGATCACAATACCGTCCGCCATTTCCATGATTCCGCGTTTGATTCCCTGCAATTCATCTCCCGTACCTGCGAGTTGAATCAGCAAGAAGAAATCCACCATCGAATGAACCGCCGTTTCGCTTTGTCCTACTCCAACGGTTTCCACAAAGATTTTATCGAATCCGGCAGCTTCGCAAAGCACAATGGTTTCACGGGTCTTCCTTGCAACTCCTCCCAATGAACCCGCTGAGGGGCTGGGGCGGATAAATGAATTAGGATGTACGGAAAGCTGCTCCATACGTGTCTTGTCTCCCAATATGCTGCCTTTACTGCGTTCACTGCTCGGGTCAATGGCCAATACCGCCAACTTGCCGCCTTTTTCGAGCACATGAAGGCCGAATACATCGATTGATGTACTTTTACCTGCACCGGGCACCCCACTGATACCTACCCGAATGGAATTGCCGGAATAAGGTAAACACTTCTCAATCACTTCCTGAGCGACAGCCTGATGTTCGGGCTTCACACTCTCCACCAATGTCACAGCCTGACTGAGAATAGTGACATCACCTTTCACAATACCTTCTACAAATTCCGCAACCGAAAGCTGACGCTTTTTAGGTTTACGTTTCAAATAAGGATTCACAGATGAGGGTTGTTCGATGCCTTTATTGACAACGAGTCCTTTATATTCTTCGTTATTTTCAGGATGTTCCATGGCAATAAGAGTTAGCGTTTGATATTTATTTCAACTTTCGGACGCAACGGGTCGTTTGTAATCATCAAGATACGTAAATGATGTTTCTTATTACCTACATCCCGCTTGTGGATTGTCACTTTCAACTTGGTCATTCCGTCCGGTGGAATGACCGTTTTTTTCAGTCTTACTCCTACAGAAGAGTTGAATACCTGTAGCTTGCTGATGACTAACGGGGTCTTGCCCGCATTAGCGATCAATATATCATGGCTGACTTTATTCTTCTTGATCAACGGAATACTCAGGTCAATATTCGTCTCCGAGATGTGGATGGAAGGAGCATTCAAAGAATCTTTCTCCGTCATACGCGAGAAATCGGGAAGAAGAATGGCTGAAACGGGTATCTCATTGTCTTCACTCACTTTATCACCGGAGAAACGGGACAGGTAGACAGAAGTCTGTGTCAGTCCGAAGTCTTGCAACTGGCTGGCATCCAGCGTCAGTTTAATCGTTCCTTTTTTACCTTTCAGCAGTACTTTAGGTTCCGCTTCCATCTTCAGATAAGGAGGTAAGTGCATCAATACCGGTTCGTAAGGGCGGTCGGAAAGGTTGGCAATGCTGAATGTCATAGACGGTTGCTGTCCACGATAAACATCGGGGAAAGAGAACTCGTCACGGTCAATGCGGATATTACCGATAGCATAAGGAAGAATCTTTGAATAATCTTTGATTTCCTGCACTACCTCACCGGTGAATTTCAGATAAACCAGATTCGGGGTGGCATTGCTATAGATACCTATTGACTTATCAAAACGCCCCAGTGCTTTCGCATCAAAAGAAGCTTTTACGGTTCCTTTGGCACCCGGAGCAATCGGTTCCTTTGTCCAGTCTGCTACAGCACAGGCACAGGAAGTAGTGACATTTGTCAGCACTAACGGCTCGTTTCCGGTATTGGTGATCGTATATTCCACTGTTACCGGCTTTTTCCATTCTATTTGTCCAAAGTTGTGCGTCTCCTTATTAGAAGAAATACGAGGTTGGGCAACAGCCGCCAAAGTGACAGTAAGCAGTGTAAATATCAATAGTAAAGTACGTTTCATGTGATATATTTTATTTTGGTCCACAAATGTAGGAGTTTTAGATGAGTTTTTCATCACAGATTACATAGATTAACACCGTTTGAGAAAATACTTTACCCGGTGACGGCTCCTGCAAGGCAGTATTCATCAACAAAAAGTTCCCCACCGATGAGGGAGGCCTTCATCGGTGGGGAACACCTTCTTCATCGGTGGGGAACGCCTTTCTCATCGGTGGACAAGAAATCCCCTCCCTGAACTATTTGATAATTATTGTCATTGAAGCAGAATGGGAAGCGTATTCCGGCGCATAGGCGCATTGCATCGTAGCCAAGCCGGTCTCATAGGTTCCTGCTCTGCTGATGCGATAGCCATACTCCAATACATACACTCCTTTGCCCAGATGGTCGAAGAAGAAGTTAGTGGAAGCATCTTTGATATCTACATAATAACCGATTCCATTACTCCAATTGTAACCGGATACACTGCCGATCGGTTCGAAGCAGGCTCCCCGCTGGTCTTTCAACTGTACAAAGTCCATCGGACGGTCTACACGAATGCTCAAACGGGAAACGATCTTATCGCCTACCTGAAGAACCGTCTTTTCAGTAACAGGTTGCAGTTGAGGGGCATTGTTCACCATACGTTCTACATAGAGTTGTTTTTGTACATTCAGCTCTCCTCCCTGTTGTCTCACATCGCTGACCGGTGATTCATATTCCGCATAAACAGCTCCCCACGCAATGCCCGGATTTCTCTTTTCGACTTCTATCTTACGAGCGTCTACCACATTCTTCTGTGTAAACGAACGTTTGATATAGCCTAACCCCGGCACAGTCGTCTTACTTGGAGAAACGGTCTCCAGTACCTCATCAGCAATAACAATACGCACATCTCCCTGATTATCGAGCAAGTTTACGCCTTTCATCAGTAAAGCATAGACAGCATCGGCAGTAGCTACCGGAGAATTCCACTGCTGCGTCTGTTTCTGCTTCAGCAGCCAAAGTTTCATTTCTTCTACAGTATCGTTATTTCCGCCTATCAATTCCAATGCTTCCATCACGTCTACATGAGCCTGCATCTTCATTCCACCCCAAGCGTACGGGGTTTCATTGAAAGCGAAGAACATTCCCTGTTCGGCTGTCTTCGTCAGATGCTCTTTCAGGGAAGCAACAAATTCCTGAGCTTCTTTCTTCCGTCCTGCTTTATCCAGAATAATGGCAGCTATCGCTTTCGTATCCATCGAAGCGGTCGTGAGCATTTCACCCACCTTGGAGAGATAATAAGTATAGGCAGATTTATTGGCAGCAGGGACTTGTTCACCCGAAATTGCGACCAGATACAGATATTGCAGGATACTTCCGGAAACACCTGTAAACTTCACACCGTCTTTCTGTGCTTTGAGAATTTCTTTATACTCCTTCAAAGCTTCCTGATGGAGATAGGTAAAGGCATTTTTCTGTAAAGCAAGTGCTGCACCATCCAGTTTCCCACCGGTCATCATAGCAAGACGGGCGTTCAATTCGGCAATGTACGTAGTGACATAGCGGCTGCCGCTCATTCCTTTGTACCAGGACCATGCTCCGCTTGAATTCTGCAATTCCTGTAATCTTGTCAAAGCGGCAATGTTATTGCTACGGATATTATTCAGATCAAACAGAGTGGCGATGCGTTCTTTCTGCTGTTCTTCCGTTTGCGCCTCGAGCACCCATGGAGACTCAGACAACAGAATGTTCTTCACCTCCTGATTTTTTTGCAGGTTGCTCAGGAAAGTTTCTTTATTGCCACCCTGAAGTTTCCAGCTATCGAATACAGCCTTGATGCGTGGCTGGCTATTCATTATATAAGAAGCCAACGTATTGGCATAGTAGGCGGTAGCCCATGAAATAGCATTATTGTTTTCCGGGAGACTCAATGAAGGCAATGCTTGAATAGCATACCAGGCCGGATTTCCGGTAAACTCGACAGTCAGTTTACGGTCAGTCGCAGTTTTACTGTGATGATTGAACAGGCTGTCGAGAGAGAAAATACGTGTCTCTTCTCCACGGACAGGCATCGGAAGAGTTTCTACCAAATGCTCTTTGTTGCTAAGCACCGGAAGCAACTGCTGCTCACCATCACTGAATGTACCGCTGTCAGCAATCATCCGGCAGCCCAGTATCTCGTATTTATCACTCACGCTAAACATGAAGTTAACCCCTATTGTCTTTCCGGCTTCTACGGTAAACTTCTGTTTCTGTGTACTGATCACCTTTTCCGTCATCGGGTCAAAGAGAATCATGCTCACTGTACCGACCTGCAGCTTTCCGGTCATATTGGAAATAGAAGCAGCAATAGACGTCTTATCTCCGACACGAACAAAACGGGGAAGATTGGGAGTCAGCATAAATTCTTTGCTCGTAGTAGCTTCACCATCCAATGTACCCGTCAGCATTCCTTTCGTATGAGAATATCCGCGGAAGTTCCAACGGGTCAGACTCTCGGGCATAGTGAAAGAAAAGGAAACTTCTCCCTGCTCATTAGTACGGAGTTGCGGGTAGAAGAAAGCTGTTTCCGCCAAATTGGTACGCAAGTCGGCAGGGGCTTCAGGGAGGGTTTCCTCTTCAATATTTCCTGCCGCATCCATTGCAACTTCCATTGCAGCATTAGAAGCTACAGCTCCAACCATTTCCACTTTCCCTTTTGCAGCATATGTATTTGTACCTCTAATACGTATAGTCCTAGATGATGCTTGATCCATAGCATCACTAACAATTACCGGTACCCCTCCCAACTGGGCAGACAAGAAATGCTCAATGGATAGTTGCGTCACAAAATGATCATACTCCATTGCCGGCACCTTGAGATATTTTTGATTCCACCAGTAATTGAACGAATTATTGCCGAAATATCCACTCATCCAATTGGAATAAGGGATGAGCTGATTATAATAAATACTGAAATTCTGCTTTCTATTCCATATCTTATCCAACGAAGCGTCGTACATAGTCGCTAACATTTCTGCCTCGGCAGCCTGTCCTTGCGGTGTCTTAATCGTCAGCTTCCATTCCTCTTTTTGTCCGGGACGCAGTTTATCACGAAATACTTCCCACTTCATTGTCAACGTCTTGTCCGGCAGGCGTTTCTTCAATCGGACCTGTTCCTGATATACCTGTCCGTCCCTTACCATGCAGAAGTTGACAAAGACACCTTCTCCATAACTTTCCTTATACGGATATTTAAAGTGTACAATCGTATCGGACAAGTTCATGACTTTACTTTCCAGCAGTTCATTTCCGGAAAATACATTCATCATCACATAAGCCTCTTTCTTCGAAGTCCCGAAGCAGAACATTGCCGGATGCTCAGCATCAAATTCCGTATTTGCCTCATAGAACCACACAGTCGTTTCAATCGGCGGACGCTGATCTTTCGAAGAGAAAAGAATCGTATTCGCATCAGCTGTCACTTCCTTGCCTTGTGTATCTTTCACCGTTGCTTTCAATACATAAGGTCCGGAAGGAAGATTTCCCCAATGAATCGTCATTTCTTCGTTAGAAGTGAACGTTCCTGTTGCCACCGGCTTCTCATCCAGTTTCTTGAAATCCGCATCTTGGGCTTTGTACAAATTGAACGTACCCGTCACTTCAACAGGCTGACCATTCAGATTCTGTACCTTAAATACGGTATGAAACGGCTTATCTTTACAAGTCTTATCAGCTAACTCAGTCTGCAAAATCAACGAACGGTAACCTGCTGCAATCACATCTGTAGAAGACTGCGTTTCACCCGCCACATTGGTTGCAGTAGCTTCTATCGAATAACGGTAGTATACTCTGGCATCATTCTTATAAGCATCATTTTCTTCCAGACGGACCGGTATCGTAAATTCCCCGTTCTCATTGGCAGTCACCTCACCGGAAGCGATCTGTGTGCTTTCCGCAAACCGCCACAAACTAAAGACAGAACGCTTCACGGTATATTTCACGGGAAGATCCTGCAATAAAACACCGCTATAAGACTGTATCTTACCTTTTACCTCTACCTGATCTCCCAGTTGATAACTTCCTGTCTGTTTCTCAAAAGTGATATCGAATGTCGGGCGTTTATAATCTTCCACGCGAATACTTGTCCTGCCATTTCCGGCCTTCAACGAGAACATCCCATTCAAGCAGGCCGAAGGCAATGCAAAATCTGTGGCAAACGAACCGAATTCATTGGTACGTACCTTTTTCTGTCCGACTTCCTGATCGTTCGCATCTGTCAATATCACAGTATATTCTTTGTTCGGAAGCACATTCGCCGTATCCGATTTTTGTGCATAAGCAATTCCTTTCACATACACAGTCTGTCCGGGACGATACAAAGAACGGTCTGTCAACAGGGTCATTTGTTCCGAAACCTTATTTTCATCTCCATAATATCCATAGCTTCCGCCATAGATACCTTGAAACGGCATGGCAATATCCGCACCTTTGGTAGCTTTCAAATATCTGTATTCTGATTTCCAAGGGAATACCACTTTTCCATCTGCTCCTGCCGTAAATTCCTGCAATACTTTTTCATCATTTGTATAAAGAGTTATCTTTGCATTCGGAACAGGATGGCCCGTTTGTCCGTCCAGTGTCACTACCTCATACTGATTTCCCGGCAAACGACAAGTCAATGCCTTGAGACGCGTGACATTAAATTTACTTTCACTGTCTCTCTTTGCACGAATATCCGGAACAATACGCATTACATATTCTCCAACTTCCGGTGCCTTGAATGTAAATACTGTATCCTGTGTCCGGTAATCTTTCGGACGGAGAACTGCAAAATGCTGCTCCTTTGTCATTTTCTTAGCCTGATAGAGCCGAAGCGTAAATCCGTCCAGATTCTTGTGCGAAGCCCTTATCTCTATTTCCTCACCGGGAAAAGCCGTAGCAGCCGCAGTCACATTCAGAGAAGGTGCCAGGATATCTTCGCGAAGGTTCTTCAATGCATTGATTCTGCGGTAACCGGGATACAAACGGATCGCCTCGTCACAAAGTTGCAAAGCAACAGTTTCCTGTTCTTTCCCAATCGCATTATTAGCCTGAGCCAAATACACTTCAGCACAAAGATCTAACGACTTATACTCGGTTTTCAATGCATCCAGCCCTGTTTCATAAGGATCGAATGTCATATAAGTACCGCCTTTCTTCACTCTAAAAGGCTCACGAAAACTCTTCGAGGTGCCATGCTTCCAATTCAAATAATTCAGACTTGTCAGCAAACACCCTTCCTTATCCCCCTTGGCTTTATAAGAAGTGAGCATCTGATCATATATACGTTCAATATCCTGTTTCACCAACGATTCTTTTTCAGAAGAAGTTTCCTCCGAATAGGCCTCTATCGGAGTCGTACGATCCAGCCCCTGTATCCGCTGCAATGCTTCAATGCTGCGGGAAGCCAGTAAATGATACATATCATGATGATAGTATTCACTTGTTTCGCCCAACTCTACAAAAGGAATATAAGTACGTGAAGAAGTATTGAGCAATAACACAGAATCTGCCATTGCTTCTTTGACATTCGTCCTGACTTTCTCTACAAACATATTGGCTGTCCATTCTCTCATATCTGCCGAGGGAGCTTCGCCTGCAATTTCCGTCCGCTGCCGGAGTTGCCATTGGTTATTAGCGGCATAATCTGCATACATTCCTGCGATCAATGAATGCAATATAGCCCGGTCCATCGGTTTGTCAGCTTGCTTAGCCCATTGTTTCAACTCCTGCAGGCCTGTATAAAGGCTGTCAGGAGTCAGCATATCCCGATACTTCATCCGCCACATATACGCTTTCAACATTTGCGGAGAGTTCTTTTCCATCTCTCCTTTCTGATAGATCTCGCCTGTCAGCTTTATCACTGTTTGAGGCAGGCTTTTCTTTTCCGCCTGCTCCACTTCTTTCCACAATTTGTCGAACGTCTGTGCCTGCATCGCCGGAATCACTCCCAACCATAACAGCACCAGCATACACATCTGCTTTATTTTCATAATTTATCCAGTTTAAGTTTGATATATCTCTCTGTATAAATAACAAAGTAAAGAAATAAAGTTTAAAGATTTGTACTTTTTAGCTTAAAAAACACTTTTACAGAGAAGTAAGCAGTAGTAAGAGAAGATAAAAAAAGTGGGGATAACGTTTTCAATCACGCATCCCCACTTAAGCTTAGTTAATGTACTGAATCTCATTTTTCAATTCTGTACCCCCATGAAAGCATTTCGTTGCGACCTACTTCACTGAGGATTTTTCTAATGAATGAACTCATTTTCTTTGCCATAATCTTTAAACTTTTAAAATTACTAATACCTGAAAACTAAAAAATCAAGCTTTTTCCTTGGGGAGTATGCCAAGTGTTGAATATCCCCAAACATGTACATCGGCACTGCCGATCTTTCTAAACAATCTTTCTAACTTTTTCATTTTGTTATCCTCCTATTTACATGTTTTACAACACAAAAATACGACCTTTGTTTATACGTTATACCTAAAAAAGCCAGAATTTTATGTTTTACAGCATATTAATTGATTTGCATCAATTAATTTATTTGTTATGAGACAGAATTGTAATATCAATGGCAGCAACTATGACAAAAAGGCACGAAAGATTATCTTTCATGCCTTTTACTATATGACGCCTATTTATATAATAGGAAAAGAATACTTATTTCATCGGAGTCTGTGCTAAAGTAGCTACCAGAAAATCGTAGAACTTCTGTACAGTAGGAATCAGTGCTCTTTCGTCCGGTGAATGCGGTGAACGTAACGTCGGACCAAACGAAATCATATCCAGCCCCGGAATAATAGCACCGATAATACCACATTCCAATCCCGCATGAATTACCTTCACAGCAGGTTCTACACCAAACTGCTGTTTATAGGATTCCTTCATCGCATGCAAAATCGGTGAGTCAACATTCGGCTGCCATCCGGAATAACCTCCGGTCATTTCTACCTTCATACCTGCCATTGAGAAGCAGGATTCAAGACTGGTAGTCAGATATTCTTTCATGCTATCACTGGAGCTACGAGCCAGAATCTTAATCGCTGCCTTACCTCCGCCAATCGTGATGATAGCCAGATTGGACGATGTTTCTACCGTATCGGGAACGGTCGGGATCATACGAGTCACGCCATTCTGACAAGCAAAGATAGCATCAATCAGATTATCCTGAATCTCTTCGGGCACTTCACCGGCAGGAAGTTCTACACGCTCTGCCGTAAAACTGATCGGAGTTTCAATCGCAGCATATTCTTCATTGAACAGGTCTTCGCAATATTTCACCAGTCCCAGCAGTTCTTCTTCGTTTTCAGCAGGAATGGCAAGTACGGCACATGCTTCACGAGGAATAGCGTTGCGCATATTACCCCCGTCCCAACTTACCAAGCGAGCTTCATAGCTGGCAACCGCTTCACGTACGAAACGAACCAGCAGTTTATTGGCATTGGCACGTCCCTCATTGATTTCCAATCCGGAGTGTCCGCCGCGTAAGCCTTTCAGAGTGACTTTAACAGCGATATCGCCTTCTTCGGGAGCTACTTCTTTATATTCCAGCGTAGCAGTCACATCCATACCTCCGGCACAACCGATATACAGTTCACCTTCATCCTCTGAGTCAAGGTTCAGCAGGATTTCTCCGTTTACCGTACCCGGTTTTAAGCCGAATGCACCGTACATTCCGGTTTCTTCATCTTTGGTGATCAGTGCTTCCAGAGGACCATGTTTCAAATCATTCGCTTCCAGCACAGCCATGATAGCAGCTACCCCAAGTCCGTTATCTGCACCCAAAGTAGTGCCTCTGGCTTTCACCCAGTCGCCATCTATATAAGTTTCGATAGGATCTTTTTCAAAATCATGAACCGTATCATTGTTCTTCTGAGGAACCATATCCATGTGTGCCTGAAGAATTACACCTTTCCGGTTTTCCATGCCCGGAGTTGCCGGCTTACGGATAATCACATTACCCGCTCCGTCTACAAAAGATTCCAATCCCAAACCTTTTCCGAAGTTCATCAGGAAGTCAGTCACTTTCTCCATGTGTCCGGACGGACGGGGAATCTGAGTCAACGAATAAAAATGCTTCCACACATTCTGTGGAGCTAAAGAAAGAATAGTACTCATAACAAATCTATTTTTTATTAAGTGATTACTTTCGCTGTCTATTGGTAAACGACAAAGCCGCCAAACCATATACACCCAACAAAACTACCAAAAAAGTTTGAATACCGTGCACAATTAGAGCAAATATTCCGGCATCCGTTACATTTACTCCGTAAAGCATCATCATGGAGATGATGGCAAAATGCCACGGTCCCGCCCCGTTAGGAGTTGGCACAATGACAGCAAACGTGCCACCTACAAACATTACTAAGGCCGCCATTACCCCCAGATGAGCCGTAAAAGCGAAGCAATAGAACGTAAAATAGAAATGAAAAAAATAACAAGCCCAGATGGCTAATGTATAAAAGATGAACAAAGGAATATTACGTACACCTCTCAAAGACATGATCCCTTCCCAAATATTCAGAACAAAGCCTTTCACCTGTTCATAGAAAAACAGCGTCTTCCGTAAATAATAAAGGAGGACCGCTACCCCGATAAAGCAAAATAGGACGATATAGAACCATACTGAAGTCAGAAGGTGTATCAAAGAAGGTATTTTGGTACCTGTGTTTTCCAGGAAAGTGACAAAGATCGGCATTTGCAGCAGCACGGTCACACCGGTAATCAGAAGAATGGTCAGTGTATCTACCAGTCGTTCCGTCACCACTGTCCCCAGCGACTTGGCAAACGAGACATTATCGTACTTCGCCAATACACCGCAACGACTCACCTCCCCTATCCGGGGAACAATCAGACTGGCAGCATACGAAACAAAAATGGCATTCACGCAGTCACTTCTCTTGGGAAAAGCATCCAACGGTTCCAGCGTCTGCCGCCACCGCCATCCGCGGAACACCTGGGCAAGCACTCCAAACAAGAGAGAGAAGAGCATCCACCACCAGTTCGTGCCATGCCGCAATACCTCGCCGGCTTCGGCGAAATCAAAGTCGCGATAAACCCAATATAGAATAAAGCCGCCTAAAACGATCGGTAATATCAGTTTCAGCGTCTTTTTTAGTAGTTTCTTCATCCTTAATTCTTCATTCTTCATTTAAAAGAATTACCTTTGTCGGCTGCAAAAGTAATTATTTAGTTGGTAAATGAAATTAGTAAAGCCTAAAAAGTTTCTCGGACAGCACTTTCTGAAAGATTTGAAAGTAGCGCAGGATATTGCCGATACAGTCGACACCTTTCCCGAATTGCCGATATTGGAGGTAGGACCGGGCATGGGGGTATTGACACAGTTTCTGGTAAAAAAGGACCGGTTGGTAAAAGTCGTTGAAGTGGACTACGAATCGGTTGCCTATCTCCGCGAAGCCTATCCGTCACTGGAAGATCACATTATCGAAGACGATTTTCTGAAAATGAATCTTCACCGGTTGTTCGACGGAAAGCCTTTCGTTCTGACCGGTAATTACCCATACAACATCTCCAGCCAGATATTTTTCAAGATGCTGGAAAACAAAGACATCATCCCCTGCTGTACCGGAATGATCCAGAAGGAAGTAGCCGAACGTATCGCTGCCGGACCGGGCAGTAAAACCTACGGCATCCTGAGTGTACTGATACAGGCATGGTATAAAGTAGAATATCTCTTTACCGTCAGCGAACATGTTTTCAACCCGCCTCCCAAAGTTAAAAGCGCCGTCATCCGGATGACACGCAATGACACGCAAAATCTGGGATGCGACGAAAAGCTGTTCAAACAAGTAGTGAAGACCACCTTCAACCAACGGCGTAAAACATTGCGCAACTCTATCAAACCGATTTTAGGCAAAGACTGTCCGCTGACAGAGGACGCCTTATTCAACAAACGCCCGGAACAGCTATCGGTAGAAGAATTCATCAGCCTGACGAATCAGGTAGAGGAAGCACTGAAAGCAGCCAACACTTCCGGCAACTGACAGTCTGTGAGAGGAACCTGTATGTAATTTGTAAAACGTTTAATCGCAAACAAAAAGATGAACGAGGAATACATTGACAACGTAAAACACCTTATCGAGCAGAAGGATGCCGATAAGGTAAAAGAACTTCTTGTCGACCTTCACCCCGCCGACATCGCTGAACTGTGTGATGACCTGAATCCGGAAGAAGCCCGGTTTATCTATCGCCTGCTCAACAATGAAACTGCAGCCGACGTACTTGTCGAAATGGATGAGGACGTTCGTAAGGAATTCCTCGAAATGATCCCTTCGGAAACGATTGCCAAGCGCTTTGTGGACTACATGGATACGGATGACGCCGTAGACCTGATGCGTGACCTCGACGAAGACAAACAGGAAGAAATTCTTTCGCACATCGAAGACATCGAACAGGCAGGCGACATTGTAGACCTGTTGAAATATGACGAAAACACCGCCGGTGGTCTGATGGGCACCGAAATGGTAGTCGTAAACGAAAACTGGAGTATGCCCGAATGTCTGAAGGAAATGCGCCAGCAAGCCGAAGAACTGGATGAGATATATTATGTATATGTCATCGATGACGATGAACGTCTAAGGGGAATTTTCCCGCTCAAAAAGATGATCACCTCCCCTTCTGTATCCAAAGTGAAACATGTGATGCAGAAAGACCCGATTTCGGTACACGTAGACACTTCCATCGACGAAGTGGCACAAACCATTGAAAAGTATGACCTTGTTGCCATCCCTGTAGTAGACAGTATCGGCAGACTGATAGGACAGATCACTGTCGACGACGTCATGGACGAAGTTCGTGAACAGTCGGAACGCGATTACCAGTTGGCATCCGGTCTTTCGCAGGACGTAGAAACCGATGACAACGTACTGAGACAAACCACAGCCCGGCTACCGTGGCTACTGATCGGTATGATCGGAGGAATCGGAAACTCCATGATATTGGGAAACTTCGACGCCACTTTCGCCGCCCATCCCGAAATGGCATTATACATTCCGCTGATCGGTGGTACGGGAGGAAACGTCGGAACACAATCTTCCGCCATCATCGTACAAGGACTTGCCAACAGTTCGCTGGACGCAAAAAACACATTCAAGCAAGTAACCAAGGAAGCGGTAGTAGCTTTAATCAATGCTACCATCATTTCCCTGCTGGTATATACCTACAACTTTATCCGGTTCGGCGCGACGGCTACGGTCACTTATTCCGTATCCATCAGCCTGTTTGCCGTAGTAATGTTCGCCTCTATCTTCGGTACCCTCGTTCCGATGACACTGGAGAAACTAAAGATAGACCCTGCCATCGCGACAGGTCCGTTTATAGCCATCACAAATGACATAATCGGCATGATGTTGTACATGGGAATTACGGTTTTATTATCCTAAAAACACGATAATCAAAAAAAAATAAGCAAAAGAGTATGAAGTAATCGTTTTATTTCATTATTTTGTGACCCAAAACTAATATACAATGATGGACGCTCATGACACTAATCTTCCCTTGAACCAAGGGGAGTTAGAAGAAGAAAAGAAAACAGTTGAGGTTTCTGAAGCCATTACAGAGACTCCGGCTGAAGAAGGTACCGAAAAAGTTACTGAAGAAGTTACTGCCGAAGTTCAGACTGAAGCAGCACCTAAACCTGCCACAAAGGAAGACGTACTGAACCGATTGAAAGAGCTTGCGCAAGACTCGGAAAATGCGAACAAGCAGGAAATTGACAACCTAAAACAATCATTCTACAAGTTGCACAACGCCGAAGTGGAGGCTGCCAAAAAGCAGTTTATCGACAATGGAGGCGTTGCTGAAGACTTCACTCCGCAGGATGACCCCACAGAAGAGGAATTCAAACGCCTGATGGGATCTATCAAAGAGAAAAGAAGCCGGCTGGTTGCCGAACAGGAACGTCAGAAAGAAGAAAATCTGCAAGTCAAGCTTTCCATTATCGAAGAACTTAAAGAATTGGTAGAATCGGGTGATGATGCCAATAAATCTTATACAGAGTTCAAAAAGCTGCAACAGCAATGGAACGAGACCAAACTGGTTCCTCAGGGCAAGGTGAATGAACTTTGGAAGAATTACCAACTGTACGTAGAGAAATTCTACGATCTGTTGAAACTGAACAACGAATTCCGTGAATACGATTTCAAGAAGAATCTGGAAATAAAGACTCATCTTTGTGAAGCTGCCGAAAAGCTTGCCGACGAAGAAGATGTAGTTTCCGCTTTCCACCAGCTTCAGAAGTTACATCAGGAATTCCGTGATACGGGTCCGGTAGCTAAAGAATTGCGTGACGAAATCTGGAACCGCTTCAAAGCTGCTTCTACGGCTGTCAACCGCCGTCACCAGCAACATTTCGAAGCTCTGAAAGAATCGGAACAGCACAATCTGGATCAAAAGACTGTCATTTGCGAAATTGTAGAAGCAATCGAGTACGATGAACTGAAAACATTCTCAGCCTGGGAAAACAAGACACAGGAAGTGATTGCTCTGCAAAACAAATGGAAGACCATCGGATTCGCTCCCCAAAAGATGAACGTGAAGATATTCGAACGTTTCCGCCACGCCTGCGATGACTTCTTCAAAAAGAAAGGAGAATTCTTCAAAACGCTCAAAGAAGGAATGAACGAAAATCTGGAAAAGAAGAAAGCACTTTGCGAAAAGGCAGAAGCTCTGAAAGACAGCACCGACTGGAAAGCAACCGCTGATGCGTTGACTAAGTTGCAGAAAGAATGGAAAACCATCGGTCCGGTAGCCAAGAAATATTCGGATGCCGTATGGAAACGCTTCATCACCGCCTGCGATTATTTCTTCGATCAGAAGAATAAGGCCACTTCTTCACAACGCTCTGTAGAAGTAGAGAACATGGAGAAGAAAAAAGCGTTGATTGAGAAATTAGCTTCCATCGACGAAAATATGGATACGGATGAAGCCGGTACTTTGGTACGCGACTTGATGAAAGAATGGAATTCCATCGGTCATGTCCCGTTCAAGGAAAAAGATAAATTGTACAAGCAATATCATGGCTTGATCGACCAACTGTTCGACCGATTCAACATCAGTGCGTCAAACAAGAAGTTGAGTAATTTCCGCTCGAATATCAGCAATATTCAAGGAGGCGGCTCACAATCTCTGTATAGAGAAAGAGAAAAACTGGTACGTATTTATGAAAATATGAAGAATGAACTTCAGACTTATGAGAATAATCTGGGATTCCTTACTTCTTCTTCCAAAAAAGGTAGCAGCTTGCTGACAGAACTGAACCGCAAGGTAGATAAGCTGAAAGCTGATCTCGAATTGGTATTACAGAAAATTAAAGTAATCGACGAGTCATTGAAAGCAGAAGAATAATCTTCTCTTAAAATAAGAAGTTATTCATAATTCACTTATATAAAGCCAACTAAGTCATCCCGGTTTAGTTGGCTCTTTTATTTTCCCCGCTTCTCTTATATAGAAAGCCATTCCTATTCCGGGGTCAGTCAAAAAACAGGTTTGAGCTCTATACTGTACAGAAAAGAATATATTTAGGCACGGATTACACGGATTTCACGGTTTTAGTGCTATGATTAATTACGTAAAACAACCGTGTTCATCCGTGTAATCCGTGCCTAATCCTTAATTTATAATTTAATTCATTTCCGTACGGAAAGAAACAAACTGAAAACAACCGGAGCTTTGGATTGATCCCCTATTCCATATAGAGAAATCAACAGGACCGAGTCACTTCTACATAAGAGTTTTTCGGGCATTCTATTGTCATCTGTCAGCTTTTAGTGTTTAAACTGCTATAAAATAGCCGTTTATCTCATGACAATAAAACCTGATAATAAGGCTGACAATAGAAAACAGGCATTTTATTGTCAGCCCATTGCCCAAAGATAAATCCTGCGATTTAAATATTCTCTCCTTCTCTTTGCGTTTTGGAGCACTCACTTTGCTCATGACAACTAATCAAGGTAGTTGTGCCATACCAGTAAAACAGTTGTGCCAACGTAGTGACACAACCGTGCCAACACGGTGGCACAACTGTGCCAAGCCTTTGGCACAACCATTTCCAATAGAAGAAACAACAGTTCCAAGCGAGGAAACAACAATTCCATAAACACGAAACAACAGCTTTCCACAGATGAGCAAGCAAAACATCCATCCTGTCATTTATCCCCCCTCAAGGTTTACGAGAATAAGAGAAATCATTGATGCATCCTATCAGAATTGAAAAAAGAGGCTGACAATAAAACCCTATTTTTCTATTGTCAGCCTTATTATCAGGTCTTATTGTCATGAGATAAACGGCTATTTTATAGCGGTTTAAATGCTAAAAGCTGACAGATGACAATAGAACCTACTTAATTTTCTAATGTATATATCTCCCAATAGTAATAGAATTGAAATTCATCTTCGTATAGAGAAAGGGATAATCCAGACAATAGTCCACCAAATAACCTGATATTCAAAGCTATAGATAAGAACTGAATACAATCAAGATTCAGATATGAAATACTTCAACTAAGTTCTGGTAGAACTTAGCACATTAAACAGTCAATTTATCCGTCCACTTTCACATGAATGTATCCAGTTCGACCAATAGACTCACTATTTTTTAAATTAAAAACCAACAATTCGGTTGCAAATATAGTAATTAGTTCGAAAAAGCCATGCAATTCATCGATATTATTTCAAAATTAAATTATAATCAAGTTTCTTATTTATTCCCACGACATCAAATAATGGGTAGAAACAGAGTGTACATATAACAAAAGAAAGCTTCAAAAACAAAAGCTATACATTCTATTTATCAGCATAATAAGCTTTTCATTCCCCTATATTTCATCATATTTAAGTTCTACCAGAACTAAGACAAAGGATTTATTATTTTTTTGACTTTAAATCAGCACAGTTCAGCACACAGAAAAAAATGTTTTAACTTCAAATTTCAATGCCTATGAGAAAGAGATAAGTATTTCAATTCCAAGAGTACCCACAGGTACTTCTATTCGTTTTTACCCTTTTTACCTTTAATAAAACTAATATTAATTTATGAAAAAATGCTTTGAATTAACACCATGTCTGCTGGCATTCTTATGCATTACCAGCTGTGTAGAAGATGTTGATAACGAACGCTCCAAAGGAATGTTCTCAGCATCACAAAGTGGATTCACCACCATTGAAGTTTATGATTTAGGCCCCCTCAACAAGATCGATTTATCCATTGCCAAGGCAGGATTGGAGGATGCCGGAGGAACAGTCACTTTTTCGGTAGAACAATCTTTGTTAGATTCTCTGAACAATGCAGACGGAACTGCCTATCAACTGCTACCTTCCGAATGCTATACGATTGAAAACGCAACTTATGACGTAACCTCCGGCGGAGACAGGCGCGTAACAGGAGGCAGCCTGGTCTACAATCCTCACAAAATCTACAACCTTTGCGGTTTCGATGAGCTTAAATATGTGCTTCCATTACAGGTATCTTCTACAGGAACTCCCATGAATTCGGACCGGACAGCAGTGCTCTATGGATTCATAGTTAAAGAAGCCATTGTCAGACTCGCATCTACCGGAGGAGACTTCGTCGTAGAAGGAGGAGCAACTACTTCACCTATGAATCTGAACACAGAAATAAGTTTTGAGAATGAATGGGACCTGACTACCACATTTGCCGCCAAAGGAGCGGACTATGTAGATCATTACAATTCAGCAAATTCGACCTATTATATACCATTGCCCTCCGACTTTTACACTCTTCCTGACGTCACCATCGCCAAGGGGAAAGCAACGGGAGGCTCCGTCATCAGCCTGCTGGGTGAAACACTTCCCCCCGGAAATTATCTTCTTCCGGTTTCACTCAGCGGACTCAGCGGACAAGGAGATGCCAGCATCAACATAGACAAGCAAACGGTAGCCAACTATTTTGTAATCAAACAAGGTAGTCCCATCAACAGAGATCACTGGACAGTTACCGCCAACACGGAGGAAAAGACAGGAGAAACCTCAGCTGCTTACCCTCACAACGGTCAGACGGTGTCGTTGATTGACGGAGAAGTTAACACTTTCTGGCATAGCCAATGGCAGGGAGGCGAAGTAGCACCACCGTATGAAATCATACTCGACATGGGTAAAGAGAACAGTGTCAGCCAATTAGGACTCATTGCCAGACAAAACGCACTGACCTCAATGAATCTTGAAATTTATGCAGGAAATGACGGCGAAACATGGAACCTAATTGGAAAATACTTTTTTGACGGCAGTATAAAAACAGAGCAAATGGTCCCTGTAAAAACATGCGACGCACGCTGGCTCCGGATCTACATTCCAAGTCTGGGCAGCGGTTCATCCGTAGGACACCTGGCAGAACTATATGTATACGGCACGGACAAGTAACCTTAATTATTTTCTAATTCTTACTTAAAAGAAACATTTATGAATAAGATATTAAAAGTAACGTGTTTCATCCTGTTTGCCTTATTGGCAGGAATAAACACAATTTATGCACAAGGACAAAGTCCGACAGGGCTTGTAGTCGATGAAAACGGACAGCCGATGATCGGGGTGCAGATAAAAATCGAAGGAACCACGGTCGGCGCCATCACCGATGTAGACGGTAACTTCACCATCAAAGCCACAAAAGGCAATATACTTATTTTCTCTTATGTGGGCTACGAACAACAAAAAATCACTTATAAGGGAGAAAAGGTACTGGCAATCAAGATGCTTCCAAGTACGGAAATGCTGGAAGATGTGGTTGTCATCGGTTACGGCAAACAAAAGAAGAACAGTGTAGTCAGTTCTATCAACGCTATCGGACCCAAAGAACTGTCGGTTTCTTCCAGCCGTAATATGACTAATAATTTGGCAGGACAGGTGCCGGGACTGATCGCAGTACAGCGTTCCGGTGAACCGGGATACGACAACGCCGACTTTTGGATTCGCGGACAGAGTTCTTTCAAAGGAGGTACGAATCCGCTTGTATTGGTCGATGGTGTTCCCCGGCAAATGCAGGATATCGAAGCAGATGAAATCGAATCTTTTACTTTGCTGAAAGATGCTGCCGCCACAGCCGTATACGGAGCCGAAGGTGCAAACGGAGTCATCCTGATCACTTCCAAACGAGGAAATTCGCAGAAACCCAAAATCTCGTTCCGTGCCGAAGGTACGATTCTGGAACCGACACGCCTGCCGACATTCATGAACTCCGTAGAGACTTTGAACCTGTACAACGAAGCATTGAACAACGAGGGGACCGCCAGCATCCGTACAGACGAGGAGATTGCCAAATATGGTCCCGGAGCCGACCGTGATCTATATCCGGATACCGACTGGTTGGGTACGATGCTGAGAAACCATACTTATAATATGCGGTATACCCTGAATGTAAGAGGAGGAACTGAACGCGCCCGTTATTTCGTATCCGGCGCCTTCTATCAGGAAAATGGTATATTCAAGGATTTCGGTAATGATTATGACAACAACATCGGACTGAAACGCTACAATTTGCGCAGCAACATCGACTTTGACGCAACTAAAACGACAACTGTAAAAGTAGACCTCAGCGGACAATACCTGCAGACCAACTATCCGGGCACAGGAACCAGCACTATTTTTACTACCATGTGCCGTACTCCGTCTTATATCATGCCGGCTGTGTATTCCGACGGTACCATCGCCGGACATCCCCGCCCATCCGGCAACCGCTCCAACCCGTACAACCTGCTTGTTAATTCGGGATATGCCAAAGAGTGGAGAACTTCTATCCAGTCGAAAGTGGAGATAGACCAGAAACTGGACTTCCTGACCAAAGGCTTAACATGGAAAGGACTGATCAGCTTTGACGCAGACATGTCGTACATCGCCAAACGTACCAAAACACCGACACAATATCTGGCAACGGGGCGCGATGAAAATGGAAGTCTGCTATATAAGACTGTAGTAGAGGGCAGCGATGTATTATCGGAAAATCTGAGCAACAGTTCAAGCAAACGAATTTATTTCGAAACGGCTATCAACTACAACCGTACTTTTGCCGAAAAACATGACGTAGGCGCTATGTTCCTGTATATGCAGAAAGAAACACAATACCACAACAATGCCCTGCCCTATAGAAAACAAGGGTTGGTAGGCCGTGTGACTTATGGATATGACGGACGCTATTTCATAGAAGGAAACTTCGGTTACACCGGTTCCGAAACCTTCGCAAAAGGCTATCGTTTCGGATTTTTCCCTGCAATGGGTCTGGCATGGTACATCAGCAACGAGCACTATTACCCAGACGTATTAAAAAAGGTAGTAAACAAACTGAAATTAAGATTCTCTGTCGGTCGTACCGGTAATGACGATACAGGCGGTAACCGGTTCTTATATCGTGGAACCATGAAGCAGGATAACAGCGGCTACAATCTCGGATTCAGCAACAGTGGCGCAATGGGTGGAGTAGGCAACGGAATCACCGAAGCCCAGTTCGAATCACCCTTCCTCTCGTGGGAAATCGAAGACAAACGAAACTTCGGTATCGATTTAGGCTTGTTCGACAACCGCATCGACCTGCAAGTAGACTATTTCAACAACCAACGCAAGGCGATTCTGCTGCAACGTAATACAGTTTCTAACGTAACAGGATTCCAGCAGATGCCGTGGCAAAACTTCGGTATTGTTAAAAACCAGGGTGTGGACGCAAGTCTGAATCTTAATTATAAGGTAGGGGAAGTAAATCTGAGCGCACGCGGCAACTTCACATTTGCGCGCAACGAAATTCGCGAATACGACCAAGTACCGCAAGTCTATCCGTGGCTTGAAAAGAAAGGCACACGCCTCAACTCATGGAAACTGTACATCGCCGACGGACTTTATACGGCTGACGACTTTAACATCACAGGGGAAGGTCTGAACCGCCAGTACGAACTGAAGCCGGGAGTCGTATCCGGTTTGTCGAGCGGAGTCCGCCCGGGTGATATCAAATACAAAGACCTGAACGGAGACGGCAAAATCGACAGCAACGACCAGATGGAGGATGTAGGAAATCCTTCGGTACCGGAAATTGTATACGGCTTCGGACTCAACGCCGAATGGAGAGGATTCTATGCAGGTATCTTCTTCCAGGGTTCCGGAAATACATCAACTGTATTAGGAGCCAGTTCCAACGGAGCATTCTTCCCTTTCCAATGGGGAGTAGAAGAATCTGCCGTACGCTCCGAAGTGGCTAACAGATGGACAGAACAGAACCCAAGCCAAAATGTAATGTTCCCCCGCATGCATTCTAACAATTTCGACAATAACACAGTTGCCAGCACATGGTGGTTGCGTGATGCCAGCTTCCTGCGCCTGAAAAACGTCGAAATCGGATACAATTTCAAGGAGAAGACACTGAAGAAGATCGGCATACAGGCCTTACGCGTTTATCTGCAAGGAAACAACCTCTGTGTATGGGACGATATCAAGATGTGGGACCCGGAACTTGGAAACACCAACGGCGGTTTCTCATATCCTCTAAGCCGTACTTTCACATTCGGTCTCGACTTTACTTTCTAATAATCTATATAACACATTATATATATGAAGACATTGAAGAAATTATCAATCATACTGGCCGCAGGACTAAGCACGATCTTCTTTTCAGGTTGCAGCGACTATCTGGACGTATCGGATGACCTGGCGGCAGAACTGAGCATGGAAGAAGTATTCAACAACACCGGTTATGCCCGACGCTTCCACCGTTACATATACTCCGGAATTCCGGATGTGTCAAACATCATCATTACCAGTTCTTACGCAGCCCTGACCGGGCTCGACAATCCCTGGCCTGCTGTTTCCGACGAATTGAAAAGCGCGCAAAACAACGTTAAGACAATTCCCGTAGTAGGTTATCATGCCGGTTCGGCTGATTTATCCCGATGGAGCCTGTACAAACAAATCCGTCAAGCAAACGAATTCCTAGCATACTCGCATACCATCCCCCAGCAAGGTGATGTAACGGATTACATTGACGAAGCCGAACTGGCACGATTGAAAAATGAGGCCCGTTTCCTACGTGCCTACTACCACTATCTGCTATTCGAATTGTACGGACCCATTCCCATTATGACGGAAATATCAGACCCGTCGGCAAGTGATCTGGACTACTACCGGAACTCAGTGGATGAAGTAGTAGCGTTCATCGATTCCGAATTAAATGAATGCTACAATGAACTGCCGGAGAAAGAAGTGAATGACGACGGCACTCCTAACGAGAACCGAAGCGCAGCACCTACCAAAGGAGCAGCATTGGCCATTTTGGCTAAACTTCACGTTTACGCCGCAAGTCCCTTGCTGAACGGAGGCTATTCCGAAGCAGTCGCCCTGAGAGATAATCAGGACAAACAACTGTTCCCGGCAAAAGACGACGGAAAATGGCAGACTGCCTTAAACGCCTTACAACGCTTTATCGATTATGCAAAAACTCACTATTATTTGTATAAAGAAAAAGATAAAGACGGCGAACTGAATCCGGAAGAATCTTTGTACCAACTCTTCCAGGTGAGTCTGAACAACCCGGAAGCTATCTGGCAAACCAGCAAGAATTCATGGGGAGATGTTGGCGGAGAAGGAAGAGAACGCAGGTGTACCCCACGTGCGATTTATAGCGGATTTGGCTGTGTAGGTGTTTTACAAGAAGCCATAGACGACTTCCTGATGAGTGATGGCAAAAGCATTCACGAATCCGATCTTTATACCGAAGAAGGCATCGGTGAAGACGGTATCCCCAACATGTACAAGAATCGTGAACCACGCTTCTATCAGGATATCACCTATTCCGGCAAAACATGGCAGAAAACAACCAAACAGATTTATTTCTACAAAGGTAGCGGAGACGACAACTCCAAAGCGGATATGAGCTATTCCGGCTATCTGCTTTATAAGGGAATGAACCGTGACCTTTTAAATCAAGGCAGCAATGCCAAGTCAAAGTTCAGAGCAGGCATGCTGTTCCGTCTGGCCGATTTCTATTTGCTGTATGCCGAAGCATTGAACCATGTAAATCCTGCGGACGAACGTATCATCGCACACATTGACAGCGTCCGTTATCGGGCAGGTATTCCTCTGCTGAAAGATATCAAACCGGAAATAAAGGGAAACCAGACATTGCAGGAAGAAGCTATCCGCAAGGAACGCCGCATTGAGCTGTTTGCCGAAGGACAACGCTACTTTGACGTACGCCGCTGGATGTGTGCCGACGAAGAAGGATACAAACAAGGTGGGCCGGTACATGGAATGAACATGAATGCTGACAACCTGGAAGGGTTCATGGAGCGTACCCCATTCGAAACCCGCATCTTCGAAAGACGTATGTACCTCTATCCTATCCCGCTAAATGAGATTCAAAAATCAAGTAAACTTGTTCAAAATCCGGGATGGTAACCCCCTACGTCATAACACAGACACAATAGGTATCTCATCATAGATGCAAACAAACATCACCTGAACGGTGCAAACGTAAAAAAGAGTTTTCCATTGATTTTGGAAAACTCTTTTTTACGTCCATCTTCAGAGAGAACAATAAAAAAACCTGCTAAAACTTTCATTTTAGCAGGTTTCTAACTGATCATTGTTGTTGATTCTGTTGGGCTACCTGGATTCGAACCAGGAATGACAGGACCAGAATCTGTAGTGTTACCATTACACCATAGCCCAATAATTTTCGTTTGCGGGTGCAAAGATACAAATAAATTGGGAATTGCAAACAATTCTGCTATTTTTTTTGCAAAAAAGCTCATTTTGTCCCTCCGAATAAAAGCATCTCCCCTAAAAAACACAAAAATTAAGTCATAACTTTCTTGTATCCAATAAATCACCGTATATTTGTCAAAAATATCACGTTTATAATCAGAAACAAAGGGGAATCCTTTTTTGTTATAAACCAAAAGACAACATGAATTATTAATTTCAATTACAGGAATGAACGATACGAAAATATTAATTGAAAAAATTAAAGAGGGAATTCAAGAGAAAAAAGGTAAAAATATCATTATTGCTGATTTAACCGGTATAGAAGATACCATCTGCAAATATTTCGTTATATGCCAGGGGAACTCTCCCAGTCAGGTGAGCGCTATCGTAGACTCTATCAAAGAGTTTACACGTAAAGGCGCCGACAGCAAACCTTTCGGCATAGACGGACTCCGAAACGCAGAATGGGTAGCGATGGATTATGCCGATGTACTTGTACATGTTTTTTTGCCGGAAGTAAGATCCTTCTATAATCTTGAACATCTTTGGGCAGACGCCAAACTTACTCAAATCCCCGATTTAGACTAATCCACAATTATGGACAACAATAATACTAACAACAATAAGCCTAATAATAAGGTGAATATGCCTAAGTTCAATCTGAACTGGCTATATATGATTATTGCCCTCATGCTTCTCGGCCTTTGGTGGAGCAGCGATTCAAGAGGAAGCGGAAGCAAACTCGTTCCTTACAGCGACTTCCAGAAGTATGTCACCAATGGGTATATCAGCAAAGTGCTGGGTTCTGAGAAAACACTCGAAGCCTACGTAAAGCCGAATGCCGTAGGTGCTGTATTCGGTGCGGACTCCATGAAAGTGGGAAGAAACCCGATTATCACCAGTAACCCTCCTTCCAAGGACAGACTGGATAAATTCCTGCAGGATGAAAAAGCTGCCGGTCATTTTGACGGAATTGCGGATTATCCTGCCGATTCGGATATTTTCCCGGCAATCCTGATTAATATTCTTCCACTGGTTTTACTTATCGCCCTGTGGATCTTCTTCATGCGCCGCATGAGCGGCGGCGGTGCCGGCGGTGCCGGCGGCGTATTCAATGTGGGAAAATCGAAAGCCCAGCTTTTTGAAAAGGGAGGATCTATCAAGATTACTTTCAAGGACGTAGCCGGTCTGGCGGAAGCCAAACAAGAGGTGGAAGAAATTGTAGAGTTTCTGAAAGAGCCTCAAAAGTATACCGACTTAGGAGGAAAGATTCCTAAGGGTGCATTGCTTGTAGGCCCTCCGGGAACCGGTAAGACATTACTGGCCAAGGCTGTTGCCGGTGAAGCAAACGTACCATTCTTCTCTCTGGCTGGTTCCGACTTCGTAGAAATGTTTGTCGGTGTGGGTGCATCCCGCGTACGTGACCTGTTCAAGCAGGCAAAAGAAAAGGCTCCTTGTATTGTGTTTATCGATGAGATTGACGCAGTAGGCCGTGCACGTGGCAAAAACCCTGCAATGGGTGGAAATGACGAACGCGAAAACACCCTGAATCAGTTATTGACTGAAATGGACGGTTTCGGCTCCAACAGTGGTGTGATTATCCTTGCCGCCACCAACCGGGTAGACGTACTGGATAAAGCATTGCTTCGTGCCGGACGTTTCGACCGTCAAATACACGTAGACCTGCCCGACCTTAACGAACGTAAAGAAGTATTCGGCGTACATCTGCGCCCGATCAAGATAGACGACACAGTAGACGTGGATCTGCTGGCACGCCAGACTCCGGGATTCTCCGGTGCGGATATTGCGAATGTCTGCAATGAAGCTGCCCTGATTGCAGCCCGTCACGGAAAGAAATTCGTAGGCAAGCAGGATTTCCTGGATGCTGTAGACCGTATCATCGGTGGTCTGGAAAAGAAGACCAAAATCACCACAGAAGCAGAAAGACGTTCAATCGCTTTACACGAAGCAGGACACGCCTCTATCTCCTGGCTGCTGGAATATGCCAACCCATTGATCAAGGTTACGATTGTTCCTCGCGGACGTGCATTAGGTGCTGCCTGGTATCTGCCGGAAGAACGTCAGATCACTACCAAAGAGCAGATGCTTGACGAAATGTGTGCTACTCTAGGAGGACGGGCAGCTGAAGACCTGTTCATCGGACGTATCTCCACCGGGGCCATGAACGACCTCGAAAGAGTGACCAAACAGGCATACGGCATGATCGCTTATCTAGGTATGAGTGACAAATTGCCCAACCTGTGCTATTATAATAATGAAGAATATTCTTTCAACCGTCCTTATAGCGAAAAGACAGCCGAACTAATCGACGAGGAAGTGAAGCGGATGGTGAACGAGCAATATGAACGTGCTAAGAAAATTCTGTCTGAACACATGAAAGGACACAATGAATTAGCCCAACTGCTAATCGACAAGGAAGTAATCTTTGCCGAAGACGTTGAACGTATTTTCGGTAAGCGTCCCTGGGCATCGCGCTCGGAAGAAATCCTGGCTGCCAAAGAAAGCCAGGATGCTGCCAAAGCAGAGAGAGCATTAGCCGAAAAACTGAAATCAGAAGAACAGGAAATCAAGGAGGAGGAAGCTGAAAATACTGCTCAGGAAGAAGCAACTACAGAAACGAAAATCACTGCGGAAGGAAAAAAAGTGACCGTAGAAGGAAAAGTGACTATAGAAGCCAAATCCAATGAGAAAGGACAAACTACCGAATCCAACTAATTAAAACACGAAGATCGTGATTAGTAATTTTATAAAACGGGCCATTACGGGTATACTCTTCGTAGCCATTCTGGTAGGATGTATACTTTACAATTCTTTCAGTTTCGGCATTCTGTTCATGGCGATCAGTGCATTGACTATCTATGAATTCGGACAGTTGGTCAACAGCCGTGCAGAAGGTGCTAATGTAAACAAGACCATTATTATGCTGGGAGGAGCTTATTTATTCCTCGCAGTAATGGGATTCTGCATTGACGCAGCCGACTCTAAGATTTTCATTCCTTATTTGCTGTTGCTGCTCTATTTAATGATCAGTGAGTTGTATCTGAAAAAAGCAAATCCGATGCTCAACTGGGCATATTCCATGCTTAGCCAGCTCTACATAGGGCTGCCGTTTGCATTGCTCAATGTACTGGCATTCCATAATGATCCGGAATATAGCAGCGTAAGCTATAATCCGATTCTGCCATTGTCTATCTTCATATTCCTTTGGCTGAGTGACACGGGTGCATATTGCGTCGGTTCATTAATAGGTAAACACCGCTTGTTCGAACGTATCTCTCCTAAGAAATCCTGGGAAGGTTCCATCGGTGGCGGAGTGGTAGCTATCGGAGCTTCTTTTATTCTGGCACATTATTTCACGATTATGTCGATGTGGGAATGGGCAGGTCTGGCTTTGGTTGTTGTCATATTCGGAACATGGGGTGACCTGACAGAGTCATTACTGAAACGCCAATTACACGTTAAAGATTCGGGAACGATTCTTCCGGGACACGGAGGTATGCTTGACCGCTTTGACAGCGCTTTGATGGCCATACCGGCAGCAGTATTTTATCTGTATGCACTGACTTGGTTCTAATGGAGACAAAATAAACAAAAAGGTCGGAAGCTGCTTTGATGCAATTCCGACCTTTTTTTTCACACACAGTGTTCGTCAAGGTTTAGTTTTCATAAAAGTTTGGCTATTTAATAAAAGAAGTGGAATGTACGTCCTTCGCTTTCTCCGGAACGCCTACCGGATGGTCCAAATCGAGAACGATCACTCTTCCTTCTCCATTCTCCTCTGAATTGATTGTCACCTTGAATCCTTTCCATTCTGTTTCCGCGTCTTTTGCTGACGGATAGAACTCTTCCAGATTATAAGAAACTCGTCCCCATCCCCGGTATTTAGTTACATCATCATACGTATTGTAACGCAATTCCAGATGTATATAACCGTCTTCATCCACATTCAATGTTTCCGGTGTCTCCGGAGTTTCCGGTTCTATCTTATTCTGCACAAGACTAATACGATGCTTTTCAGTATGAGGTAAATACTGATGGAAGATTATATTCAGGAACTTTCCTCCCAGCCACATATCTCCCTGATAAATCACGATAGGATCATTTCCGAATTCTTCTTCATTTTCAGCAGTCATATCTTCCACCTCTTTCGTCAACACTTCCTGGATGCCTTCTATCTTTACCTGAGCACCATTATCCGTATCAGCCAAAGGGTTGAAAAAAGCAACTACACGTTCACCGTCTACCGGTTTGTACCAAGGAATAGAGCTGGCAACCGGATCAATCACTCCCCAGCGATCACCTTCCAGATAATAACCTCCGCCACCGGTTGCATGAACCGTGGCCCAATCCCATCCCAAGTCTCCAATTGAATACCCATCGTCGTCACATGATTGCAGTGCGGGTACCAATGCGAGCAATAACATTACTAAAAACCAATTAAATTTTTTCATATCTGTTCCTCTCTTTTTAATTCTTCTGCTATATAAATAAAAAAGCCGGGCATTTACTGCACCGGCTTTACGTTTATTCAGAAAAAGAAAGTTATTTTTTCAACAGTTCCAGCATTTCATGAGCAGCATGCTGTGGGGCACCCGCGGGTCCCAACCGATCTGCCATATACTCATACCCTGCAAGCATCCGTTTTTTATATTCCTTATTTTCAAGAAGTTTGCTTAGTTCCTCCTGCATATTTCCGACAGTCATTGTATCTGCCACTAGCTCCTTCACTACCTCACGGTCTGCAATCAGATTAACCAGCGAGATAAATTTCACTTTCAGAATATGGCGGCGCAAAAACGAAACGAACTTTCCAACCGGAGTATAATAGCAGACCACCTGAGGAACACGGAACAAGGCTGTCTCCAAGGTTGCCGTACCCGACGTTACCAAAGCCGCCTCCGCATGCTGCAACAAGCGATAAGTCTGGTCAAAGATTATTTTTACTTTAGCCTGTCCTACATATTGCTCGTAGTACTCCGGAGCAATACCGGGAGCACCAGCCAGCACCAGCTGATAAGCGGGAAATGCAGAAGCCGCCTTCAGCATATCCGGCAGATTATCTTTAATCTCCTGCTTCCTGCTTCCTGCCAATAATGCAATTACAGGCCGATCTTCCAGTTTATTATCCGCAATAAATGCTTCCATATTTTGGGGATGGGCTTTCTGATAAGCAGTCACTTCATCTACCGTAGGATTTCCTACATAATGTATAGGATACTGATGTTTCGCTTCAAAAAACTCCACTTCAAAGGGAAGTATGGAGAAGAGTTCATCCACATCGCGTTTGATATTCTTGATGCGATACTCCTTCCATGCCCATATCTTCGGAGAAATATAGTAGAAAACAGGAATCTGAGTCCTGGCATGTACAAACTTAGCTATGTTAAGATTGAAACCGGGATAGTCTACCAGAATCACGACATCAGGATTCCAGCCAACAATATCCTCCTTGCAACGTTTCATATTCGCAAAGATCGTACGCAAATGAAGCAGCACGGGGATAAATCCCATATATGCCAGTTCTTTATAATGCTTCACCATCGTCCCTCCGACGGCAGCCATCAGATCTCCACCGAAAAAACGGAAATCAGCTTGAGGATCTTCCGCCTTCAAGGCAGTCATCAGATGAGACGCGTGTAAGTCTCCGGAAGCTTCACCGACAATCAGATAATACTTCATGGGAATTTTGAATTAGGAGTTTTGAATTTCGAAATCAGCAAAATGCCGTATATATCAGAATTCTATTTGTTTACAATAGTCATTCAGTTCATCGATAAAGCCGTAGGCAGTCATATCAACTGTCGTTGGCGTGATAGCCACATATCCGTTTTCCAGTGCCCAATGGTCATTATTCTCGTTTTCAAGTTCATGATCAGTAAATGAACCGGTCAGCCAAAAATAATGATGGTCGTCCAGACGGGGACAAGTCACCCATTCGTTCTCCCAACACCCTTTCGCCTGTTCACAAACCTTCACCCCTTTCAGATGAGGAGTATCCGGGAAGTTCACATTGAGGCAAGTCAACGGAGGCAAGCCTTTTTCCAATATCATGGCAGCTATCTTGCGTATATAAAGACCCGCAGGTTCAAAATCAGCATCAGGCTGATGATTACACAGAGAAAAGCCGATAGAAGGAATCCCTTTCAGACAACCTTCGATCACGACTCCCATCGTTCCCGAATAATGTACGTTAATAGCAGAATTATCTCCATGATTGATACCGCCTACTACCAGGTCCGGTTTTCGGTCGAGTACAGCCCCCAATGCCAGTTTAATACAATCGGTTGGTGTCCCCGTACATTTATATACAGTCAGACCCACTTCTTTTTTGACCAGCTGATAATGAACCGGATGAGTTACTGTCAGTGCACTGCCACTACCGGAGCGCGGAGAATCGGGTGCCATTACTACAATTTCCCCCAACGGACGAAGAAACTTCACCAGTTCACTAATACCTTTAGCCATAACACCATCGTCATTTGAAACGAGGATCAACGGCTTCTTACTTTCCATATATTCAATCCTTTCCTTTTTATGTTCGCACAAAAGTAGCAAAAAGTAACCGTACCGCCAACCGGATATCTTCGAATATCCATTAATTACATCGCTATCTGGCGAATATACACCCGTTTACAAATCTTAATCTTCTGCAAGCGAGTAAAAAAAGAAAGAGATATCCAATATAAATATGTATATTTGCACGCTCGAATAGAGGAAGTTTGATGATAAAATCAGCCAGGTTTCAGAACTGTTTCGTCCGGCAGTTATTAACAAAACAGGTGACTTATCAACAGAAAATGCAAAGTTTCTCTTTTTTCGTAGGCGCTCTAAGGAATTATCACTTATTTCGCTGCCAATAAATTTAGAGTATATGGGAAAAATAATTGCTTTGGCCAATCAAAAAGGGGGTGTAGGAAAGACCACGACTACGATTAATCTCGCAGCGTCACTTGCTACACTCGAAAAGAAAGTACTCGTAGTAGATGCCGACCCGCAAGCAAATGCCTCTTCCGGTCTGGGAGTGGACATCAAGCAGTCGGAATGTACTATCTATGAATGCATTATTGACAGAGCCAATGTACAGGACGCTATCCTTGACACAGAAATCGATTCTTTAAAAGTGATCTCTTCGCACATCAATCTTGTAGGAGCAGAGATTGAAATGCTAAACCTCCCAAACCGCGAAAAGATACTGAAAGAAGTACTCACACCCTTGAAGAAAGAGTATGACTATATCTTGATAGACTGTTCTCCTTCACTCGGCCTGATCACCATCAATGCCCTGACAGCAGCCGACTCCGTGATCATCCCCGTGCAAGCTGAATATTTTGCTCTCGAAGGCATCAGCAAACTGCTGAATACAATCAAGATCATCAAGTCGAAACTGAACCCTGCGCTGGAAATCGAAGGTTTCCTGCTGACCATGTACGACTCACGTCTGCGTCAGGCAAACCAAATTTATGACGAAGTAAAAAAACACTTCCAGGAACTAGTATTCAACAGCGTGATCCAACGAAACGTAAAACTGAGCGAGGCTCCCAGCTACGGTATTCCGACTATTCTTTATGACGCGGACTCTACCGGTGCCAAAAACCACCTCGCCCTTGCCAAAGAGATTATCAACAGAAATAAATAAACGAAGAAGATATGGCAACACAAAAAAGAAATGCATTAGGACGCGGACTTGACGCCCTGCTCTCGATGGATGATGTGAAAACCGAAGGCTCTTCTTCCATTAATGAAATAGAGTTGGCGAAGATTACCGTCAACCCCAATCAGCCTCGCCGCGAATTCGATCAGACGGCCTTACAGGAACTGGCTGATTCAATTGCGGAAATCGGTATCATACAGCCTATCACTCTACGCAAACTCTCAGACGATGAATATCAGATCATCGCAGGAGAACGCCGTTACCGTGCTTCACAAAAAGCGGGACTGACAACCATCCCCGCCTACATCCGCACCGCTGACGACGAGAACATGATGGAAATGGCGCTGATTGAAAATATCCAGCGTGAAGACCTGAATGCGGTGGAAATAGCATTGGCTTATCAACATCTGCTGGACCAGTACGAACTGACACAGGAACGCCTGAGCGAACGTATCGGCAAGAACCGGACAACTATCGCCAACTACCTGCGTCTGCTCAAGCTACCGGCTCCTATACAGATGGCTCTGCAAAACAAACAGATCGATATGGGACATGCACGTGCATTGATTTCATTAGGCGACCCTAAACTTCAAGTAAAAATATTCGAAGAGATACAAGAACACGGATATTCTGTTCGCAAAGTAGAAGAGATTGTCAAATCACTGAGCGAAGGAGAAGCTGTGAAAAGCGGCACACGGAAAATCACTCCGAAACGCAGCAAACTACCGGAAGAGTTCAACTTACTGAAGCAACAACTCACGGGATTCTTCAACACCAAGGTACAACTGACTTGCTCCGAAAAAGGGAAAGGAAAAATCAGCATTCCTTTCAGCAACGAGGAGGAACTGGAACGTATCATGGAAATCTTCGATACGCTAAAAAAGTAAATGACAAGAAAAAGTAAGAAATATCAGTTACTCATCATCACCCTGCTTCTCTGTTTTCTACAGGTGGCAGGGATTGATGTGTATGCACAGGAGCCTGTGACTCCGGTACAAAAAGACAGTACTATTCAGAGTCGGGAAGCACCGAAAGCACGTGCACGAAGGCATCGCGACCCTGCCCAGGTGACGGATTCGCTAAGAAAGGATTCAATCAAGATATTGCATCCGGAACGTCTGCAAGCAACCGACAGTCTGTCTGCCGCTAAAATACAGATAGCTGACAGCCTTGACGCAGCCAACAAAAAAGAACTAAAGAAAATAGAACAGCCGACGCCTATTGTGGTGAAAACCGATACGGTCCCCCCTCCTGTACAGGACCTCAACAAGAAGCTGTTTGTTCCTAATCCGACCAAAGCAACATGGCTCGCAGTCGTATTCCCCGGTGGAGGACAGATTTATAACCGTAAATACTGGAAACTGCCTATTATATACGGAGGATTTGCGGGTTGCGCATACGCCCTCAGCTGGAACGGAAAGATGTATAAAGACTATTCACAGGCTTATCTGGACATCATGGACAGCAATCCGAATACCAAAAGCTACGAAGATTTGCTTCCTCCGAACGCCCAGTACAATGAAGAGCAACTGAAAAACACCCTGAAACGAAGGAAGGACTCATTCCGTCGTTTTCGGGACCTTAGTATATTTGCATTTATCGGAGTATACCTTATTTCTATCATTGACGCTTATGTCGATGCAGAATTATCCAACTTCGATATATCACCGGACTTGAGTATGAAACTGGAACCGACGGTCATTGACAACAACAGCCAGTTCCGTTCCAACAGTTACAAGAACAAGTCGGTAGGATTGCAATGCGTACTACGATTTTAAAAGAACACAATTTAGATTGAATTTATTATTAAAGCATGAAGAAATTAGAAAACTATTGTTCGATTATTTTCCTTTTCCTGTTGGCAACCACACAGGTAAAAGCTCAAAGTGTAGATGTAGTTATTCGTGAAAACGGAACCGAACGCAAAGAAAGCATCGATCTTCCAAAGAGTATGACTTACCCGCTCGACAGCCTGCTGAACGACTGGAAAGCTAAAAACTATATTGATTTAGGCAAAGATTGCAGTACCGCGGAAGTGAACCCTTTATTCAGTGATTCTGTTTATATCGACCGCCTTTCACGTATTCCGGCTGTCATGGAAATGCCTTACAATGACATTGTACGTAAATTTATCGATATGTATGCAGGACGTCTGCGCAATCAGGTTTCATTCATGCTGAGTGCCTGCAATTTCTACATGCCTATTTTTGAGGAAGCACTGGATGCTTACGGACTTCCTCTGGAACTAAAATACTTGCCAATTATCGAATCCGCACTGAATCCTTCAGCGGTATCACGTGCCGGTGCTTCAGGATTGTGGCAATTTATGATTGGAACGGGCAAGATTTATGGTCTGGAATCCAACAGCCTGATAGATGAACGCCGCGACCCGATCAAAGCAACTTGGGCTGCTGCCCGCTATCTGAAAGAGATGTACGATATTTATGGAGACTGGAATCTGGTTATCGCAGCCTATAACTGTGGTCCGGGTACCATCAACAAGGCAATCCGCCGTGCCGGAGGAGAAACGGACTATTGGAAAATATATAATCTGTTACCTAAAGAAACACGCGGATACGTACCTGCTTTCATTGCCGCCAACTATGTGATGACTTATTATTGTGACCATAACATCTGCCCGATGGAAACCAATATTCCGGCAAGTACAGATACAGTGCAAGTTACCCAAAATCTGCATTTTGAGCAAATTGCCGAACTTTGTAATGTTCCGCTGGATGAAGTGAAAAGCCTGAATCCTCAATATAAGAAACAAATTATTCCCGGAACAACCAAGCCTTGTACATTACGTTTACCACAAGGAGCTATCAGCGCATTTATCGATAAGCAGGATACCATCTATGCACACCGTGCCGACGAGTTATTCCGTAACCGGAAAACTGTTGCCGTAAAAGAGATAACTCCGGCCACCCGCCGACAGACAAGTGCTATCGCCGGCAAAGGTAAATTGACTTACTACAAGATAAAAAGTGGAGACACTCTCTCATCAATTGCCGAAAAGTTAGGCGTACGTGTCAGAGATATACAGCAATGGAACGGGATGTCCAACACTAGAATTTCAGCAGGAAAACAATTGAAAATCTACAAATAAATGACTTCCCGCTTGCTCCATTCGGAAATTTGCTTATTTTTGCAAAAATAAGCGAATGAAAGGATAACGAATATGGATAATATAACCCCCAAAGAAATAGCAGATGAAGAGATGATCAATCAGGCGTTCCAGGAACTTCTGAATGATTATCTCCATACTAAACATCGCAAACGAGTTGAAATCATCACGAAAGCTTTCAACTTTGCTAATCAGGCACACAAAGGAATCAAACGCCGCTCCGGCGAACCTTATATCATGCACCCGATTGCCGTTGCACAGATAGTATGCAACGAAATCGGTCTAGGGTCTACCTCGATCTGTGCAGCGTTGCTGCATGACGTAGTAGAAGACACTGACTATACGGTGGAAGACATCGAAAATATTTTTGGACCGAAGATAGCCCAGATTGTAGACGGACTGACCAAAATCTCCGGTGGAATCTTCGGAGACCGCGCCTCGGCACAGGCAGAAAACTTTAAAAAGTTACTGCTCACCATGTCGAACGATATCCGGGTTATCCTGATTAAAATAGCTGACCGCCTGCACAACATGCGTACATTGGGCTCCATGTTGCCCAATAAACAATATAAGATAGCAGGAGAAACTCTCTACATCTATGCTCCGTTAGCCAACCGGCTGGGTTTGTACAAGATAAAAACAGAACTTGAAAACCTCAGTTTCAAATATGAACATCCCGAAGAATATGCCGAAATAGAAGAAAAGCTGAATGCTACCGCTGCCGAACGCGATAAAGTATTCAACGACTTCACAGCTCCGATCCGTACTCAACTGGACAAGATGGGGCTGAAATACCGGATTCTGGCACGTGTAAAATCGATCTACTCCATCTGGAACAAAATGCAGACCAAACACGTCCCGTTCGAGGAGATTTATGACTTACTCGCTGTCCGAATTATCTTCGAACCACGTAACGTAGAGGAAGAGCTCAATGACTGCTTCGATATCTATGTTTCCATTTCCAAGATATACAAACCTCATCCCGACCGCCTGCGTGACTGGGTAAGTCACCCTAAAGCAAATGGTTATCAGGCATTGCACGTCACCCTGATGGGAAACAACGGGCAATGGATTGAAGTGCAGATTCGTAGCGAACGGATGAATGATGTAGCAGAACAAGGTTTTGCCGCTCACTGGAAATATAAAGAAGGAGGAGGCAGCGAAGACGAAGGCGAACTGGAGAAATGGCTGAAAACTATTAAAGAGATACTAGACGATCCACAACCGGATGCAATCGACTTTCTGGATACAATCAAACTGAATCTGTTTGCTTCCGAAATCTTTGTATTCACTCCGAAAGGAGAATTGAAAACAATGCCTCAGAACTCTACGGCGCTGGATTTTGCCTTTTCATTACACACAGATATCGGCAGTCATTGTATCGGTGCCAAAGTCAATCATAAGCTGGTACCACTAAGCCATAAACTACAAAGCGGCGACCAGGTTGAAATACTAACCTCCAAATCGCAACGTGTACAACCACAATGGGAAGTATTCGCTACGACCGCCCGTGCCCGTGCCAAGATTGCAGCGATTCTTCGTAAAGAACGTAAGGCGAACCAAAAAATTGGTGAAGAGTTGCTCAGTGAGTTTCTGAAAAAAGAAGAAATACGTCCGGAAGAGGCTGTCGTCGAGAAATTGCGTAAATTACACAACTTCAAGAACGAAGAAGAATTATTGGCTGCTATCGGCAGCAAAGCCATCATTCTGGGAGAAACGGACAAGAACGAACTAAGAGAAAAACAAACCAGTAACTGGAAAAAATACCTTACTTTCTCCTTCGGAAACAGCAACAAGGAGAAAACGGAAGAGAAAGAACCTCAGGAAAAAGAAAAGATCAATCCGAAAGAGATTCTTAGACTGACAGAAGAAAGTCTGCAAAAGAAATACATCATGGCTGAATGTTGTCACCCGATTCCCGGTGATGATGTTTTGGGGTACGTTGATGAGAACGACCGGATTATCATTCATAAACGCCAGTGTCCTGTTGCCGCGAAGCTGAAAAGCAGCTATGGCAACCGCATATTAGCGACCGAATGGGATACTCACAAAGAACTTTCTTTCCTCGTATATATCTATTTAAGAGGTATAGACAGTATGGGACTTCTGAACGAAGTGACTCAAGTCATCTCCAGACAACTTAACGTAAATATCCGTAAACTTGCCATTGAAACAAACGACGGGATATTCGAAGGAAAAATCCAGTTGTGGGTACATGATGTGGAAGATGTAAAAACAATCTGCAATAACCTGAAGAAGATTCAAAATATCAAACAGGTGAACCGAGTAGAAGAATAAATCCACCCAAACATCACCAACGCTTAGGTTATAAATGAAGAATGATGAATGAAGAATTGGCTGCGCTATCACGCTGCAAAGTAATTCTTCATTCATCATTCTTCATTTATATCTACTCTTCCCTGAGACTTAATCTCGTCCGTCCAGTTCTTTCTTGATAGCCAGAAGCTCTTCCTTAATACCTTTCAACCGATTCACAATCTCGTAATTGCGGACCGTAGCCTCCTTATTATCCTTCAAACGCTGACGGGCACCGGGAAGTGTCATACCTTTCTCCTTCACCAAATGATAGATCAGGCCAATTGTCTCCACATCCTCTTTACGATACTGACGTATTCCCCTTCCTGTGGTTCTGGGAGAAATCTGAGGAAACTCCTTCTCCCAAAAACGAAGCAAGGAAGCATTGACTCCAAACATCTCAGCCACTTCGGCTATGGAGTAGTATAATTTTAGCTCTTTGTCTGTATTTAGCATAGAAACCGTTGTTTTAAGAGATTAATCGAACACCTTACCATGGTTGGCAGCTAACTGGATCATCTTCTCATAATCTTCCGCACTCAAATCCATGAAATAATAGTTAACAGGATTCACAACCTTTCCTTTCACATGCACCTCATAGTGAAGATGAGGACCCGTACTCTTTCCTGTACTTCCCACCTTTCCGATCACTTCACCACGCACCACTTTTTTCCCGACTTTCGTATTGTAGCCTTGCAAGTGAGCGTAACGAGTCAGATAACCGAAACCATGGTCGATCTCAATTGTATTGCCATATCCTGTTTCCCATCCCACTTTCACCACCGTCCCGTCTCCGGTCGCATAAACATCTGTCCCCGGATGAGCGGAGAAATCCATTCCCGAATGGAATTTTGTGGTGCCATATATCGGATCAATACGTGTCCCGTATCCGGAAGCAGTCTTACGAAGGTCTTTATTGGAAATAGGCTGAATAGCGGGAATACACTTCAACATTTCATCATGGTTCTTGCACATATCTATCACATCGTCAAAAGACTTGGACTGGATATAAATTTGTTTCGATAATACATCCAGCTTTTGAGTCGTATTTACGACCAGCTTGGAGTTTGCCAGATCCATCAGTTCTTCATAACGGTTTGTGCCTCCAAAACCAGCCTGACGGATAGCCGGTGAAACAGGATCAGCCTGCAGAATCACCCGATACAGGTTATCATCACGCTGCTGAATATCCTGAAGCACCCCCATCGCATCATCCAGACGGCGGGAAAGTACGTTATATTGTGCCAAAAGACGACTGTTTTCGATTCGCAACTCCTTCTCCGAAGGCGATCCGAACACCAAAAGTAAAATGATGAAGCACCCTGCTCCAAGTCCCATACCGATAAAAAGCTGGCGCAGAATGCTAAGCGCACGTTGCCGTACGGTAGGGTAAATTCGATCATAAGTCTGCGTCCTTGGATTGTAGATGTAGTAAACTTTGCGCATCTTTTTGGAAATATTTCGCTTGTTAATACGGCAAAAGTAATAAAAACAAGCTATCTTTGCACAGTTTTTTGAGAATATTAACCTCAACAATAGATATATAGAAGAATATGTTGACTGCAAAAGAGATCAGAGATTCTTTCAAGAATTTCTTTGAGTCGAAAGGACACCACATCGTTCCCTCGGCTCCGATGGTGATAAAAGATGACCCTACCCTGATGTTTACCAACGCAGGGATGAACCAGTTTAAAGATATCATTTTGGGTAACCACCCGGCGAAATACACAAGAGTCGCGGACTCTCAGAAGTGTCTGCGTGTAAGCGGAAAACATAATGACCTGGAAGAAGTGGGACATGACACGTACCACCACACGATGTTCGAAATGCTTGGCAACTGGTCATTCGGTGATTACTTCAAAAAAGAAGCTATCAACTGGGCATGGGAATATCTGGTAGAAGTATTGAAACTGAATCCGGAACATCTGTACGCCACTGTATTCGAAGGAAGTCCTGAAGAAGGCTTGAGCCGTGACGACGAAGCTGCTTCTTACTGGGAACAGTTCCTGCCGAAAGATCATATTATCAACGGCAACAAACATGACAACTTTTGGGAAATGGGTGATACAGGACCTTGCGGACCTTGTTCGGAAATCCACATCGACCTTCGCCCGGCAGAAGAACGCGCTAAAATCTCCGGTCGCGACCTAGTCAACCACGATCATCCTCAAGTGATTGAAATATGGAACCTCGTGTTCATGCAATATAACCGCAAAGCTGACGGCAGCCTCGAACCACTTCCTGCAAAGGTAATCGATACAGGTATGGGATTCGAACGCCTCTGTATGGCTCTGCAAGGTAAAACATCCAACTACGATACGGATGTATTCCAACCGATGCTGAAAGCTATTGCAGCGATAGCAGGCACAGAATACGGAAAAGACAAACAGCAGGACATCGCCATGCGCGTGATTGCTGACCACATCCGTACGATTGCCTTCTCTATCACAGACGGTCAGTTACCTTCCAATGCCAAAGCCGGTTATGTCATCCGCCGTATCCTCCGTCGTGCCGTTCGTTACGGATATACTTTCCTCGGACAGAAGCAATCATTCATGTACAAGCTGCTTCCGGTGTTGATAGACAACATGGGAGGCGCTTATCCGGAACTGATCGCACAGAAAGGTCTGATTGAAAAAGTAATCAAAGAAGAAGAAGAAGCATTCCTTCGTACGCTCGAAACAGGTATCCGCCTGCTGGATAAGACCATGGAAGATACCAAAGCCGCCGGAAAAACTGAAATCAGCGGTAAAGACGCCTTTACTTTATATGATACTTTCGGTTTCCCCTTGGATTTGACCGAACTGATTCTTCGTGAAAACGGAATGACTGTCAACATCGAAGAGTTCAATGAAGAAATGCAACAGCAGAAACAGCGTGCCCGTAACGCCGCCGCCGTTGAGACGGGTGACTGGGTAACTCTGAGAGAAGGAACAACCGAATTTGTCGGATATGACTACACTGAGTACGAAGCTTCTATTCTTCGTTACCGTCAGATCAAACAGAAAAACCAGACTTTGTATCAGATTGTACTGGACTACACTCCGTTCTATGCAGAAAGTGGTGGTCAGATAGGTGATACCGGTGTGCTGGTCAGCGAATTCGAGACTATCGAAGTAATCGACACCAAGAAAGAGAATAATCTTCCGATTCATATTACCAAAAAATTGCCGGAACATCCGGAAGCTCCGATGATGGCTTGTGTAGACACCGACAGACGTGCTGCCTGCGCAGCCAATCACTCGGCTACTCACTTACTGGATTCAGCCTTGCGTGAAGTACTGGGCGAGCACATCGAACAGAAAGGTTCATTGGTAACACCCGACTCACTGCGTTTCGACTTCTCTCACTTCCAGAAAGTGACAGACGAAGAAATCCGCAAGGTAGAACATCTGGTTAATGCCAAGATCCGCGCTAACATTCCTTTGAAAGAATACCGCAATATTCCTATCGAAGAAGCCAAAGAACTGGGAGCTATCGCTCTCTTCGGCGAAAAGTACGGAGAAAGGGTACGTGTGATTCAGTTCGGTTCTTCTATCGAGTTCTGTGGAGGTATCCACGTAGCCGCAACCGGAAATATCGGTATGATCAAGATCGTATCCGAAAGTTCTGTTGCTGCCGGTGTACGTCGTATCGAAGCTTACACAGGAGCACGTGTAGAAGAAATGCTGGACACTATTCAAGATACACTGAATGACCTGAAAGCGCTCTTCAACAACGCACCGGATCTGAGTGTTGCCATCCGCAAATACCTCGACGAAAACGCAGGATTGAAGAAGCAGGTAGAAGACTTCATGAAAGAAAAAGAAGTCGCCCTGAAAGCAAGACTGCTGAAGAATATGCAGGAAATACATGGCATCAATGTCATCAAATTCTGCGCTCCGCTACCGGCAGAAATGGTAAAGAACATCGCTTTCCAGCTTCGTGGCGAAATCACAGAAAACTTATTCTTCGTAGCCGGAAGCATAGACCACGACAAACCAATGCTGACAGTAATGCTTAGCGACAATCTCGTAGCCGGCGGGTTGAAAGCTGGTAACCTGGTGAAAGAAGCAGCCAAACTGATTCAAGGCGGTGGAGGCGGTCAACCTCATTTCGCTACTGCCGGAGGCAAGAATGCAGACAACCTGAGTGCCGCTATTGAAAAAGTACTGGAACTTGCAGGGATTTAATCTGTAGACAAATAGAGATCAAGCATAAAAGAAGGAAGACAATACTCTTTTATGCACTTATTGAGGCACGGATGACACGGATGACACGGTTTTAAATACAAAAGAACCGTATTATCTGCGTCATCCGTGCCTTAGTAATATGATTATAGTAATCATCCGGATCGATCCGCCCCCGGTTGCTTTCAGTTTGTTTCTTTCTGTACAGAAAAGAATATATTTAGGCACGGATTACACGGATGAACACGGTTGTTTTACGTAATTAATCATAGCACTAAAACCGTGAAATCCGTGTAATCCGTGCCTAATCCTTAATTTATAATTTAATTCATTTCCGTACAGTATGGAGCTCAAACCGGGGTTTCGGACTGCCCCTCCATCCTTTTTTCCTGACACGTCACCTTTACCTGTACTTTTGCCACCGATGAAGATATCGTCCGCCACCGATGAGGACACCCTTCGCCACCGACGAGAACACCCTTCGCCACCGATGAGGACACCCCTCGCCACCGATGAAGACACCCTTCGGAACCGGGGAATTGCAAAGCCGTCCACACCCCATCCATTCCCCACCAAAAATATTTGTGATATAAGTCCAATTATCACGAATATTTCTTACCTTTGTAAACAGATTAATTATTTTTCTTATCCTTCAAATAATAAAATAAGTAATCACCAATACCCGTAGACCGATGAAAACACCTATTTACCTACTTCTAATCGTTTGTATTTTTGCATCCTGCAACACCAAACAGACACAAGCTGAAATTGATTACACATCGTATGTAAATCCTTTTATTGGCACCGATTTTACAGGAAACACGTATCCCGGCGCACAAGCCCCCTTTGGCATGGTACAGCTTAGCCCGGATAACGGACTTCCGGGATGGGACCGCATCTCCGGATATTTCTATCCGGACAGCACAATCGCCGGATTCAGTCACACACACCTTTCCGGAACAGGTGCCGGAGACTTGTATGATATTTCTTTCATGCCGGTCACACTCCCCTATAAAGAGGCGGAAGCACCGCTAGGCATCTACTCCAAATTCTCACACGATGACGAAAGTGCCTATGCAGGCTATTATCAGGTACGCCTGAAAGACTATAATATCAATGTAGAACTGACTGCAACCGAGCGTTGCGGCATTCAACGCTACACCTTCCCTAAGGCTGAAGCAGCCATTCTCCTGAATCTGAAGAAAGCGATGAACTGGGACTTCACGAACGATTCCCATATTGAAGTAGTCGACTCCGTCACTATTCAGGGATACCGTTATTCCGACGGTTGGGCACGCGACCAGCGAATCTATTTCCGCACCCGTTTCTCCAAACCTTTTGATAAGTTCGCTCTGGATACAACCGCCATTATCAAGGAGAATAAACGCATCGGTACAGCCACCATCGCCCGTTTTGACTTCAAGACAGAAGAAGGAGAACAAATTCTGGTCAACACAGCCATCTCCGGCGTCAGTATGGAGGGGGCGGCCAAAAACTTACAAGCCGAAGTACCCGAAAATGACTTCGACAAATATCTGGCAGAGACTAAAGCCAACTGGAACCGCCAACTCGGTAAGATTACAGTAAAAGGTGATAACGAAAACGACAAAGTAAATTTCTACACCGCCCTCTACCACTCTATGATTGCACCGACCATCTACAGCGACGTAGACGGAGCCTATTACGGTCCCGACAAAAAGGTACACCAGAGCGATGGTTGGGTAAATTACAGTACTTTCTCTCTTTGGGATACTTATCGTGCCGCCCATCCTCTTTTCACTTATACAGAACCGGAACGTGTCAATGACATGGTAAAATCCTTCATTGCCTTCTTTGAGCAGAACGGACGCCTGCCCGTATGGAACTTCTACGGCAGCGAAACAGACATGATGATTGGTTACCACGCTGTCCCTGTCATCGTTGACGCTTACCTGAAAGGGATAGGTGATTTTGACGCAGATAAGGCATTGGCAGCTTGCGTGGCAACAGCCAATCTGGATAATTACCGGGGAATCGGCCTTTACAAAAAGCTGGGATACATTCCTTACAATGTGACCGATCATTACAATGCAGAGAACTGGTCACTGTCCAAAACTCTGGAATATGCATTTGACGATTACTGCATCGCCGAAATGGCCAATAAGATGGGTAAAAAAGAGATAGCCGACGAATTCTACAAACGCTCGCAGAACTACAAAAACGTTTACAACCCCGCAACTTCGTTCATGCAACCTCGTGATGACAAAGGAAACTTTATCAAAGACTTCAAAGCCGACGAATACACTCCGCATATCTGCGAAAGTAACGGTTGGCAATATTTCTGGTCCGTACAACATGACGTAGACGGCTTGATTGAGCTCGTAGGAGGTAAAAACCGCTTTGCAGAGAAGTTGGACAGTATGTTTACTTATCATCCGGCAGAGGACGACAAACTTCCGATATTTAGCACGGGAATGATCGGACAGTATGCTCACGGCAATGAGCCCAGCCATCATGTCATCTATCTTTTCAATGCCATAGGACATCAGAACCGTACACAGGAATACATCGCCAAAGTGATGAACGAACTTTACAAGAATGAGCCTGCCGGCCTTTGCGGAAACGAAGATTGCGGACAAATGTCCGCCTGGTATGTGTTCAGCGCAATGGGATTCTATCCTGTCAATCCGGTCAGCGGAAAGTACGAAATCGGTACTCCCCTATTCCCGGAAATGAAACTGCATCTGGCAAACGGAAAGACATTTACAGTGCTTGCTCCCAAAGTGAGCAAGGAGAACATCTACATTCAATCGATCAAAGTAGACGGTCAGCCGTACGATAAGACCTACCTTACTCATGAACAGATTATGAACGGAGCTACTGTCGAATTTGAAATGAGTAAGACTCGCTCCTAAACTAATCTACCGAAAGAATGAATGAAAACTTTGACTTAACCTACAAAGCTCTATTCCGCAGGTACTACCCCAGCCTGATATTCTACGCCACCCGACTGGTAGGAGAAGAAGAGGCGGAGGATGTGGTACAGGATGTGTTTGTAGAGCTTTGGAAACGAAAAGACAGCATAGAGATAGGAGAGCAGATTCAGGCTTTCCTCTATCGTGCTGTCTATACACGTGCCCTTAACGTATTGAAACATCGTAATGTGGAAGATGGCTATTGCGCTGCCATGGAAGAGATTAATCAAAGGCGTGCTGAGTTTTATCAGCCGGACAATAACGAAGTGATTCGCAAAATCGAAGACCGGGAATTGAGGAAAGAGATTCACGATGCGATCAATGAGTTGCCGGACAAGTGCAAAGAAGTTTTCAAACTCAGCTATCTGCATGATATGAAAAACAAGGAGATAGCCGACATATTGGGAGTTTCACTTCGCACGGTAGAGGCACATATGTATAAAGCATTAAAGTTCCTGCGGAATCGTCTCGGACATCTTTGGTTCATTCTCCTCTTATTTTTATTGGAATAAAGTTAAGTGTTTTTGGGGTTTCAGTTGTATTACTTATATGAAGGAAAAGAAAATGAGAAATCTGAGCGAAGAAATAATAGACAAATATCTGACAGGAAAGTGCTCGCAGGAGGAGTTGATCGAGGTAAATGCCTGGATGAATGAATCAGAAGAGAACGCCTGCCAGTTGTTCCGCATGGAAGAAGTGTTCCATCTGGGCAAGTTCGATACTTATGCCGACGAACAAAGAATGGCTAATGCGGAAAAAAGGCTTTATAGAAAACTGGAGCAAGAGAAAAAAAAGAAAGACAAAGTGCTGTATATGCATCGTTGGATGAAATATGCAGCCATTATCGTTGTTGCTTTATTAATGGGCGGAGGAGCCGGATACTGGTTCTACAACCAGACGGAACATCAGATGCTCGTGGCCGTTGCCAATGAAGGTATCGTGAAAGAAGTTGTCTTACCGGACGGAACCAAAGTCTGGCTGAACAATGCCGCCACTTTGAAGTACCCGCGCGAGTTCTCCGAAAAAGAACGTAATGTATATCTGGACGGAGAAGCCTATTTCGAAGTAACCAAGAACCGCCATAAGCCATTCACGGTAGAAAGCGATGCCATGCGCGTACGTGTATTGGGAACCACTTTCAACTTCAAGTGCGACAAACGTTGCCGGATAGCAGAAGCGACATTGATCGAGGGAGAAATTGAAGTGAAAGGCAACAAGGACGAAGGACAAATCGTTCTCGCACCCGGTCAACGCGCCGAACTGAACAGAAACAGCGGACGGCTGACTGTGAAGCAAGTCGACGCAAAACTGGATGCTGTATGGCGTGACAATCTGATACCATTCAACAAAGCAAATATCTTTACCATCACCAAGGCACTGGAGCGTTTTTATGACGTGAAAATCATTCTATCTCCCGATATCCGGTCGGACAAAACCTATTCCGGTGTATTGAAGAAGAAGGCAACCATTGAATCGGTGTTGAAATCCTTGCAGAATTCTATACCCATTGAATATAAAATCGTAGGAAACAATATCTTTATCTCTTCTGATAAGAAATGAGTCCTGCCAAACTTAAATTAATTAATACCATGAAATTAAGAACACTTCTGATAGGATGTTTCGGAGGATTTATAATGCTCAACTCCTGCACAGAATCCCCCAGTGTAAAAGATTATAGTGCTTATGTCAATCCCTTCATAGGCACCGGCGGACACGGACATACTTTTCCGGGAGCCGTAGTTCCGCATGGTATGATCCAGCCGAGTCCGGACACCCGGATTGATGGCTGGGATGCTTGCTCCGGTTATTATTACGACGACAACACGATCAACGGATTTTCGCACACTCACGTCAGCGGCACCGGCTGCTGTGACTACGGAGACGTACTACTGATGCCGACTGTCGGCAATCCGCAGTATCTGACGACCGATCCGGAAAGTCAGAAACTTGCCTACGCCTCCGGCTTTTCTCACGAGAATGAGACAGCGGAACCCGGATATTACTCCGTTTTCCTTGACACCTATCAGGTAAAGGCGGAGATCACTGCTACGCAACGCGGTGCCATCCACCGCTACACTTTCCCCGAAAGTGCCGAATCCGGATTTATCATCGATCTGGATTACAGCCTGCAACGGCAAACAAACTACGAGATGGAAATCGAAGTGATCAGTGACACTGAGATTTGCGGACACAAGAAGACAACTTATTGGGCTTTCGACCAGTACATTAATTTCTACGCCAAGTTCTCCAAGCCCTTTGCATATACCCTCATCACTGACTCCGTCACAATGGACAACAGCAAACGTCTGCCTGTATGCAAAGCATTGCTGCACTTCAATACGAAAAAAGGGGAAGAAGTATTGGTTAAAGTCGGAGTATCCGCTGTCGATATTGCCGGTGCGCGCAAGAATGTAGAATCCGAAATACCCGAATGGGACTTCGATAAGGTACGCAAAGACGCCCGTACTGCCTGGAACAATTACCTGTCTAAAATAGACATCACCACTTCCGACAAAGAAGATAAAACAATATTCTACACCGCTCTGTATCATACGGCCATCAGCCCGAATCTGTTTATGGATGCAGACGGACGTTATCTCGGCATGGACCTTGAAGTACATCAGGGTGATACCATCAATCCTCTGTATACTACCTTCTCTTTGTGGGATACTTTCCGCGCACTGCACCCGTTGATGACCATCATTGACCCGAATCTGAATAATCAGTTCATCAATTCACTGATAAAGAAACATCAGGAAGGCGGGATATATCCGATGTGGGATTTAGCTTCCAACTACACAGGAACGATGATCGGATATCATGCAGTCCCGGTCATAGTGGATGCCTATATGAAAGGTTATCGCAACTTTGATGCTCCCGAAGCATACAAAGCCAGTCTGAGGGCAGCCGAATATGACACCACAGGCATCAAATGCCCCGATTTGGTATTGCCTCATCTGATGCCCAAAGCGAAGTATTACAAGAATGCAATCGGTTACATTCCTTGCGACCGTGAAAACGAGTCCGTAGCCAAAGCACTGGAATATGCTTACGACGACTGGTGCATCTCCATCTTTGCCGAGGCAATGAATGATTTCGAGAATAAAGCCAAATATGAACGCTTTGCCAAAGCTTACGAATTCTATTTCGACAAATCGACTCGCTTCATGCGTGGATTGGATTCAAAAGGTGAATGGCGCACTCCGTTCAATCCGCGTGCCTCCACTCACCGGAGTGATGACTATTGCGAAGGAACTGCCTGGCAATGGACATGGTTTGTTCCTCATGATGTGGACGGACTTGTCAACCTGATGGGAGGTGAAGATGCCTTTGTTGAAAAGCTGGACTCTCTGTTTACGGTAGAGTCAAGCCTCGAAGGCGAAACGACTTCGGCAGATATCAGCGGGCTCATCGGCCAATATGCGCACGGCAATGAACCGAGTCATCACGTCATCCATTTATATAACTACGTGAATCGCCCGTGGAGAACGCAGGAACTGGTAGACAGCGTGTACAAAAGCCAATATGCAAATAGCGTAGACGGACTTTCCGGCAATGAGGATTGCGGGCAAATGTCTGCATGGTATATACTCAACTCTATGGGATTCTATCAGGTATGCCCGGGCAAACCGGTATATTCTATCGGACGTCCGGCCTTCGACAAGGCCGTCATCAATCTGCCGGGAGAAAAGACGTTCAGCATTGTAGTAAAGAACAATGCAAAGACCCATAAATATATTGAAAGCGTTCTGTTGAACGGCAAGCCGCTGGATACGCCTTTCTTCAATCATCAGGATATTACAGCAGGTGGAGTGATGGAAATCAAGATGACTGACCGACCGACAAAATGGGGAGTCAGCAAGTAGTTATCAGCAGCCAATCATTAAAACAAATACCATGAAAAAACTATTATTAGTAGCATGTGTACTCAGTTGTACACTCTTAGCCAAAGCAAAAGACTGGACACAGTATGTCAATCCGCTGATGGGCTCTCAGTCTACTTTTGAGTTATCAACAGGTAATACCTATCCGGCTATTGCCCGCCCCTGGGGAATGAACTTCTGGACTCCGCAGACCGGAAAGATGGGTGATGGCTGGCAATATACCTATACTGCCAATAAGATACGCGGCTTCAAGCAGACACATCAGCCCAGTCCGTGGATCAACGATTATGGCCAGTTCTCCATTATGCCGATAGTAGGCAAGCCGGTGTTTGACGAAGAGAAACGCGCAAGCTGGTTTGCACACAAAGGAGAAGTTGCAACCCCTTATTACTACAAAGTATATCTGGCAGAACACGATATAGTCACCGAAATGGCACCTACGGAACGTGCCGTACTTTTCCGTTTCACATTTCCGGAGAATGATCACTCTTATGTTGTTGTAGATGCTTTCGACAAAGGTTCTTACATCAAGATTATTCCCGAAGAGAACAAGATTATCGGCTATACGACCCGTAACAGCGGCGGTGTTCCCGAAAACTTCAAGAACTACTTTATCATTGAGTTCGACAAGCCGTTTACCTATAAAGCAACAGTAGAGAATGGAAATCTGCAAGAGAATGCGGCAGAACAGACTACCAATCATGCCGGAGCCATCATCGGATTCAAAACCCGAAAAGGAGAACAGGTGCATGCACGCATCGCCTCTTCGTTCATCAGTTTTGAACAGGCTGCCGCCAATATGAACGAATTAGGCAAAGACAACCTGGAGCAACTCGCCCAAAAAGGAAAAGATGCATGGAATCAGGTGCTGGGTAAAATAGAAGTAGAAGGCGGCAATCTGGATCAGTATCGCACATTCTATTCTTGCCTGTATCGCTCGCTGCTTTTCCCGCGCAAATTCTATGAACTGGACGCGAACGGTCAGCCTGTCCACTACAGCCCGTACAACGGACAAGTACTCCCGGGATATATGTTTACCGATACCGGTTTTTGGGATACATTCCGCTGCCTCTTCCCGCTGTTGAACCTGATGTATCCGTCGGTCAACAAGGAGATGCAGGAGGGACTTATCAATACTTATAAAGAAAGCGGTTTCTTCCCCGAATGGGCAAGTCCGGGACACAGAGGTTGCATGGTAGGGAACAATTCTGCCTCTATTCTGGTAGATGCTTATATGAAGGGAGTGAAAGTAGATGATATCAAGACGCTATATGAAGGGCTGATTCACGGAACAGAGAACGTGCATCCGGAAGTCTCTTCTACCGGACGTTTGGGATACGAATACTATAATAAGCTGGGATATGTACCCTACGATGTAAAAATCAACGAGAACGCTGCCCGTACGCTGGAGTATGCATACGACGACTGGTGCATCTACCAGTTGGCAAAGGAGTTGAAACGTCCGAAGAAAGAAATCAACCTGTTTGCCAAACGTGCCATGAATTACAAGAATCTCTTCGATAAAGAATCCAGGCTAATGCGTGGACGCAACGAAGACGGCACGTTCCAGTCTCCTTTCTCGCCTCTGAAATGGGGAGATGCCTTCACGGAAGGAAATAGCTGGCATTATACCTGGTCCGTTTTCCACGATCCTCAAGGGCTGATAGACTTAATGGGTGGAAAAGAAATGTTTGTCACTATGATGGACTCTGTTTTTGCCGTACCACCTATCTTCGATGACAGCTATTATGGACAGGTAATCCACGAAATTCGTGAAATGACAGTAATGAATATGGGTAACTATGCGCATGGTAATCAACCGATTCAGCACATGATTTATCTGTACGACTATGCTGGACAACCGTGGAAAGCCCAATACTGGCTCCGTCAGGTGATGGACAGAATGTATACTCCCGGACCCGACGGCTACTGTGGAGACGAAGACAACGGACAGACTTCTGCCTGGTATGTGTTCTCTGCTCTAGGTTTTTATCCCGTTTGCCCGGGAACAGACGAATATGTGATGGGAGCTCCTTTATTCAAAAAGGCTACGCTTCACTTCGAGAATGGCAACAGTCTGGTTATTAATGCGCCTAATAACAGCAAGGAGAATTTTTATATTGACTCTATGAGCTTCAATGGGGCTGATCACACCAAGAACTATTTACGACACGGAGATTTGTTCAAGGGAGGCACTATTGAGGTAAAAATGAGCAATCAACCGAATTTGAACAGGGGAACGAAAGAAGAGGATATGCCCTACTCTTTTTCTAAGGAGTAATCATCCACATCTATACGAAGTCTTTCTTCCTCCGGATGATGGTTTTCTCTCTTCTTCTGAACGACTTTATCCGGATAATGATAAAAACGATAGCCTGAAAGTAAAGTAATTTGCTTTCAGGCTATTTTTCGATTTCTATTCACTACTTTTGCAGGACAAACAACTATAATCATGAAAGAAGAAATTGACTTTACAAAAGTCCCTTATCAGTACGCTATGTGCCTCAACCGGAAATGTTCGAAAGCAAACACATGTTTAAGACAACTTACAGAACAAAGCGTGCCGGAAAAGATTGAATATTGGGATATCCTCAGTCCCAAACATCTCGCCGCTCTACAAGGAGATTGCCCTTACTATCGTTCTAACACCAAAGTGCGTTATGCAAAAGGATTCATCAAAATATTAGAAGCCCTGCCATACAAACAAATGCAAGCTGTCATATCACATCTAATGAGTTTTTTTGGCCGGAGAACCTACTACCGGGTCCGCAAAGGTGAACGTCTCCTTACCCCCTCCGAACAACAAAGAATATTGACCATTCTCAAGAATTGCGGAGTTACTCATCCACAGGACTTTGACGTATACGTTGAGGATTACGACTGGTGACCGGCAGTACTCCGAAACGGCACAACTGTTATCATAAGGAGACACAACCATCACACTACGATGACACAACAATGCCACCTTGGTGGCACAACCGTGCCAAGCTGTTGGCACAACAATGCCAACGTAGTGGCACGACTGTGCCAAGCCGTTGGCACAAGACTCCCCTTAGGAAGAGAGAGAGGCAGACATTATAGGTAAAAGAAAAAAGGAGGTTGTGTCAAAATGCTGGCACAACTTTTTTTTATGCGCAAAGCCCAGACTTT